>Ga0123353_10003164_pt1 | contig 20698 bp, 19 predicted proteins | sample TergutLab28metaG_3_FD_92763 | JGI IMG/M metagenome (GOLD analysis project Ga0123353, IMG submission 92763) | Labiotermes labralis P3 segment gut microbial communities from Petit-Saut dam, French Guiana - Lab288 P3 | ecosystem: Host-associated > Arthropoda: Insects > Digestive system > Gut ... | reverse complement strand
TCTACTCCGCCACAGGAACTGTGGCGCAGGAGCGAAGCTCCTGTAAGCGCAGGCGGGCTTTGCCTGCCGTAGCGACGGGGGTTTGGGGGTGGGTAGCCCCCATCTATCAGAGTAGAAGCCCATGAACGTAGCCCCTGTTAATTTAAACTATTTCCCGCACCGGAAGCGACCGTTCCCCCTGGGTAATGAGCCGGGCTAGGCGATGGCTCCCTTCCTCTCCCAAGTTGCTACCGGCTAAGGCGTAAAACTTCGTTAAAATCTCCGCTCCGGTTAGGGGTTTCTCTATAGTTCCCTTAGCGGCTTTGACAAACTCACGGCTGGTGGTGCCATCCTGCCAGAAGACTTCCACATTGGCCGAGGAAGTCTGCTCTTTAAGCCTAAGCTCATCCATAACAGGGGAGACCTCCATGGTCACCAGAGAGGCTAACCGATACAACCCCTCATCGGCTAACAGCTCCGGGGTGTAGTTAGCTGCCGAGCCATCTCTGCCGCTGAGTGCCAAGGCTATGCCGTAAGGAATGGAAAGCTGCGCCGAGGTGATGGAAGCGGGGTCATACATACGCCCCGCCATATGCATAGCCGAGCTGTTAATTTGCACTTTCACCGATTGCACTTCCCCCCTCAGACCGGCAGCCATCCTTTGCTGATACAAGGCAGTAGCTGCTTCCTGGGGTGAATGCACTGATTTACAGGAAGCATACCATTTAAACTCAATATCCCTTACCGCAGGTAGCACTTGGTCTGCCCACAGGTGAGTCAAATCCCAATCTCTGCTCATCAAAGGGTAAAGTCCCCCATCTTCGGCCTGTAAGATATGCTCAGGACCGGTGATACCCCTTTTCGCTAAATAGGCTGCTTGCAAACCATCCCTGGCGGCCATGCCAGGGTGTAGCCGTTTAGTCATGGCACCATCGGCGGCAAAAGCCCAGGTGCCACCGCTGCGGGTTCCAGCAATGCCTAAAGCCCAGAGGGTGGAGCGCCTATCCAACTGCTGCAGGTGCGCCACCGCTAAAGCGGCGCCAAAGGGGCAGATGGTAGCCGTGCCGTGCCAGCCTTGTTCGCGGTGTTGCAGGTAGTTTATACCCCGGGAAATACGTGCTGCCGCCTCGTAACCGACAAAGATGGCGTCCAGAAGTTCACCCAGAGTGAGATTTAAATCGTAAGCAGCACACCAAGCCGCCGGCACAATCACCGCGCCGGGATGGATGATACTGACATGGACATCATCCAATTCCCGCAAGTGCGCCAGAGTCCCCATTGCCAGAGCGGCAGCATCGGGCGTTAGCCTGACGCTGCTACCGGGCAAGGGGATGCTTCCTGCCCCAAAAGAGGCAATACCTTCTAAAACCCGCTCTCCCTCCTCCAAGGTAGCTCCGTAGAGGATGCAACCTAAAGTATCCAGGAGGCAGTGGCGGGTTGCTTCTTCGTACTCACCCGGTGTCAGAGAGCGCAGCTGATCCAGCATTTTGGCTAAAGGAGATATAGTCACCAACAAGCACCTACCTTAATATTGCTCAATAATTCATACCATCCCGAAGCGCTATCCCTATTAACACCCAAAGCAGGAAACTCCTGCTCTACATGCCTCAGCCACGGCCGATAATTTCATGAATGCTAATGTAAGTAACTTTATTTTCGGAAGATACTATGGCGTATGTGCGCAAAGCTTCCTCACGGACTGAACCTCGGATGTCCAGCTCCCCAGGGGCATTGCCCCTATTCAGGCAATAGATCTTGACGCTGTCGGCAACGAAGCTCGGTAGGGCATCCTCGGCTTCTTCCAGGCTATAGAATGTCTTAAGAGTGGCACCATGTTCATAAGCCCACTCTCCTTGCTGACAGAAAGTGAGTAGACTAAGGCTATAGCTAACTCTGGCCATAAACTGCCTCCTCATATTTATCTGAGCCAGCACTTGCCAGGCTACGCCGAGACAGACCCTCCGGCGTTCCAGCGCTTAAGTACCCTGAAGGCTCTGAGGGTGACGAACTTATCCTGCTCCTCCTGGCTTAAGGGGTGCAACAATTTAGCGTTCAAGGAGACATTTTCGGCCTGCCAGCGACCGTTAGCTTTTTGTTTTGCTTGCACCAACTCGATAGCCGCTGCCATACGCGGATCGCGGTAACCCAGACCAGTGAGTATATCCAAAATCTCTAAAACATCGGTTTGATACATCAAGGGAAAGGCAAAACGCTGCCAACCGGGGCGCGCCACCTTGGTTAAATCATGGCTCCGTTTATAAACGTGGTGTATTAAGAAAAACTCGGCGTAGTCGGCTATAGCCTGTTCCATGGCTGGGGTTCTCTCTTCTTTGGGGTATGCCGCTAACCCTTTAAGGGGTTTGATAGCTCCCATAAAACAGGTGTGAGTACCCCAGCAATCATCGTGCTTTAAAAAGATTTCTTTCTGCTCAGGAGCCGCCTCCCCGTCTCGCAGAGCTATATGATCGATTAACCAAGCCATACCTCGCTCCAGGCGTGGGTCATCCCTAAAGCCCAGGCGCAGGAGCGCCCAAACCATATTACCCGCCAGACAGGGGATGGTTACCCCGGCTCTGCCACCGGCAGTTCGGCTGGCAGGAAAGGTAGAAAAGCCGCCATCGGCTACCACTTGGGAGTGAGCCAGAAGGTGATCCCCCAGGTAGCGGATCTGCTCCTGGGAGGTTGCGCCTAACTCTGCCAAAACTAACAGTTGCCAGACCAAGCCCCGGTATTTGTTGTGGTAGAAACGATGAAGATGCTCCTCATTCTCCGGCGCCGCTAGTTTGTCTAAAATAGAGGGGACTAGCCCGGTGGTCATGATCGCCCTTTGAGCACTTACCACCTCTGGATCGGAGAGAGGTCTCTCCAGCAAGTCTACCAAGGTATCATAGCGGACGGAGGGACAGTTCGGCTGCAGAAGCCATTCGAGGGTTGACTTATCCATGACCATCTGCCGAAGGAGCTAAACGGTATTCACTGCCGTCCCTGGTGCGCTGCAGATAGCGGTAATCCACCAGGTAGCGGCGCAAAGCGGAATAATCTTCGTAAATAGCCCTGAGAATAAGATTAACTTCGCTTTCGTGGTAAACCCGCTCAGGCTCGAAGGCAGTGGCTAAAAGCGCCAGCATAACCGCTTTAGCTTTAGCTCGGGCTGGGATTTGCTTAAGGCGTAAAGGGTCTCGGGAGGAAAACGCTCCTCGCAAAATACGTTCCTCTTCTTCCGGGGTAGCTTGGTACAACCCATCCAGGTAGGACTTTAACTGGTTATTTTCGGGCATTAGTATGCTCCTTTACAATACAAACTATCACGCCGCTCTAGGATAACTATGGCTTGATATGGCATATATTTTCATCTTGCGCTCACACAAGATTGCGGCAAGCTTGGCGGAGCTGCTCTTCTCCTGCTTGCCAGCGTCGGGAGTTTTCCTCCAGCCTTTGGCGCAGCCTAGCCCTCACCGCTATCCGCTCCCTAAGGGTATGAGCCACTTGGGTGGGAGCTGTGCCGCCGATATGGTTACGCCGGGCGATATTTTCATCTATATCACAGGCACCGTGATATACCTCTGCTGAAATAGGCAAGGAGCTGCCGGTAATTTTAAGACACCACTCATTTAACAGAGTATACGACATATCTTCCGGACTAGCACCCGCATCGAAAAGCTGAGAAACCGCTCCCCCCACAATGCTGTGCGCCTGGCGAAAGGTTAACCCGCCTTCACGCACCAGAGTATCCGCCAGCTCAGTGCTGTAGGCAAAGCTGAGGCTCAGGGCGCTGCGCATCTTTGCGGGATGAAAGATAATCCCCTCGCTATAGGCGGCCGATATTTCGCACATATCCCAGGCGGCTAACACCAGCTGAGCAGCTTTGTCGAAGGTGGTGGTAACATCCCGACTGGCTTCAAAAGGCACGGTGCAAGCGGCGGCTATACCGGCAAACTCCCCTGCCTTCTGCCGGGAGATAGCTCGCACTGTCGCCGGAATAACCGGATTGCGCTTATGAGGCATAATCGTGGAGGAATCGATAAGACTGTCCGGCAGACTGGCGAAACCCACCTCATTTTGGCACCACTTGATAACTTCTTCGGCGAGGCGCCCTAAGGTAACCAATAGCTGCATGCCACAGTAGGCGGCTTCCAGCATATAGTCGCAAGCGGCAACTCCGTCGACACAATTGTCCATGGTCTCGCGAAAGCCTAGTAACGCACTGGTATAAGGGCGATCTATAGGATAGCCGCTGCCGCAAAGAGCCGCCCCTCCCAAAGGGTTGATATCAAGGCGTTCCAGGCAGTCGATAATGCGTTCGGCATCCCGGTGCAAAGCCGCCGAAGCCGCACTGAGCTGAAATCCCAGAGTTAAAGGCTGGGCTTGTTGATGATAGGTATACCCCGGTAAAGGATCTGCCAGGTGCACCGCTGCTCTAGCCTCCAGGACCTCACAATGGTTAATCGCCGAGGTTGCTAAAAGCTCCAGCTTTTCCCGCAACTCCAAACGCCACATGGCAGCCTCCACATCGTTACGGCTGCGGGCTACCGGCATCATACCGGCGATTTCCTCTCCCAGCTCCTGCTTAACTAAGTGTTCCATGTTAATGTAAAGGTCTTCTAGAGCCGGATCCAGCATAGCTGCCGTAATCCCTCCCCCATCTTGCCAGCTGGTCAGCAGTGCTGCCAACTTGCCGGCTGCCTCCCGGGGGATAATCTCTTGCTTAGCCAACATACAGATATGCGCCCGCATCACCTGCAGTAAATACACTGAAGTAGCCGCAGTCTCCACCAGGCGATCTTTATAATAGTGCTCCACCACTGCCGGATGAATGCCACCCTGAGTCCGTTCGTAAAAGCCACCGCTGGGCTTAGGGGGTATACTCATGTAATTTGCCACCTTTCTTACTTTTTTTGCTTCCTGGCGCTTTGGGTAATCATACTTCTCTCGCACCATTATTTCCACACATGGGTAGCAAAACCTTTGCTGCACCTGTGGAAAATCCCGAGGCTGAAGACACAGTCTTCAGCCTCTCGCCTCAGAGTGCGCTCTTCGGCGAATTAAGTTATGTTCTTGCGAAAAAGTTTGCTTTTTGACGCGCATGTCGCCAAAAAGCGGTTACTTTTATCCCTTTAAGGTAAGTTAGGTAGGAAACAAGGAACATGAAACCGGTTTTTCTACAGTCAGAAATCCCTCAGGGCTAAAAGGTTATCCCCGACTAATATCCCAAGGCAGCGGTTGGTCGATGCTCAGGCTCTGAGGAGTGACCAAGCAGTCGAAGGCCGCTACTTTAACCCCGGCGTTGACCGCCTGAGCCAAAGCAGCGGCAAAGTCTGGATCCATCTCCACATGGGGTTGAAAAGAGCTAACACCTTTCATCTGGATAACAAAAACTATATGGGCTTCGTAGCCCTTGCCCGGGCATGTTGCCAGCTCCCGCAAATGCCTGGCGCCACGCAGAGTGGGAGCGTCGGGAAAGAGCGCGGTGCCGTTGGTTTCCAAAGTTACCCCTTTAACTTCGAGAAAGATTTTACGTTGCGCCACTTCGATATAGAAATCGAAACGTAATTTTTCATATTTAGCCTCTGGCCTTAGAACGGTTATCCCTTCCAGATAAGCACCGGAGGCTAAATACTCGGCAAAAACTCTATTAGGTGCTTGGCTGTCGATATTGATCAGCTCTGCCCCTTTGCGTACGGCAATAAGGTCGAAGCGGGTAGAGCGTGAGGCCTTGGGAACCTCATCCAGGTAGACCAGGGCACCAGGCACAAGTATCTCCCGGCAACGGCCGGTGTTTTTAACGTGGCACAGCTCCCGCTTCCCCTCTATTTCCACCTCCGCCACGAAGCGATTGAGGCGCTTGCCAAATATTCCTTGGCATATCTGCGCGTACACCATAGTGCTGTAGCCTACTTTCTAACCGCTAGCCTATGACCTCACCGGCAATCTCATGGGCGGTTTTTTTCCAGAAGCCTAAACGATAGCGGGTAAAGGATAAAATAAAGCCAATGATCATCTCGGCAGCCATAGCCCACCAAACCCCGACGATCCCCATACCGTAGTAACCACCTAAAATAAAAGAGAGGGGGATACGCACACCCCACAGCCCCGTTAGCCGAATAATCATAGTGGCGCGAGCATCGCCAGCCCCCCGCAGAGCCCCGTTATAGACCCAGGAAACCTGTTGCGGGAATTGGCAAAAGCCCATCATGATAAGGTAAACCGCGCCCAGGGAAATAACCTCCGGGTCTGAAGACAGCAGCGACAAGAGCTGGCGGGGCGCCAAGATCAGGAGAGCGGCGGTAAGGGAGGTTACCATTAAGTTCCATTTTTGGATAACTCTAACATATCTTTCCGAAAGCTTCACCGAGCCTACCCCTACGCTCATGCTTACCAGAGTGGTAATAGCAATGGCAAAACCTTGCGCCGGCATAAAGGAGATAGATTCGGCAGTTATCCCCTGGCTGTGCGCAGCCAGAGCGACGGCTCCCATGGAGCCGATAAAACCGGTAAGAAAAATATTGCCAATTTGGTTTAACACCTGCTCGGAGCCGGCGGGAACGCCAACTGCCAGCACCTCTTTAACTTCCTGCCAGACGATGCGAAAATCCGGCAGCTTAAGGTGAATGTTACTTTGGAACCTAAGAAACACCAGTACTGCGGTTAGGCCACCCACCCCCTGGGAAACTACTGTCGCCACCGCCGCTCCGGTAATTCCCATCTCCGGAGCGCCAAAGTTGCCGTAGATAAGCATATAGCCTAAAACCGCATTAACAATATTGGCAGTAGTGTTAGTCACCATGGTCACACGGGTGTTGCCGGCACCCCGCATGATGGCGCCGATAATTTGGTTAATCGACATCATGGGGACTCCCCAGGCAGTCAGACGCAGGTAGTCTATGGCCATCTCCACCATATCGCTTGCCAAAGCGCCATCGCGGTTATAGAGCAAGGTGATCAGCTGTTCCGGAAAGAGGACAATCACCGTGGTGATCATCGCTACTGACACCCCGCCTAAGAGTATGGTTTGAGCCGCAAAACGGTTAGCCCGTTCCTGGTTGCCGGCGCCAATACTCCGCGCCACCATCACCGTAGCACCGGCGCTAACCATAGCGAAAAGGCCCCAGGATAACCTGGTGACTCTGTCGGCAAGCCCGGATGCGCTTACAGCCAAAGCGGCTACCAGGGGGATTTTTCCCAGGAGGCTCGAAGTGACCATCCGAATGGCAGTTTGCAGAAAGGATTCCGCGGCAGCCGGCCAAGCCAGATCGAAGGCTTTAAGCCCTATCTCTTTATCGGTAATAGCTTCCATAGCAGCTCGCCGCAGAGCAAGCTGGCTCTTATCTTGCATAGTTCTCCCCTTGCTTGGTGAACATTTCGGCGTATTTGCCGCCTAGGGCCATGAGTTCCTCGTGGCTCCCCCACTCCAGCAGTTGTCCGCCGGAGAGCAGGTAGATACGATCGGCGTTTCTGACGGTACTTAAGCGATGTGCTACCATAATGGTAGTGGTAGTTGCCTGGTTAAAGATCAGCTGCGTCATGGCGTATTCGGCAAGGGGATCCAAGGACGAGGAAGGCTCATCCAGGAGCAGCAAGCCGAATTCCCTACCCAGGAGTCGCGCCAGAGCCAGCTTCTGCCCCTGCCCTCCTGAGAAGACCAGCCCCTGGTCATCGAACTCCCGGGTTACCGAGCTTGCCAGCTCTGCCACTAACCCCACCAGTTCCAGCGCCTCCTGTTGGGCTGCCGGTGGTAACTCACCGTACAGACTAAGGTTGGCGGCAACTGACATGGCGTAGAGCTGAGGCTCCTGAAAGGCCACCCCTATGCGGTGACGCAGTTGGCGAGGGTTATAGGCGGTCAGCACCTCGCCATTTAGGCGGATAACTCCCTGCTGTGGATCGTAGAGGCGCAGCAGTAGCTTAGCCAAGGTGGTCTTACCGGCACCATTTTCCCCCACCAGGGCTATCTTTTCCCCGGGTTTAATCGTTAAGCTGATATGGTCTAGAACGTTAACCGCCTTGGGTGCGGCTCCTGGCTGAGAATTAGTGGAGGAATCAGGGTAGCTAAAGCTCACTTGGTCTAGTTCAAGAGCGAAAGGTTCGCAGCCGGGATCGAGCCCCTCCTCTTGGGTTTCGATGGTGGAAACGGTGTTAAAAAAGCTTTGAATTTTAAGAGAATAGAGGTTGGCATCCATAGCTCTGCCGGAAAGAGATACAAACTGATTAAGCTGGGTGCTCAGTCGGCTAGCTGCCACAAAAAGAGCGCTGACAGCGCCCAGGGAAATGTTCTCACTGTAAGCTAATCGTATGATCAGGACGAGCTGCAGCAGCTCTCCTAAATGCCAGGCAGAGAATTGCATAATATTATAGCGCCAGTTAGGTAGGGCAAGCTGTCGGAACACTTCTACCCGCCCAGCGCCGCTTTGGGTGAAAAGCTGGGTGAGCAACTCCCGGAGTTCGGTGCTTTTTAGGTCGGCAGCATACTGCTTTTGGTAAGCTACCCGGTGGACATAGTGGAGGCGCCGTTCGTAAGGGAGCGCTGCCGTAGCCTTTTGTATGCCCAGCTGCTGTATATGAAGCTGAGCATACAGGCAGATAAGTTGCATGGAGACCGAGATAGCTACTACGGGAAGGCTAACCGAGGCTAAGTAGGCGGACATCACCACCACCGTGGCGATGGTGGCTAAGGTGTCGCTGAGCAGTTGCACGGCAGCCGTGGCTTTAGTCGCCAGCTCCCCCGAGGCAAAGGTGTAGTTGTTATAAAACTCGGCACTATCGAAATAACGGTAGTCGGTGGCCATAGCTCTGGTATATAAGCCTAAATTGATGCGGTTTTGTATCTCCACCACTTTCCAGCGATCGTAGAGCAGCAAAAAAGACCAACGGGTTATAGTAAGCAAAAACTTGGCAGTAACCAGCTGCAAAGCCAGCTGCAGCGTGGCGTTTATAGCTAAACCGGCGGTGAGTGCATCAATAACAGTCTGCAACAGACGCACATCCAGGTAAGCCAGAAGGGGTAAAAGCAGCAAAGATACTGCCATGTGACCTATAGTAAATAGCTTACCTTCCTGCCAAAAAGGAGCTATTAAAAAAGCCATGTTTGACCACCAGTTACCTCTTTTATTTTCCATAGCTTTACACCTTCCACCTTTATTTAGGCACGATACCTATCATACAGGCGGTGCGACGGTAATACAAGTCTTGTCTTTCTCCGGAAAAACTGGTATAATGTCTTTAGTCAAACAGCCCCAAGGGCTGTTTTTTTACGAAACTACCATTTACGGCGTCCTTTTTGCCTCTTGTGGATCTTGAGGTATGATTGGTAGCGGTCTTCTTCGATCTCACCACGACCTACCGCCGCTCGCACTTCACAGCCTGGTTCATGGGTATGGCTACAGTCGCTGAAACGACAAAGGTGAGCATAGGTGGCGAACTCACTATATTGGTTTTCCACGGCATCGTTTTGATTATCCCATAGGGCAAAGCTACGCACCCCGGGAGTGTCAATCAGCCAGGCGCCGTTTTGCAACCGCAGGAGTTCCGCTGCCGTAGTAACATGCCGGCCTTTTTGAAACCTCTGGCGCAATTCACCGGTGCGCAGTTGAAGATGCGGATCCATGGCGTTAATCAGGCTGGATTTACCCACCCCGGAGGAACCTACCAGCACCCCCCGCTTACCTGCCAAAAGCTCCCCCAGCTCCGCCAACCCTTCCCCGGTTACCGTTGAAGTAGCTATAACCGGATAACCCAGCAGCCGATAAGGGGCAATATCTTCCCTAGCAGCAGCACCCTGAGGTAAGTCTATTTTACTAAGAACAATTACCGGCGCCAATTCCCCGGCTAAGGCAGCGGTGAGATGCCAATCTAACCGCCGGGGGTTGTAGTCCGGAGCATGACAAGCCATGACAATTATGGCATAATCAATATTAACTGCCAAAACCTGTTCGGCCACCATGCTTCCTTTAGTATTCTGTCGGCTAAGTTTGCTGCGACGCTTGCCTATACTTTCGATAACTCCCTGACCCTCATGCAGGGGGGTGAAGATAACTTCATCCCCTACCGCCACCAGGTTAGTTACCGCCTGAGCTTCCCGTTTGAGCTTGCCTCGCAGGCTGCAGAGCCAATGCTCCTCCTCGGAGGTATCCAGAGCAGCCACATCGCAGAGGTCACCTCCTGCTCGACAGATAACACCCGGTCTGGGGGAAGTGGAAATGATCAAGCTATACATCCTTTCCTGTGAAATACTGACGGGTTAAAAACCCTTGCTGTGACAGGAAGTAAATATGGTTAAGCAAGGTATTTTCCTGTCACCAACCTTAAAAAAGTACATAAAAAACCCGGAGCCAGGTAGCTTAAGCTTAGTAAGCACGCCACCTGCTCCGGGTTTTCTATCTCCCTCTTCGGCGGTGGTGGCGCCCAATAAACAGACTCCCCCCTTTGTTGTGAACTGTCATTTTCGCCACCCCCTTTTTATCTACAGTCTGAATGCTATTGGGCAAATTATTTTCAGATACAGGGCTACTTTTAAGGGTTAGACGTAGCATGCAGAGATTCCTGCCATTTGCTTAACAACCGACTCTTATTCAAAGCCAGCAAAATAAGGGAGGCGGTCATAACCCCCACCCCTCCCTGCAAAATATTTCCCGGCAAAGAAGCCAGAGCGACCACCCCATCCCACAGCCGCTCCTCGAAAAGATAGTAACCCCCTACCATGATTACCTCCCCTAAGAGAGAAGCGCTTACCACGGCTAAAATCGCCTTCTTACTCAGTTTAAAAAGCCAGGTATAGACAAAATAAGCTACGACTGCCATTAACCCTTTGATCATAAAAGAGGCTACGGCATAAAGAGCAAAGCCTAGGTAGATATCCGCCAGAAGAGAGCCGACCGCCGCCGCTAACCCCCCCCAAAGAGGGCCTAAAAGACAACCGGTTAAAATGACTACTCCGTCCCCCAAGTTGGCATACCCCTGACCGGGAAGGGGAATGGCTACAACTACAGTAGCTACCGTAACCAAAGCGGCAAAGAGGGCCGCAGTAACCATGATACGGATAGAGCCCTGCCTCATGGTAAATATTTCCCCTTTCGTCTGAGCGTGGTTGCTACCGCATTAGGGTACACCCCTTGCCCCCTAGCAAGTGGGAGATAGCTTTGGCGCCGCTTAAAAAGCTCTTAGACCCTGAACCTGTAACCTGCTCCCCAAACTGTTTCGATAAACTGAGGCTTAGAGGGGTTTTCTTCAATCTTTTCCCGCAACCTGGCGATATGTACCGTTACCGTCTGCAAATCGCCCAAGGCGTCTTGCCCCCAAACCCTTTCAAAGATCTCCTCCCGGTTGAAGACACGGTTAGGGTGATTCATAAAGAGGGTGAGAAGATCAAACTCTTTGCCAGTAAGATTTATCTCTTTCGTGTAATACCATACCCGGCGAGAGTCTCGTTCCAACTTCAAGCCGCGCACGACTAGGCTATCTTTTCCCGCAGGAGGGTTGCCGTAGCGCTCCCGCAACCGCTGATACTTGCTAAGATGCGCTTGCACCCGCGCCAACAGCTCGGCTAAGGAGAAAGGTTTGGTGATATAATCGTCGGCGCCCAACGAGAGCCCTTTTATTTTCGAAAGTTCGTCGTCTTTGGCGGAGACAATGAGCAAGGGGCAGTCTAACTCCTGCTCCAGCTGTTGCAGCAGGGAAAGACCATCCAAACCGGGCAGCATGAGATCCAGAATAATCAGGGCATAGCTCTCCTTACGCAGAGCAGCTAACCCAGCTAAGCCGTCGGCTTCGTGCTGCACTTCAAAGCCATTCATCGTTAAATAGTCTTGCACCAATTCGGCAATGTAAGGGTCATCTTCAATAATTAGTATACGCTTTATGGGGGTCACCTTCCTTTGATGGGAAGCGCAATAACTATCGTGCAGCCTGGCTCCTCGCCTTCAGGCTCCTTGGCCCAAATGGCTCCCCGGTGATTCGTCACAATCTGCCGGGCAATAGCTAAACCCAGCCCGCTGCCGCTCCCCATGCGAGAGCTTTCACCCCGGTAAAAGCGTTGAAAGATCAGCTCTTCCACCCCTGGGGCTAAGCCACTGCCATTATCTTTAACTTCAATGAGGCAATCGCTGCCGTTGCTGCGCACAGTAAGCACCACTTTCCCCTGCTGGGGTGGCAAATAGCGTCGGGCATTATCCAAAACATTTTGCAACACCCGAGGAAAACGCTCCCGATCTAACTCCAGATACAAGGGGGCTTCCAGCTGATAGTTCAAGAGCAGAGTCCCTCCTTGGGCGGTAAATAAAAGGGAGTGCTCCGCTATAATTGCTGCCAAATACGGTAACAGCTCGGTCTCTTGCAACATCACGGCGTCCTGCCCGGCTTCCAGTTTGCTAAAGAGCAGCAGGTCGCTAATAAGTTGCTGAATTTGCCGAGCTTTAAGCTGGGCGCTGGTAGTATAGTACTCTCTTTTTTCCTGGGAAAGTTGAGGCAGTTGCAGCATTTCCAGCGAGCCCAACAGGGCGGTGAGAGGAGTTTGTAAGTCATGGGTGATGCTGGAAAAGAGAAAGAGTCTCTCCTCATCCGCTTTCGCCTGTAAGCGCATAGATTCCTTCAGGCGCAAGCGCATAAGATCAAAAGCTACCGCCAAATCTGCCACCTCTCCCTCCCCCTCCCGGGGAATCTCCGGAAGCTGCTCCCCGGTGGTAATCTCCTGAGCAGCTTGGCGTAAATGGGTTAAAGGCTGGATAACCCCCTGCTCCAACCAGCTTCCCAAGGTAAGGCTGGTACCTAAAAAAGCCAGGGTAAAAATACCACAACCCAAAAGGAGCAAGCCCCGCTCCAACTGCAGTAAATCTTCACCACTTTGCCGTAAAGTAAGCAAAGCACCTATATCTCGCATGAGAAACGGGGTAAAATTGTAGAAAGCAGCAAGCAGCAGTAAGGTAAGCCCCAAAGCTACCCCTACTGCTGCTGCCATACGCACATATAACCTACCGCTTAGACCCATTACATATTCTTCCCTTCGAAAAGACGACAACCTAAAGCAAAGAAGACCATCCCGGAGCTAAGAAGAAGAAGACCCTGCCGGAGCAAGATGGTGAAACTACCGTTATGGGCAATCCAGCCCACATACCAATCGAAAAGGGGAACTACCAGCAGGTTAGCTAAATGGGGAGCAAAGAAGCGAGTGACATAGAGCCCAATATAGGTAGCGACAGCACAAAAGAAGGTAAGAATACCGTTAGATGAAAACTGGGCTAGTAAAATAACCAGTAAAATAAAGACCATCATGGGCAGCCAGGTAACCAAATAGGCTATAAAAACGCTCCCTAAACCTCCGAAGGAAAAGGAGGCAGGGGAGGCGATAAAGGCTATAGTACTGGAAAGCAACAGCATGAACAGTAGGCTCCCCCCCACAAAGGTGCCTACGGCGGCTACTTTGCTGCCGTAAATTTGCAGACGGGTGAGAGGACGAACTAAGGTTTGCTTCATAGTGTTGGCGGCATACTCGCCGTTAAAGCAGTCGATAACCACAAAGACGGCAAAGAGAGGGAGCAGGGTGGCAGTGTAAAAGGAAAGGACGGAGAGGGCAAAGGAGGGACCGCTGCCAATACGCACCCCCATGCCGCTGGAAACCAGGGAGATAATGAGCTGGTAGATAATGGTCGCCACCAAGGAGACCACCCCCCCGGCGATAAGGCGAGACTTCCGCTGCATTTTAATCAGTTCGTTGGTATAAGCTGCCTTAAAGTCGCTCATGGCGCTGCACCTCGCTTAAAAAAAAGCTCTCCAAGGAGGCATATTCCCCACGTATCTCTGCGGTATCTGCTTGTCGCACCAACTTACCTTGAAGCAGGATACCAATACGGTTGCAGGTGAGCTCCACATCGTGGATTAAGTGGCTGGAGATAAAGATGGTCACCTGTTCTTCTGCAGCCAAGCGTTGGAGAATACCCCGGAGCAGCACCATCCCTTCCACATCCAACCCATTAAAAGGCTCATCTAAGATAAGCACCTTGGGGTAGTGGACCATAGCCATAGCCAGCCCTACCCGTTGCTTCATCCCCAGGGAAAAACGCTGGGCTTTCTCCCTGGCATAGCGCCCCATCCCCACCAGCTCCAAAAGCTCGGTAGGGCGCTCCGGAGGGAGCTCCGGGTAGAAGCGGGTTACCTGCTGCAGATTCTCGTAAGCGGTGAGATAAGGGTACAGCTCGGCAGTTTCTAAAATACAGCCCATCTGCCGCAAAGCTGCTGTCGGCTCTTGCGAAATATCGTGACCTAACACGGTAACTTTACCAGCATCCGGGTGGACTAAGCCGGTAATCATCTTCATGGCTGTAGTTTTGCCGGCGCCGTTAGGACCGAGGAAACCAAATATATCTCCCCGGTTTAAAGCCAGGGTGAGGTCAAAGACCCCACGCCCGGCACCATAAACCTTGGTTAAGCCTTGTATATCGATAACAGGCATACTTAACACCACCAACTTGCCCAGGGCATTATTCGAAGAAGCGCTGCAAAGATGCGCGATAGATACCTTGCTCTTCGGCATCCTCTTGCCCGCTAACGGAGAAATCGATATAGGTCGCGCTACTGCGCAGGTTTAAGTAAACCTCCCGAGCTATTCCACTTTCATCTAAGACGTTCACGGTAGATTGCCCCCGAGGTAAAAAGGTGTGGTATCTCCCTCCTGATACAGGAAGAATACTGGAAAGATACATGGGAAACATATAATCTTCATCATCCGGGGTTGGCCAGCGGTTCGACAGCTCAAAGGTGAGAAAACCGACGCGGTAGGGATCGTAATCTCTATACTCGGAGTAGAACTCTTCCCCATAGTAACCGGTAACCTTTTCGGGGGTGACCTCCAGGAGCAGGGTGCGCTCGCCAATTTTCAGGTACGCCTCGCCGGTATCCAAAACAATATCGGCCACATACCGCCCGGCTTCCCGATCCTGCATGATATAGTCTTCGTTATAAACCGCTTGCCCATAGGGGTAGTACACCGTAACCTGCTGCTCTGCCAGCTCTGGCCAGGTAAGCGCAGTACTGCCTACTTCGCTTATTGCTCCCTGCATAACGGCGGTGATGACATGCTCTTCCCCCCGAGCATCTCTGCCGCTGATAGTAAACTCCAGATAACCGGAAGTGATACTCCCGGCACTATCGCTAGTGGCTTCGCCCCGAACCAGAGTCAGAGAAGCGCCGTTGGTTAAGGGGAGGAGATGGCGCCGGTCTAGCGCCTTTAGGGACTCTTCGTTATAAGGCTCCCAGTCAAGGGGATCATCGGCATAGTCGTAACCTCCGCTTAGCTCTTTACCGATGTACGAGGTTAAAGCCTGAACCAACAAAGGAACTTGGAGTTCGTCGATCTGCAAGCTGTACTCTTTGCCGTCTCCCGAACTGCTCACCTGCACTAAGGATGCGAGGTTACCCACCACCGCATCGAAGATCCGTTCCAAATCGGTTACCTGCTCCCTGTTCAGGATCCCTTCATCGATTATCCTAAGGTTAGCGGTAAGCCCAGTATCCTTCCACAAGTAGTAGCTCTGCTCAGCTGCCGGAGTAAGAGCTTCCTCACGCCATTGGAGTCTTTCTTTTTGGGTGAGGTTAATCAGGTTGTGGCTTCGGCTCCCGTAAGGCTGAGCACCGAAAATATTGTTGTACCAGGCCGTTGTGCCTTCGTAAACCAAACCGGAAGCTAAATCGAAAGCATAAAGCCCGCTGATTTCTGCCAACAACACCCCATCTAAGGTAACCTTGGCTCCCAGGGTAGCAGTATAGTTAGTCCTCTGGGCTAGGGTGTGGCTGGTAGTATAAAGGTTACTCTTAAGCTGCTGATAACCGGAACCGATCGCCAGATCGGCTAGAGCAACCCCGGCAAAGAGGGTGGCGCCAATAACCAGGAGTAGCAGGGATCTCCTTTGGCTCATATGGGTGTGCATTTTATTTAGCATGATGGCCTCACCTCCTTAATCCCAAACCCTGGCCCAGGGAGTAGTATGTCGCTCCCGGGCAATTTCGCGGAAGTTAAGCAACTGCATATTTAATTGGTTTGGTGTGCCGCCATGGTAGAAAGATATATAAATATTCTCCGGATCGGAGACCCCTACCACTTCGATAATGCTGGTATCCGCAAGATAGGCATTGTTCGGCACCTTAAACCATACTTCGACAGGTGAGTTATGACCTTGTAGGTACACCTCCCGGTAGTGACCAAAGATGGTATCATCTTCCAGCCACAGTTCTAAGTAGCAATCTGCCAACTTGAACCAGCTTTGGGCATCCACCCCCAAAATAGCGCTGCGGTATAAACCTAGATCTTTGGCTTGCAGCATAGGACGGTAGTCGTCTTGCCCAGAAAAAACTTGGGAGCTGGAGTGGTAAACCGTCCGGTCATCGAGATAAGGCAACATGATGCTGGTACTCCCCACCTCCTCGAAGGCAAAGCCCATTAAAAGCTCCAGAGATTGGCGCTGACCGTTGCCATCTACCCCACTACCCAGTAACTGCAGGAAACAGGAGGTAAGATGCCCTTCGGGGCTTTGCACGGCAGAGCCGCTGAGCTGTTCTAAAGCCAGCTCTCTCAGCTCGGCCTGAAAGAGAACTCGTTGGCCAACCAGAGGCCACAAAGCTTGCACGATAGGAGGGAGCTGTGCAGAGGTAACCACTCCGCTGAAGCGTTTACCACCTTCCACCGTGATTTCGCTATGTACCAGAGCTGCCAGGTTACCTACCAGAGCATCGACAATTCGCTCTAAGTCTTCGGCCCGGGGATTAGAGTAGAGGTCGAACTCCACCAAATGCCCGGCACTGCTGCTGCGGGGAGCCAGTTGCCCTGGAAAGAGCACGGGATATTCGCCGATGAACACCCTCGTTGGACCATCACTGCTGCCGATAACGCCTACCGCTGCCGGAGTGTTGCTGGCTGCGGTCAGAACAGCTTCTGAAGCCAAGGCGCGAAAGTAAGGGGAGGCATCTTCAAAGACTGTCCAGTAATCGTCATACTGCCCTTGGGTATAAATCCTCCCCTGAGCAACATCCTCCAGATGGGTGTAGCTCCTCCCTCCCAGGGAAACTTGCTCCAACTGGTAGCGACCGGCAAGGAGATCCCAGCGCTCAGTCACTTCCTCTCGCACCACTTCCTGACCACCCACGCTAAGTGTCATCAGGGAAGTGGCAGTGTAGTTAGGCATAAGTCTGTTGCTGTAGTAGTAAGCGGTCTCTTTGAGAGCTTTCTTAAAGTCGTGATAAGCCAAGCCACTGGCCAGATCTGCCATGGCCACAGTGGCAAAGGTGATGGCGCCGATGAGTAGCAGGGTTAGGGAACGTGACCAGGTGGCTAAAAGTTTAGACATAGCATTTTACCTTCCTTGCCCTTGATGAGCATCCCTCGTTAACGATATCGTGCACTGCCATCGCTCCTCTTGACGTTTCTGGCTTAAAGGGTGAAACTGTATAAGAACAGCAGACATGCACTTACATTATAACTAATTGTCAAACCATAGCAATAACAGGAAAGTTACAAAAAAATCAATTGCTCGAGGGTACCGCTATCTCCCCACTGTTTAGAAGCTCCTGGACTCTTTCGGTGGTTATTTTATCTAAGGGAACCTGAAGACGTAGAGGGAGCTCACCAGAGCTTTCCAGATGCAAAACCAGGCGGGCTGTCTCAAAGCTGCGGGAAGGCGCCGCCTCCAAGTGGCAGGCAACCAGCTGAGTGGTACCATTGCCCCAGCGATATTGACGATCGAAAAGCCATAGCCCCCGGGAAGAGAGCTGGACTAAGCCCAGGCGTCGGCGCAACGCCCAATCCCGGTAGACCACAAAAACCAGGAAAACCAAAAAAAGGAGAACCAGGAGCAAGGCTATTTCCCGTTCTAAAAAGAAGCGAAAAAGGAAAGGGTTGTGCAGGGATAAGGAAAAACCGGTAAAGGTAGTGGCGATGAGAATAAGCAAACCGCCGTTCACCAGTTCCCGGCGGGAGGCGTTAAGGGCTTCCGGCAAGTGGCACTCCAACCATAAAGAAGGGAGGCGAAAAAGCAAAAGCGGTTTGTTATCTAAAGAAGCAAGAAAACGCCGGTTACGCCGTCGGTTGTTAATAATATCGACCATGGTTAAACAACCCAGGGTAACGGCTATAGGCATTAAATGCCACTCCCCGAAGTTGTAGCCAGTGTGGGGGTTGGTATAAGCCGGTTGGTCGACAATCCACCAGGCAAAGACCGCCAAAACCAGAGCATAAAATAGGAGCATAAAATCCCCTAACTGGCTCACTCTATGGGGTATAGCCACCTTTTCCAATAGGCGCTGTTCCCGGCGCCGGGCAGTGCGTTCCTTGTTGTGGGAGACGCGGCGAATGCGTACCCCTTCCACCGGCTTACGCACTAAAGGCTGCAAACGCAGACAAGCAGCTTTGGCTTGCTCCTTATACTCCTGAGGAAGGGGGATGGCACGCTCCAGCAACTGTTGGTACGGTCCTTCCCGCCAAATGCGCAGCAAAAGAACACCCCCCTGTTCTGCTGGGTAGGGGTTAAATTCGGCGGCTAGAAGGTGCACGTCTGGACGATCCCAGCGATCCAGACGCCCCCCCGCCAGGCAGGCATACTCACTGATGATAATTTCATCATCGGCCAGACAACGTCGCCCAAAGAAAACCCAGCCAAACCAGCAGACGGAAAGAACCGAGCCGCAGATCCAGACGATACTGATATAGCCGCGACTGATACCGTTGCGCCAAGCCAGCCAAATAGCCCCGCCAATTAAAGTAGTCCAGATAAGGATGAGCATGCCGTCACTGATGAGAGCCTGCACCGTCAGCAGAGGTTGCCGAAAAGTATGCAACGCTTCGCTGCGCAGTTGACAGCGCAGGAGGGTTTCCCCGCTTTCCGTGAGTCGTTTTTGGGCGCGCCAGAAAAGGTCGTTGAGAATGAGCTGCAGAGAGAGCGCGGCTATGGCGAGAAGAAAGACCAGGCTGCTATCGGTCATCAGCCAAATACCCGCCAGACTCACCCCCAGAACGACGGCGCTGACGGTGAGTCCAAAGAAACCTAAAGCTCTGGCTTGCTTTTGCATAATCTGTGGCATAGTTTACGATTCCTTCTTCGTAGTGTTAGCCTGGCGGCTACGCTCCAGCATACGTTGCTGAATCCGTTCCCGAGTAGCAGCATTCATCTCTCCCCGAGGGCGTTGACTGCTGCGAAAGACGGCATCTTGTTCCTGCAACCGCTGGCGTGCCAGTTGCTGCCTGGCTTCCAGTTGCAACTGCTTAGCGTAGCTGCGAGCCGCCGTAAGCATTTGAGACACCTCCAGTAACAGCGCCGCTTTTTGAGCAGGGTTAACCTGCCTCTCCTGGAAGATACCCCTAAGAGCAACCTCACGTATTTCCAGGGACACCATTTTATCTTCCACCATCCGCAGCACTACTAAGTGGCGCAGGTAGTACATGGTTACCTCGCCGCTGTACTCTTCACTCTCTGGCTGAATAAAGCGACGACGGCGCTCCAGCGCTCCCAGAGAGATTTGGCTTAACCCTTCCAGCAGTTCCTGCTGCTGACGCCAAACCTCCACTGCCTCGGTGTAGGGTAGGGAGGTAACCATCCTCTCAGCGGCAGGATCAAAGCCCCGAGGGACTGCCTTTTGGGCTTCCCAAAGCGCTCGCAGCGCTTCCGGGTCGGTATCGTAAATTTCGGTAAGGCGATCATCCTGACGCCAGGCGAAGGTAGCTCGCAAAACGGCGGGATCTTTATCGATCAGCTCCAACACCTCATTGGCATAACGAAGACGAAAGGCGGCTTTGATCAACTCAGGAGCGATATCAAAAAGCTCCAGGAGCTCATCCTCGCGCAGAGCTGCCAAGGTTTGGCGCACGGTTTCAGGATCGGTGTCGAAAAGAGCCTCTTCCAGCATTTGCTGGATAGTCTGCCGCACCTGGTCGGGGTCTACATCGAAAAGCTGCGCGAGCTCTTGGGCACTCCTGGCTGCCAGAGCCTGACGCACGACCATAGGGTCGATGTCAAAAAGATCCAACAGCTTTTGCTGCAACATTTCGGCCATACTGGCTTTAAGGGTATCAGGGTCGGCATCAAAAAGGTTATCGGCTTCCCGCTGTAACAGTATAGCTATAGCTTCCCGCACCGCATCCGGGTTGGTATCGAAGAGTTCTAACAGCCCGGCTTGCAGCCGGATAAATATTTGGTGGTGGATAAGTTGAGGATCCATATCGAAGAGCCCCCCTTGGGAAGAAGAGGAGGCAAGGTTAGTAGCAGGAGGAACAGATGGTCGGGTGCCGGCACTCGGCTGCCCAGCTATCTCCGAAGAAGGGGCGGCTGAGCCGGGGGGTGTTCCCCCTCGACCGGCTGTCGGAGCTGTTTCTCCTGAAAAGAGAGAGCCTCCCTGGGAGGTAAAAGTTGGCTCCCACGCCGGGGAAGCATCGTTTGCCACCACCGGGTCGGAGGTTGTACCCTCTTTTCCTGAGGGTGGTGCAGCCGGTTGGGTAGTAATAGTGCTGGAAGAGCGCATGGAGGCGAAGCGCTGCCTGATAAGGCCCCAGAGGGCAAAGAAAATAATCATAACTGCCAGGATAAGTACCGGCAGCGCCCCTTGTAGCTCCTCTACGAAAAGGGGAGGGAGTGCTACCATTAAAATACCACAGAGGAGCATGATTTGGTTGACACGGGTAGACTTTATAACCTTCACCACCTTCTACAGCTTCCACGACACCAGTGTATTTCCAGCCAAAGCCATCCTTTTC
>Ga0123353_10003163_pt1 | contig 20701 bp, 12 predicted proteins | sample TergutLab28metaG_3_FD_92763 | JGI IMG/M metagenome (GOLD analysis project Ga0123353, IMG submission 92763) | Labiotermes labralis P3 segment gut microbial communities from Petit-Saut dam, French Guiana - Lab288 P3 | ecosystem: Host-associated > Arthropoda: Insects > Digestive system > Gut ... | reverse complement strand
CTCACGAGGCTGAGTGGACCCCGTTCCAGACCCAATACTACTCAGAAAATCTGGTAGCGCCGGGGATCGAACCCGGGACCTCTGTATCTGTAGCCAGAAACTCTGACCACTAGACCACAGAGGTGGTCAACCTGAAACAACAGATTTTAGAATTATGGTTTTGTATGTCGCGATTTTCAGTCGAGACAGTCGTGGGTACTTAGTTAAATGTTCTGTGGGGATGTGCTTTGTTTCAGAGAACTATGCGCAGGGCGGTCGACTTTCTTTGGACCCCGATCCACTTCTTTCTAACAAGGACCTCAACTAAAGGATTCTGCTTTACTGCGGGTTTTGTGGAGGATCTAATCGAGTGTGACAAGTGCTGCCATCTGCGAGACGAGTTGAGGAAACCCAGAAGTCATTAGTGGAGGTCAAAACGGAAACAAGAGGACAGGCATGGGCCTGAGGGAGACAGAGAATGTGACGAGGCTATCAACCATCTGAATAGACGTCGAGGAAAGAAGACGGAAGGGACTAAAATTGCGAGTCGCAACATTCCGCAGCATCGTTTGCTTGAAGAGATGCAATTAATGTAATGCAGCTTCATGCTTGCAAGAATTCTCAGGAGTTAAAGGTTCGCCCGCTTCAACAGAGTGGTGTGCATGATCAGATCTTTGTTAAATTTTATAATTTTGTCCTCTCCTGTAATTAATTAAACTGAAAGAAACGTGAAGTTGGAAGGAAGTCAACGTGTCATCCTAGGCACATTTTTCTAAATTGGGACTAATTGTGGGAACAGTAGAAGAGTTCGAAGTGCGCGCCATACGATTTAGCACTTTACTGTGTTGTAGATATGAATAGCAGAGTAAAGTGAAGTGGAGGGTTGATAGGATAAGTGAAAAAAATAATAAAAAATAAAAAGTGAAGTGAAGTGAAATGGTGAGAGTTTCTTTAGGGTAGTGAAGGTGTTCATTACTTTGGAAATAAGTTTGGAGATGGGAACTGTACTGTGTCTGGTTTAGTGATGTGCGGTGAAATAGAACGACAGCATATGTAAATGGGTTAAGCCAAACGAGAGGGTAGTGAAGTGTAAATGAGAGGAAGTGAAGTGTCGATAAGTGTAGTGAAGTGTAGTTGAGTGAAGTGTAGTGAAGTGTAGCGAAGTGTTGCAGTGTAGTGATGGTCTTAGTAATAAGGTGTCCAACATTGTTAGAAGGCATATAGACACTATGAAGTCGCTGATTGTATGCTCTTTAGGTTCTTTTTTTGATTAATTTATATATGGTTGTATTCTTGTTTAATACTGTAATTTATGTATTTTTCTCTGTATTCTTATTGTATGTTTATGTATCTTCATCGTGCCAGCTGGCACTTTTCGGCTACCCTGACAGGTTTTCCGTGGGTTTTCCTCAGTTGTAAGGCAAATGCCAAGTAAAATTCGCAAAGATGGGGCACGGCCCGTACTCTTCCAAATTTTTGTATTGTTCTCTGTATTGTTTGTTTTGTGTCGTTCTGTGTACTTTTTGTGTGTAAATGTGTACCGTACTACTGCCACCGGGTGGCTACCCAACTGCAGTTAACAAATGTATAATATCATATCATATTGGGCCGTGATGTAGTCGGGAAGATTTTTTCCCGAATTTGGCGTGTTTTAATTTTTAGTGAATATAGTATTTTGTTACTGTCGTTCCAAAGTATTTGAAATGACATTTTTCTATATGCTGTTAACTATGAATATACCATGATTTTTCGCATAATTCTGGTAAGTGGCAATGAACTTATACGCTCCTCTGCGTTTAATTTCAGCATAACTTTTCACTAGCTCCTGATACGTCTTATGTCTTTCTTCTCTCCGGTGTTTACATTATCTCTCATTGAATTCACCTTACAGAATAGATAAACGCAACGGCTGATATTTCTCAATTAGTTTCATTTTATCCTGATGTGACTGGACTTTCCTGTTGAAAATCAATGACGATATGGAATCTTTTATGTACTAACGTTGACGGTAGAATTGAAGCAGAGAACATGATGACGGACACCGTTTCGGAACTCGCCAAATTGGGAAGAAATATACTCTTTCGTAACTCAGCAGCGATATTCAGAGAGAGGAATGTTGGTGGAATCAAAATCGCTCACACAGCTCCAGTTTACCAAAACTGTCGGTTGCGACGTGAAATGTAGTTCGTTTGTGTAATTATAGTCGTCTGTGTCAGAGCAGAAATGACAGGACGGTGATGGCAATCATTAGAGTGAACGGGGAAACACAGAACTCTTCACTGTTTCGCCCCGCGACTACGTACTTTTTTGGGAATGGTGTACTGCATGAAGTGAACGTACAGTGGAGATGCCACCTTCATCATTCAGCGTATTCTGCTCTACTGTTTACGTTGTTGATAGGATAAAGTTTAGGGAATTTGAAAACATCAAATTTCTTAAGATTTAATTTTCCTTCGCATCGGTTTCACGGACAACACTGCATAAAAAACCTTTAGTCCTGTAAAATATTGCCGTACGATATAAAATACAATTTTTGTCATGATTTACTACTTCCATTTGAAAGTAGTGTGGATCTAACGAAGCACCAAGATAAGGGTTATGTGTCGTCATATGCAGCTTGCCTATACTGCTTTTTAACTGTGTAGATCAGTGGTTTTCTAATTGCAATAAATGACTTGGCAGGGACAGGGAACAAGTTTGAAGACTATGTGATCTAGTTTTGTGTGGGAAGGCAGGTTACTCTTCAACGTTTTGCAAATCTTCCTGCAAGAAAAATAAAAGTTTAATTGTGGTCAGTGTTAGAAAAGAAATGGACCATAAAATGGAACTGCTGTCATGAAAATTTCATGGAATGCCATTCCTGTGTATTCTGTATACAGAAACAGTGCGCGTTTTTTAATTTCGCTTTGCATTGTTGTCGTGGTTGTGCACATGACGGCCCGCTGATCACATCAGGTTACGCATGTGTTCCATGCATGTTTCTCTGTGGTATTCGTGGTTACGAAGGTTCATTGGAATGGAGTTTACGTTTGTCCCAATAACATAACGCATTGTAGGGTTGGAGAGTAAGCTCGACCGTGAAAGATGTAATCTGAAATTTTGTTGAATCTTTGGGATAGGTTGTAGGTTTCTGTGGAACAGGAGGTCCCAAACATTCCACAGCACAGCATAATGCTTAAAAGGCTTCATGCTTCTAAACGGAATGGAAACACGCGACCCCTGGTTGTATCCTGTTCAACACGAAGAGGTGTGTCGGACCTCTTATTAGGCTGCACGCGTAGCACCACATTCGGATGTGTTACCACACTCTGCACACGTTGGAGGATTTGTTGCAACTCGGGCTTGACGGTCTGCTTGAACCAGGGTGAAGGCATAGTTAGAATTATAAGGGTATGCAGACGAACGTACAGTTTTGGAGACGATGGAATACGATTGACTTGATTGCTTCAGTAGACACACAACTAAATAAGAAGAAAGGTAGTTAAGTAAGTACATACAGAAGACTTGAGTATTCAGCAGTACCTCCTTGAGATTATTAGATCTAGCATAGCAGTCTTTATTGTTTTATAGCAATAGAACCTCGTTAACAACCACCAATCATGAATAAAATAAACAGTGAATTAAATGTTACCTGCTTAAAGTACGGTGGTAACTATGTGTACCACCTGTTTTAAAGTTTTAATACTTAAAACGATCATCTGCCTAAGTAGTAACCTGCTAATTTTTGTAATAATGATATTGTAGCTTTCTTGGGGTTAGGAACGAGTCTTAAATACGATGTCTCTGCCGTTAAAGATTCTGGGTGGATGTTGAACGCTCGGAGCTCCAGTGGAAACTGCTGTGTCCTGTGCCTCGCATTTAAAGACGACCATAAAGCCTGAGTGCTACTGCGTGTCGTTTTGCTTCTCTGCAGGCCTGCTGAGATAATACACGTAAGAGCGCTACAAAGTGTTCTGCTTGCTACAGTGTCAATGATTCCTGCTCCTTTTAGCGTCGTTGTATGAATTATACAGTTATATATCGTTGAATAACAATGCTTATGGAAAATTATTGGACAAGGACCGGAAGAGACGATCATGATCATCTGGAGCATTGAAAATCCATGGAAAACTGGGCCTGGATACTGAATTTCCTGATCGATATTGAGACTCGGGAGTTTGGGATTAAAAAGAGGATTGTTGATTGTTTTATCTCTATGTTTGATCTAACTGAAAGGGAAGTTAATTGATCGTTAGCAAGCTAAAATTTCAAGGAGTTAAATTTATAACATTTTCTTGGGTTGAAAGGAATAGCTCAAGGCCCCTTTTCGGACCTTCGTCTCTTTCCCTGTCACTGACGCAGCACGAAATAGAGTTGTCGGTGTAAGGGATTTGTTGACGTTTATATCGAGAATTCCATAAGGGATGTTTTCAGGCCAAGGGAGGAAGCAAATATCTTTTATGTCACGTGTATTTCTTTTTTTTTTAAGGATGTTATTGATCTCCATAATTCGCAGTCTTCCCATAATGTTGAATAAAGATAGACCAACTTGATGTCACTTGCTTTATTATTTCATTATTTAATGCTCAACATGTTTCGAATGTTAGTACATCCATCCTCAGGAGCTTGCGAATGGTTTGTTGAGTTATTTCATGGGTTGTATTGCTCTGGTTCGGTGGGTGTTGGTGTTACGTTGTGGTTTGGCTGGGGTGGTGTGGTATCTGGATGCAGGCTGAAGTACTAGTGCTTCAGCCTGCATACGGATACCACACCAGCCGAACCACACCGTAACACCAACACCCACCGAACCAGAGCAATACAACCCATGAAATAACTCAACAAATAAGTCGCAAGCTCCTGAGGATGGATGTACTAACATTCGAAACATGTTGAGCATTAAATAATGAAATAATAAAGAAAGTGACATCAATTTGGACTATCTTTATTCAACTATCAAGATGATTCACGGTCCAATAAACATAAGATTCACATAATGTTATCAAAGTGGTAAAATACAAGAAGTTTAGAGGGGGCGAGATATATGACATGCATGGAGGAAATGATAAATGCATTTATTGGTTTAATCGAAAAATCTGAAGGAGAGAGACCACTTGGAAAACGTAGGAATATGCTGCTAGAAGGTATCTTAATTATGGTGGGAGGCGGTGAATTGATTCGTGTTGTTTAAGGCGAGGACCAAGTTGGTGGCTCTTGCGACTGGATTAATGAATATTCGCCTTTATAACTGACGGGAAAATTTTGACTGGTTGAACGATTATCGGGCCCCGAAGAATGACTTTTTCACTTGGAGTTAAATTTTCGGTGGGAGGGTCAGGGAAGATTATTAAAAAAATGGCTTATAAAATTCATGATAACGTGAACTGTTATGGCGCCTTTAAGAGTATTGTTGCTATAATGAAAAGTTAGACCTAAACAAATGGAGGCTACATATGGCCACAAGTTGACGAATTTTAATTTTATTTTTTATAAGCTTATTTTCTCACCGTAGGTTTGATAGTAAAATCATGACTTTACTCTTTTAACTGTCCGAACCAGCCTGTTATTAGGAGAATGTACTTAAAATGTTTATAACCGGTGTAATGTTTACGAAATACAGGAAAGTGTTGATCAAAATACGTGTAATTTAAAATATTTTACAAAACAGTCAGGACGCTTGTCTTAATTAGTCTACCACGCCTTATTTATTTATGTTAAATTCAGATCCAATTTCAGATACAAATTCGTGGCTTCATTAGGAGTCTAAAACACAAAATATTCTCTCAATGAGTTAAGGGCAGACTGACAGATATAAGACGGTCCTACAAATACTTAACGATTTGAAAGATCAATTAATACGATGAGCTATTCGAGAATCGAAGAATAAGCCAGCGCATCCCTTACAGTACTGTTTAATGAATATATAATAAATATATAAATAAATATATAATAAATAATGCAACATAACACAAATATTTTATTATAAAAACAATAATTTTAGTTGCTATGTAATTTCTAAATGCTTCAATCCAATAGATTTATCATCAGGCTTGCGAAATGTACAAAAGGAGAATAGTTATACCATTATAAGTATCGTTATGTGGGTAGAGGTCTAATCTTTATACTTTTATTATGATTTTATTACTTGATTATAATTCATGATACCGTAGCTTGAAGAGTATATCAAACTTGTGCGTATGTTTTTTTGTATTATATTATAAGCCTTGATACTTTCTGCTGACTGTAGAAGTGTGTATAAAATTCGTTATACATTTTATTAATTCATGAAAGACAATGTGGTGTCTTCCATCAAGATGATATCCTGCATGTTGCGTTCACGCTGACTCATAAATTTGACGTGCACAGCCGACTGGCTATCATGAATGTTCTTAGTCCACTTTTAACTGAAGGGTTGCAAGTTTTATGACTCTCCATATACGATATGTGGAAAGATAAGTAAAGAGCAGTTTTATATTGGGGAGCTAGGATAGGGTTATGAGTGAGGACACAGCTCTCGAAAACGAGGCATTAAAGTCATAGAAGCAACAGCGGTTTGGGAATGCGCGGGAAAGTGTTCCTGCTATTACAGGGGCGTTTTGTTAAAACATTGTCATACAAGAGGAGCAGAAAGTAGTTTCTGCGAGTGGCTTTAAAAAAGACATCATTTGAAATGGTCTTATCTGATGGTTACAACGAGAGGGATTACGGGTGGTGCGCTGTCCAGACAACTTACTGAGCCTGCAAGTATCTAATAAGCCAACTGACTTAAGTGGCTAGCTACCCAAGGGGCTGACTATGCAACCAGATGAATGACTGATCTGTTGGACAGCGAGCACCTAATTATATGACGGGTCAGCCAGTCGGTCCGAACTAGCCAACTTGCAGGCTAATGAAGTCACTGGCTAACTAAGCGAATCAAACTGATGTATAATGTAAGCTACCGTCTAACTAACTGAATATCTGAAGGTCTGACAAACTTAGAGTCTGGTATGAGGCAGACCCACTCCTTAACTTAATGCCGAAATTTGTGACTGATAAAATGGATCAGGAAATGACCATATCATCTGTTGATAGACCGAGCTCTTAAGTATTAAGACTAGCTGGATATACGTAACTGACTGACTGAATAAGTAACAAACAAACAAACAATCTGAGTAAGTAATTAACAAACTAACGGACTGACTCAAAAACTAATTAACTAACTAAATGAGTGACTGACTGAATAACTAAGCATGCGTGTAAGTAACTGGTAGACTGACTGGATGGCTGACTAATTATCTTTGTGCTTTTAATTGTACATTAAAATAGGATCTTCCCGCGTTAACACCATGTCATTAAGTTAATAACTAAGTGACTGACTCATGGATTAAATAAGCTACTGAATTATCATCATAATGAAGCTTAGTAACTTACTAATTGCCTGATTCGGCCTCTAATTAATTAATTAAACCCTGGAGCAATGTAATATATGAGCCGCTAATAGTTAAATTTCCTGTAGTTCGACGTAATTGTTGAAATATGGATTTTACGTGTTTTATATAATACAGTTTTTGTTCAATTGATATGCCAGTTGTAACGGACAATAAGCAGGCTTCATAAACGGCAAAGAAAAGTTTTGAGAAACCTGCATGCTGTATTATGGAACACGCCGTTTGCAGTCTTTTTGAAATTATTGCGCCATTTTCTCCATACGTGCGATAGTGTATGGCTCGACTACTTACGTAGCAACCCTCGTGCTGATTTGTGTTTCAGTTTACGTGCATTCTATGAACGTTACTGTCTACTGTTTTTCACAGCACTGTACTTGTGCCTTCTTTTCCTAGACGTGTATACACCATTTGTTTGCCTAATGGTCTCCTGTGTTACTGTCTGGTTGCTACGCGACCATATTTGTCTTTTTATAATGCGAAAAGCTGTCTATGTCTGCGATGAATGTGAGATTTGTTATCTTTAATCTAACGTATGATTCTGTTTTATACAGAAGTACAGTCCGGGAATTTTTCTTATGCGTTCCTGATCAAAATTGCTACTTCACGTCACAAATTTATTCTTTGGTACACCACATGCGGCACTAAATTTTGAAACTTTAGTTCTGTATTTTCTTTTTATTTTTCTCAGTGAGTAAAGTCTTTACTTTTAGGAATCACTTAACACAGTAGTGGCCTATTTGAAAACAAAGTACCGTGGAAAATATTTGAATGTGAAGAGGATGAAATGCGAGAAAGAAGTACTTAATCTGTACAGGTCGCAGTACTGTTATGGGATGGTATGACTTCAAGGAGGTGTATATACTTTGGACTCGCTGTGAAATTCACTGGGTAGACCGGCAAGGGTTTGGGAGACTGTTAATGCGGACCTTCAGGAAATGAGTTGTGAGGATGTGGATTTATTTCAGGCGACACTGCTTATGACATAATATTAAACGTATATGATTGAATTAGTTACAATTTAATGCAGTTTTTTTGTTGTTAAAATCGGCAATTTTTTTTTCAGAAATTTTTATGAGAAACATAAAGTTAGGAGTCTTGATTGTATGATAAACCGTATTAAAATCGTCCTTTAGACCTGATCGGATTTCCTTTGTGATGTATATGTTAATACTTACCGTTCAGTAGCTGTCGGGAACTGTACTGTGTAGTTACAGGCACGAATGTGTATCATGTTGCGACTTAGTCGTTTTGTAGGGATCCTTATTTGTTCACCTTCAACCAGGCCGGGATCCGTTGCGTACAGATATTTGCTTTCTCATCGCTTTTGGAAATCTTCCGTTTTCATAAGATGATGTATGACCGGTGCAGTTGAAATAACTGTTTAATAGCCGATAAAGTAATGAAAGTTTTGACCTTTCGGGTTTCTCAAGGTTGGAATTGAGCTATATACACATATGTCAGTTTATCTCGCATTCGCATCTTCATATCATATTCTGCGTCGAGAAAGTTTTTCCCCCACGATTCTCACCCTCACTCTCCCATTTTGTATGTTCTCTTTATGATCAAGAAGAGTCAGGTGACAGCGAATGATTAATTGACCGAGTTGCTCGTCGGTAATGAAGCGACGAGAGAACACGTCATAATCCTCCGGTGGTAACAATGCGGCACAAGTCAACATTGTTAGCGAGTTTCAATCGACAACGAAACACTTTACTAAAGATCGTGCCAGAGGCGAATAGACGTTAGGAAGATTCTGGTAGTCCTTCGGATGTAAGGTGATGACGTGGCCAATTTGTTGCCATGATTACGTTGTCTGTACCTGTTGTGTGCAGTGTAAGTACTTGACATATCTCTCAACAACTATAAATTGGACCCATGATAAGGAGTTTTTATAAAAAGTGAACAGATGGTCTTTATCAAACGCCGCTTGTGGTCTGGACATTTCAAACGCTGAGACTGTGGGTTTCAATTTCGCTCGCCGTGTGTATGTGTCCTCGCCATTCTGTCACGCTAGAGTATCTTTTGTAGTCCTCTTTTAAGTAAAGGCTCACCGTCATTTTTTTTTAATTTTTTATTTTATTTTTTTCGTTGTTACACCGTGCATGTTGTCGAGTTACTCAATTATTATACCAACTACTGCACATATATAAAATTTATAAAATTTAAACATTAAAACACTAAAACATTAAAACGCTCCGACATGTTTCGGTCCTAGGACCATCATCATGGAGCCATATCGTCCTTGCTAAAGTCACACTATAAAAAGTCACATTAATCTCGCTGTACCGGTGCCCTGCTACGGATGTGCAATGCACATCCGTAGCAGGGCACTCTTCGCAACATAACATTACACAACACGGCATGCTGCCACAATACCCAACCGGTACCGCGAAATTAATGTGACTTTTTATAGTGTGACTTTAGCAAGGACGATAAGGCTCCCTGATGATGGTCCCAGGACCGAAACATGTCGGAGCGTTTTAATGTTTTAGTTTTAATGTGTAAATTTTATATATTTGCAGTGGTTGTTATAATAATTGGGTAGCTCACCATCAGTTGATCTGCCGTCCAAGGCGTTCTGTCAAATGTAAAAAGAAAATGGCAGTGAATTCTGACACGGTAGAGTCCATAGGGGCTAATTCGTACAGTTGAAGGTACAAGGTATTAGACATCATTAAATGTTAATGTTGCTAATTGACAAGTTGGGAAATGTCCGCTGAGCGTAACACTTCTGTTGAGTCCACTCTGGTATTGTCCGTGATTTAATTTAAATGAAAACACTGGAAATTCGAGTATTTGAAATGTGCTTTTCAAAGTTTTACGCAACTCACACTGTACGTTCCTTCGTACCACAGCAACAGATATACACTGGATCTGAACACAGTTACTACTTTTGTTGCGCATGGGCTGATATTTTGATAGGAGACATCCCGTTGTGTTATACAATATGATAAAGTAATTTATTCAGACACAACATATATATATATATATATTAATTGGCTATGTATGTGTTGTATTTGACCGAATAAATTACTTTATCATATGGGCTGATACATTTAGATCGTCAAGTTTCTTTTGTTGACTAATATTTAGATCGTCAAGTGTTTCTCCGACCCCGCTGACTGTGCAGTATTTCTTGTAGCTTTGTTATGAACTGCGAGATATTATCGTAAATGTGCATAGGTCTTCATGTAAAGTGCAGTTTAACCTATTTTCACCCAAAGTAGAATGTGTCGGCAAATATTAAATCAAAACATCAAGTGTAAAATTTGAAGAATCCCTACAGTGGGAGCGGAGTAGTTCATGTGGCCAGACAGATGAATGGACATAGCTAGTTTTCACTTTTTCAATTTGGTTTCCCATCACGCGCAAAAATAGTAAGGCTGTGCATGATGCAATATTTGCTGCAGTGGAGAAGCTGACGCATTCTGTTCCTCGGCGAGCTTCGCGCTCCGACCGTTTTATACTCGTCAATTTAGCTCCCGATTCCTATTGAATAAAATATTGAATAGACCAGAATCTATCTGAACAGTGTGGTGGCGATAAGAAGACTGACTTTTTGTGTAACTTGCAAACTTGTTCTGGCTTTGTCAGATTCAGTAAATCCAGAAATACATTTTAAAAGTTGTTAAGCCCTAAACGTTCATCTGCTTGGGTTTATCCATTGCAGGATTCCCCCCGGATTGCAGGGTTAGGATGTTAAGTTGGATGAATGTAGGTAATGTACAACGCATCTTTTCCCTGGCTGTTCTTCGAACCCGCTACCACAGTATTCTCCCGGCATGATACTGCGCGGCTGCTGCGAGTGTCAGTAAGGCGCGTGGCTGTATTCAGAAATTTTGGGGCGAATTTTTCTCTTATAATTTGCATCAGTCGATTAATTCCTTGGATATTCAGCAATTCTGTTTCATCTTTGAAGGTTATTCGAAGATATTATCATGAAGGGTGAAGAGGACAAGAATGGACAGGAGGTGTTCGTGGTTTGTTTTAAGATACTATCCCGACATTTGCCGTGAAGCACTGAGGGATAAGGGAAATGAAGTTAGCCTGTTGGTGGTTTCTTATGATTACGGTCCTGAAAGTTTTGGTTCTATATCCACATGGAATTTATTGTGAAGACTGCGGTGAACTCACTGAGGATGCATACAGCAGCAACATTTCTCACACCTTGTTGCCTCCGTATTTTAATTAGCAAGTGATTAACACTGCGCCCGCTGGGGTCAATCTGCCACGTTAATAACTGCACATCTTGACAGCTTTCCTGAAAACTGGAGACAGCTGGGTCTCCTCAATGCAGAGGGCGCATGCTCGCTACGAATCCACTGACTGACAACTGACTGCCTGGATGGTTCACTGCCTAATTGACTGGCTGAGTGGGAGACTCACTGAGTGACTTACTAGTTAAGTAAATGACTCGTTTCCTGAATTATTCATTGCTTGGCTGACTTAGGCCGACTGAGTGGCTGAGTAACTGACAGTAAGTGGTGGCCTGAGTTAAGGACTGATTGGGCCGACTTGGGCCTGCTGAGTCAGTAGGCAACACATTGAATATCTGGAGTCAGTAAATGCCTGACTGCATAACTGCACGCACGAGCTAACAGTCACACGAACTGACCCAACAAAGTAGCCAAGGAACTGAACGACTAATCAAGTAGCTTGTGAGAGGATTTGATCTAATTTGGACTGTCTCTGGATAAGCTAAAGAGTTTCGTAAGCGTAGGAAATTTCATGATCAGAAATGAGAGGAAGAAACGTGTATTATTTCAGTGTCGCCTACGTTAATGTTTCATCTTTTTTGTTTGTTTGTTTTTCAATTGATGTGAACAAAATATCTTTTAAAGTTGACAAATGAACGTCGATAATTGAGAGATCAGATCTTTTTGTCTCTGCAGACACATACCATCCAGGTGAAAAAGAAGTAGTCTCTGTATGACAGACGTGGTAACATTACACTTTCATAGAAAGAGAATTCTCTGTTTTATTAAAGGGAGATGAAACCTTGCTACAGTGGATAAATCTGTTGCTTGGAAAGTTATTTTTGCAAATAAAGAAATAAATAATAATGACGTTCAGTCGGTTGGGAAGGCAATGTGACGTTACGTGAAAGGTCAGTGAATTCGATTGGAGCTGTGAGGGTGTAAGATAACAGAGGAGATTAATTCACATCCCTTAGGGACTGGGTGGGGATACACATAGAACAGGGACAGTCGGAAGTTAGTAAATAAGGGAGCAGAAATAAACACGTAATCGTAAATAGCACAGTAAAACAAAGAGAAAGAAATGTAAAGACAGAGTAAGAAGGAAGGGAAAATAAAAGAAAGGAAGGAAAAGAGCCACTGGAAAACAAGGGAAGGGCGGAGAGAGAGGGAGAAGGAACGGAAGTATGACACATGGAAAGGAGAGAAAAAGGAAAGAGAGCCTGGCTTTGAGCTGTGCCCTGTAACCATCACGTATATTGCATGGATACGGTTAAATCGAAGTTTTCCATGTAAACTCTAGGGGTCTTTTTTTAATCCCTATGCGATAAGCTGTTAAACGCTTTTATCGTAGCAGATAACCGTATTCTGTCATCATATATTTTCTCTGACGTCACTACAATGTCAGTCTAAGTGTTTCTTCTCCCCTAGAATGGATCTTAATGAGACTGAAAGCTATTGTCAGCTACCCTGTTTGAAAATATTAGTCCAGTGTATCACATCGCGTCAGTGTCTTATACACGTGAGAGATATGCAGTATATCTGGACTGATCAGGCCACAGTATTTTGCTGTGTGCCCTAGTTATCACCACAAGAGTGATTTTATGCGGTTATTCCACCTTCTCGTTTGTATCTAAAAATAATTCTGGAAATAATTTTCTTAACGTTCTTTCAGTCCTGCCTTCACCTTGCTCTGAATATCTTCAGGTGATTTGAAATGGCGTTTCTCTGGAGGGTATCTTTAGTTTCATGAGCATTAAGTTAAAATGGGGAAAATTTGGGAAGAAGGGCGACATCCCAATTTAAATGTTTGTGTTGTGACCAAAATTCATTTTTCTGAAAGTGCTTTGCGTGAAAACGCATAGTCATGATGCCAGGCACACTTTTGCATTAAACAGGTAATAGTCCTTTTCGACGAATTCGCTGTCATAAACGCGAAGTTGGAATGCTTATTTGGCTGCTTATTCTGGAGGAGCGTGGTAATAACTGATTATTATTTTATTATCAGAACCCACATTATCGTGGCCTTAACCTTTGATGTTGACTTTCACGTCTTGTTTGATTTGGGAGACAAAATTTTTATTAGAGTCTTTGGCGTTTTGTTTCTCAGAGGTACCGAAATGCCTAGTCTTATAATCTGTAACTTTTACCTCCAGATGGTTGGATACTTGCAGTCTTACTGAACTGGTGGAGCAAATTTCCTTTCTTTCCGTTTTGTCATAAATAAAAAAAAAATCAGAGTTTGCTATTGAAATGTTACTTTAAAAACTGAATCCAAAAAAATTGAAACAGAATCTTGTAGCCATTTGGAACAGTGCGGTCCGCTTATTTAATTATCACACTTCTTAATGATCAAGTTCACTTTCGCAGTAGACGGGTGTTGTCTGTGAAGGTGGCAAATATTCTAAGTACCCTCATTCCATAACATCTCCCTTCAGCAGGTGGCAGTCATTCAGTTGTCGAAGGAAAGTTGTGGTCATTTGAAACGAAAATATATATGTCTTTATAAATGCCCACCGGCCAATCGAATCCTTAGCCAGCGCAATGTATTTCACATCTCTACATAGCTTTCGCCTATTATTATTATTATTATTATTTAATCCTTGGACGCCAAAGTGGTCGTTTCTGAACATTCTTTCTTCAGTGCGTGTTGCATGTCCCACCCATTTCAAGTTTGTATAGATTTTATCACTTTAAGCCTGCATTTATTCTACTTATTTATGGTTTGTTTAGCGATGTCGTTAGTTACTCAGACCCGATATCAAGTGGTAAAATAGTGAGAAATTCCTTGACAGGGCTGTGTAGCGAGACTGTAGTGCCTAATCTGAGGCACTATACTTAACATTTGCCTGGAGGCGGTGATGAAAACGACGAGGAACTTCAGTCATGTTTGTGTGTCCTGGCTGAGACTCGAAACTGGGTCCACCTGAATATAGGTTAGTTATTTAATGTTGTACATTTTCCGTGCAATTATATTACATATGTAAAATTTGAAACCAGCTTGCCGCACAACACCTCTTATTTGTTAATTAATGCTGCGACATATTTCGGCCGTAACTGTTGGCCATATTTCAGGGAACTCGTAATTTTTTTTATCATGTGCAGCTTATGCTTCAAATTATTCGATAGGAATTTTACATATGATTAAAATTATTATTGTGAAGATTAAATGTTACAATTCTTAAAATCAGTGCTGTGGTAGTTAAAATACAATTAAAATAATCATACGTTATAAAATTATTGTAATTTGCTGTTGATGTAATTGTTGTGTGCAGATATCTAAGTTTCAGTCTTTCTTCAAATGAAATAATTTTTGGAATCAAATATCCGGTATCTTGTGTACACGTTATGAATGAATATGCTGTAGAACTACTGTCTTACCCTCTGTTTAATTCTTTCTTTTGCGTCGCAATCCGTACAGCTTAATTCTTTAGTTCCTATTGTTATTCCAATGCTGCTTTCTATATTGTATTATATAATGTTCCTACTTCATTTTTTCCTCTTCTCATAGCTCATATTTCTCCTTTTCTGTGTCTTTTAGGTTTCATTTTATTCGTCTAATGCGTTATGTCGTCCTTCAGTCTCTGTCCAGATTTCTAAGATCCTCTTATTTTTCTCTTAGTCTTTTTCTATCTCCTTTTGGACATTCGTCCTCTTCCATTTCCACCCCCTCATTCATTAGCACATATTTTCTTTGTTACCTCTCTTCTTCTCAACCCAGCTGTTTTTCTGGTCTTTCTTTCTTCATATGTTGAAGAATTTCCTAAGAAACAAATCTTAACGACAATTTATGTCGCTTATTGTAAGATTTTGCTGAAAGAAAATGGTTACAAAATTCCACAGTTGTATCTGATTGAACAGGATGTTAGTTGATTCGTAAGCAGTTTTTTTGGGGTGTTTGTCGATGGTTTGATTTAAATTCGATCCAGATGAACTTGATTTTTGCCACTGTCTGAACACGAAGCAGAGGAGATTAAAAACTAAAAATGAAATTTGAAAGTGTCCCGATGTTTCCAATGCAAATAACATTACTTCCATATCACATATACTGGTCATGTCGCTCTCGTCTGTATTCTGGGCCTCGTCAGTGGAAATGGGGACTCAACAGGTGTAGCTGAAATTGACATCAAGACAGGGTGTGTTTCAGAATAAGTGCTTCTTTTACATTCTATGATGTATGCAAGCAGTACATCTCGTTCAGTGTCGGATAACGACAGGGTTATTATGTACTGAACTGAACTAGAAGTGACTTTTGGGAAGTCGTCACGATATATTTCGGCATTAAACCGAGATAGCCACCGAAATATTGTTGAGAATAGTGGTTACGTCCGTCTGGAATTAAACCAAGTCCCTCTGCGTACAATGAGAAGCTGCAGGTATGAGTTGTTTGTTATAATAAAGTCCACCGTCGATGGGTGTTGGGATATTTAATAAATCAGTGTGGGCTGCCACTCTGTCATCACTGTCACGACAGTCTTGCCAGGAAGATATGAGCTTCTCACGGAGATGGTCACAAACATAATCATCGTATTTGTCGGGGTGACGTTGGGTGGCCTGACATGTCGAGGTTTCTGCTATACTACACGGAATTACATTTCAGAGACTATAATTCAAGCAAGAAGAGGCTGTACGAGGGAAGTAATTGTGTACGGGAGGGTAATTTTACAATTGTTCATCGGAATACTTTTGGTGAAAAAGTGTACTGTATTGACTTGGTTAGGATAGTGTTCAGCCGTGCATTCTTTTGTTGATGCTGTGTACTTCTGGGTTCCATAAACGCATGGAACCTGTTGATCAGTTGATTAACTACTAGCTGAGTCTGTTCGACGGCTTTGGTTCGTTGTGATTTACTCCGTAATAAATGAAAGGAATTTAACTGTTTCAAGACAGGTCCAGTGGTGATGGTGACGAAATTTTTGACTTTGTAACAACAGCGAATTTTCATCAGACGGTGAAACACCCAGTGCCAAAGGCTTTGTCCACGGGTGCTGTGATTTTAAAAACGTTTTAGAACAGACTGTACGACTCGGCAGTTTCTGAAACAAGATCCCTGATGGCAAACACAATGCCCGCCATCTCGTAGCGACCCCCAATGGCGAGCGTGCAGACAGACATACGGGCACTAAATGGAGCAAGGGGCTAGGAAAACATTGACACTGCAGCTCCGGGGGAGGTCTCTATGGCCTTCCGGAAATTGACCCGGAGTGTAAAGAGAATCACCCCGGAGTCCAAAGCGTCTTCGTTAACCGGCAGGCGTGTGTGGTGTATGAGCTGAAAGGTTAATTTGATGGAACACGTTAGTTGTCCTCATTTTACCGTTTTAATACTCGAACAAGGGCATATCGAGACTCAGTGTAATGATTCTTATCCCGATTTATTACACTTAAGTTCTTGTATGACAATCTCAGCTTCAATGCCGTAGATATTTATTATTCGAATGATCACGATTTTGGTACTTTTCCTTTACGATGTATATCATTTCTGTGAACGCTCACGTTTCAGAGTATCGAAAAAATATAAAATTTTGCGATTTAGTACTGAATGACTCTATTTATAGTCCAACCTAGACGGTTCACATGTTTGCCACGTATTCCCTTCTGAGTTGTCTCTGAATGACGCATGGCTGGGGGAATCCCCCGAAGATACGAGCTATTTACGAGACTACGTGGAGATCATTTTACATGTTAAGAAGTTTTTTGGGATGATATTGATGTATATTTCATCATTGCTTAAAGAATATGAAATGAGTCACAAATTTCTGGGAAAGGACCTTACTTCATCTTTCGTCTTTCAGAGGCCTTTGTCTACACAGCTATCTTAAGTAAACCATAATTTCACTAAAAATTATGCAATTTGAGCTGCATTTCTGCCTGTTGTTTTTAGTACACCCTTGTTGATAGTTGTCACTGAGATGAAACCCCAAAGGTAAGCGTTGTCGTCTGCATAAGCTTTCACAATCCTTATATGTGTTTGTAACACGCACACAGAATTTCAGTTGTCTTAAATTCAACGGACCATTAATTATCTCATTAGTTCGAAAATCTTATTTTGCCTTAAATGTGTACGAGTAGATATATCACACTGCGGTCGTGTTGTTTTTATGTATTGCACGTAAATGTGGTTAGGACAAAGTTAATGAACCTGTGTATTCTTCAGTTTATCACCTTACAACTTTTCATGAACTCACATAAAAAGAAGATAATGTCGTTGTCGTGTAGCATGTGCTCACAATCGCCACGTCACTGTCATGTGACGACATTTAAAAAGGAGGTAGCATGCATGACCCATAATGATCGTACGTTTAAACAAAGACTGATCTAACATATGGTCTGGCAGTAAGACTGTGAACCGGAAAGTTTGAGCCACTTTTAACAATTTTTATATTTCAGTGGATTGTAGCCAGAGAGATGTAAATTTCACAACCAATCAGAACAACTAAAAATAAGCGATCTCTTTTTTTTTTACCGCGTTTAATGAGCGAAAGAGTACTTGGATTTGTGGGAAAATCTGTTTGTAGCGTTAAGGCTAACGGTCTGCCAATCTTGTAATATAAAACATGACTTACAGTCCGGTTCAGGACATATATCTATACGTAGAAAAGCCCTCGTTTCGCCTTAATTTAATCTAGGCCGTGTATGCACGTTACTGATATAAAAATAAATTAGTTACTACTTGGTCATGAAGATAATTTTACAGGAATGGCCTTTTGCCATTGGCAGAAAAATTAGTGTTCGTCTATTAAGCCCCTTTTCACTCGCTGATTGCGGTTGTTTGACGTTATGAGTTTGGCACTAAAATAGTTTTGTTCTTTCATGTATCAGGCAGACAGACTCACAGAAGCAGGGACAAAATATTTTTAAATACTTGGTAGTAAATAAAATGTAGAAACTTTTTCTCACTTTTTGTTTTGTTTTCAAGTAAACTGATAAAAAGGCTGGTGTCGCTGAAGATAAGTCTTTATTGACTCTGGTACAGATAGACTCTGCCACAAGCAAGATGGAATATCCATGAGAAATTATTAACGTAAAGAAGTAAGTCAAATAAGAAGTAAGAATTTGCGCAAGTTATGAGTGAATTAAATTATTGCTAAATGGGTATAGACGTAAATAAATAAAGGGTTAATGGACAAATAAGTAAATAAAGCGAAAAATGAACTAAGTAATAAGAAAACGAAATATCGAATCAATCATTCAATCAGTCCAATCAATAAATCAATGTCACCCAAGCTCTGCATGAATAAATAAATACGAAATACATAGGTAAGTATAACAAGACGGCACGGTAGGTGTAATGTAACATTGAGGCACGTTCGTGGAGACATTGTTGCAGCGGAGAAACAATAAGTGTTATATATTTTGAGTGTTTGTAACCAGCATGCAATGTACATGCGCCATATTGTCACCCGTGACCTTCCCGCCTCTGCTGTATTTTTCCACGCTACCTCATAAAAGGCAAGATTTTCGAAACATCTTATTGAACTTTAAATGCATGTTTTAATTTTCTCTGCGTTTTTTACTGAAACATTTCTCATTCTAAAAAGAACTCAGTGAGATATTATAAAAAAATTTACTTTGTTCTTCGCGTAAAGTACCTATTATTCCCCTAAGATTTTAATGAAACTTGAAATTTTCTGGACGGATTTTCGAAAAGTACTGAAATATAAAATTTCATGAAAATTCAGACAGTGGGATCCGAGTTTTTCCATGCGGACGGATAGACAGATGGACAGACGGACATGACGCAGCTAACAGTCGCTTTTCGCAATTTTGCGAACGTGCCTAACAACCAAAGAGTGGACAATAGACTGGGTAATTAAATAACTGATCTGGTGAATGAAAGGATGATTGAACAAAGACATAGAGGATTGCTGTAGTAAATCTCAGCTTGCCACTCCTTCTCATCTCTCAAGCTGAAATAATATATAACAGTGTCACTGGGAGTTAAGAAGGAAAACTAATGGCCAATAGGAAGGCTTCTTCCATTAATCACGTGACCTCGTTCCTCACCAACCACGCGTTCCTATATATCAATGTGAGTACAGCGTCGCAAGGCGTTTGGAGTAGACAGATAACAATCGCAATGACAGCGAAGTATTGTTATTGGTAGACAATTGGCAGGGTTAGTTTGCCGATGGTTTCGTATTCTTTGTTAGAAGTGATGGCTACATCTGCACCATATGTCATACTATCCCGTTAACAGTGGGCTAGACATTTGTCTTTTCCACATATTGGTGGTATGTTCTGACAATAATGTGGCGTTGCACCGCTTTCCATGGCTGGAGGATGGAACTGGAGTATTAAGCTACTAGATTCGGTAACTCCTAAGACTGACACAAAAGGTGTCTAAATATTTATCTTTTAGCCTTCGACTTCATAGAGTCAGTTAGCTCAAGCGGTAACATAGTATAGGGGTACGCTGCTAGACTCCTGACTCATTTCTTCGAGGCGAATTATGGGATTACAATTTCACACAGGCCACGACCGTTGTTTTACTTGATTTCCTTTACAGCTGTAATTTATCTTACTGATTATAACACCCGTACACTCATGTACACAAACACACACGTTCTCCATGTAGTTTGGAGTGTACTCTGTGCAGTTAATGGTCATTCAAACGACCTAGATATTTTCCGTTTTCATGGGACCTGAAGGCTCATCATTCCGCAAACGTCAGTTTATCGCTTCGATTTATACTTAAGAAGTGACGTACAAATTCATTGTGAGGCACGGAAAGAAATCTGCGCAGTGTGTTGCTATGGATACGCAATAGGCAGTTTACGACACGCGATTTTAAGAGTCCCATAACCATCAAATTAACACAGTATTGTCCGCCGCCATTAAACGTTTCTTCGTTATTACAACAACGGCCTGGTGCATGAGCGGCATAACGCCGTGCGCGCAGTGTGAGTGTGGGGGACTGCGCACTGGAATTTCACAGGCAGTAATTTAAATATATTCAGAAAATTAAGAAGTAAAGATTCACAATAATCACCAACACTTCATTTGACACTATAAAACTTTAATTTGTTAAAATAGTTAAAATCTCCGACATGTTTCGGTTTACATTTAAACCATCTTCAGGGAGCTATTAGTTCATGCTAAAGTTACTTATCTCTTGTTG
>Ga0123353_10003162_pt1 | contig 20706 bp, 7 predicted proteins | sample TergutLab28metaG_3_FD_92763 | JGI IMG/M metagenome (GOLD analysis project Ga0123353, IMG submission 92763) | Labiotermes labralis P3 segment gut microbial communities from Petit-Saut dam, French Guiana - Lab288 P3 | ecosystem: Host-associated > Arthropoda: Insects > Digestive system > Gut ... | reverse complement strand
TAAAAATCACTAAAGTTACTGTCCGGGGGCTGCCTCCAGGGTGCGGATCAGCCGGAGTCCTGCACACAAGTCCTGGCCTGTATTTCAAGTTTACACCGCAGTACCCGTGCGTTGACGCAGGCTGAGCCGCACCCTGGAGGCAGCCCCTGGACAGCTACCATTAAAAACCACTAAAGTTACTGTCCGGGGGCTGCCTCCAGGGTGCGGATCAGCCGGAGTCCTGCACACAAGTCCTGGCCTGTATTTCAAGTTTACACCGCAGTACCCGTGCATTGACGCAGGCTGAGCCGCATTTGGAGGCAGCCCCCGGACAGCCACCATTAAAAAAGAGAAGGGAAGATATAATATAATGAGCAGCACAGAATATGTACCCAGCCTTACGCTTGACCCCAACGGCAGCACGACTGCTGTTGCAGTACAGGCGGCGAACGCGCTTGAACTTAAAAAGGACGAGGCGGCGATCAGACTTGATATCAACCAGCTTACGGCGGAGGAACAAACGCTGGTCCGGGATTTTGCCGGCAAAATCGACATCACCGATACAAACGCAATCCTGACATATGGCGTGGCGTCTCAGCGCAACATCGCCGGTTTTTCGGAAAAGACGCTCAACAACGTCCGTACGAAAGATATGGGAGAAGTCGGTAACATGCTGTCCAGCCTGGTCGTGGAACTGCGGGGATTTGCTGAAACCGGTGAGGAAAAAAAGGGATTTCTTGGCGTCAAGAAAAAGGTGCAGAACAGGATCGCCTCGATGAAAGCCGATTATGCCAAGGTATCGGTGAACGTCGACAAAATCGCGGATGAGCTTGAAAACCACCAAATCATCCTCCTCAAGGACGCGGCGATGCTCGACAAAATGTACGAGGTCAACCAGGCATATTTCAAAGAGTTGACTATGTACATCCTCGCAGGCAAGCATAAGCTTGCCGAGTGTACGGACAACGTCCTGCCGGAGCTGCGGAAAAAAGCTGCGGAATCCGGGCTTCCGGAAGACGCCCAAGCCGCGAATGATTACGCAAACATGATCAACCGGTTTGAGAAGAAGCTGCACGACCTCGAACTCACGCGTATGATTTCGATCCAAATGGCGCCGCAGATACGGCTGATTCAGAATAATGACACTTTGATGGTCGAGAAGATACAGACTTCTATAGTCAATACAATACCGCTGTGGAAGAGCCAAATGGTTCTTGCCCTTGGAATGCATCACTCGCAGCAGGCGATGGAAGCCCAGCGTCAAGTGACGAATATGACGAACGAACTGCTCACAAAGAACGCGGAAAAGCTGAAAATGGGCACGATCGAGATCGCCAAGGAATCCGAGCGCGGTATTGTCGACATAGAAACGCTTGTGACCACGAACCAGCGGCTCATCGAGACGCTTGAGGAGGTCCGCACGATCCAGTCCGAAGGTTCGCAGCGCCGCCGCGCCGCCGAAGTCGAACTCGGCCGTATTGAGGGAGAGCTTAAGCAAAAGCTGCTGGAGATAAGGGACAGGTAGTTTCAGTTAACAGATAACAGATATACAGATAACAACTGGGGCTTTGGGTTTTTGTTGGGGCTGTGTTTCCTTGGTGCTGCCGGACGAAATGAGGCTGAATATGAAGATGTTTAAGAATAGAAAATTCGCTGTTTTAATTACCGTTACCGTCGCTGTTTTGGCGACTTTGATTGGTGTGCGCGGGAGCCTTAACCGTCTTGCCGAAGATACCGAAAAAATGTTCTACGACGGCGTGTATCTGAAAGAAGACGGATACAAGCAGCCGGGTCTGAACCCGCAGCTGGAAATCTGTGCGCAAACCGCGCTTAATTTCGCAACGGTAATGGCAAATAACCCCGAACTGACCGGGGAAGCCGAAGCATTGCTGTCGGCGCAGCGCAAGTTTATGGACGCGAAGAGCATTCGGGAAAAATACACCGCTAATGCAAGTATGCAGAGCGCCTTTGAGGCTCTCACAAAAAAAGCTGAGAGCGCCGGGCTTTCACAGCAAGAGACAGATGCAATGTCCAAACATACTTCGACCTTCCGGGGCGCACAGACAATGATTCAGAGCAGCGAATATAACAAACAGGCGCAGTCTTACATGGATGACGCTTCAAATTTCGTGCGTCTTCTCAAACCGTTTCTTTTTGTAAAATCCCCGCAGATATTTCAATAACACCCATGATTAGGCGGTGCGCCCTGCTTAAAGGAGAAAATTTGTGAAAAAATTACTTATTGCATCAATTTTCATAGTCCTCTTGCTGGTTTCAGTTACCATGCCGGGTGCGCTGGCGCTGGTACCGCAGAGCGAGGAATTCTACGTCAACGACTCTGCCAATGTATTAACGGCGGTTACGCGGCAGGATATTATTGATATGAATGCTGACCTTGAACGGGAATGCCAGGGCGCGGAGATCGTTATTGTCACAGTAAAGTACCTTGACGGCGTGCCCGCTGACGAGTATGCAACCCGGCTTTTCAACGACTGGAGCGTCGGCCCGCGCGAGGCTAATAACGGTATGCTTCTGCTTCTGGCAACGGAAGAATTAAAGGGCTGGCTGGTCGTGGGCGACGGTATTGCCGGCATATGGAACGAAGCAATGGTCGACAAGTATCTGGACACGCATTTCTGGCCTGACGTCGACGCCCGTAATTATGATACTGCCGTGCGTAATATCTGCGAAGCGTTATTAACTTGGTATGCCGGGTATTACGGCGTCAACCAGCAAGGCTCCCAGGGCGGAAACAATTACGCGCCTCAACCGACAACAGGCAGCCAGCCCTACGTACCGGATCCTTACCCGGTGCGTGAGCAGCCGCGCCAATCGGCGTGGTCCGGTATAGTTTCGTTTTTTGTACTGGCGCCGATTTTCATATTTATAATTATTTTCATCGTTATAATAATAATCATATCTGCAAGCGTCGACAGACGCAGATACAGGTCCTACCATATGGGAATGGGTATACCCATGCCCCGGTATCATTGGTGGTATATGTGGGGGCATCGCCCCTACCGTTCCTGGCGCCCTCACCACCATCACCATCATCACGGTCACAGGCACGGTCCTCGCGGGCCTCGCGGGCCTCGCGGGCCTCGCGGACCGGGCGGTTTTGGCGGACCTCCACGCGGATCGGGCGGCGGTTTCGGCAACTTCGGCGGAGGCAGCGGAGGAAGCCGCGGAGGCGGTTTCACCAGTGGTGGCGGAGGAGGCCGCGGAGGCAGCGGCGGCCGTTCAAGCGGCGGTTTTGGGAGCTTTGGCGGTGGCGGACGCTCCGGAGGAGGCTTCGGCGGAGGCTTCGGCGGCGGGAGCCGCGGCGGAGGCTTCGGCGGAGGCGGTCGCTCAGGCGGAGGCGGAGGATTTTCCGGCGGAGGAGGCGGGAGACGGTAGGACTGCTTCGCAGTCGAATTCGGAATTCAGCCTACGGGTTTTTCCTGCTTATTCGCAGCAGGAATCTGCGTCATGTGCATGTTCATCATTCGTCACCTGACAGCTGTATGTCATCCATAATTCTTTGCCGTCGTCATCCCTTAGGTAGGTATGCCCGGTAGACGCCTCTATTATGTTTTTATATGCGATGTGCGTACTCTTAAGATCGATGAAGGGATTTATCAGATTATCGGGCAGTTCCGCAGGCAAGCGTCCGAGCATGGTGTCAATGATTTTTGTGACCTCCGCTCTGGTGATGTTTTGTTCCGGACGGAACAGCCCTTCTTCGTAGCCGTCGACCCAGCCTTTCACAAAAGCCGATTGTATAGACTCAGCCGCCCAGTGTGACAGTGTAACATCTGTAAACACAACGTCTTCAGTATACTCAAGTTCACCGAATCTTGCGGCGATTGCCGTGAATTCCGCCCTTGAAATCATGTCGTTTGGCCGGAATTTCCCGTCCGCGTAACCCTGGATTATACCAAGCTGCGCCAGTGTCCCTATTGCCTTGCTGTACCATGCTCCTTCCGGTACGTCTCTGAAGCTTAGTCCCTTGTTATCACTCATGTAGTCGTTTTGCAGCAGGCGGTAGAATATCATAGCCACCTCTGCCCTGGTGATGCTGCTGTCAGGCCTCACAGTTCTGTCCGTATAGCCCATGATGTATATGCGATGTTCTCCCTTTTCAAGGAATCGAAGCGGTATTTCCAGATCGCCGATGTTCTCTGACGAAATTGTGCCTGCGTACGAATTATCCGGTTTTACCGGTGACTCATCTACCGTTATGACTATCGGCTCGCTTGGTTTCTTGCCGTTTTCGGTCTGCACAATTGTAATTTTGTCCCCGGGTTTCAGCGTTACGCCATCAGGAACCACTACATTCCAGCTGCCGTCTTTATCGACTTTGGCTGTTTCTTTTTCCCCATCGGGAAATGTCACGGTTATTATCGATCCCGGTTTGCCGGCGCCTGTTATAATCGAGTCCTCCACAGTCACCGTATCAATTGCAGGCAGGTCAGACTTATTGTCGGGTTTGGGGTTGTATACAGGGTTGGGTTTGGGGACCGGTTCGGGTTCGGGTTCGGGTTCGGGTTCGGGATTCCCGGGGTCTTTTTCATTGACAATCACAATTATCGGCTCGCCTATGTCTTCGCCGTCTTCGCTAAGTACGATTATGATCTCGTTACCATAATCAAGCGTAATATCATCCGGTACATCAACCGTCCATGCGCCGTCTTCATCTGCCTGGGCGGTCACTGTATTTCCGTCCGGGAATGTCACTGTTATATCCAAGCCGGGCTTGCCCGTGCCCGTGATTTCCTTGTCACCCTCGGTTACGGGGTTTACTTCAAATTGCTCAAACGCCCCGGGCTCCGGCTCCGGTTGTTGTTCCGGCTCAGGTTCAGGCTCCGGCTCGACTATGCGACTGTCGTTGCTGCCTGCTTCTCTTACGTTTTCTTCGACGTCATTGTCTTCTCTGTCCTTGCCGCTGACCGCAGCGCTGTTGGTTATATCCTGATTTTCGGCGTCCTCGTTAACTGTGACGCTGAACTTCACTGTCACTGTCTCGTTATCCTCTATATCGCCCAGATATACCGTCAGCACGCCGCCATCATAAGTCCAGTCGCCGCCGGCGATTATTGATCCTTCGTCGAGCGTAACAAATTCAGATATCTCGTCGGTCAGAACCGCTTTGTGCCACACGGAACCATCGGTGTCGGCGTTCTTTACCGTGATGGTATACTCTATCTTGTCGCCTACACGGGTCTTGCCGTCATTGCTGGTCTTGTTTACGCCTGCCTTGCTCAACTCCGGTATAACACTACCGGGATTGCGGACTTTCACAGCTGCTGCATCGCCCGGGTCTTTGCCCTGCTCTATCTGCACGACCATCAGCTTGTCTTCTATTTCCAATACTTTGCCGCCGGATAGTTTTGCGGTCCACTTGCTGTCTTTACCGACCTCTGTGCTGATTTCAACGTCTTCGTTTAGTGTTACGATTATTTCAGCTCCCTGCACGCCTTTGCCGGTGATCTGGCTGTCGCCTTTGAAGACTCTGTCGACTTCAGGCCTGGCGCTTAATTCCACAACGGTGATGTCGCCTTCCTCACTGGTATTCTCGGTGACATCGTATCCACTTCCCTTATCCGTACCTGTCGCGGAGACGGCGCTTCCGATTTCTTCGCCGTAAGCGTCCGGATTCACAGTTACTTCAAACGTGATAACTTTGTATGAAATGTCTGAGATGTCGCCCAGTTTTACCGTCAGTGTGTTGTTGATAAAGGCGTAATCACCCGATTTCAGCAGGACGCCGTTTAGCCTTACATCCCCTTCATAGGTGACGTATCCGGGTAACTCGTTGGTCAATACTATATCTGTCCACATGGATTTCGTCTCTTTATTGCCTACAACTATAGTGTATTTCAGCATGTCGTTTACACGCGGCTTGCCGTTTTCGCCGGTCAGGTTATAGGAAGATATGGTAATGTAAGGCACAACCGGTTTTTTCGGCTTCACTATCGCTTCCGCCGGCAGGCTCGGATCATAACCCGGTTCGGTCTGCACTGCTGTGATCTTATTGCCATCAGCCAGGTCGGTCCCATCCGGGACTTCTACGATCCAAATGCCGTGTTCATCAACGGCAGCGGTTTCTATTTGTGAGCCATCCCCAAAGGATACTTCTATTATTGCGTCCGGTATACCCGTACCCGTCACGACGCTGTCTCCGTCGATGATCTCTTTGATCTGCAGTGTCATGGAGCGGCGCTGTACTTCCGGCGATTTACTTTCCTCAACGGGCTGGCCGTCAACCACAGCCGTGTTCGTGAAGCTCATTCCATAAGCCGAATTAAGTATCACCGCGTCAAAGGTCACTTTTTTTGTTACGCCGCCTGGTATGCTGCCCAGATCGATCGTCAATGTGCGTGTTCTCTCGTCGTATATCGCAGCCGCTGCGGCGTCCGTACCATCAATCCTTACGCTTCCCGCAACGAAATCAACTTCTTCGGGCAGTGCATCCGTCACTGTCACGTTTTCCCACAGTGATTTCAGTTCGCTGTTTTGGGCTGTTATTGTGTACCTTAATGTATCGCCCACCTTGCGGATATCGTTCGATCCTGTCAGGTTTTCGGCGGTTTTTTCCGCTATACGGACGGCGTCCGGTCTTTGCACTGCAACTTTGCCTGCCGGGTCGCTCGGATCCTTATCGTCGTCGACTTGTATTGCGAAAAACAGATTGCCCTTGTTTGCTTCCTTACCGTCCGGCAGTATCGCGGTCCATTTACCGTCGCTGTCGGCTTTTGCATTGGTTTCAGTCCCGTCCGGAAGGGTCACAATAATATCCGCCCCCTCTGCGCCGTTTCCCGTGATTTCCTTGTCGCCTTCCGTTATGGTGTTTATCCTGGGCTGATCCGACTTGCCGGCAACTATGTACCCTCCGCCTTTTTCTTCAGTTCCCGCACTATCGGTCGATATACTGCTGTCTCCGTTTTCATTACCTACTGCGAATGCCGTATTGATAATCGGTCCGTTCAATTCGTAGGCGTCTTCATTCACGGTTGCTATAAAGGTGATCGCCACCTTACGGCCGCCGCGAATGCCGTCCGGAATCATTACTTCCAGGATTGCGCTGCCGGGATCGTAAGCAAATTGCTGAGCTGCGGCGCCGTCAACGAGTACCGAGCTTTCATCAAGCGTTAATCCGACCGGCATTTCATCCGTCACTACAACGTCCGCCCAGACGGACTTTAACGAACCGCTGTTCCCTGCGGTTATCGTATACAGTATCTCGTCGCCAACCCTTGTCTTACCTTCGCTGTTTGTAAGGTTCTCTGAAATTTTGATTATATATGGCACAACCGGTTCTTTGTCCTGCACCGCTGCTTCCGCCGGCAAGCTGGGGTCAAGGTCAGTTTCTCTTTGCACCGCATTTATGACGTCATTCTTTTTTAGTTCTACCATCGTCGGGACGATGACTGTCCAGGCTCCGTTATCCCCTATGAAACCGTAACCCCTGTCGTTTGTGTTCGGGAAAACGATTTCAATCAGCGAACCGGACTCGCCGGCGCCTGTGATGGTTCTGTCACCTTCGTGTACTTCGCTTATAGATGGTTCCGCTGACCTGGCCGCCACCGTCGTGGGATCACCTTCTTCGACGACAGCCTTTCCGTCGACCAGGGCAGTATTCTTAAATCCATTGTTATACGCGTTTTCATTGATTTCCACTTCAAAGGTCACGACAATATCATTGTCGTCCGGTATGTCGCCCAGATTAGATATGGTAAGCGTATGTGTTTCCGTATTGTAATTCACAATCGCTCCGGGAGACGGTGCGCTGCCGCCAATAACCACGCTGTCGGCTATGAAATCAACCTCATCAGGCAAAGTGTCGGATATGGCTGCGTTTTCCCAGATGGATTTCGGTTTGTCTGTGTTTTTCAGTGTAATGGTGTATTCCAGTCTGTCGCCCACCCGGTTTCCGTATGTTCTGTCCAGATTTACGGATGTTTTTGACGTCTGTTTGCCCGGATCGGGTCTGGCTTCAACTTCTTTTGTGACTTTTTTGCTGGATTCCTTATAGTTTTCAGTCTGATAGGCCTTAACTTCGTCGTTGGCAGCGAGTTGCGGCACCTCGGACGGGATGTCAATTATCCAGTATCCGTATTCGTCAGCTAAAGTCTCCGCCGTTATGCCGTTCGGGAATTCAACTACAATAACAGCTTCGTGTATGCCCCGGCCGCTGATTGTGTTATCGCCCACCGTGATATCGTCTATGTCCGGCTCCCCGGATCGGCTGACAACGTTGAAGCCTCCGCCTGCCCCTCCGGTTTCCTCATCATCACCTTCGTCGCCACCCTCTCCGGATCCATTATTATTATTTCTGCCGTTATTCTCTGTGGCTTCTATTACAAACGCCACTCCGCCTTCTCCGTTTTTGTTTTTACCAGTAACTTTGGCGGTGTTCGTTATATCACTTCCGTACGCGTTTTCGTTAACTACTACCTCGAATGTGACGACCTTATTCTCTCCGCCCCCGATATCTCCCAGCTCGATTTCAAGAGTTCCGTTCCTGACATTATAATCGGTATTTTCATCGAGCGGTGTGCCGTTGAGCGTAACGTTACCAGCAAATGTCACTCCATCGAGCAGCTTGTCTGTGAGTACGGCGTCCGCCCACACGGTTATCGGGTGGCCTGTGTTTTCAGCGGTGATCGTGTATTTGATTTTGTCCCCTACATGTATCCTTCCGTCCGTGGACGACAGGTTTGCGCCTGTTTTTGTAAGCTCCGCTTCTTTTTCAGTATCTAAAAGATATTTTGAGTACAGGTAGGTGATCGTCTTTGTGGTGTGTCTGCCGATGGTGCCTGAAGGCTCGTCGGATTTGGCTGCAAGGACGCCCTTGCCATAACCGTCAAAGTCATCCGCCTCGTATGAGCCGTAAGGGCCTGACGTGTCCGCCGGATATGGCCTGTTTGGATTTTTATTCTTGATTGGGATCTCAAAGCTGTCTTTCCTGAGGATGGCTCCTGTATCTTTATCTTCATGAATCACAACTATGTCTGCTTTGTTCCATATTGCGTATATGGTTGTATCAAACACCATACCATCTTCTCCGGTCCTTGTCGTAATCCGCCAGCTATTTGGCTCAACATCATTGGAAAGCGGAGGATACTCCCAGGTGCCGCGATTGATCCCGAACTCCCCGTTACTATATGGCACTGTTGCATCCCGTGCTTTTGCCCACCCCAGAAATGTAAACCCATCGCGTATTGCCGGCTGTTCATCCAGTCTGACTTGTTTCACGCCGGTGTTCATATGTGCGGAAGGGGCCCAACTGCCGCCTGTAGCGTCGTATATCAGTACATGGACTGTTGTTGTTGTCCATACGGCATAAAGGGTGGTGTTTTTTGTGAAAATGTATTCCTCGCCCCACTTGTACTGCCGGCCTTTTCCTTCCTGGTCTTCATTCCAGCCCGCAAAGGCTTGACCTGAGCGTGTAGGCTTAGCTTCGCTGATCTTCAATAATCCGCCGTCAAAGGTGGTTTGCGCCGCTGGGGCGCCGGCGCCGCCGTTGGCGTTGTAGGTTATAGTAATCACAGACTTTTGCGTCCAGACTGCGTAGAGCTTCATGTTCCCGCTGACAGTTATGCTGCTGCCTGCTTTATAATCTGCTTTTGTCGCCGATTGACTTGTCGACCAACCCACGAAAGAAAAGTTACTGCGCGTCGGGATAGCGGCGCTGAGCGCGGCGCTGCCGACGTTCACTGTTTGCTGCGGAGGCGCACCGGCGCCGCCGTTGGCGTCGTATGTGACCGTGTAGGTTTTCAGCGCCCAGACCGCGTACATCTTCACGTTACTGCTTACTTGTACTTCGGCGCCCGCGCCAAATTGCGCGGCTGTCGCCGTTTTGCTTGCCGCCCAGCCCAGGAATATGAAGTCTGGTCGCGTGGGTATCGAGCTGCCGAGGAAAGCATTACCGGGTGTAACCGTCTGCCCGTCAGGGGCGCCGGTTCCGCCGTTGGCGTCATATGTGATCGTGTAGGTTATTTGCTCCCATACCGCGTACAGCGTTACTTTGTCGCTTATGGTTATTTTGCCGCCTGCTTTGAACTGCATGGACGCCGCAGACTCATCCAACGACCAGCCCCGGAATGTGAAGCCCGTGCGCGTAGGTTTCGTGCCGCTTATGGTGACATCACCGGGTACGACTGTTTGTACGCCGGGGGCGCCGGTCCCGCCGTTGGCGTTATATGTGATCGTATAGGTCGTTTGCTTCCATACGGCATATAGTGTTATATCGCCGTTCATGGTTATCTGTGCGCCGCCGGTATACTGCGCGGACGCCGCAAGCGGCTTTGATGACCAGCCCTGGAATTCATACCCGGATCGCGTTGGCTCCGCATCGCTGACGGTCGCCTTTTCACCCTTGTAAACTACCTGGGCGCCGGGGGCGCCGGTTCCGCTGTTGGCGTCGTAGCTGAGTTCGAATAATGGTATCGGAGACCAGACAGCGTATAATACCCTGTCCTCGACGCCGATATTGAACAGATCGCCCGCCAGATACAGCCCGTGGTTAATCTCCGGGTCTGTCGACCAGCCGAGGAAGCTGTACCCGCTGCGCGTTGGCGCCGTACAGCTGATGATTGTATTTGTGTTTGACAATACAGTTTGCGCTGCCGGGCCGCCGCTGCCTCCATTGTCGTTATACTCAAGCTCAAATGAGTTTTGCGACCATACTGCGTATAACAGTATGTTTTTATCGAGATATATCTGCTGGCCCGCGTTATACACAGTGCCTGTTCCCGACCGGCTTTCCGACCAGCCTGTAAAGCTGAAGCCCAGGCGCGTGGGCGTCGTGCCGCTCAGGTTTATACTGCTCATAGGTCCCGTATGCCGGATGGGCTCTCCGACCCCGCCGTTTGCGTTATATGTGACCGTATAGGTTACTTGCTTCCATACGGCATATAATGTTTCATTGCTGCCGACGGTTATCTGCCCGCCCGCTGAATATAATGCGTCCTCTGCCGCCGGGTCTGTCGACCAACCAAGAAAATCATAGCCGTTACGCGTTGGCCTTGTGCCGCTGAGATTGTCGGCGCCTGCAACTTTTTGCGGGTCGGGTTCTCCGACCCCGCCGTTTGCGTCGTAGGTGATTATATGTGTGGTTTGCTTCCATACGGCATATAACGTCACATTATTGCTGATCATTATCTGTCCGCCCGCCGGATACGACGCATCCGCCGCCGCCGGGTTTGCGGTCCAGCCATGGAAATCGTAATCCGGGCGTGTGGGCGCGGCGCCGACGAGGGTATTACTGCCGTAGTAAGCGGCTTGTGCAGCGGGTGCGCCGCTGCCGTTGTTTGCGTAGTAGGTGATCGTATATGTGATCTGCTTCCATACGGCATACAGGGTCATGCTGCCGTTGAGGTTTATCTGCTGTCCGGCGCTGTACGCGGCGCCTGTTTCTGACTGATTCTCAGACCAGCCCTTGAATTCGTATCCGGCATGCGCGGGTATGCTGCTGCTGAGGTTTATGTAGCCTGCGGCTGCCGTTTGGGCGTCGGGGGCGCCGCTGCCGTCGTTTGCGTCGTAAGTTATCGTGTACTGCGGTTGCGGTATCGCTTTCCACTGCGCGTAAATATAAAGCGGCTCAGTAACAGTCAATGCTTCTCCGCTTGTGTATGAAAGGCCTGTGCCGTCGCGCTTGCTGTTCCATCCCGCAAATGTATAGCCGTCTCTTTTGGCGGCGTTTCCGTCTATTATATTGTGCCTGCTGTTGGTTTTTAGGTATGTTATTGCTATCGTTTCAGACGGGTTATCCGCGTTTTTATAGTAACAAACAATGATATCCTGCTCAGGAATTGGTCCCCACTTCGCATAGAGATTTTTATCTTCATCAACTTTGATGACTTCATTGTTATTATATAGCTTTCCCGACCCGTCGGGGTTGGCGCTCCACCCTTCAAAGGCATATCCGGCCCTGTAAAAGCCCTGGCTTACTATGGTATAGTTGCTGCCCGCGCAGGCAAAGCCGGCTTTTTGCCCGCCGGACCCGCCGTTTGGGTGATATGTCACCGCATATTGCGTATCTGAATGCCATACCGCATACAGGTTCAGATTTCCGTTTATCGATACCTGCTGACCCGCGCTGTACTGCGCGTCAGCGGCCGACAAACTTGTCGACCATCCTGCAAACGTATAACCGGAGCGCACCGGTATAGTACTGCTCAGATTTACAAAGCTGTTATCGAAGGCGGTGTGCGCTGCCGGGGCGTCGCTGGCGCCGTCGATATTATAGGTTATTGTATACTGCTTTTGCGCGTATTGCTTCCAAATGGCGTACAGTGTTCTGTTGCCGTCCATGTATATCAGGTTGCCTGGATAATACTGAGGACCCGATGCGGACGAGACGGTCGCCCATCCCTGGAATGCATAGCCCTGACGCGTTGGCGTGACGCTGCTGATTGTCGCATTGGTATTGATACCCGCTGCCTGGGGGTCAGGTGCGCCGCTGCCGACGTTTGCGTGATAGTTGAGCGTGTATGTTACCTGCAACCACACGGCGTACAGGGTTTTATCGCTGCCCATACTTATCCGGCTGCCCGCGAAATACTGTGCGCTTGCCGACGTCGGCTCTGTCGACCAGCCTATGAATGTGAAGCCTGTGCGCGTGGGCGCGGCGTTGCTGACCACGAGGTTGGCATTGACGGCGCCTGTCTGGCTGCCCGGTGCGCCGCTGCCGCCGTTGGCGTGGTAGCTCAGTGTGTTTGTCACTTGTGTCCATACTGCATATAGCGTTATGTTGCTGTCCATGTCAATATGGCTGCCGGGATAGTACTGCGGGTTCTGCGCTTGTGCGTCGGTTGCCCAGCCCAGAAAAATAAAGCTGCTTCGCATGGGTCTGGCGCTGCTTATTGTAAAGCTGGTATTGGCGCTTCCGATATGGCTGCCGGGGGCGCCGCTGCCGCCGTTGGCGTTGTAGTTGAGTGTGTATGCAGCGGGGGCGTCGGGTTGGAATATCGCCTGCTCCACCCAGAGCGCGGGGTAAAGATAACCGTACACATTATTTGTTGAGCGGCTCTGATCCATTTGGAAGGCTCTGCCCCTGTATTCTTTGTCGACTGTTATGGCGCCGATTGTGCCGGTCTCTTCACCCGGACTGCGAAGCCATATGCCGTGCGTAGCTTCATTGCCGTAGTCGGGTAATGGAATCCTTACTTTTTCCCAGTTAGCTCTCGCGACGGTGTTGCTATTCTGGGTCGCGGGATTCCTTCCCTTCACAGAATTCGTTCTCGACAGAAAATTGGCAGCCTCGCTGAAGCTGAGCGCGAACGCTACGTCATTACCGTTCCCGCTCTTCGCCGCCGACGGGCTGCTGAATCCGCTTTGCAGCCCTGCCGATGTGCCGGCGCTGCCGGGATTGTTCAATGCGTCGTTTACCACAGTGAACCGGCGCAGCCTCGCGCCGCCCGGCAGGTTGTCCCCGGCGCCAACTGCCGCACCATTAAACCATGCGTTGATCTTCTCATACACCAGGGAGTTTTTATAATCTGCGGCTCCGCTGTTGCTCCACGGAATATGCTGGTATTCCGGATCATTATTGTAGCTTGCCGTTTCATCCCAGTTAAGGCAGCTTGACCGCACTATCAGCGAATGGCTGCCGGAACGTGCAATCTCCACCCAGTTAACGTCGTCGCCTGTTTGCTCCTTTGTTAGTATCCTTCCGTCTACTCCGGCAGGCGCGGCGAGCGCTGACTGAACCGGCGGAAGCGCTGTCAATATAAGTGTTATCAGCAATACAAGCGATATGATTTTATTGGACCTTCTGAACATTCTGACACCTCTTTCCCACTGTAGTAAGTATTTTATAATGCGCTTACTGTTATATAATGTATGTTACTTTTCCATTTTTTGTCACAGCAACGCTAAAGTTCTCGAAACTTCAGGGCGCATTGTAACATACAGCGACAATTTTGTCATTACACGTTTGTCATATCATTCATCCGCGTAGTTCACACTCTTTAATCACACATGAATTAGGGTTTGCTTAATGAATCGAAAACCGTTTACCAACGCTTTTAGGGCGCGGCATCCTTGACGCGCCGCTTCACCAGATAGGCTTGTGCGACGGCGCGTCAGGGATGCCGCGCCCTACTACCAGTCATTGTATTTTTATCTGATATGTCACCTGCACGGATTTTGATAGATTTCATTAGAAAACCTTGCAGATGATATGCCCAACCTATCTCGTCAGCGCCAGTGTTTTCAATGCTTTATGCATCATTCGGCAACCCCGAATTAATAATCTGTGCTTATTCGGGCTTGCGCAGTTCTTTCTATTACCACTTAGTACACAAGTTCGCCATAATATTCTCAATGAATTTTTTTTAGGGCGCCGTTTTAACAAAAAAGAGCCGGAGATATGTCTCCAGCCCTTCGCATTTCCAGTATTCCTTTCTTTCCTTACTTTTCTATGTCTATTCGTATCTCAACGCCTCGATTGGGTCAAGCTTTGCCGCTTTATTTGCCGGATATATCCCGAAGAAAATGCCTATCACCATTGAAAACAGCACACAACCGACGGTAGTCAGCGGTGAAATGACGAGCGGCACTTCAAAAATCGACGTAACGACCGCGCCTGTCCCAATCCCCATCAAGAGTCCTATAACACCCCCAATGGAAGAAATAATAATTGCCTCGGTAACGAACTGGAATTGAATATGATAGTTCTTGGCCCCCAGCGCCTTTCTGGTCCCGATCTCCCTCGTTCTTTCGGTGACGGAAACAAGCATAATATTCATCACCCCAATGCCGCCTACCAGAAGCGAAATACCTGCTATAACAGCTATTGAGACTGAAATAGTACTCATGGTTTCCGCAATGGTATCGAGCATGGACGTCATATTTGTAGCGGCGGCTCTCCATAGGGTATTGTTTGAATATATCCCGTCAAAGTAGTTTTGGAGCCTCGCGGTGAGCGTAGCAACCTTGCTGTTTTCCAAACCGACTACCGTTATGTTAGTGTAGTTTTTTTCCAGCAGGTTTTGCTTGGCAGTAGTCACAGGAACGTAAAATGTGGTCGAAAGATCCTTATCGGATACGGTGCTGAATCCGAAATCCATTGACTCATGCCTATAAACCCCAACTACTGTAAAAATCTCAATATAGCTGCTTTTGTATATTTTCACCTGCTGTCCTATGGGATCATCGCCGTTGGGAAACATATTTTTCACGAATTTATCCGATACAACAGCGCTTTGATTTGTATCCTTGACGTCCGTTTCAGAAATGAATTTCCCCGACAACATGGAAATGTTGTTAGCCTTGGTGTAATCGGCGTTGACGCCCGTGATAGAAATGTTGGCGTACAGGTCGCCGTATCTGGCTTGTGCGCTTCCGCCGGAATGGCTTAACGAAACCCCGTCTATGGTATTATGAAAGTTTAACTTCAAATTCTCAATCATCTGATCCGAAATCAAGTCGTCGGACGTAGGCGTACTCCCGCTGGACGACGCGCGCGAATTCGTGCCCCTTTCACGTACGCTGACTGTAATGTTGTTAGCCCCGAGCGTAGCAAGATTATCAGCAACCGTCGCTGTCATAGCGTCACCGATAATGAGAATAGCGATAATCGACATGATGCCGATAATGATGCCCAGCATTGTGAGCAGCGCCCGCATTTTATTCGATTTTAGTGACGATAGCGCAAGGGACACGTTTTCCCATATCATCAGACAGCCTCCATGCGCAGCGCACAGCGCCGCAAGTGTAGTGTGTGGCGTGTAACTTGTATCGTAAGAAGAGTGACAACTGACAGCTCCGCGTCACGTCAACTTGTCACTGATAATTTCACCGTCGCTGAGGGTGATAATTCTTTGTGTCCTGACCGCCAATCCCTCATTATGCGTTATCAAAATAACTGTCCTTCCCTCTTCCTTGTTGATTTTGAGAAAAATGTCCATAACCAGCTTGCCGGTTTTTGAATCCAATGCCCCGGTCGGCTCATCGGCGAGAATAATTGCAGGGTCATTGGCAAGGGCGCGCGCGATAGCTACCCTTTGCTTCTGCCCGCCGGACAGTTCGTTTGGCATATGATCCATACGGTCATCCATTTCCACAAGCTTCATAAGCTCTTTTGCTCTTTCGCTCCGCCGCCTCTTGTTTATCCCTTTGTAAAACATCGGCAGTTCAACGTTTGACAGAGCTGAAGTCCTTGGGATCAGATTAAACGTCTGAAATACGAATCCGATTTTTTTATTTCTAATATCCGATAATTCATTATCGGTCATACCCGCTAAAGGTATATTATCAAGCGAATAATCGCCCTCAGTCGGGCGGTCGAGCGCACCCAGGATGTTCATCAGCGTACTCTTCCCTGAACCGGATTGACCGACAATAGAGACAAACTCCCCTTCTTTTATGTCTATATTAAGCCCCCGCAAAACAGTAAGCTCATTTGGCTCCCCAATAAAGTATTTTTTAACGATATTCCGTATCTCAATCAACTCTACATCTATTCCCTTCAGCAAATGCAAAAAAAACAACACAAACAGCCCAATAATTCCCATTTCGCAACCGCTATAATCATCTGACCGACTATAACAGTCACCCGACAATCAAACACCGCCGCCCGACACCGACAAACCATCAACCGAAAAAGAATGAATCCCCAACAATAACTGTTAACCGTTATCTGTACCGTTATCTGTTATCTGTTATCCGTTATCCGTTATCCGTTATCTGTCTACCGTCTCCACATATCACGGAACCCTAAGTCATTCGGGTTTGCCAGCAATCCTTCCGGATCCATCAGCAGTTCAATCCCATCGCTCAGTCCCCCGCCTGATACTTCTGTGTTCACCATTGTCTTTATGCCCAGGGTTACGGGTATTTCACGCCTCTGCCCGTCTTCGAGCGCGTATACAAAGTTACCTTTTTCATTTGATACTATCACGGAATTCGGGACAGCGTAGACATTCGGTTTTTCTTCGATAATTATACTTAAAAATGCGTTCATGCCGATTTTTATCGCGGTATCCGGCTGGGTCAGGTTGGCCTGCACCTCAAATTCAACGCTTGTGGAGCCGGCTGCGCTTACTGCCCTCGGGGATATGTATGCCACTGTTCCATCATACTCCTTCTCGCCTGTTGCGTCAGATGTTATTACCGCGTCCTGCCCCAGTATAACTGAGGATATGCTATGTTCTCTCACCCTTGCCGAAACGCGCAGGTTTTCCGTATCTTCTATAACGAATATTATCCCGTTGGGAACTGCGCCCACTTTAATATTGACTTCCGTGATCACTCCGTCCGCCGTGGCGACTATTTTGCCTTCCTCCAGCTGCTTATTAAGCCTGTCAAGGTTGAGCTCCTGAATTTCCACGCTTGCTCCCTGGGATGCCGGCCTGTTTTGTGCCTGATCCAATGTGTTTTGCGCTGACTTTACGCTGTTTTCCGAAGAATCCAGCTGCCTCTGGCTGTCCTGGTAGACCTTTTGCGCGTTTTCCAATGTGGATTCCTTATTATCGGCATTGTTATCTATCGCTCTTATTTTGTCTTCCAGCGCTTTTTCATATGCGCGCTGCGCGTCGTCAAAAGCGTTCTGCGCCCGTGTCAGGCTATCATTTGCTACATCGACAGCGTCTTTTTTTGCCCTTTCCAGGTTGGTTATGGTCCTGTCATATGTGTTTTGGGCGTCTTTTAGGGCATATAAGGCGCTGGTGACACGGCTTTCTGCGGAATCCGCCGAATTTCCGACTCTGATCGCGTTATTTAAATCTGCATTCGCGCTCGCAAGCGCGGCTTTTGCCGCGTCACGTTCCTGTTCCGCCGTTTCCTTCAAGACCTGCGCGGCTGCGATTGCGGCTTCATCATTTGTTTCAATTGCGTTTTTAAGGTTTTTCTCAGCGTTTTCGAGTGCTTGTTCCTTAATAGCAAGCATCGTTTGGGCGGCTCTTACCGCGCTGTTATAGCCGCTGAGGTTTACGGATGTGGTGTTTTGTTCTCTGTTGCTCGCCTTTTCAGCCTCCGTTAATTCATCCTTTCTCCTGTCGAGGTTATTTTTGGCGTCTGTAATGGCGTTTTGAAGGTTATAATCATCAAAATCGTTGATGGCGTCGTCTAAATCATCCTGGGCTTTTTCAAGGTCTTCGGTCTTTCTCTCAAGAGAAAGCCTGGTATCTTTTATCGCATTGTCATATGTATAGCTGTCAAACTCCTCCGATACTTTTTCTTCGGCTTCCTTTAAATCCTTTTCAGCGTTTGACGTATTAAGTTTCTGTCTGGCAAGCGACAACTGCGATGATTCCAGAGAGGTTCTTGCGTTTGTGATACTGTTATTGTTGGAACGCAATTCTTCTTCAGCCGAAGCTATGGCGCTTCTCAGGTTGATTTCCGTCTGTGATATATCGTTTTCCAGCCTTGACATGTCAAGTTCGGCAAGCACATCTCCTGCCTTGACCGAATCGCCGACCTCCACGAAGATTTCCTTGACAGGATACGACTGCGTAGTATAAATATTCTTAACCTGAGCGCTCTCGATAACGCCCGATACGGAAACAGTCCTTGTAATATCGCTTTTTTCCAGCCTTATCGTTTCAGTCGACTGGTTGCGCTCCATTTCAGTTCTTGCCGCCTGTACTTGCGCCGATATGACAATCGCCGTGATAATTGCCGCAACTACCACGACTCCTATTATAATCCTTGTCCTTTTTGGGGTCTTTTTTTTCTTTTCCTTTTTCATTTCTCTTTTCATTTTTGACCTCCGCTGACGGTCTGCTTCGCAGCCCGAATCAGGAATTTTGAACGGGGGATAATGGGGGAGTAACTGTTCAGGGGCCACCGCCAAATGTGGCTCAGCCTGCGTCAATGCACGGGTACTGCGGTGAAAACCTGAAATATCGGTCAAAACTTGTGTGCATGACTCCGGCTAATCCCCATTTCTCGGCAGCCCCTGAACAGTAACATGGGAGACCAAGCACATTTTCGTATTCCACATATCATGCAGTGAAATACACCCGCTTCGTAGTATGATACACCATAACGGTAGATAAATTATAAACAATAAGTAAACAAATAGTAATTCTTGACAAAAGATGTATTGTCAATTCAGGCTCTGATACTCGCACAGACCGGCGTATATGCCGCCTTTTTCTATGAGCTGCCCGTGCGTGCCGCATTCGGCGATCTTGCCGTCCTGCAGGGCGATGATCAGGTCGGCTTTTTTTATTGTTGATAACCTGTGCGCTATAACTATGAGCGTCCTTTGGCCGATGATCTTGTTTATCGCGTTTTGTATCTCCCGCTCTGTCTCGGTGTCGACTGCTGACGTCGCCTCGTCGAGCAGCAGTATCGGGCTGTTGCGCAGGACCGATCGCGCGATCGACAGGCGCTGCTTTTGCCCGCCGCTCAGCCTCACGCCGCGTTCGCCGATTACCGTATCGTATTTTTCCGGCAGCGATTCGATGAATTCGTCGATGCAGGCGGTTTTCGCGGCTTGCTCTATTTGCTCCGGCGTCGAGGCTTCCGAACCGTAGGCAATATTCTCGCCGATGGTGCCATTAAACAAAAATACATCCTGAAGCACAAGGCTGAGCTGGTTGCGCAGGCTCTCCAGGGTCATGTCCCTGATGTCGATCCCATCCATTGTTATTTTTCCGGATGTGGGGTCGTAAAAACGCGCTATCAGACCGGAGATTGTGCTTTTACCGACCCCGGTCGGCCCGACTATCGCTATCATTTGCCCCGCTTTTGCCTCAAAGCTGATACTATCCAGGACTGTGACTTCGTCCTGATAAGAAAATGTGACGTCCCGGAACTCGATCTGCCCACTGAGCCTGTCCACCTCTATGGCGTTCGAGCTGTCTTTGATATCCGGCTCGACGTCGAGTATCTCGAATACGCGCTCCGTACCGGCAAGACCATGCTGCACATCCTCCACTATTCGCGTCAGCATCGCGACAGGAGCGTAGAAAAGATTCAGATATAACAAGAACGCTACGACGTCGGATATATTCAGCCCGGTCTTTACCGCTATAATTGGCCCGGCGATAAGCACAATGATCGTTCCGAGAGTTGCGACAAAGCCTACCGTCGGGTGAAGTATACTGGCATAAAACAGCGCCTTGAGCAGTGCGCTCGCGTGCTGTGTTGATTTTTCAAGAACTTTTTGCGACTCCTGCTCCTGTTTGTTAAAAACCTGTATTTCCTTGATTCCTGAAAAATTGTCCTGCAGTACGGCGTTGAGTTCGGCTATCCTTGCCTGGCCTTGCGCAAAAAACTTTTTCATCAGCCTCGGGAGTAATGAAACTGCCGCGAGTATCGGCAGCGGGGCGCACACCAGAAGGGCAAGCATCGGGTTTAGCAGAACAAGTATGATAAGAACGCCCAGAATCGTGAGTACGTTCGTTATTATTTCGGGCAGCGCGTGCGCGATCAGGCTTTCAAACGCAGCGGTGTCGTTAATTACGCGCGACATGAGCTGGCCTGTCTGTTTGTCATGGTAATAACTCATCGAGAGCTTTTGCAGATGGTCGTAGACAATGCAGCGTACGCGGCTGACCATGCGCCACGACGCAACATGCGACAGGTAGGTGTTCAGGAATTGACAGACGGCGCGAATCGCAAAGCATACAAGGAGTGTCAGCGCAAGGAGCGTTATCCGGTTTATCGAGCTTTCCAATTCCCCGCTTTCCATAATAGCGATGATCCGCCTCGTTATCTCCGGCGACAGCAGGTTGACGCCGGAGATAACAAACAGCGCAATTGTTGCGATAACCAGATATTTTGCCCATG
>Ga0123353_10003161_pt1 | contig 20706 bp, 21 predicted proteins | sample TergutLab28metaG_3_FD_92763 | JGI IMG/M metagenome (GOLD analysis project Ga0123353, IMG submission 92763) | Labiotermes labralis P3 segment gut microbial communities from Petit-Saut dam, French Guiana - Lab288 P3 | ecosystem: Host-associated > Arthropoda: Insects > Digestive system > Gut ... | reverse complement strand
GACCGGTTCCATCGCCCGGGATAACGGCAATATTATACTCCTTTGTCATAATAAATAACCTCCTCAGTATTAATTATATTTTGATTGTTATTATCTTGTCACGAACCATGCTTCCGGGTAAAAGGAGAACTCCGTTCTTCCCGTTTCCACATATCCACCTTTCAAAGAAAGACGTTCAGGTCAATTTAATTTCGCTTTCGAATCAAAAGGGCTGATCGTACGGAATTAATAAGCTTCTTCCTGACAGAAGGGGAAGAAAATAAAAATTACCCCTATCAAGTTTTCTATAATCAACATTCTATCCCGTCAGACTAGCAAATTTTTTCCTGCCGTATATTATTTTTAAGCCATTCCAAGCGATTCAGGGCGTTTATATAAGCCCTGGCTGAAGCTACGATCACATCGGGATGAGAACCATGCCCTGTTACGGGACGGTTGTCATAACTCAGTTGAACCGTGACCTCTCCCTGGGCATCTGTCCCCCCGGTGATAGCGTTAACAACATATTTAAGGAGGGAGTAATTGGTTTTGGTGATTTTACGGATCACCGAAAATGTTGCATCCACAGGGCCAATACCGAAGCCTGCATCCTGATACACCTGCCCGTCAATCATCATCCTCATTGTGGCTGTGGGAACGGCAACACTGCCTGAAACAACATTCAGATAATCCAGGCGATATTTATCCTCCAAACGAAATACCTGCTCATAGACGATGGCTTCCAGGTCTTCGTCAAAAACTTCCTTTTTGACATCAGCCAGTTCTTTAAAGCTGGCGGTTACCCGATTCAACTGCTCATTCGTCAGATTATACCCCATTTTCTTCAAATGTTCACTTACGGCATGGCGTCCGGAATGCTTACCCAAGACAATGTTACTGTCTGCAATACCGACGGATTGGGGTGTCATGATTTCGTAGGTAATCTTTTCCTTGATCAACCCGTCCTGATGAATGCCGGATTCATGGGCGAAGGCGTTGGCTCCCACAACGGCTTTGTTCGGCTGTACGGCCACACCCGTAATTTGTGTCAGGAGGCGGGATGTTTTATAAATATTCGTTGTCTTAATACCTGTCTCCATCCCAAAAAGATCCTTACGGGTTTCCAAAGCCATAACCAGTTCTTCCATGGCCGTATTGCCTGCCCTTTCGCCAATGCCGTTAATGGTGCACTCGACTTGCCGTGCCCCGTTTCTGATGGCGGCAAGGGAATTGGCAACGGCCAATCCCAAATCATTATGGCAGTGAACAGAAACGACGGCCTGATGAATATTTTTTACCCGCTCAAAAAGAAGGGCGATAAGACCGCCAAATTCCTCAGGAATAGCATAGCCGACGGTATCGGGAATGTTGACCGTTTTCGCTCCTTCCCCGATAACAGCCTCCACCATTTCACATAGATAATCCCGGTCAGAGCGTGTTGCGTCCATGGGAGAAAATTCCACGTTTTTCGTATAGCCACAGGCATGGCGAACGGCTTCACGGGCTTCTTTCAATACCTGATCCCTGCTCTTTTTCAGTTGATATTGCAAATGAATGTCGGAAGACGAAATAAAGGTATGAATCCTTGGGCTTGCCGCTTCTTTTATCGCCTCCCATGCCCGATCAATATCAGGGAAATTAGCGCGTGCCAGACCTGCAACCTGTGATTTACGGATTTCCCGGGCAATCTGCTGTACGGAAAGAAAATCACCTTCCGACGCAACAGGAAATCCTGCTTCAATAATATCCACGCCTAATTTTTCCAACTGACGGGCAAGGCGAATTTTTTCGCCCGGATTCATGCTGCAGCCAGGTGACTGTTCCCCGTCCCTTAAAGTGGTATCAAAAATGTACACGCGATTTTCAGAGTTTTGTGACCCCATAATATCTCCTCTTCATTTCATAAGTAAAAAGGCCATGGATTTTCCCGTCCATGGCCTTCAGGTTTATCTTAAGCGGTGTTTCTCTCTGTGACTACCTAAAAACAACGGGCGACCGGTATGATGCACTAAGCCCTAAAAGCTTATGACGCAACGGTAAAGCTAGGGAAGCATTGTTCATAGTAGATATCATTTTGCTGAAACCACCAAAATATAAGAGTTACACTGAAGGTAAATCAACGCCTGCCCTATGTCAAGTATTTTATTACAGGAACGCCCCGCCAATCGCCAATTTATGTCCGTACCGGTTTTCATAGACGCGGAGTAAAAAAGAGGGGGAGCAATCCATTCTGCTGCGGACAGAAGACCGTGATAAGATAGTAATAGTTTCAAGGTCTTATATTCAATTCCCCTTCTTTAGAAAAGGGAACCAGCAAATCCATCCACAGGACTTTTATATAAACAGTTCCTTCAATTTCATAGGGAACATCCTGCCCGCTGATATACATTTTAAAAACAGGCCCGATGTTACTGAATTCTGCATGTAAGGGAATTTTGATGTCTGTTTGCGTTTTTCCGGGAATCTTTATATTTTCTTGGGAAATACCCTCTGCTAAACTCTTATCTCCCAGTTTAATGCGATATTCAACGCCGCTTAAAGTCAGGTCATAAAAATTGGGATTGTGAACGGCAACGGTAATGGTACCATTCAGCGTTGTCATGGAGCGTAAGGAAAGGGAAATACCATTCACCTGAAAAGTAGGTTTCTCCACAAACCAGCTGCAGGACCAAAGGGAGGAACACAACATCAAAATGCCAACTTTTTTTAAAATTTTAACCATTATTTTTTTCTCCAAGTTAGATTTTTTGGAAAAATTAATGATCGCCCTTTCATTCTTTGAGCTTCACAATAGTACACATAAAGATATTAGTAATAGGATTGTATCTGCATATCATACAAATTTTTTAACTCTTTCATCCTGGGCAGCTTTTTAAGTAAGCCATATTGCTTTTTGTCCTTTTCGCTTTCCGTGCAATGGAACCACCTGTTGTTCCCTTCTTCTTTTTCAATTAACGGACATAATCTTGATTTCAAAAGTCAGATTTCGTCCGGCAAGGGGATGATTGCCATCAACCGTAATTTCTCCATCCTGAATATCTGTTATGCGCCCTTCCTCAATATGGCCGTCGGTATGCTTAAACGACACCTCTTTGCCAAGTTCCAGGATCGTTTCTTCAGGAAAATCTTTGTTCTTCAAAACCCAAACCAGGGATTGTTCCTTCGGTCCATAGGCATCAGCCGGCTTAATGGTCACCGTCTTTGTTTCACCTGTTTTCATACCCAGAACGGCATTTTCCAATCCCTTAATGACTTTCCCCTTACCAACCGTAAATTCAAGGGGTGCGTCTCCTACATTCGATTCAAACACGGTACCATCTTTAAGTTTTCCCGTATAGAGGACTTTTATCCTGCTTCCTTTTTTGATTTGTGACATATAGCTGTTTCCCCTTTCGTTTCAACATTTTTCCATGCACTGTCGTCGTCCGTCTCCTCACATCTGAAAAAGGGATTTTTCCGGAATGGAAGCCTTTGGAAGAAAGCAGGTCAGGGAGGGAAGAAAACCTTGTTATTTATAACCAATGGCGTGGCAATCTACAGTGAGCTGGCGCAGGAGATAACAAAAAATTACGTTTCTCCCCCTTCAATGTGCATTTTAGCCGTTGCAATGGCCAATTGTTTATCCTTTGTAAATATCCCCCATTCGTTTTGGGGTTCCGCAGAATGGAGAGTTTCTCCTTTATCCCGTCCCCTGGCGTAATACCAGTGATCAAAACGCTCTACCACAGCAAAAGGGTGTTCTTCAGAACAGAGAAAACCGCAAGGGTTTATTTCCTCAAAAAAAAGAATTTCGTCGGGATCTGCATCGTAGGCCAAATTTTCAGGTAATTTCAGATTGTACATGTCTTTTCCGTCCGCGTCCATATCGTCCAACCACTTCGCCAGGGTCATATCTTCCCCGTCTGCAGCCATACCATTGGACAACCAGTTTGCAAAGGCCATCTTGACCCCCATAAGAAGAAGCTTTCTATAAGTTTACGTCATTCCCCCCTATTGAATCCGAATCATGGCGATGTGTCAATAAAATTCATCCGTTAAGGAATTCCTTTTCTCTTTCTTTAGAAGCCTTGGCGGGAGAGCTCCAAGCCCATGATTATGGTAAACATGTTTATCCGTTTTGACAGGGACAACAAAATTTGTTACAACCACCAAAATTTTGAGGAGAAAATAATTCATGGAACCTGAGAACGCCCTTATCGCTGTAATCGAAACAAGCAAGGGAGCAATCCGCCTTCGTCTCTTTGACAGGCAAACCCCTGTTACCGTCGGCAACTTTGCCAATCTGGCGTTAAGAAATTTTTATAATGACCTTTCTTTTCATCGCGTGATTGCTGATTTTATGATTCAAGGCGGTTGCCCTTATGGAACGGGTACAGGCGGACCGGGATACAGTTTCGGGGATGAATTCTCTCCGGATCTTATTCATGATCGCCCCGGTATTCTTTCCATGGCGAATGCAGGGCCGGGAACAAACGGAAGTCAGTTTTTCATCACCCATGTTCCTACTCCCTGGTTGGATCAGCATCATACCGTGTTTGGCAGCGTACTGTCACAGGAGGATCAGGATGTGGTCAACCGGATCGTCCAGGGAGATAAAATATTACGCATAACTATCGAAGGCGATTGCGCTTCCCTCTTTGAGCAGATCAGTTCCCATCTGGAGCAGTGGAATCAAATTTTGGATGAACAGTGATTTCATGCCGATGCGGTAATACCCTTATCCACTACGGGTGTTGCCTGTGCCGTCCGTAGTTTTTCTCTGCCACCGGAAAAGGGAAAACACCCTTTTCCGGTAAAAAAGCTATTACCTTCCTCATCGTGCGGCGCTAGGCATCGGAAATCATTTATGAGGCGTATAGGCGCGGGGCAGGAAAATAGACGGATAGTGGAAATGATACGGCCCAGCCGGGGTTACTGGATAACACATAATGGGTTTATGGTTCTGATGGCCGCTGCTGGCCGGATATGCGCGCGATTTCCTTGGTAATTTCAACGGCCCTCTGGGGATTTAAATGCCCTAAAACAGCGCCGGCCTTATCCTTTTTCATATTCATCGTAATATTTGCCGCTGTCCTCGTATCCATTCTTTCCAGCATTACACTGGCCTTGTCCGCCGGGGTTGCGTCATACACTCTGGCCAGATCTTTATATCTTTTATTTTCTACCTCTTTTGCGCTTTCGATAACCGCATTCAAACGCTCTTCCAATCCAATCAAAATATCTATTTTGGTGACTATTTCTTGCTTTAAAGCCTGAAGCCTCTGTTCATCAGCCTGCAAACGATGTTCTCTGTTGACTATGTCTCGTTGTTTCTGTTCAAGAGCTTTCATGAGAGATCGCTCTTGAGATAAGGGTTCCTTTATTTTGGTGTTATCGACAGATTCGATGGTGACATTATTTTTTGTTGTGTCTGCCAGGGCCTTGGTAATTTCGAGCATATGGGGAGCTTCCCCGGAATTCCTTTTGAATAATTCTCCCACTACGAAAAATTTTATAAAAAGAATCGTAATAATAAAAATAGCGATAAAAATTTTCTTTTTTTTCATTGTTCTCTCTTTGCAAAACGCTGAACGGCTATTTCGTCTGCGTTGCACCTTTCTGCCAGAATCTGGTCCGCGTTGTATGCCTCGAATTGCTTTTGCCGGTGAGTTTCTAATATTTTTCGCTTGATTACCGCTTCCAAGAGCAATTTCCGCTTTTCTTCAAGCAAAATACGCTCCTTTTGCACAACAAACTGCTGTTTTTTTTCTCTATTTTGCAGTTCGTCGGCATAATTCATCATAAGTACAATATCACGCCCATGGCATCTTATGTTTTGCAGGCCTTTCAACTCTTCTGATAACCTTTCCCGCCCCTTACCAATATTTTGTAGTATCTCTTCCGCCGCTCGCATATTTCTTTCTTGGGCGGAAAACTCCGCAAGTTTCTGTTCTTCAATGTTTTTCCTGTATTCCAGAACGGATTTTAATTTATATGTAAACATTCATTGAGACCTCAATGCAATAGAGAGTCCAATTCCTGAACAGATTCCGATAAGGTTATTTTTGCATTGATGTCCTGGCAGAGAAAAGCATTGATACGATCCATCATCTGGATGGAGCGGTCAATTTCCTGATTACTTCCCTTGACATAAGCGCCAATGTTGATCATGTCTTCTGCTTTTCTGTACACCGACATAAGATTAAGCAATTCTCCGGCGTTTTGATGGTGTTTTTTGTCGATCACATCCGTCATTAATCGGCTTTTGCTATTAAGGATATCAATAGCGGGGTAGTGATTTTTACTGGCTAAATCCCGTGAAAGAAGGATATGGCCATCTAAAATGGATCGTGCCGTATCGGAAATTGGTTCGCTGAAATCATCCCCTTCAACCAGAATGGTATAGAGGCCGGTAATACTACCGCCATCTTCAAGGTTTCCCGCTCTTTCAAGAAGTTTGGGAAGCATGCTGAAGACGGAGGGAGTGTATCCTTTTGTGGTAGGAGGTTCTCCGACAGACAGGCCAACTTCACGTTGAGCCATGGCAAAACGGGTCAGGGAATCAATCATCAGAAGAACATCTTTTCCCCCCTGATCGCGAAAATATTCAGCGATGGTGGTGGCTACATAAGCCGCACGCATCCTGATTAAGGGATGGGTGTCAGAGGTAGCAACGACAACCACAGATCTGGCGAGTCCTTCCGGTCCAAGATTTTTTTCCAGAAAATCCCGGACTTCGCGGCCACGCTCACCGATAAGGCCAATTACATTTATATCTGCCCGGGTATTCCGTGCGAACATACCCAGCAATATACTTTTACCAACGCCAGAGCCGGCAAAAATACCAACACGCTGTCCTTTACCGCAAGTTAGCAGCCCGTTGACCGCTCGTACACCTAAATCTATCGGCTCCAGGATTCGGCCTCGATCCAGAGGATTTAAAGGATCAGCATAAATAGGGTACTCTTCATGACATTGAAGGGGACCGCGATTATCAATCGGGTTTCCCAGGCCATCAATGACCCGGCCTAAAAGCCCTTTTCCGACGCGAATATTGGCTTGTTTATGAATCGCCACAATGCGGCACCCCGGCCCAAGTCCCTGCATGCTTTCCAGCGGCATAAGCAGAACTTTACCCTTGCGAAAACCAACAACTTCCGCAATTACAGGTTTGCTGTTTTCAGCAGAGGAATAAATGCCACAAATTTCACCGATAGATGCGGCCGGCCCCGTTCCTTCAACGACTAATCCGATGATTTCACTGATTTTTCCGTTTACCCGAATAGGGTTGATTTGTCCTAATGCCTGATGATATTTTCCCAAATCTATGAGCATTATGTGAGTTCCCTCTGTCAGGTCTCCCTTAGTCCTGATTTTATTTCTTGAAGCTGCTGATTTAGTCGTGCATCGACTTCGCCAAAGAGAGTTTCAATGATAACGCCTCCAGGTTTAATTCCCTGATCCTCTTCAAAAAGGATATCGCTTATGCCTTCCATTTCTTCTTGAAGATCTTCTTTTATTTTTGTGATATTCTGGAAATCATGAGGATTTAAGTGCACTTTCATTCCATCTCTTGCGCTAATTCCCCGTATTGCCTCTTTAAGGACAGAAACCACGACTGTTTTATTCTGCTGCACTTCCTGAGCGAGCACTTTTTCCGCGATGGCAAAGGCCAGTTGAAGAATATCCTGTTCCGCTTCCTCGATAATTTTTTGCCGTAGTTCCGCCAGTTCCTTCATGGTGGCCACGACAGAGGAGATGGTTTGAGCATATTCTTTTTTCTGACGGGTTATTCCTTCACGTACTCCATCGGCAAAACCATCATCAAAGGATTTTTTTTGCGCTTCATGGATCTGTTTTTCTACTTCACGCTTTGCTTTTAAAGCGGCCTTTTGTAACTGCTTTTCAAGTTCTTCCGCTGTAGGAGGCTGATCATCAGGAAGGGCCTGGGAATCAGCTTTTTTAGCAAGAGAGACCTTCTTAACTATTTTAACATTGGATGATTTGATCAGAAACTTAGATGAACTCATCTTGAGCGCCGCCCCTGGAAATGGTTATCTTCCCCTCAGTTTCCAACCGCTTCGTAGTGTCCAAAATGATCCTTTGACTTGCCTCGGCATCGGAAAGCCGGATAGGCGGCATCATTTCAATATCTTCTCTGAGCATTTCGGCACCGCGTTTTGACATGTTCTTGTATACTTTTTCACGCAGACTGGGTTCCACAAGTTTGAGCGCTCTGGATAATTCTTCACCGCTGACTTCACGCAGTAATTCCTGAAGGCTCTTGTCGTCCAAATTCAGGACATCTTCGAAGGTGAACATGAAATGACGAATTTGATCGGCTAGATCTGGATCTGCTTCCTCCAGGGATGTCAAAATAGCCGATTCACTGGTTCGGTTCAGGTGTTTTAATATTTCTGCGGCAAGCTGAGCGCCGCCAAGGGCTTGATCTCCCCGCTGACCGATGACAATTTCCTGTTCCAGCGTTTTGGCTATTTCTTCGATAAGTTCAAATGGAACGCTTTTCAAAGTTGCCATTCGTCTCGTTATTTCAAATTGCATGTCAGGTGAAAAATCGGACAGAATTTGTGCCGCTTTCTCTGGCTTAAGATGGGCCATAATTAAAGCGATAGTCTGGGGATGTTCTGTTTTGGTGAAATCAACGAGTACCTTGGGATCAATATCCTGAAGTTTGTCAATAATGGGGTTATCTTGTTTGCGCATGGCTATATCAGCCATAATGGTTTCTGCTTCCTCTTTCCCCAGGGCTTTCATCACAATGTTTTTGGGTTGATCCATGGATACAAAAAGGCCGCCGCCTTTTTCTTCAACCAGGGCATGAAAATCCTTGGCAACGGAATTGAGAGTTTCTGCTGAAATATCCGAAAACCGGCTCATGACTCTGCTGATACGCCTAATTTCGGATTGATGGAAATTTTTTAATACTTCTGCCGCTACATCTTCATTAAGAGATAGAATTATAATGGCGGCCTTTTCTTCATTAGTCATGCGGCTATTCCCGTTTTATTAGTGTTAAAAATATATTTCCTTTATTTTCCGAAAGTTTACTATATCCAGTTTCTAAGAATCTCTGCAAATTTTTTCGCATCTCTTGCGGCCATCTGCCTGATCAGATCTATCTCTGTCAATATCTTAGTTTCTTCCGGGACATAATCTGCGGCGACAGGTTGTCCGTCTTCTCCGAGCTCTCCGGCTTCCTGCAAATGAGCAGGGGCATCTTCTTTTGGTTGTGGTCCGCGTCCCATGTCTGAGATCAAGTTAATTATCGGCCTTAGAACGAACAGGAAAAGGAAGAAGAGGACAACCAACGTAATAACGTATTTCATATAAGGAGCAAATTCCGATACCCGCTTTGTCCAGGGTAGAGGAGGGCCGAGTTCGTCCTCTGCCGAAGGACGAAAAGGCATATCCGTGACAACAACTTGATCACCGCGAGCAGCGCTGAATCCGACTGATTTTTTCACAAGATCATCCAGTTTATCCAGTTCGGCCTTATCCCGGGGCTGATAGATTTCTTCTCCTTTAGGATCTTTCGTATATTTGCCATCGACGAGAACCGCTATTGATAATTTCCGCACTTCCCCTACAGGCATCACTGTTTTGCTGACCGTTCGATTAATTTCATAGTTGATAACCTCGTCCAATTTGGACTCAGTGCCTCTGCCCGTTGTTGCATTAGGAAGGGGAGTAACATCTTCCGTCTGTTTTTGGGTGCTGCGGATGACAGGCGAATCAGGATCATATAATTCTTCTGTTTTTTCCATCACTTTGAAATCAAGATCTGCGGAAACCCGAACAACAGCCTTACCTTGCCCCACAATCCGTTCCATCATACTTTGTATCTGGCTGACCATGCCTTTTTCAAAATTATTGCGATACTCGACTTGAGTAGCGGACAACTGCCCCAAACTGGAATCATCTTTTTTCCGCGAAAGGATATTTCCTTTACTGTCCACGACGATTACATCCGCTGGATTAAGCCCTTCTACACTACTGGCAACCAGATGGGTGATCCCATCTATCTGGTCGGGACGAATGACCCGGCCGCCTTTCAATTTTAGTGTTACAGATGCCGTTGGCTTTTTTTGCTCTTCTACAAATAAAGATTCTTTGGGCAAGGCCAAATGTACGCGTGATTGCTGTATCTCATCCAGACTGTTTATTGTACGTGCAAGCTCTCCTTGAAGGGCGCGGCGATAATTTAGCTGCTGTTCAAATTCCGTGGCGCCTAAGGTTTTCCGGTCAAAAATTTCAAACCCGACACCACTTCCCTGGGGAAGGCCTGTGGATGCCAGTTCTAATCTCACTTCCGTAACTCGGCCGGCAGGGATGGAAACAGAATCCCCGTTATCGGAAATTTTGTAGGGGATTTTTTTCTCTTTAAGTTTTGTAACAATGCTGGCAGCATCGTCTGAGGCAAGATTAGAGAAGAGAACTTTATACTCGGATTGATTTATCCAAACAGTAAGTCCGAATATGATAGCAATGGTTGCCAAGGCTGTGGCCAGAAGTGATATTCTGCGCGAGGGGGGCAACTCAGAAAAGCCATTCCAAATATTTGAAAAGAATTGTGCAATTGTATCCATTGATTTCCTTTTAAGCTACTACCTGCAAGAAACAATTTTATCCCCGGAGGGGATAGTTTATACCTGCATTCTCATGACTTCTTGATAGGCATCAACAACCTTGTTTCTTATCTGGACGATCGTTTGGAAAGAGAGACTGGCCTTTTCCATGGCAATGAGGGTTTCGTGCAAGCTTCCTTTTTCCATGTGAAGATTAACAATAGCTTTATCCGCATCGGATTGCAGATTATTGACATTGTTAATAGCGCTTTTCAAAATATTTTTAAAATCAATGCCATTATTGTTTTCAAAATTTGCCTTATGGGCGCTTCTCCCAGGAATTTCAACCGGTTTTAATTTGATATGCATTTCATCCATGGGCCATTATTCTCCTTAATATAATGCTATAATATTTGTTTCTCTACTTTCCTATTTCCAGTGTTTTGAGAGACATGTTCTTCACGGCATCAAACGTGGTAACCATAGCTTCATAGTTTCTTCCCACATGAATCATATCTGCCATTTCTTTGAGAGGATTTACGTTAGGCATCAGTACATAGCCTCTCTCGTCCGCGTCGGGATGAGCAGGATCATAAACGGCCTTCATGGGAGACTGGTCTTCGGTAACTTCTTCCACCTTGACTTCCGCTACAGCACCCTTTAAGGCCCGATGGAACATCTTTTCCATAGGTTCAGCCTTTAAAATAGCCATTTTCCTCCTGTAAGGACCGCCCGCTTCCGTTTGGGTTGTCTCTGCGTTGGCCAGATTGCTGGCGACAATGTCCATTCTTGCTCGTTGAGTAGTTAAGCCCGATTCACAAATTTTGAATGTTGTTATGTAGTCCATATTATCTTATTTCCTTTAAGAAGTTGGCGATACTCCTGAATTTTCTGGCCAGGATATCTGTAGAAGCATTATACGACAAATTATTTTCCGCAAGATTCATCATTTCTTTGTCCAGAGAGACGCGCTCTCCTGTCACCTGAACCCTATAGGCATTTCCTGGATCAAGTAGCGGCAAATGTTTCCTATGCGTACGAATAATCTGAACATTTTGCCTATTTCCCAAGGACTCCAGAAGGTGGTTTTTAAAATCCAGATCCTTTGGTTGATAGCCTTCCGTTTCAATGTTGGCCACATTGGTGGAGATTAATTTCTGTCTTTCCGAGCGATAGTCAAGCACGGAAGATAGGACAGGAATTACTTTGCCAAACAGAGACTTCACGATTTATCCTCCATATTATTTATGTGTTATACCGAACATATGCAAACCACATGCCGACTCTTCGACATCCTTTGTTAGCGGGGAAGGGGGATACGTGGCGGATGTGAAAAAAGCCCATTTATTGGGCCATGATAATTACAGGGCGGGAGTTACATTTCAAGAATCGCCGGGGATGGTTTCACCTTCCGCTTCGTATTCCTGAAGTTTGTTACGCATTGTGCGAACACTGATTCCCAGAATTTTGGAAGCTTTTGTCCTGTTTCCGTTGGCTTTGGCCAAGGCATCAAAAATCATGAATTTTTCCATATCTTTGAGTGTTGAGAGAGAATTAGAAGTATTCCTTGCATGTGGAATAAATACGGACGATGTTTCTGTTTCCTGCTGAACAATTTGAATTGGCATATCTAAATATAATTGTTCAGGCTGAATCATGCCGCCTTCACAAAGTAAAATAGAGCGCTCTATGACGTGTTCCAACTCCCGCACATTTCCAGGCCATGCGTATCCGTCCAGGATTTGAAGCGCTTCTGCTGATATTTTTACTTTCTCCCGTCCGTTAATCTGGCAATACTTTTTCAGGAAATGATCGCAGAGGAGGGTGATGTCTTCCTTTCTTTCTCTTAAGGGAGGGATATTAATAGGAATTACATTTAACCGATAAAAAAGATCTTCTCTGATTTTTTTTTCTTCAATTCCTTTACGCATATCGGCATTAGTTGTTGCAATGATACGAACATCGATGGGAACGGGTTCTCTTCCCCCAAGGCGGTCGACTTTTGATTCCTGAAGTACCCGCAGAAGTTTGGCTTGTAGCTGAACGTCCATTTCACCAATTTCATCCAATAGCAAGGTCCCTCCGTCGGCCAATTCAAATTTACCCAGTTTGCGTTGGATAGCGCCTGTAAATGCTCCTTTTTCATAGCCGAACATTTCACTTTCCAGGAGGTGGTGAGGAATTGCCGCACAGTTAATAGCAATAAAAGGACGGTTTTTCCGATTGCTGTGAGAGTAAATATAACGGGCAAAAAGTTCTTTTCCTGTTCCGCTTTCCCCTTGGATGAGAACACTGGATTTGCTTTTGGCAATATTTCGCATCATGGTTAAGAGAGTATGAATCTTATGCGATTGGCTGATGATATGGAATTGCCCACTTTCCTCCTGATTTTCTTTTGTATCGTGAATAGGTTTGTCCTGATCGGTGCTTGATGCCGATGAAGCCAAAACGTTTCGTACGACAATTTGCAGATCATCAATAGAAAAAGGTTTCATAATAAATTCTGCCGCCCCTTCTTTCATCGCTTCTACAGCAGTACTTACCGTACCGTAAGCAGTGATTACGATGACAGGGGTGTGGGAAGACATTTTTTTGACACTTTTTAACACATCCATCCCCCCCATTTGCGGCATTCGCATATCTGTTATGACCACTTCAAATGGTTGTTCTTTGAATTTTTGTAAGGCATCATAGCCATTATCAGCAGATTCTACGCTGTATCCGCATGATTCGAGAGATTCAGACAGGGCGGTTCTCATTGATGTATCATCATCCACGATTAAAATGTTCCTTTTGTTGGTAGTCATAATTTTGACTTTTTCCCTTCTGGTGTATGTTAATTAGTCGTGGAAGATCCAATTAGAGGAAAAACAATGCTGAACGAGATGGTGCCGTCAAGACCGCTTTCGGCAGACAATGCCCCTTTGTGTATAGCAATGATATCCTGGAAAACAGCAAAGTTCAATCTGGCAACCCGATCATCTTCTTCACCGGGGTTAAAGAAGCGTTGAATATGTTCTCCCGGATTGCCAGGTCTGTTATCAGAAAAACGGATTCTAACAGCGGATTCCTTTTTCTCGATGCTTTCAATAGTTGTTGCAATATGAATGCGTCCTTCTTTAGTAAGAGATTGAACGGAATTTAGCAAAAGCCCCATAAAGATTCGGCGAATCATTACGGAATTACCTCTGATAATAGGTTCCAGCGGCGCATAGTCTACAGAAAGGAAAATATAACCCTGATCAGAAATCTGATCGGAATACAGCAGAATTTCTCTTAATACCTCGTGGATATTTATTACTTCCATAAGGGGTTCTACCGTTTTAACATACTGGAGCAGCTCTTCAATTTTTTTATCGATATTCTTGACGGCAAAACGGATTTGTTCAACCCAGAGAAGCTGTTTTTCTTCCTGAATATTGCGCATGAGGAGAGAAGAAAAAAGCTCAATACTTCCCAGGGGATTTCTGACTTCATGGGCAAGTTGTGCGGCCATTTCAAGCATAGCAGCATTCTTTTCTCTATGGCGTGCATTCTTTTCTATTTGTAACGTTTTTGTTATGTCGTAAATAAGTAAAACAAAGCCTTTTATGTGACCTTCGGAGGTAATAATAGGCACAGAGGAAATTTCCCACTCTCGTCCTTGTTTATTTATGCGCTGTTTTTCTGTGTTCTTAGTATTTTGAGCATTTTTTCTTTTTTTTGTATCGCCAAGGAATTGTTCGACGCGCATTCCATGAAGAATTTCTTCCGGGACGCCCAGCAGATTCTTGGCGGTGGTATTTGCTGTTGTAATCATACCATCGGCATCTGTAATCAGGATGCCGGCATCCAGGTGATCAAAAATAATGGTAAAATCTTCTTTCATTTTTCTTTTCGTTGGCTCATGGAGCGCGCTGTTCCGGGGGTATGTAATACGCGATGACATGATGACGTTGCATATTCCCCTCAAAAAAGTAAACGTATGAAAATCTTGTCTCCTGTTGGAGAATGATGGACCCTCTATTCCAGGTAACTTTTATTTGTAGTAAACCAAAGGCTGGTATTTAGCCCATAATCAGCTATTTTTTGCCAGAAGGGGTCGTCTGTGTTAAGTCTCAAGCGGCTGGATGCTTCTGTAGCGAGATCATGCTGGTTTATCCCGGAATAGTTACCGGTAAGAAGAAATTCCGCCCAGTGTTTATCAAAATCATCTGATAGAGAAGGGATGGTACGATTCAGCAGGGCAATGCTTTTTTCAGGATCTCCGGAGGCTGAATATAGTTCTGCCTGTTTCAGATAAATTTTATTTTTAATTAAAGAACTTTCCTTATCCGGTATTGCGTTTAAATCATCTATGATATTTTGTGAATACTGCAAAGCAAGGTTTGTCTGATTTGTTCTTTTCAGAGCATTGATATATCGGTACATGGAAAAAGCATCACCTTTGTCGAAAGGCATTGCTTCGGCATAGAGTGTTGCTGCTTTATTGAATTCCCCTCCGGCGTAATACGAGTCGGCCAGTAATCGCCGGATTTTTCTATCTACTGCATCGGCAGGGGGATTTGTGGTGGTCAGGGGAAGAAGTCTCTTTTGAGCTGCTTTATGATTTCCTGCATCGATATCCATCTGGGCGATGGCGAGTTCCACTACCCTGCTGTCCGCATATAATTTCTTATTACGAATATTGTTAAATACCTTGGTAGCCTGTTCATATAACCCTAGGTTTTTAAGGGAATCGGCAATTTTATAGAGTATATCTCCTGACCAGGGATATTGGGGATCTTTCTCCAAAAGGTATAGATTAGCGACAACCAGATAATCTTGTTTCTGGTAATTGTCATTGATAAGATCCGTCTTTATCTTTTTGATGCTTCCTTGAGCGTTTCGCAAGTAACGACTACTAGGGTAGCGTTGCAGTAACTCGGAGTAAGCATTATATGCTTCCAGAGATCGATTGGCTGTTTCCAGTAAACGTCCTCTTTGATAAAGAACTTCTTCCGCAAGGGGATCATTTTTGAGATCTATAAGCATTTGATCGCTACCCCAGATGGGATTACGATAACTTTCTGAACTTGAAAAACAAAGAGATGTTTGAGCTTTGGGATCCGCAAAACCCATTTCCACAAGCATCATGCGAATACGTATTGCTTCTTTAGGGTCTTTTTCTTTGTCTAACGCTGTTCCCAGGAATCGAACAGCAGAAGCTGTCTGATTCATCTTAACAAGGCATTGGGCAATTGCACGGGTTATAGACGGGATAAAGCGGCTTTTAGGATAGAGATTACGGAAATAGGACAAAATTTGAAAAGCTTTTTCATAATTGCCTGTTGAGTAAAAATGATATCCTACATTTAGAAAAATATCTTCCGGCAATCCATATAAATCGGGCCAGCGCTGTAAAGCGCTATTATACCAAATATCTGCTTCTTGCGATAACCCCATATTATAATATGAGTCGGCGAGAGAAAAAATAGCGGAGCGGGACAGAGGGCTATTAGGATATTTTACATAGAACGCCTTGAGAGCAGTTGTTGCCGCGGCATATTGTTTGTCTATGCGTAATATATCACCGGTCTGATAAAGAGACTCTTCGGCAAAAGGGGAGCCGGGGTACAGTGATAATAATTTTTTATAGGCATTGTCTGCTTGCCCATAATTTCGCAGTGCTTTATATAGATGGCCCAAGCGCCAGTAGATTATATCATTTTCTGGTCTCTTATCAGGGTATTTTAACAATAAGCGGTTGTATTGGTTTACCAGGCGATACAAGGGGCCCGTATCGGTTGCCGTGTTCAGGAAATACATACAATCAGCAATGCGGCGTTCAGCCAGCTCATGCCATGGCTGCCCAATATCTTTTTGGGTAAGAATATTTTGAAAAACAGGTAATGCTTTATTATACTGCCCTGCGTGAAAATCCTTCATGGCATCGTCAAAATAGGGCCAACGCGGGAGAGAAGGTGCGCTGGGTATGATATCAGGGGAAGATTCATCAGATGGCGCAGAAATTGTTCCAGATGGTTTTTCCATCGCTGCAGGAATAGGTTTTTTCTCTGCTTCCGTTAGTTTGGAAATCGCAGACGAGGATGGTGCTTTACTGTCAGTCTTTTCTGCCGTAGAAGCACTTACTTTTTGATCTGTACGAGGCGAAAGCTCTGTCTTTTTTTCTTTTTGGGGCAACTTGGAGGTGCTGACACTTGTTTCCTTATGAGGGATGCTTGTTTTGGCCAATGTGGAATTTTTCTTGGTTTTATTATTTTCTTTGGATTTGCTCGTTTCTTTGTTTACTTGCTTTTCTTTGTTAGTTACCGTACCCTTTGTTTCCGGGGCAGTGCCGGTTGCGGATATAATTTGTGTGCTGCTGATGAATCCCGTTCTTTTCAATTTTGCCGCCTCTGCGTCGGCTTTTTGCTTGGTTGGGTAAGGTCCAACAAAAACGCGGAATATTTTTTTCCCCTCTTGCGTAATTTCCCGATAATAGGCAGGATAATTCTGTTCTTTGAGGCGGTTGATTTCTGTTGTGACGATATGAAGATTCTGATACGAGGCGATGGGAATAGAGTATCCTGTGCTTTTCGTCTCTGCTTCTTTTGCCGCCCAGCATAGCGGCATGTACGCCATATTCCATGCGAGCAGAAGAAGGAGAATTAAACACCTTAAAATCCAGTGACCACGAAGAAGAAAAGAATTTCTCATTCGGTCGGAGCTGGTATGAGGAGAAGAAGGTTTTTCCATGAATTTTTAATGTGCATAATTTTCTAAAAACAATTCTATATATGCTATAGCAAGTTATGTGCCTCCCAGGGAAACTTCCATAAAAAACATAATCATTCCGGTCACGATACCCATATCAATGGCAAAATCAATCATTTTGATGAAATGCGGAAAATTGCAGCTACATATTGATGATTTATAACAGATTTTATGGAAAGATCTTTTCTTTTAGTGTATCAATATTATTATTGTCTGATTACAATAGCAGTATTTACTTAAATCTTCTTTTTCGCTATCATAGAATACTAGAAAGGCCGTCAAACATAAATGAAACTTGCGTAAGTGTTATCAGTAAAATAAAACAGAAGGGATATTAAAAGTATGGATTATAGCAATGACAGCAAAGAGAATGCCTCCGTGAAAAACAGGGAATTTTCACGTATCACCACGCATCTTCCCCTTGCTGTACGTGTTATATCGCCTGAAGAATGGGCAGTATCACAGGCCAGGATTTTTGGCGAGGCTATTTACAGTGAGCAGTCCACTCTTCCAGAAATTAACGATACTCATTTGTCTGTATGGCTGAAGACCATAAACGCGAAGCTTGACACTATTATGAGTATCCTGACATTTTCCCAAGCAGGATTTGATTCCCTTGTTCCGCATTCTACGACAATTAGCGCAAATGGCATGGCTTTTTTACTTAAAGATACTATTCCCGTAGATGCTTGTGTGGAGATAAAAATACTTCTTTTTTCTTTAGCTACTGTGGCTGTTCAAATTTATGGAAAAGTTTTAACAGTGAAAGAGCAAGAGAGCCAATATAGAATAGCTGTTAAATTTTCCTCGATGGACGATCAGGTCCGTAATGAAATTGTCCGGTTTGTTTTTGAGAAAGAAAGGGAAATGCTAAGAGAAAGAAAGGGAGAGAAGGATTATTAATGATTGCCATCATTGGTTTTGTTGTTGTGATCTCCTCTGTTATTGGTGGATATCTGCTAGGTCACGGCAATTTGTCTGTCCTTTTTCAGCCAACAGAGGTGCTTATTATTTTTGGTGCAGCCTTAGGAGGATTTCTTATCTCTTCTCCCCTAAAGGTTGTTAAAAAAGTTTCTAGTTCCATAATTGGCATTTTTACGAAGAGCTCTCTTTCAAAAAAAGAGTATATGGATGCTTTACTCCTGCTAAATGGGATCTTTTATAAAATTCGTCAGCAAGGCTTGGTATCCATTGAATCAGATATTGATGAAATTGAGACAAGCCCATTATTTAGCGTTTATCCTGATATTGTAAAAAATGAACGGGCAATCAATCTTATTACAGATACTTTGCGAACCGTTATGACGACAACCATTGCTCCCCATGAACTGGAGGCCCTTTTGGATAGTGAGTTAGAGGCGCACATGGATGAGTTAATAGGGCCGTCTAAAAGTGTAAGTTTTGTTGCTGACGCCCTGCCTGGTTTGGGAATCGTTGCCGCTGTTTTAGGTATTGTCATTACTATGGGGAATATAAATGAGCCTCCGGAAGTGCTGGGCCGCCATATCGGAGCTGCTTTGGTCGGTACGTTCCTTGGCGTTTTGATGTGCTATGGTTTTGTGGGCCCCATGGGCAGGAATTTGGAGCATGAAGCCGCAGAGAAACTTCAGTATCTGATGGTGCTGAAAGTTTCGCTTTTGTCTTTTATTGGAGGCGCCGCTCCCAAAATGGCAGTGGAATTTGGGCGTCGTGTTATTCCTACAGATGCGAGGCCAACATTTGCGGAAGTTGAAGAAATGTTCCGTCAGGTAAAAAGATAATGGACGATCGATCCTCTCCGATTATTATCATCAAAAAAAAGAAGAAGAATCATGCAGGACATCATGGCGGCTCCTGGAAAGTTGCCTACGCTGATTTTGTAACGGCTATGATGGCTTTTTTCCTTCTTTTATGGTTGCTTTCCATGGTTTCTCAGGACAGAAGAGTAGCTCTGTCGGAATATTTTAAAAACTACAATGTTTTTGAAGAATCGTCTACTTCAGGTCGGTCTTTTCTGGATAAATCGTCTTCTGTGCTGGACAAGGAGGGAATGGACACCAAAACATTATCCAAAGAGCCAGACGGAGAAAGGACGACAGTTGCAATAGGGGCTATTTCATCTGATGAGCTAGTCAAGAAACTCAAAACTGCGATTGAGGAAAAGCTCAAATTTGTACAAGATCAAATATTTGTGGATATTGTGGAAGGGGGAGTCCGGATTCAAATGGTAGATACGGAAGGCAGTCCTATGTTTACCTTGGGAAGCGCGGAATTAACCCAGAAAGGCAAGCAAATTCTTGCTATTGTGGCAGATAACACCCAGGATATCGGTAATCGGATAGCGATTGAAGGACATACTGATTCTGCACCCTTCCGCGGTGGTCAGATTACCAACTGGGAATTGTCCACATCACGTGCTTCTACGGCCCGAAGAGAGTTGGAAATCAACGGGCTTAGCCCGTTAAGGATTGCGAGGGTTGTGGGGTACGCAGATCAGGAACTGTATATTAAGGATGATCCGCGAGATTCCCGTAATCGCAGAATCAGCATTATTCTTCTCCAAAAAGAAGCAGGAAAAAAGGCTGGCCCATCGCAAGATGCTTCTAAGATGACTCCACCGGGTTTTTCCTACCAACCTTTTGCAGATCAGCCATAGGTTTTAAATTGAAAAAACGGGAATGGGGAGATTTTTAAAGATCTATCCTATGTTCCATCAGAAAGACAGACATCAACAACAAACGGACCCGCATCCGTCTCAAAGGGAATGATGATGCTTGGGTCTTTAAGAACATGGATAATGGAATGATTTGGCCCTGAAACGACCGTTGGGATGGCGGCTATTACGTTAAATCCTTCTGATTCAAGCTTCTTCCTTGCCACACCGGAAACCATATTTGTTAATTCTCCCACGGCGTCTTTTATGTCCCCGTTGATTTCTGTTATTTCTTCACCCAGCATATTAGAAACAATCTTAAGAATGCAGCTTTTACTAAAACTCAGGGCTAACGATCCTTTAGCAGCGCCAGTCATACCGATAATTCCGGAGATATCACCGGCCGCCATTTGATCTTTTTTTAAATACGGTTTTCCCGGTTTAGGAGAGACAAAGGCCATTGTCGTCAAAACATTAACAGTGCCTTCCAAAAATGGGTTTATGAATTTTGCATTCATATTACGGTCCTTCTATAATGGTCTATAGTTTTTCCATGATCTTCTTGATTTTTTCATCCAAAGTTTCAGAAGTAAATGGTTTTACGATATAATTACTAACCCCTGCCTTTACAGCGGCAACCACGTTTTCCTGAAGAGCTTCAGCGGTAACCATTAGGAATGGAAGAGATTTTAGTTCTTCGTCAGCTCGGACGCTTTTCAGTAATTCAAGGCCACTCATATTGGGCATGTTCCAATCGGAGATAATAAAATCAATTTTCTGTGATTTCAAGGCTTT
>Ga0123353_10003159_pt1 | contig 20710 bp, 12 predicted proteins | sample TergutLab28metaG_3_FD_92763 | JGI IMG/M metagenome (GOLD analysis project Ga0123353, IMG submission 92763) | Labiotermes labralis P3 segment gut microbial communities from Petit-Saut dam, French Guiana - Lab288 P3 | ecosystem: Host-associated > Arthropoda: Insects > Digestive system > Gut ... | reverse complement strand
ATGAGTGTCCAGTATTTGTAACAATGACATCTGATCTGCTCGTCCAGTATTTGTAACAATAACATCTGATCTGCCTGTCCAGTATTTGTAGCAATGACATCTGATCTTCTCGTCTAGTATTTGTAACAATGACATTCGATCTGCCTGTTCAGTATTTATAACAATGACATCTGGTCTGCTCATCCAGTATTTGTAACAATTACATCTGATCTGAGTGTCCAGTATTTGTAACAGTAACATCTGATCTGCCTGTCCAGTATCTGTAACAATGACATCTGATCTGCTCGTATAGTATTTGTAACAATGACATTTGATCTGCCTGTCCAGTATTTGTAACCATGCCATTTGATCTGCCTGTCCAGTATTTGTAACAGTGACATCTGATCTGCCTGTCCGGTATTTGTAACAATGACATCTGATCTGCCTGTCCAGTATTTGTAACAATTACATCTGATCTGCTCGTCCAGTATTTGTAACAATGACATTTGATCTGCCTGTCCAGTATTTGTAACAGTTACATCTGATCTGAGTGTCCAGTATTTGTAACAATGACATCTGACCTGCTCGTCCAGTATTTGTAACAATAACATCTGATCTCCCTGTCCAGTATTACTAGCAATGACATCTGATCTTCTCGTCTAGTATTTGTAACAATGATATCTGATCTGCCTGTCCAGTATTTGTAACAATGACATATGATCTGCTCATCCACTATTTGTGACAATGACATTGATCTGAGTGTCCAGTATTTGTAACAATAACATCTGATCTGCCTGTCCAGTATTTGTAACAGTGACATCTGATCTGCTCGTATAGTATTTGTAACAATGACATTTGATCTGCCTGTCCAGTATTTGTAACAATTTCATCTGATCTGAGTGTCCAGTATTTGTAACAATGACATCTGATCTGCTCGTCCAGTATTTGTAACAATAACATCTGATCTGCCTGTCCAGTATTTGTAGCAATGACATCTGATCTTATCGTCTAGTATTTGTAACAATGATATCTGATCTGCCTGTCCAGTATTTGTAACAATGACATCTGATCTGCTCATCCAGTATTTGTAACAATTACATCTGATCTGAGTGTCCAGTATTTGTAACAATAACATCTGATCTGCTCATCCAGTATTTGTAACAATAACATCTGATCTGCTCATCCAGTATTTGTAACAATTACATCTGATCTTAGTGTCCAGTATTTGTAACAATAACGTCTGATCTGCTCGTCCAGTATTTGTAACAATGACGTATGATCTGCTCGTCCAGTATTTGTAACAATGACATTTGATCTGCCTGTCCAGTATTTGTAACAATGACATCCGGTCATATTCTTATTTGGCAGTTTTTGACGTACTGAGTAAAGAAACAGAATTCGCCGCAATTCTTGCGCTCTGCACACACTGCCTGCCTGCCTGTCTGCCTGCCTGCCTACCCTTGGTATTACTGACACAAACTTTTAATATCGAAATTGACTATAATGTAGTCTCCCCATTTTAGGTCTCCCGTATATCTATATTATGCTATACGAATCTCGTTATTTGAGGTTCTAAACCTTTAATTTTGCATTTTTCAAAACACATGATACAGACAATGGTTGTGCTAATTTAATTATCAGTTCTCTTCCTCCAGTATTGCAGCTACGTCACAACTGTCAGCCATAACAGCAACCTTCTTTGTTATCAGAACAAACCAAATGTTTACATGAATTCAGAACAAAATTTCACTTTATCCTGGTGCAATGGCTGCCTAACAATTGCTGTCGTTGTGCTGTACAAGCATTTTTAATGAAGGTCTGACGGCTTTCGTAAACGTCTGAAGTCGTCAGAGCGAGTGTTCGCGCATATTTTAAAAGGGGGTGCCGGCGGTATGTTGATCCTAATTTCATTCGGTGCTTATCCAAAAGTCCTGCTCCCACATGCAATTACCTCGGATGTCAGCCCGATAGCTCCATCTGTACGTCTATAGCCTTGTCAGCCGTTAGAGCATGTGAACGTCACGTGGCTTTAAGCAAGCCATTAATGAATTGTGCGTCACCCAGCGAGTAGCGTCAGTTCCTGTCCTGTACAGTTCTTCGCTTAGAAGCGAGTCTGTGTTCCGTGACACCTGCCGACACCTTTCCGTGTTCAAAACTTTAACAGTACCCATTGCTAACTGTGCCATTTCACATTATCGACTTTAGTACTACTCTAAACGGTGTACAAACGTCTGTCTGTCTATCTGTCCCTGCACACAACCCACAAACAATAACATAACATCACATCATTTAATAAAGTAATTTGACCAAACCAAACTTCATTTTCGTTTCGGAAGACAAACAGTACTGTAAAAATATGTTTAGATACGAGACGTTTCGCCTGATGATGTCACTTCCTGCCGAAATAACTTGCGATAAGTGAATTATATAAATATGCAACTCTGCATTGTGTGACCGGAACATAAGGAGTAGCAATGAGGGGGAGGGGGTGGAGAAAATTGTGCGACACACATGTATAGAATGTTGGGTCTTGTCATACTGTATTGACAGCGGGATCAAATGAAGGGAAATATGATGGATGGTTTCTGTAGCACGCACGAAAGAACCAGTATATTTTTACGTACTTTACATCGAGAATTCCGAAGAGATAATTTGGAACAAATAGGTATTTACTTTAGAATAGTGTGAAATTGGAATGGAGTGTGACCATATCGACTGGATTCATGAGGCTTAGGATAGGTACCATTCCGTGGTTAAGGGACTCGCAGAGCAAATATCAGCTTGTCAAGAATGTCGCTGTAAAGACGTAGTTGTCGGTTGGTATTTGTTGTGTAGGAACAAGTGGAAACTGCAAGTGTCCTGTTTTGTTGAGTGGAGTGTACAGAAGTATCCGTAATTTTGTGCTTTATTAGAGCGGACATTGCCATTAAATGATGCGGCAGTAACTGATGTTCCAATATTCTGCCAGCCTCATGGAACAGCAGTGACAGGATCTGATACACATGCGAGGGACATCAAGCCAGTTGTACCGTCCGTCCATATCTTCAAGAGATGTTCCTCATATAATTCCTTTTTTTTTGCGCAATTTCCTCATTTCTTCTGTCTTCCTCGCTATTTCTCTTCTCCTCCGACGTCACATGTCCAGTCGTGCGCGAATCGTGCGTACCGAGACGCAATGACGTAGCAGACTTACGGCGCTCTGTGTCAGACATCCTTACGTGCTACACAACGAGAAATAACAGATTTTGCGGCTAGGATGCAGTTCTTCTGGGATGTGACACAGTGAAGCCGGATGACTGGTTTCGGACGTTTCGACGTCTCCTGATGCCTTCATCTTCAAGGGCCGAGCATTCTAACAAGAAATTTACCCAAAGACACGGCGTCGCGTTACAGTAGATACCGCTGCGAGAGTCTCATACCTGGCGTTATGCAAACGGAATTTGTGTCGATTCGTCCTTCGTAGTCCGGACAACACAGCCTGACTTCCATCTGTTGTTGCAACAGACGTCCAGAGAGCACCTCACAGTAGGTCGTCGCCAGTTTCTCCATTGCTTTGCAAACTCGCCATTAGCTGTAATTTGTAATGCACGTTTTTGCTGACATTGCCTGCACACAATAGAACACTGCTGGATATAAAAACGAAATGAAGTCTGAGAACAAGGCACCAGTCTGCACGTGTGTCAGGTGTGTGAGTGTGTGAGTGTGAGAGTGAGTGTAATGAGAGAGACTTGACTGCGACATGTCACACAAGTTGCGTGTCAGCTGCTGCATTTCTTTGTGTGACGGCGGCCCAATTACACATCTCGCAGCAATCATCACGGAAATTAGAAGGACTTGCGTGTTTTCCACGTCAAAATAATAATTGCCAAGAGCTTAAATTTGTCTCGAAATACTATTTATACTTTTCCACGTAATCTGGCACAGGCTCCACCTCTTCTTTTTGTAATTCAACCTATTCTGTGCTGCTGTCTTAAAAACGAAATTTAGAATGGGGGATACATGATGTTTCTATATCTTTCGTGGAATTCTTTAGTTCAACAGCCTGTAAAGATTAAGATTACCTTGAATTATATTTACAGATCCAGCCCCTATCGCGCAGTAAACAGATTCCGTGTCGGTTGTAAAAACTAGTCAGTTAATGTTGTGTAGGGAAATAATCGCTGTTTGCTCTCAGTTCCACACAAAACACATAAATACAGCTGTGTGGGCAGAATGTAGAATTGCTGAATGTTAAACTGGCGGTACATATAGTGACAACTGGACTTTAATGTATTAAGGAAGCTGTAATAAATTTAATCATTTTAAAGTATTCAGTTTCTGACAATATGTTTTGCGCGTGGTATTTATTTAATTATTTTCTCTTACAAATGTTATGTTGCATAGAATAAGGCTCTTCTATAATTTGCAGTAACTGTGGACTTGAGATTCCACCACGATGTACAGTGATCATGTTGTGATGCAGAGCATGGAACATGCAACAGACAGATGTTCCGGCGATTTAAAAGATGGCTGGACTACTTGCACACCGTGGCTCGCAGCGGGGTGTTAGAATGCCCAAATCCCCCGCGTTGCTGCTCGTTTCCCCTGCTTTCGTTTTTGGTTTGTGGTATCACTCGTTAGCCGCCAGCTCTCGATTGTCGCGCCGTGCCAGTGAATGTTAACACCGACGCTGCTTGCTGTTCAAACGTGTAGAATTCCGTCTGAATGACAATTTGTGTGGCGTCGAGATGTTTTAAGATATAAAGAATAAATGTGTTATTCGGAGAGCAGTATTGTGTATCAGACTTGAGTGAAACTGTTAGCTGTCGATAAAAATCCACCAATTGTCGATCGCCGTACATTTTCCCATAATATAACCGTTTTGCGTCGTGCACTTCAGGCTGCCACTGCCACTGTAAATGTTACTGCCACTGCCACAGTTAATGTTACTGCCACTGTCATTGTAAATGTTACTGTAACTGACACTGTTAATGTTACTAGCACCGGTACTGCCAACTTCACTCTGCCACTGCCACATTTAATGTTACTGTCACTGTTAATGTTACTGCCAGTGCCACTGTCAGTGTCACAATCTCCGTACAGTCTTGTCTGTGTCAAATTATATATTGGCTGCATTTGGAAGCAGTTTGTTGCCAGCCAGCATTTCCAGGATCAACTTTGGAACGCAGTAATTTTGGTGTATTGGCGCGGTGTGATATACAGAAGGCTCAATAATAACTACAAATTTTATTACCTGTGAACCTTAACAGCTGTTTACCATAAGCCAATGCAATTTCTGAAAAGTGAACTAAATCGTCCATATAAACTTCACACGTGATCTATGGCAGGTGTGTGTGTGTGTTTTACGTGAACGATTCCCTATACGTCATCAGGATGCAAATTGAGGCCGTAATTTGATTCCGTAACATTGTTCGGGATCCCGGCCCCCCCTCATGTCTTACAGGCTTATGTGTGCTCCTCGTACCGGCATAGGAGCTGCCACCCAGCCGTGTGCTTGTTATTGTTTCTGTTCGACCTAGCCAAGCGTTCTTGTAACGAGAAAACCAGCATCAGTGTTTCCCGAACTGGAAAGCAACCCCCTCCCCTTCAGCAATGGAATCAGTGATACGAAATACCGCCAGCTATAGCAAGGAGCACACCAGCACTGTGTGCCAATTATTGCGCTGTGCAGAGGAACCGATGCGCTGACTGGATGATTCGACATTCAATCCCCGACAGTGGCAAAAGATTTTTCTCTTCTTCGGTAGGATTTTTCCCCTGGGTTAAAGCGGCCGTGGTGTAAATTTTTCATTCAGTTCCAAGTAATGCCGTGGCTACGAATGAGTGGAGCTATATTCATGCTCCCCCCTATATGTCCCCATGCAGGACAGAGACAACTGTATGTGTACCATTGCAACTGTCAGATTGTCTGACAGGTTACTTCTCCTTCCTGCATGTCAGATTGTTACAGGATCGAAGAGTGACGTCACAACATGCTGTTGTCTCAGTAATTACAGGCACCTTAGTGTATCACGTTGGTCAAGTAACATCTGTACGTGAAACATCGTCGTTTACGTACCGAAGACTTGTCCAGTCGACCACAACCTTTCTAAGGGCTGTTATAATTCGGTACCTCGTGAAAACGTAGCGAACGGTTGTTATTATCTGTGGTATTTGGTAAGAGTGACATCTGGCGGGCAGTTCAGGAAGAAGCTGCGTGGTCACTGTTTATACTGATTTAAATACGGTGTGGATATTCACACACGCATGCGCGCCGCCGCCGCCGCCGCCGCTGCTCTGACCATCATGCATGTTATCGTGTGACAGTGCGTTTCTACCCCCAAGGGTTCGGACTCACTTTGTGCAGCTTTTACCCAATTTTCTGGATCATAAATGTTACTAAGAAAGGATAAACATTCAGCTGATCGAACTTTTCCTCCTTTTTCTAGAATGTCATTATTTGTTTCGATTGTTCGACAAAATAATCTCTGAACATCTCTCCCTCAGCCACTAACAACATGAGACAGGGGCCGGGAATCAGTTCCCAGGAGGTTCATGTATTTGTCCCTTACCGATCACCACACACGGTTTAAAAATCTACAGAGGTGTGCAAGCAACATGCTCGAAGAGTTCTGTCATTTGGGATGAGGCGGATAGACCTTAGAACTGATTGTTCGCCTTCATTAATGCCCAGGTTACTAGTCTTTTGTGTGCCAAGTGTGGCGCTTGGTCAAAGGAAAGCAGTGCACGTGTGTTTACTTGTTAATCATACCTAGCATCAAATAGTGTCAGTATCATCATTCTCAAAATCATTGAGCTTGTCGGCATTAATGAATAAAATGTGATATTTTATGAGAGTTTTGATTGCGCTAAAAGTGATCTCATTTACCTGACGGAACATTTTGTGATAAGACTGGCAACATGTTGCCCTCAGTGGTGTAACATCCCAAAAGGCCTCGTCTGACGAAAGTAGCAATGAAATCGGAAAATTCAAAGATTAAAAAAATTAGTAAGGGGAACCAGTTTTATACGAATACAAAAGCCACAATTTAAATGAAATCTAAGGAACTTAATGTGTCTTAGTGTTGACATGATATTGTGCCGTTGTCCTGTTCTTAGTCTAGATACGATGGTCCTTTGTTAATATTCTGAATGTCGACACAAGTGTTCCCTTTATCAAGCATTCCGCTCGCCATTAAGAGCAGTGTGCCATATATATTGGTCAGCATCATGATATCAGCAGTGTACAGTGTGCCATATATTGTACAGTGTGCCATATATATTGGTCAGCAGCATGATATCAGCAGTGTACAGTGTGCCATATATTGTACAGCATTGTGCAGTTTGCCATACATATTGGTCAGTAGCATGATATCAGCAGTGTACAGTGTGCCATATATATTGGTCAGCAGCATGATATCGGCAGTGTACAATGTGCCATATATTGTACAGCATTGTACAGTGTGCCATATATATTGGTCAGTAGTATGATATCAGCAGTGTACAGTGTGCCATATATTGTACAGCATTGTACAGTGTGCCATATATATTGGTTAGTAGCATGATATCAGCAGTGTACAGTGTGCCATATATTGTACAGCATTGTACAGTGTACCATATATATTGGTCAGTAGCATGATATCAGCAGTGTACAGTGTGCCATATATTGTACAGCAGTGTACAGTGTGCCATATTTGTACAGCAGCATGATGTCAGCAGTTTACAGTGTGCCATATATTGTACAGCAGTGTACAATGTGCCATATATTGTACAGCATTGTACAGTGTGCCATATATTGTACAGCAGCATGATGTCAGCACTGTACGGTGTGCTGCACTGTAAACGTCACACGGATGTCTACAATGCACACACACACACGCATCCGTTGTTGTGTCTTCTGGGAACTACAAACGTGAACTATATTCCGTTTATTCAGTTCCTGTTATGTGACCGAAATTTAAGTCCCATTTTATTTAGTATTTCGTATTTAAACACATGAAATAACAAAATTTGTTTTTTAACTCACGCGCTAAAAGAGATAATTTAAAGTCCAATTTACTTGGCCGCATAAAAAAACCTAATTACAGTCAGCAAAACGGGTTTCATACGACCCTTGTGACCAGCAATTTGCGGTCGCAACTCTTCATGTAGCAGCCAGGTGGCTCTAATGTGCTGTTGGTGTGACGTTTAAAAATATTATATCTCATACGTTGCCTCTATATTTGAATGGGTTGCGTTCTTTTAACACAAAAGTGCGTGCGGTGTCATTGAGGTTTTGCGTACCGCCGCACGCACGCACTCAGCACACACACAGAGCTACTGTACGACCTGCAGCTTTGTACAGCTGTGCTGTAGTTATGTTATTGTGATTGCTAATTTCAGTAGATAGCAGTTTATATGGACATTTTTACAAACGGGTTGTACATATTAGGAAGGTATTTGTGTTTGTATGTTTAATAATATCGCCTGTATATGTCATACAGGATGGCATAGAAGTCACGTGATATTCCGTGTTTACAGTGTTGCCTGTAGTGTGAAGTGAATTTGCGTCATCCCTTTTTATTTCGAAGCTACACAAAATCAAAACGTCCAGTATGCCCTCTGGCCCGACGCTCTGTTGTTGCCCCTGTTGTTCTTATTATTCGTTAAAACTTCCGGTGTAGTCTGCACGCAGGCTACAGGCAATAACCCCTTCCTCTTGTTTCATGTGAGAGAATATGTTTAGATCAAGTGTTTCTTTGGCCTCGTTTGCTCTGTTGTTCCTTGCATTTACCGCTTAAACGTCGAGCTGTCATATTTCACGACTTCAGCGCGCCTCATACCGTATTTTATGTATTTATATTTGTCATCTTTCTTGCACGTGTTTCGTAAATGGCGGCCTATCTGTATAGCCGCTGGTTCCCTAGACTTCAGTCCGTACCACACAGGGAACACTTTCTCTCCCCATATTAAAGACGAACACAATTCTGCCTAGTCCTTCATATAGTCTCCGTTATTTTTATCCGAATTTTACCCAATTTCGGAATGTATCGACAGGCGATATTGAAAGTTTCACAGGAGGCCGTCCGGTGGGAGTGGCGTTGTTAAATGTAGACAAATGGAGGTACTGACTTAACGAGGCTAGCGCTGTGTTTGATTCGGAACGCGCCTAATGAAAATGTGGCTCAAAGTTTTGTTGTAAAATCGCCGGCTTCGTGACCAGAGTTCCCTTTAAGAAGCTAGAAGTCTTTCAGCCACTCAATCAATTCGTTGTCTGTCATTCAGTAGGAATGTTCATCATCGTATACACAAAAAACCCGCCCTTTATTTGGCATCAAAGAACAAACTGCTTCGCCAGATTAGCCTGGTCTAGTTCTCCCACCATGTTTCTTTAACATCCATCTAATTTTAATCCTCCTGTCTACGTGTGGGTTTTCCCAAGTAGTCTCCTTCCTTGAGGTTTACCCGCCAAATTTAGTGTGCATTTCTGGTCTCTCCCCAAATGTGCGACGTGTCCCACCCACCTCATCCTCGATTGGATCATTCATATAGTGTTTGATGACGAGTACACATCATGAAGCTCCACTTCACGTAATTTTCTGCAGTATTCTCTTGCTTTCTACCCCACAGACCCAAACGCCTTGTTTAATGACACCCTTTTTACATACACCGTCAGCCTGTTTGCTTTCCTGCACTACTACAATAATAATAATAATAATAATATTGATTACTACATCCCAGGATAGGTGAATATTTCCCAGCCAAAGTTGAGAAGTGAGAAATTCAATAATAATAATAATAATAATAATAGAAATCCGACACAGTTCCATCTATCAAAGTAAGCTGGTCCGAGGAGAGGCGCCTGTTCATGGCAGTACCAACAACAATCTACAGTACTCATGTTCGAGCCGCGAGTACAGCCCTGTACTAGTTCATAAAATATGCAACGCTTCCGAGATGAGAACACCTCGGTCTCCTGGCAACAACGCAACTCCCCCACCCCACCCCACCCCTACCATTCGTCCCGTGGTGAAATTAGAGAACACCAAAAACACCTCAAAATGTCAACCCGCAGTTACTGTTTCAAGTCTCCGTGCAACAGGAATTCACATGGGAATTCTGACGTAGAATTAAATAAGGCGGTTTGTTACTGCGGTGAGGATACAGTGGTGGTCAGAACTGTGGACTGTCGGTTGTTGTGATGACACATCGCTATAAAGATGACGTGGATGACAGGGTGACCATATTGACGTTAATCAACTCACAGCCGATGCCACCGATCAGTGACTAATCCGTCTGATTGCTTGAGAAGCTGATAACAGCCTGCCTCTTAAAAAAATAACCAACCGTTAATGGGGCTGACTTCGTTACAGTACTGAGAGCAGCTGGGCGTGGGACGGCGGCCTAATGTTGTGTTATGCCAGTTGGATCAGGCTGCAAACAGGACACTGATTTACGGCTCAGGCTGTAGCCAGGGCACTGATTTACGGCTCAGGCTGTAAACAGGGCACTGGTTTACGGCTCAGGCTGTAACCAGGACACTGATTTAGGGCTCAGGCTGTAAGCAGTACACTGATTTAGGACTCTGGCTGTAAACAGGACTCTGAATTATGACTCAGGCTGTAAACAGGGCACTGATTTACGGCTCAGGCTGTGAACAGTACACTGATTTAGGACTCAGGCTGTAAACAGGACTCTGAATTATGACTCAGGCTGTAAACAGGGCACTGATTTACGGCTCAGGCTGTGAACAGTACACTGATTTAGGACTCAGGCTGTAAACAGGACTCTGAATTAGGACTCAGGCTGTAAACAGGGCACTGATTTAGAGCTCAGGCTATAAACAGGACACTGATATAAGGCTCAAGCTGTAAATAGTACACTGATTTAGGACTCAGACTGTAAACAGGACACTGATTTAGGGCTCAGGCTGTACGCAGGACACTAAATTAGGACTCCTTAAATATTTGTTTTTGCAGAAAGTATATTTTGAAACGTGATTCGTTTGCGAAATTTCCCTTCGTAAACGAAAAAGTTCAAACAACCCAGTCTATAGAGCGTGGCTTTTCAGGGTTTGATTGACTTTCAGTGATACAGGGCTGTGATCGGTTTTATTTCGGTCCCTGTATGTATCTAGACGGTGGCAGCGTGCATCCCTCAGTGAGCCAGGAGGAGCTGTGAGCTGGTGACTCATCCTATTGCTTACACTGCCACAAAGAACGTTTTGCTAATTCGTAAGGAACGAGGAGTTCTTTACATCTAGAAGTTTTCAGGTTAACACAGTGACGCTGGGAAAATGATTCGCGTTTTCTCGGATATTACACTAAATGTTTGTCAGAGTTTTATGAATTTCTTTGTAGCAATTATGTAAAGAGTTGTCTAACGAACTGATTGACAGTTTTACTTTCCTTATGAGCGTAAGGTTACTTGCACTGAGGAACTGTTGTGCAGCCAAACTTTGCTTAACGGCGTAGATGAAAGTTTGGCTTAAATCCTACATTTTTATTCCAATTTGTACAAAATTCGTCACTAGAGATGTCCAGATTCTTTGCGACTGTCATGAAAGTGGGCGTCTGAAGACGGTACGACGTTATAGGGCACTTCATTTTCAGTCCTGTTAGAACTAACTGGGGAACCAAAATGTGCCATAAACATGAAATCCCGGGTTACTTGTGTATTCTAATTTCCTTGACCCATGTGAAATGCAGGCCAAATGTCGAGAGAACATCAGCAACTTACACGAAGAGCCACTTTCATAAGTTTTCTCTCCGCAGGCGAACTGGGTACTGGGTACTATCGACGTGAAGATGTGTTCCGTATATCTCTTGATACAGTAGGGGTGGCGGTGGAGCGGTGGCAGTAGTAATATCCACAGATTCCCTCGCAGCACACTGCAGTGCTTCACTTCTCAAGCCCCCCCATTTACCTAATCGATTCTGTAAAACTGTAGATCGCTCACTGCAAGTAGGGACTGTAAATTTCCTTACATTTTACGATCCATTGGGATTTCATAACCTTCTCCCCCTCCTAAAGAAAACTTTTTTGAAATGTGGAGGTGGAAGTTGTAACAGTATGAGAACAGCATGCGGCAAAGCACGGCATAAATATAAGCTATGAATGATATTGTTTTTCATATTTCCCCTTTGTATGTTTGTTTGTCTGTTTTTTTAAACTAATAAAGCCAACAGATGTCGTACTGTTTAGAAGGTCAATGCTATTTGAGGTATTTCACATATGAAATTGGAGTAAAGTTATGACGTCACAGATGGATATGGCCCAACATGTCACTTGAGATAAAATGAACATCACTAGATGGTTCACCTCTTCACGCCCTGGACCCTGGCAATGGAGATTTTAAATACATGAAACTCAAACTGCGCGAAAAGTTGCGTCTTGAGTGATCTGATTATCAGAGAAAAGCTCTGGTTTCATAAAATATTAAGATCATGGACTGAAGTTTGTCTCGATTTTCAGTAATATTCTTTTTTGTAGCAGGCAAGATACGTCAGAGGACCTTTCAGTTAGCAGCGTGACCTTTGGGGTCAAAATTGAAACGGTAAAACGCAGTATCATTGGTCGCATTGATTAATCTCGGCACGAAATTTGTTCCACGGCGTGCACTTGAGGAAGTGGGTGACTGGAATCTGCCAGCAAACAACTGAGCATGGCTGTCTACCTACATCAGGCTATTTACTTTGTAATAACCCTCATGAGTGACCCTGCTGTGCTGCGATATTGGGTGCCTTGCTTTCGGTCTGGCCCTACTCAGCTACCTTCTATGGTTATACTAGCCCGTCACGTCGACCCAAATGAACCTCACTTGGCGTCCCTTTGCACTTCTTCGTCCTCCTCCTCTCTCAGCCACCATCTTCCTACTTCTGCTCACTTCTCTCTACCGAAATACATGTAAATATTAATGAGGTTTCCCCAAGTCATTAGCTCGGAAAATGGAGTCCGGTCCAAGGGAATGTAGGTAGAGAGAGAGAGAGCTAGCTGAGTGAAGGGCCTGCAGACTTGAGGGACACAGTGCTGGTTCGGGGCACACAAGAATGTGCGTGCCTTCCATATTGCGTCAAGTCGTCACACGCACTTTAATGCGTGTGCTGGTGCCAAATCTGCGTCACATTCTTGTCGTCTTATTGCAATTTCATACCCCCTTGTCTAGTCGAGATTTTGTCGACTCTGTTTTCTCTTAGTTTAGTACTTCCAACACACAGTTCTGTTGGCTGACACTCGCAGTAAACTCACAGTACACTCGCAGTACACTCACAGTACACTCGCAGTACATACACAGTACACTCGCAGTACACTCACAGTACACTCACATACTTGTGTATATTCGTGTGCTTTACAATTTAAGGCATTGAATTCCTAATTCTTAATTTCCACAAATAATATAATTTTTAATTGACTTCTCCGTCCATTAAAATCGGCCACACCCACTGACAAAATACAGAAGCCAAGAGAGGCTGTCAGAAGTTGTAATCCGTGACCCAGCACGCGGAATTGACCAGTCAGTTCTCTACTGTCAAAATGTCATACGGTTTACAGTACATGTTTATGGGAAGTGTCATTTAGGGCCTTAAGAAAAGTGAGGACTTCCCTGCGCAGACTTACACGAAACTCGGCAGAATTATGCGCAGGTCTCTTTCACTGAAATTTGCGCAGATCGGTCAAAAGATGTGGGCATTAGACACAGATGTCTGTCCTCCCTTGGACAAAGTGTAGCCCGAAATCCACTAGTCATTACCAGTTACAAACACGCAGTACAGTCTGATGGGCAAGTCCTCTGACGATTGCTACCTACTGGGATGGAGCGAGAAGAAAATACGGACAAATTAGGATTTACTGCCGTCAGTATAGTTGCGGCCTTTCACTGTACTGGTTGTCACGATACTGTCACTATTAGTGAACAGCATTTCGTGAAGATCCCGTGTACATACTTTCACCCAGATCTTTCCATAAATCTGGAAGTACGGCCACAGTTTATTTACGACCTTAAGCAAATCGTGACTGATCTGAGCTGCTAGTCACGAAACGTAAGATTGATCGAAATCTTACACCGAATTTTATGGAAATCCCACGGACAGACAGACGGGCGGATGGACGTGGTTTTCCAAATGAGACGTTCTTTTATTTATCAGGCGAAGAATGAGCAAGAAACGGACGTCTGTTAGCAGGTCTGAGTGTTTCGTTCCTTCCGGTGATCGCAGCACCAAATACACATACACACGCTCTTACAGCTGATCACAGACCTTAATCAGACATCGAAGTTTATATTTTCTTCATTTCCTGGCCTTGGTGAGAGTAAACACAGCCGAGACTGCTTGCTGTTTTGTACATTACTTTACTCAGTAAAACGCCAGTAAATTTTCTCGATTCATCGTTACCTTCGTGAATTTCTTCATCTGCACAATTCCTGTGTGTCAGACGGCGAGACCGATATTAACGAACTAAATAGACCTTGGAAAGAAATGCAGCGGCCGTACTTTGAGCCTGTATCAGGGACTGAAAAATGGCCGACAAGGCTTGCTAAAGTAACATGTCTCAGAGCCAAAAACTGACCAGAGCATTGTATAGTTGAGCGGTGACATTCTGTCTCAAGCTATTGTTACAGTAACTGTGACAAGGCGTCGCCACCGTCACTATTTTTCTGATTCTTATTCATAAAATCTAATCTTCTGATCACTCACATCCGTGTATTGGTGAAGCTGAGACCGTGTGGACTATTGCCGCCATTACTTCGTGCCATATCCTCCTCAGATACAAGGAGCGAAGTGTCTTTACTGTCCGAAGTTACGCAACGGTGCATGACGTCCTGCAGTCAAGAATGTTATGTGTACTGTGATGATGCCACGTGCCTTACACAGTGCGCTTCAGAGCCACTTAAACTTTGTCAGTTTGTCAGCCAGGGTTCTATTAAACCTTTAAGCCCAGTGGTCACTACATGTACCGCACAGTGGTCACTACATGTACCGCACAGTGGTCACTACATGTACCGCACAGTGGTCACTACATGTACCACCAGATTTAATATTAAAAAACTCTACGTTCTGCCCACACAGCTGTATTTATGTGTTTTGTGTGGATCTGAGAACAAACAGCCATTATTTCCCTATACAGCATTGACTGACTGGTTTGTATAACTGAGACGGTGTGTGTTTACTGCGCGGTACGGACTGGGTATTTTAAGGATAATTTACGTTAAACTTAGTCCTCAATCAGGCCTTGCCATGGCTCTGGCGGCCTGTTAGCGAGTTGGCCCGGTCAATCCCGTGTCAGTCTATGTGAGATTTGTGGTGCGGAAAGTTGCATTGAGACAGGGTTCTCTCCCAGTACATGGTTTTCCCATGTCGGAATCATTCCACCAATGATCCGCACTCTTCTTCATCTACACGCTGCTCTTACCAGAAGGAACCAGACAGGCAGAGCACGTTGAAACGTACCATTGAGGCGCGTTCGTACAACCATTTTTGCTGTCAAAAAAATAAAGCGATAAGTATTACATATTCTGTGTGTGTGTGTGTCCGCAGCCTTAGTTGTCCAGCATGCATGCCGTGTTATATTGTCATGTGTGTCCTGTCTGCGTCGACCATATTTTTCTACTTTATCTCATAAACGGTCCGATTATCGTCAATAAATTATTGGTTATGAAATGGCTGTTTTGATTTTCGCTATAACGTTTTGTCTGAAATATTTCTCATTCGAATTAATCGAGATACCGTAAATGTACGCGGGTTTTCATGTAAAATACTCGGTATTGGATTGTAATGAAACTTGAGTTTTCTGGACAGATTGTTTAAAAATGTTTAAATACCAAATTTACAAAATATCCGACCAGTGGAACCGGTCAGCTGGTGACAGACAGACGTGACGGACCTAAAACTAACTTTTCGCTATTTTACGAAAGTGTCTAGAAACGGGTGAAGCCTGAGAATTTTCAAAAAAGCAGTGATTGTTTGGAAATTGGGGAACGGTGGATAGAAGTGTTTTCACTTGTTCCTCTCTGTACTGGTAAATGAAAGTGACTTCTCGTTGCTTTATGAAGCCACAGAACGTCACCGAGAAGCCGGACGGAGCTCTCATCTCCAGAATGTCGACATGTTCGAATCGCAGTCCGTTCTTCGGGCTTCCATCAGGCAGTCCAGGCAAACTGCGTAGTAGTTCCATGGATCAGGCCACCTCGCCTCCTTCTGAACCCCTACAGCCACCGTACGAACTGAGGCACGGAAAACTTCCCATACTGAAGGCAAATAACCTTGAACGCGTATTGAAAAACAATCTTTGTTTTAGTTATGTTTTCCATGTAATCCGTGCATTATAATGTTACTAATGTAATTCCATTAAAACGTATTGCCTACCAGTTTTATATCATAATTATTATTTCATATTGTTTTGTCCTTCACATTTCGACCTTTCTTTGTCATCACCGTTGATCTGCTCACTATTATTGTATACAGATCTTCTCTTGTATTAAATTTTCCCTGATGTTTGTCCAGAAGGACCAAAAATTTATGGGAAGGAGTAATTTATAATAGTAATAGACAAATTTGATTACAAGTGTAATTACGTAAGGCAGTTGATTGTCCAAATTATTTGCCCTGACTGCCGGTAGTCAACCCGATAGTGAAGTGCTCGATATATTGTCCGGTTCCTTGCCAGTACATAATTTTCAGAGTAAACAGTTCTATATAATTACATTAGCCGGAAATTGAAACGACTGTGCTGCTGTTGACTGCAGCAGAAGGTGGATGGCTGGGAAATGACGGGCTGAACGACAGACATGGGCATACAGAAAGGAGTGAAGTTGCACGAGTCCAACTGGAAATTTTCTGGGTTGGGCGAGGGCTTTGAGAGCTGTCTGGATCACTTCATTTTGCACAAGTAGCCGCCCATATACGAGATTCAGAGACGCTTCTCACGAAATCTTGCGGAACTTTGGGATTAGAAATGGCTGTAAAGCGTGGGTAAGGTTTTCGTGTTAGTAGAACGAAATGTAGGGTTAGAAAGGGCAGGAGAGAGTAAGACGGAGGGTTGGATGAAGGGAGGCACTGTTGTTAATTGATCTCCCAGCCACAGACTTAATGCTTATACGTGGTGGTGCAGAGGACCTCGTGCGCTGTGATATTGGTGATACGCCGTGCCAGCCTGCTGAGGCCGAGCAGGCGGGAAATGGAATGGGAGGAAGTCAAACTGAAACCAGCGCCTCTTACAAACTTTACCTACAGATTTGCATTGTTCTGCGCATTGTCCTTGTCCAAGCAGATCAGGTGTAACGTTTCAGTTATTGAAGTTCCTCAGGTTTTCTCATCGGCGTGGTTGAGGATTCAGTTCTCCTGCGATGTCACGCTGCCTTTCGAAGTACCGTTGTGCCCTTGTCTGCACGCGTGCCATTGGCCAGTGACGCACCTGCCTGTCCTAAAAGTACCTAATCCTCTGGTAAAGTATTGCAAGTTTATATTACAGTTGTTTAAATCTGACTGTACTGATACAGCTGTGTAGTGGGCGGTACAGTCAGTGCTACGCCATTTATATATTCGGATCTTACAGTCGTAGGAACTGTACTTTACGTCTTTTAGCCTTATCTACATAGCATAGCATAGCTACCGCGGTAGCACAGTGGTTAAGGTGCTGTGCTACAAATCGGAAGGTCACTGGTTCAATTTCAGACGGTGTAATTGGAATTTTTCATTGACATAAAATCCTTCCGATCGCACTATGGCCCTGGGGTCGACTCAGCCTCTAACACAAATGAGTACCAGGAGCATTTCCTGGGGGTAAAGGCGGCCGATGCGTAGGGCTGACAACCTTACCACCATCCCGTGCCGTTGTTATGTAATCTGGGAACCTTAACTTCCTGGAACCCTTTGGGCCACTCCAGGCCTGTAACGGGACTGCTTTACCTTATATAGCATATCTGCCTGTACGTGTATAATTGCTTGTGTGTGTGTGTGTGTGTGTGTGAGTGCATTAGGAACACCATGGTTTCGACGGTTCTCTATGAGGTACGCGCTAATGCCGAATAAACGTCTCTTTATAATTTAGACAGACATTCCACCATGAGGTACGACTTGAGGCTGAAGAAACAGTTGAGTATCCAACGTGTAATACATTACAAGATAGCCAGACAACAGCGCTCTGATAATTGAGATAAATGCTTGGTTTCCTCTGAGAATAAAGATACGGCCAGAACAAACTACCGTGGAGTTGCGCGTGAATATTGTATCATTTACTCCTATGGCTCTTTCAGTGACTAATTGTCTAGAGAGGCCCTGGTTAGTGCCTGGACATTATGTTTAACCGGCCATACGACAGCTCCGTTTGTCCTAGACCATGGGCCACTAACCTTGGTATGGCAAAAGGGCACACAGCTTGTTGTGGGCAGGTTCGCGGTCCGCACGCTGAAAACTAGCAGTGATTTGGTATGCATAACTGTCTGAATTATTGTGTAATTTTTACAGTGTATACCGAATGTACAAATATGGCCACAGGCCGCAGAGTACAACATGATGGGCCCAAGGTGTATGATGCAGCGGGTCGAGGTGGGTGGTAGGTGGATGGGCGATAGGTACAAGGATGAATGTGTGGGTAGAGAGAGTGTTGTATGGACTTTGTGTTGTGGTTTGTGTTTTCAAATGGCTTGAAAATTAATACAGAAACAGCAGTTCAGTAATATGCAGCAAAATATGTAAATTAATATGTAAAACTTTGGTTTGTATCAAAAATTGTCTAGAAATGCATACACATTTATGTCAATACACGAAGGAATTATGGTTACTGGGGCTTTTTAACGGGGGTAAAGCGGCCAGGGTGTGACGTTGACCATGTACCCCATCTAGAGTCGAGGGTGTTAATCAATCAGCAGACCTATACCTCTACCCCGTCTGCGTGTCTGTTTGCAAGTTACGGGAAGGACTTTACCTTTACACCACAGAACAAGAGCCATATAAATGTACCACGGTACGCTACAAACGTTTGTTAGTATTATCGTGTGTCTGCCCACTGTGCTGCATGCTGTGTCGTGCCGCCAATCTGACGGTGCAGCAGCAACAGCTGCCTGAAGACTGCCACCTGTCAATGTACCAATGTATACATGTTCCGTGACAATTTGAATGACACAAATTTCTACGGCTTGATCTGAATCCCGTTCATTTTTCAGTTTTAATTGAGATGTATTCAGTACAAAGGCTGTAATTTTGTGTGATAATAATTTAATCGTCCTTGAGTTTGTCGGAAATTATTCAAGTTTCTAGTTTACCATAATTAAAAGTTACTTAAAATTACTTTCTTCACTTTAAGAAGTTTCACTGGCCCTCCCTTTGTGTTGATACGGTTCACGGTCATCGTGATATTGCAGTTACTGTTACTAAATGCGTTTAAAATTCACAGAAGACCTCTCTCTAATTACAGATTACACTAACGAGAGGCGGTCCTCATTAAGCTGCTGCTGAAACCTAACCTAAACGTTGAACTCTTCAAGGACTAAGTTTAACCTTCGATTAGGGTTTAAGATTCAATCCGTACCGCGCAGTAAACACTCCGTCTCGGTTATGAAAGCCAACCAGTTAATGCTGTACAGTGAAATAGTCGCTGTTTGTTCTGAGATCCACACAAAAAGATAAAGACAGTCTGTGGGCAGAACGTAGAATTGCTGAATGTTAAAGTGGTGCAAGGAACCACTGACATTTGAAGCGGTTTAAAGCCGTTTGTACCACATCATTCTTTGCGAGTGATTTTATAATTGTTATGCCGGGATATTGTTGCTGCATTAAATGCCAGCGTGTCTTTGTAGGGACGCGAGTGTCGCCGTGCGCAAGTGTCCCTCCATGTGGGGTCTTGTTTTGTGCATAGCCTAAAGACACTGTATCTATATATTTGTGAAGACACGATAATGCACACAACGTTCGGCACAATTCGCCTATTGCCGTTGTGGTGATCGTCACCTATTAAATAAGCATTCCGTGAATTTCGTAACGGCAGTAGCTGATGTGGGACAAACACAATTAGACACGTGTATTAAATGACACATCGAGCTTTGGTGCAGGACATTTTATTTGGGATTTATGGTGGACGAAGTGGCATTTGGATACGGTATTTGTCCACGCAGTTCGGTTGCACCCTGTCAGTGTCACTCCAACTATTGCTCCAGACTCACATTCGTGGATCCAATAAGGACGACATAAAATAGCGCTGCTAAGTGAACTATTGTAGAGTCTGGTTCATTATTACAGAATTTTTCCAAAACCTGCTGGATCGGTGAGAAACGTTCGCTTTTAACCAAATGCGACTCGGAGAAATGATTTTCCGTTATTTTTAGTAGCCGTGCCTGTCATTTTTGTTTTTTGTTTAATTTGTGTCACGTTAGTCACGTTACTTAAAGGGTTACTTATTAACCCTTTAAGATTAGTGGTTACTTAATTCGTCACTTGGTTTAACATTCAGCAACTCTACGTTCTGCCCACACACTGTATTTATGTGTTTTATGTGGATCTGAGAACAAACAGCGATTATTTTACTATACAGGATGAAATTGATGATTTTGTAACGAGAGGGAGTGTTCACTGCGCGGTACGGACTGGGTCTTTAAACGCGGTTCAGTTTAATTTTTGTCCTTAAAACGTTAAAAAGTGCGACGTGGTGTTTTTGTTGTACTGGTCCTGTTTTGATGTAATGTTCCTGTTTTTATGTAATATTCCTCCTTTAATCTAATGTTCCTGTTTTTATGTAATATTCCTGTATTGATGTAATATTCCTCTTTTAATGTAATATTCCT
>Ga0123353_10003158_pt1 | contig 20711 bp, 16 predicted proteins | sample TergutLab28metaG_3_FD_92763 | JGI IMG/M metagenome (GOLD analysis project Ga0123353, IMG submission 92763) | Labiotermes labralis P3 segment gut microbial communities from Petit-Saut dam, French Guiana - Lab288 P3 | ecosystem: Host-associated > Arthropoda: Insects > Digestive system > Gut ... | reverse complement strand
GTTGAATTTCACTACAATTATTTTTTGAAAAACGGTAAAACCAGAACCCGCAACCCATTGATGTATATGGACTGCGGGTTTTATTTCCATTTTTTGTGTGTCAAAGACGAGATTTCTGTATACAATTATACAATTTAAATGCTAACTCGTCAAGCAATTCGATATTCCATTAAAAAGAAGGATTGTCAGCTTAAGCCAACAACCCGTTAAAGATAAAATCGAGGACCTCTTCTTGTTTATTATTAAAAAATTTTTGTTGAAATTTCATGTTTTTACAGCATGACGGACCATGAAGCATACTCAGGTAGAAGGCAATGCTACCTATAAAACAAGAAGTTGCCGTATACGAGTCGACGTTTCTGAATTCACCGGTTTCAATTCCTTCTGTGATTACTTGATGGACACATTCGAACTGAAAATGGATGATTTCATGAATGGTATCCATGATTTCCATTGCAATTCCGTTACTGCTGCTTAAAAGTTGTTGTTTGAAATCGGTTACATTGGATTTATATTTTTCTGTAGTTTCGATTTCAAATTCCAGATAAGCTTTCAGCTTCTCGCAGCAAGAAATCTTCTCGCCAATCACTTTGTAATACTGCATATAATCCTGTTTGATCTTCGTATTGATCAGTTCAAGCAGCAGGGATTCCTTACTTTCGAAGTATTCATATACGGTACCTTTGCCTATCCCCGCGGCACTTGCGATGTCGATGATTTTCGTATTGGAGTAACCTTTTTCAAGAAAAAGTTTAAAGGCCGTATCAAGAATCATTTCCTTCTTTTTTTCTTTACGCTCGGACATTTTGTGTATCCTCCTCACGCCATTTTTCCTCTAATACTGCAATTCGTTCGTATTTTTGCTGCTTCTTTTGTGTTCGCTTGATCTTGTTGTCATCGATCACCGCATAAAGGACAGGAACAAAGATCAGCGTGATGAGGGTTGAAGCGATTAGACCGCCGATGATCGAAATCCCCATCGGCGCCAGCATTTCGATTCCTTCCTCACTGCCCATTGAAATCGGGACCATGCCGAAAATGGTAGCCAGTGTAGTCATCAAAATCGGACGAAGCCGCGTCATACCGGCTTGCACGAGAGCTTCGTCACGGCCCATGATCTGCTTGTTACGAGTGATGAACTCAACAAGCAGGATCGAGTTGGTAACGACGATCCCGACCAGTAAGATCAGCCCCAAAAATGAGGTCATCGAAAGTGCTGTACCGGTAATGAACAGGGCGACAAAAGCGCCGGACATAGCAAATGGAATCGCGGTTACAACGATGAAGGGCTGTATTAACGACTCGAACTGGGCAGCAAGCAGCAAGTAAACCAAAGCGATGGAAACAATGAGCGCCAGAAACAGGCTTTCAAAAGCTTCTATCATTTCTTGCTGAGAACCTGCGGTCTCATAGTAGTAGCCGTCCGGGAGCGTATAACTATCCACCAGATTTGTGATTTGCGAAGCGACGCCGGCAAGGTCCTTACTTTCGATGTCGACATTCAAGGTGACATAACGCATTTGATTGATTCGGTTGATTACATTTGGTGAGTTGTCGTACTCAAAATTTGCGATCTGCCCAACCGGGACCTGCATGCCTGCCTGGCCGGTAATCATGATCTGCTTCATATTGTCTACCGATTCACTGTAACTATCGGGAAGTGAAAGGCGTACATCGATTTCATTGCCGGAAAGCTTCAGCTTGGTCGCAGTGGTTCCTGACAAAGAAGAGGAAAGTCCGTTGGCAAGCTGGTAAGCAGTGATGCCATAATACGCAGCGGTATTTCGGTCAAGCGTAACAAGAATTTCAGGGTTACCTTCGGTGATGTCTAAAGACGCCGTGACGACTTCGGGAAGCGTCTTTACCTGATTCGCGAGATCATTGCCAATTGCCTCCAGGGTATCCAGATCGGAACCTTTGATGAGGAGAGCCATATCAGCGCCGCCCATGGACAGGCTCATCGTGGAACTCTCTTCCGTAGTGATATTGGCGCCAGTCATTTGACCGGTAAAAGCTTTGACCTCTGATATGACCTCGGCAGTACTGCGCTTTCGATCTGACTGTGCGGTCAGAGTAACGCTAAAACTTGAGGTATTTCCGCTTCTGAAGGAGAACATACCGCCGCCGCTGCCAATATTCAGCGTGCAGTGTTTTAATTCCGGAATCCCCAGAAGATAGGTTTCGATTTCAGTCATATACTGGTCTTGTTTCGCCAGAGGCGAACCATATGGCATTTCAACCGAAACAGTAAAGGAGCCTTCATCGGAAGCGGGCATGAGCTCTGTTCCGACGATACCGATCAGGCCCAGAGAAATGACAAAGAGCAGGATGCAGGATATGATAATTCTTTTTCGCATCATAAGTGATTTGCGAATAGCGCTGCCGTATACATTTTTGAGCCATTCAATCATTTGTGCAAACTTGGGCAGAAGCTTAAATCGATATCGGCGGTTGCCAAATCGTATATAATCCAAGGATACGCCCCGGGTCAGCAGTTTGGAAGAAAGCATTGGAACCGCAGTGATTGCAACCACGAGAGAAGCAAGAAGCGCAATTACGATGGTAAAGCAAAAGTCTTTGAACATGAGCGAAGCAAGTCCGCCGCTTAAAGCAATCGGTAAAAATACGAGTATTTTTGTAAGCGTCGCGGCTACGATGGCCAGAAAGATTTCACTGCTTCCCTGCCTGGCGGCTTCTTCAGCAGTGTCCACAAACTGTCTGGTTCGGAAAATATTCTCAAGCACGATGACCGAGTCATCGATCAACATACCGACGACCACAGTAAGCGCGCACAATGTGATCAAATTTAAGGTGATTCCGCGTGCGTACATCAATGCGAATGTAGCGAGCAGCGAAACTGGGATCGAAATCGCGATGACCAGTGTCATCCTGAGATTCCGAAGGAAGAGGAAAACAACCAGGATTGCCAGAATCGCTCCAAGAATCGCAGCATTGCTGACAGAACTGATCGACCTTTTGATGAAGTCGGCCTGATTAAAACCAACGGTAAAGCTGAGTTCGGGATATTTCTCCCGCATAGTGTCCACAACTTTCAGCAGATCATTAGAAACCTGGACTGTATTGGCGTCGGACTGTTTTGTGACCATGATACCGATCGCGGTACTGCCATCGATCCGAGTCATGGTACGCTGCTCTTTATAGCCTTGTGTTATTGCAGCGATATCTGACATGTGAACGATGCTTCGATCTGCGAGTCGAACCGGCAAATTTTTAATATCGTCTATGGATTGGAACTCACCAATGGTTCTGACGATGACTTCAGTTGAGCCTTTGGAAACATTTCCACTTGGCAGGTTGATGTTTTCTGCGGCTAGAATCTGAGAAAGAGCAGATAAGGTAAGGCCATATCCCGACAACTTTTCGGGATTCACATTCACAGAGATTTCCTGCGTAACACCTCCATTCATCTGAACTGAAGCAACGCCTTTTGATCTTTCAAAATAGGTAAGGATATTGTTATCGATCTCATTGTTGAGTTCATGAAGCGGGATGTCGCCGGAAACATAGACTTGCATGATCGGCAAGGCGCCCATATCCAATTTCATGACCATCGGATCACTCACATCATCCGGCAGATAGCCAGAAACTTGGGCGATTTTCTCCCGCATGTTGAGAGTGGCGAAATTCATATCGGTTTCCATCTGAAATTGAATCACAATGATTGATCGGCCCTGCATGGTGATGGACTGGAGTTGGTCCAGATTTTCTACTGACGCCAAGGTTTGCTCCAAAGGCTTTGTTACCATGGTTTCCACTTCTTCGGGAGAAGCGTTTGGGTAGGAAGCCGTGACGAGGGCAACAGGATATTCGATTTTTGGAAGGAGATCCTGCGGGATTCCGATCAAGGCTGCGATTCCGACCACAACGACCATGAGAATGAGCATAGCAGTAGCGACGGGGCGTTTGATAGAGATATTTGACAGCATAGTGAGCCCCCTTTACTCGACGATTTTGACAGCAACACCTTCTTTGACGAATTGCTGCCCTACGGTGACAATGGTCTCGCCTTCAGAAAGGCCGGAAGTGATTTCGACAAATTCTCCATTGTCAATGCCCGGTATAATTTCACGGAATTCTGGGATGTTTTCTTCGTTTAAAACGACGACAATCGGTGCGCCTGACTTTACAATCACCGCGTCCGACGGAATACAAAGAACTTTGTCTTTTTCATCGGAAATAATTTTTATTTCCGCAAACATCCCGGCCATCACCTGAGAACTGGGATCTTCCACGGAAATGGTGATTGGATAGGTAAGGCCGCCGACAGCCGGCGCCGGCGATAAGGCTTTGATGACGCCGCTAAAAGGTTCGTTGCCCAATGTTGCAATATAGATTTCAACAGTATCTCCTTTTTTAAGCTTTCCAATCAGGTATTCGGAAACGGTTGTGTTGATTTCCAGCCTGGAAACATCTGCAACAGTTGCCGCGGGAATGCTGGGCGAAGCCAAGCCGCCTGCATGGGCGGAAAGAGAGGTGACATATCCATTGATTGGCGATTTAACCGTACAGTTGTTGTATGCGTCGCTGGCCGCTGTAAATGATTCTCGGGCCGTGGTATATAGTGTTTCTGCCTGTTCAAGTGATTGGAGAGACACCGCACCTTCGTTATAAAGAGCGCTTTGACGGTCATATGCCGTTTTAGCTTGATTCAAACTATCCTTTGCTTTGTTGTATGTAGTAGATACCTGTGTTTTATCAATTTCAAGAATGACTGTGCCTTTACTTACCTTATCACCCATCTTTACATTTACACGGGTAATTTCTCCGGAAGCCAGAGGAACAATAACGACCTCTTCAATCGGCTGCACACGTCCGGAAATTGGAGAAGTCGCATAAATAGAGGTAAGTTCTGCCTGAGCAATTTTTACGTTAATGGGCGCGTCTTCAGCGATTGCCGGTTTCTGAAAGTTTCCGGAAATTCTAATGGCCAGCAGCGCGCCAACAAAAACCACCGTGATGGTGATGATAATTATTTTCTTCAATTTCTTTAATCCCTCCTGGTATGAATAGAATATCCGACCCGCCGGTCGGTAATTTTATAGTAAAGGAATTTCAAGTTTCTGTCAATCAAATTTACTCGATTCCACAAAAAGGTTCAAACTATTTTTCTAAATGTATCTCCGATGGGATTTCTATATGTTATACTGTAAAAAATATGCGAATGTTTACAAATTAATTATGGATGAAAAAGATGACAGAAGCAAAAGTAAAAGAAATCTTGGATAGATTAAAAGCGGCTTATCCGGAAGCGGAATGCGCGCTGCATTTTGGCTCAGCATTTGAATTGCTCGTAGCTGTGGCTTTGTCTGCGCAGACAACAGATAAAAGCGTGAACGAAGTGACTCCGCAGTTGTTTTTTAAATACCCGGACGCTAAGGCAATGGCGTTTGCGGATGAGGAGGAAGTCCAGCAGATCCTTAGAAGAATCGGAATGTATAAAACGAAGACCAAGAACTTATTGAATATGGCGCGGCAGCTTGCAGCCGAGTATGATGGCGTGGCGCCTGATACATATGACGAACTTATTAAACTGCCCGGCGTCGGCAGGAAAACGGCAAATGTGGTTCTTTCCGTAGGATTCGGCCAGCAGCGTATCGCGGTGGACACGCATGTTTTCAGAGTGGCAAACCGGATTGGATTTGTACACGAAAAAGATGTGCTCAAGACCGAACTCGCGTTGATGGAGTTGATTCCGGAGAATCGGTGGTCGGAAGCACATCATAGTCTCATTTTTCATGGAAGAAATTGCTGTAGCGCCAGAAAGCCGAAATGTGAAACATGCTGTATCGCGGATCTTTGTGAGCGTTAGCGACTCGCCCTTATGCTCCGCAGCATTTTTTATATTTTTTCCCGCTTCCGCATATGCACGGGTCGTTTCGCCCTGGCGTTTCTTCCTTAACGAATATTTTTGAACGTTTGTACGTCTTTAGAATTTCCTGCTGTTTTTCTTCACTGAGCAGATGTTCCCATGGGGGCAGTGTATATAGATGGTCAGCATCAGCCGCCAGCATATTGAAATACAACTTTTCGAAATCAATCGAAAGAGTAATGTTTGTACTTTCTTCTACGGTTTCAATGGAAAGAGGCTCCTTAAGGCTTGCGTTGACACCATCTAAAAAGCCCATAAAAATGGTTGGTTCCACATCATACTTTTTGGCAAGTTCGTCAAACGTTCCGGATCTGGTTTCACTCGAATTTTCCAGAATATCTGTGTAGATTTCAATTTCTGCAGAACTGTATTCGAACCAAAACGCGTCATAGGTTTCATCTGAAATGTTTTCAATCATATCCTGCCACTTTTGATATAAACTCATATTTTGCCCTTTATCCTTTCCTTCCCAAAGCATTCGTAATAATATCGATAATATCTCCGACGACTGCGCTTCCTGTTGGCAGCGGGCCTGCGCCTTTGCCGTAAAACATCAGGTCGCCGACTGCGTTACCGCGTACAAAGACAGCATTAAACTCATTGCTGACGCCAGCAAGCGGATGATCATCTCTGAGCAGCGTTGGTTTCACGCTATACTCAAATTCTCCGTCAAAGTTCCTTGCTGTTGCCAGAAGTTTGATTTTGCATCCCTGCGCTTTAGCCTCTTCGATTTCTTTCTTTGTGATCTTGCTAATCCCTTCTGTCGGGATTTGATCGGGCGCGATGTACCGGTCAAACATGAGCGCCATTAAGATCGTCAGTTTGTTTGCCACATCGATGCCTTCCACATCTGCTGTTGGATCTGCTTCCGCGAATCCCTTATCCTGAGCAGACTTTAGTACATCGTGATAATCAAGTCCGTAATCCGTCATCTGAGTCAGAATATAGTTGGTTGTTCCATTAACGATGCCCCTCACTTCGTAAAACTGATTCCCTTGGAGTACCGTTGTAATCGCGTTTATAATGGGAATGCCTCCGCCGACGCTGGCTTCAAATTTAAAGGTAACGTCGTTTTCAGCGGCGCAGCTTTTTAGCTTATCAAAATTTGCGGCAACTGCAGCTTTGTTTGCGGTAACCACATGTTTTTTATTGCGCATTGCTTCTAACATGAAGGTTGTAGCTGGTTCAATTCCTCCAAGAAGCTCGACGACGATATCGATTTCGGGATCTTTTAAGATCTCGTTGGGGTTTTGTGTAAACTGTTCCGGATGAACAGTGATCTCTCTCTTTCGGTGAATGTCTTTTTCCAGAATTCGGTCGACGACAACATCAAATCCCGTAGCCGAAGTGATCTGCTCTTTATTCATTTCGAGGACTTTATAGGCGCCTGTACCAATGTTGCCAAGACCTAAAAGTCCGATCTTAACTGTTTTCATTTGAATTTGAACCTCCTGATACGAATTAAAAAAAATTATATATCATTTTTGAAAATTTGTCTTCTAAAATCTTAAAATATTTATTATGATAAAGAAGGACACAAAAGAAAAGAGGAAGAGGATGGCGATTCATATTGTATTGGTCGAACCGGAAATCCCACCAAACACAGGCAATATTGCCAGAAGCTGCGCGGCTACAGGAAGCGTTTTGCATTTGGTAAAACCGCTGGGGTTTTCAATTGAGGACAAACAGCTGAAAAGGGCAGGGCTGGATTATTGGCCTTATGTGAAGCTTGCTGTGCATGAAAACCTGGGAACCTTTCTAGAAGAGCATCAGGGAAGAACGATGTATTTTGCTACAACAAAAGGAGAACATTCTTATACGGAAATGGATTTTCATGATGAGGACATGATTCTTTTTGGAAAAGAAACGGAAGGTCTTCCGCGCAGCCTCATTGAAAAGCGGAGACATCATACAATCCGAATTCCCATGTCTGAAGATACAAGACTGAGGTCGCTAAACTTGTCAAATTCGGTGAATATTATATTGTTTGAGGCGCTAAGGCAGCTGGGGTTTCCGAGTTTAAAATAAAATCGTTATAGAAAAGTGAATTTTATTGATGAAAAAGACTAAAATTATGGTATACTATAATGGTGTTGCCGAAAATCGCATGGTAACTTGGGTAAGCGAAAATGAAACTTGGATACGATTTGACAATTGAGCAAACACAAAAATTGGTGATGACGCCGGAATTGATACAGGCCATACAAATTCTGCAGTTGAACACGCAAGAACTGGATGTTTATGTACAAGAACAGCTTCTGATCAACCCTGTTTTGGAGGCAGAAAAACCAGCCGACACGCAGGGAAACCGAGAGACGGCAGAATTCCGGCGTGAGCAGGATGCGAGTGAAAATAACGGGTCCGATGACATCGGGGCTTCGCGTTCCGAAATGAGTGAGACTGACTGGCGCGAATACATCAAGGACAGAGGGTATGATGATATCAGTTACAGGCAGTGGGAGTACGAAAAAGATGAAAAAGAGTATACTTTTGATGAATACGCTTCTACTGATGACATCACTTTGCCCGAGCATCTGCTTTTTCAGCTTCAATTCGCGACCATAAAAAAAAGTTTCAGAAATATGGGCCGGTATATCATTGAATCGCTGGATGAAAATGGATATATGACGCTTTCAAAGCGAGAAATCGCCGAAAAATTCAATGTCCCTCGTGAGAAAGTCGAAGAAGTGCTGCACATCATTCACGGATTTGATCCGGCGGGCGTCGGTGCAAAAAACTTGAAAGAATGTCTGCTGATTCAGCTTGAACATATCGGACGAACCGACGAACTGATCCGAAAGGTAATCAATGATTATTTGGAAGATTTCGCGGCGAACAGGCTGGGCGCCATTGCAAAAGAGCTCGGCGTGACCGTACAGGAAATACAGGAAATCGGCGATCTCATCCGTCGCCTTGAGCCAAAGCCTGGCCGCCAATTCGCGTCACAAACTGCAACACGATATATCATTCCGGACGTTTCGGTGGAGAAGGCAGACGGAGAATATGTTGTAATCATCAATGAAAGCGGCACACCGAGACTGATGATCAGCTCGTATTATGAAAAGCTGCTGGCGGAGTCGGAAAAAGATCCAAATCTGTCAAAGTATTTGTCCAGCAGGTTAAATGCCGCGGTCTGGCTGATTAAAAGTATCCAGCAGCGTAAGCAGACGATTTATAATGTGGTAAGCGCAGTTGTCAAATATCAGAAGGAATTTTTTGATAACGGGCCCAAATACTTGAAAACACTAACACTCAAACAGATTGCCGATGAGATTGGCATACACGAATCCACGGTAAGCCGGTCTATAAACGGAAAATATATGCAAACGCCGCGCGGTGTATTCGAAATCAAATACTTCTTTACAAGCGGCATTTCAAATAAGAGCGGAGAAGGCATTTCATCCAAAAGCATCAAAACGTTCATAAGAGAAATCGTGGACAGCGAAAATCACAAGCATCCTTACAGCGATCAGGACATGGTCGAGATGCTAAGCCAGCGCGGAATCGATATTTCGAGAAGGACCGTGGCTAAATATCGCGATGAAATGAATATTTTGTCTTCCTCAAAGCGAAAAAGATATTAAAAAAATTAATATAAATAAATTTTAAACCTGGGGGGAATATTTATGAAAACAAAAGTTGCTATTAATGGATTTGGAAGAATTGGCAGAAACGCATTTAAAGCCGCGCAAGAAAAGAATGTTGATTTTGAGATTGTTGCGATCAATGATTTAACGACACCGGCTACGCTTGCTCATTTGCTAAAATATGACAGTTGTTTCGGTAAATTTGATGGTACAGTAACCAGCAAAGAAGGCGCTATCATCGTAAACGGCAAGGAAATCAAAATCATTGCGGAGAGAGATCCTGCAAATCTTCCTTGGAAAGAGATGGGCGTTGATGTAGTCATCGAGTCTACCGGACTGTTTACCAAAAAAGAAGGAGCTGAGAAGCATATCAAAGCGGGTGCGAAAAAAGTTATCATTTCCGCTCCGGCTAATGATGAAGACATAACCATCGTCATGGGTGTCAATGAAGATCAGTACAAGCCTTCGGAGCATCACATCATTTCCAATGCTTCCTGTACAACAAACTGTCTGGCGCCGTTTGCGAAGGTAATCGATCAGGAATTCGGCATTAAGAGGGGCCTGATGACGACGATTCATGCTTATACTAACGATCAGCAAATTTTAGACCTGCCGCATAGCGACCTGAGAAGAGCCAGAGCGGCTGCAGTATCGATGATTCCAACATCGACCGGTGCGGCAAAAGCGGTTTCCCTGGTATTGCCGCAGCTCAAAGGAAAACTGAACGGAATGGCAATGAGGGTACCCACGCCGGCTGTCTCTGTGGTGGACATCGTATTTGAGCTGAAAAACAAGACCACGAAAGACGAAGTCAATGCAGCCTTAAAAAAGGCATCGGAAAGAGACGACCTGAAAGCTTTCCTGGGTTATTGCGAAGAACCGCTTGTATCGGTTGATTTTAAAGGTGACGCAAGATCCTCAATCATAGACGCACAATCAACGATGATGATCGAAGATGATATGGTGAAGATTCTTTCCTGGTATGACAATGAATGGGGATACTCCAACAGAGTCGTTGACCTTATAAGCTATATCATTGAGAAAGGTCTATAAAACATGAAAAAAACTATTGAAGATATTGATGTCAAAGGGAAAAAGGCGCTCATCCGCTGTGACTTTAACGTTCCTCTTTCCGAAGATGGGAGCATTACAGATGACAGCCGTATTACCGCGACTTTGCCGACGCTAAAGTTTTTACTTGAGCGCGGCGCCGCGTTGATTCTGATGTCGCATCTGGGCCGGCCGGACGGAGAAGCTAACATGAAATACTCACTTCGAGTCGTTGCAGAGAGGCTTTCCATGCTTTTGGGAAAATCCGTAACGTTTGTCAGCAGTCCGACGGTGGTTGACGATGATGTAAAAACCACTGCTAAAAATTTGCAGCCAGGCGATATTATGCTTCTTGAAAATGTACGTTTTCGAAAAGAAGAGACGAAAAACGGGCCTGATTTCGCCAAAGAGCTTGCGTCTCTTGGCGACCTGTTTGTAAACGACGCGTTCGGGACCGCACATAGGGCACACGCGTCAACAACCAGAATTGCAACATATCTTCCTGCCGTTTCAGGATATCTGCTCGAAAAGGAAATCGAATTTCTCGGAGAAGTCGTGGAAAATCCTGAAAGGCCGTTCGTTGCTATTATGGGCGGCGCCAAAGTATCGGACAAAGTTCCGGTGATAGAAAATCTTTTAAAGAAAGTGGATACGCTGATAATTGGCGGTGGAATGGCCTTTACGTTTTTAAAATCACAGGGCTTTGAAATCGGCAGTTCCATCTTGGAAAAAGAACACTTGGAGCTGGCATCCAGTTTGCTTTCGCAGGCGGAATCCGCCGGTATAAAGCTGCTTCTTCCTGTGGATGTGGTCATGGCCCGTGAATTTCGAAACGACGCAGAGCAATTGGTTTGCTCTGCGCAGGAAATACCGGCTGGATGGATGGGGTTCGATATCGGGCCGAAGACAATCGATCTGTTTTGTACAGAAATCAAAAACGCGAAAACCATTCTTTGGAACGGCCCTATGGGCGTTTTTGAAATGCCGAACTTCGCGAAGGGAACAAAAGCAGTCGCGGAAGCGCTTGCGGAGAGCGGCGCTGTTACTCTGATCGGCGGAGGAGATTCCGCGGCGGCAATAGAGCAGCTTAATCTTACTTCAAAAATAACACACGTTTCAACCGGCGGCGGAGCTTCCCTGGAGTATCTGGGAGGAAAAGTTCTGCCGGGTGTAGCTGCGCTGCTGGATCGATAAGGAGGAAGCACAAAATGAGAATTCCATTTATTGCAGGTAACTGGAAAATGTATAAAACAACAGAGGAGGCATTATCGTTTGCCCATACGTTTAAGACGCTGTACAAAGGTACGGATGTGCAAGCGGGCATATGTGCTCCGTTTACACAGCTTCTGGCGCTTAAAGAAGCCTTTGAAGGAACAAATATTAAGCTGGGCGCTCAAAATATGCATTACGAAGAGGAAGGCGCTTTCACCGGTGAAATTTCCGCGAAAATGCTTGCTGAGATAGGAGTGGATTATTGTATCATCGGCCATTCCGAAAGGCGGCAGTATTTTGCAGAGACAGATGAGACGGTCAATCGAAAAATACACAAAGCTTTTGAAGCAGGGATTCTTCCGATTTTATGTGTCGGTGAGGTTTTAGAAGAAAGGGATGCCGGAAAGGCGTTTGATGTTGTAAAAACACAACTGACAGGAGCGCTTAAGGGGATTTCAGCAGACCAGGTCGGCAAACTTGTCATCGCTTATGAACCTGTATGGGCAATCGGAACGGGCCGGACAGCTACGCCGGAGCAAGCAAACGAAATGTGCGCCCACATTCGCGACACCGTGAGGGAACTTTACGATGAGGCTATTTGTGATAAGGTAATCATACAGTATGGGGGCAGCGTAAAACCATCTAACGCAAGCGAGCTTATGAACATGGATGAGATTGACGGCGCGCTGGTCGGCGGCGCGAGCCTGTCGCCGGATGATTTTATGGAAATTATTAATTTTTAAGGAGGGGTTTCAGATGTCGTATATAGAGGACGTGATTGCCCGTGAAGTTCTTGATTCCAGGGGCAACCCAACGGTTGAAGTTGAGATTCTTTTGGAAGACGGAAGCATGGGAAGAGCGATCGTGCCTTCCGGCGCTTCTACGGGAGCGCATGAGGCGGTAGAACTGAGGGATGGAGACAAGGACAGGTACCTGGGTAAGGGTACACTTATGGCAGTTTCAAATGTAAATGATATAATTGCCGATGAAATCATCGGATACAATGTGGTTGATCAAACAGGGCTTGACCAGATGCTTATCGATTTGGACGGTACGCCGAACAAAAGCAAGCTTGGAGCAAACGCAATTTTGGCAGTTTCCATGGCAGCGGCCGATGCGGCTGCAAATAGTCTGGGTCTTCCGTTGTTTCAATATCTGGGCGGGGTTAACAGCAAGTTGCTTCCAACGCCAATGATGAACATTTTAAACGGCGGGGCGCATGCTGATAATACCGTTGATATTCAGGAATTCATGATCATGCCGGTAGGAGCGCCTACTTTTAAAGAGGGCCTTCGTATGGGAACCGAAATTTTTCATAGCCTGAAGAGCGTATTAAAAGCAAGAGGATTAAACACCGCAGTCGGAGACGAGGGCGGATTTGCCCCGAATCTTTCAACCAATGAGGAAGCCATCAAGGTTGTCATCACCGCCATCGAAAATGCAGGATATACACCCGGAACGGATGTAAAAATTGCTTTAGACGTTGCGGCGAGCGAAATGTATGACAGCCAGACAAAACTTTATGATCTGGCCGGCGAAGGGGTAAAGAAGACGGCTGAGCAGATGGTTGATTACTATGAAATGTTGGCTGACAAGTATCCCGTCATATCCATTGAAGACGGCCTGGCAGAGGACGATTGGGATGGATGGAAGCTTTTGACTGATCGACTCGGTAAAAAGATACAGCTTGTGGGGGACGATTTGTTTGTAACCAATACCCAGCGTCTTGAGGAAGGTATTCGAAAGGGAATCGCGAATTCTATTCTGATCAAGGTCAATCAAATCGGAACACTTACAGAAACTTTTGACGCAATTGAAATGGCAAAAAAAGCCGGTTATACCGCTGTCGTCTCGCATAGAAGTGGTGAGACAGAGGATGTTACCATTGCAGATATCGTTGTCGCGGTGAATGCCGGGCAGATCAAAACAGGGTCACTTTCCAGGACAGACAGAATTGCCAAATACAATCAGCTTCTTCGAATTGAGGAATTGCTCGACACTTCGGCAAAATACGCGGGAATGAGCGCGTTTTATAACCTAAAGGAAAATACTTGATTTTTTACATGCTATATGGTAGACTCTAGTAGTTAGCTACATAAGAGGAGGTACAGAATGAGACTTATTCTGATGATATTGCTTGCGATCGTAAGCATCATTTTGATTGGGAGTATATTGCTGCAATCAAGCAACAGCGCTGGTTTATCAGGTTCGATCGGCGGGGGCGCCGAACAGCTTTTTGGAAAGAAGAAGAGTAAAGGGTATGAAGCCATTTTGAGCAAAATAGCGACAGTTGCTGCTATACTTTTTATCGTTTTGTCCCTTGCCTTGGTTACTTTAGAATAGTTTGCTGAGGGTGCGCTTGCAAATCGCTTTGCGATATAAGCAGCGCCAAGCGTCATTAATTCCATAAGATTGCTACTTTAAGAGGTGTATTCGTAACACCTCTTAAATTCGTTAAACAAACATTTGAGAAAAAAAGGTGATAGGAGGTTACAGAATGGCTGTTTTAGGTATTCTGGCCCCGATTGTAGCGGCTGTGGCACTTGTATTTGCTTATGGCCTTGCGTCGTGGATCAAAAAAATGGATAATGGGACAGGTCAAATGAAGGAAATTGCCGGCGCTGTCCGTGAGGGCGCGATGGCATTTTCGAGCATGGAATACAAGGCGATGATTGTCGTCATCATTATTTTATTTGCCATCATAGGATTCTTTACTTCATGGGTTACAGCGGGTCTTTATGTGATTGGATCAGCGTTTTCAGTATTGACAGGCTTTTTCGGAACAAAGGCGGCTGCGAGCGGAAATGTCAGAACGGTCAATGCTGCTCAAGAAGGTAGTATGAACAAAGCGCTTAAAGTTGCCTTTAGAAGTGGCGCAGTGATGGGCCTTTGCGTAGCAGGCTTTGGTTTGCTTGGCGTTGGCCTGATCGTCGCGATACTCGGCGCGGCTGATTTAATACAAGTCATCATTGGCTTCGCCCTTGGCGTCTCTTCGATGGCATTGTTTGATTGTGTTGGCGGCGGCATTTATAAAAAGGTTGCCGCTAATTTGTTCGATTCTTATGTCGGTTCAATGATCTCCGCGGTTGTTCTGGCTGTCGCTATTCCTGTAATTGTTCCGCGGTTCGGCGGGAGTTTTACCCTAAACCCTGCTTCAGGAGCTTTGTTCCCGATGCTTCTTTCAGCCATCGGCATCATTGCTTCGATGATCGGCATTATGCTCGTCAGAGGCGGGAAATCAACCGACCCGGGGCCTGCGCTTAACAAGGGTATTTATGCGAGCAATGCGATCGTTTTGATCGGTTCTATCGTTTTGAGCAAGGCCTTACTGGGTACATTTAACTGCGCGATTGCAAGTATAACAGGGCTTATCGTTGGAACAATCATCGGAAAGATTACAGAACTCTATACATCCAAAATGCGTTTAACCGTTTGGCTAATCATCTGTGTCGCTGTCGGCATTCTGGTCGCGAACGCTTTTGCAGGCCTTTATGGAATCGCGCTTGCTGCTGTCGGAATACTCTCCACAACGGCTACGGTGGTTGCAGCTTATGCGTATGGTCCTGTTTCAAATAAAGCAGGCAGCAGCTTTGCCATTGGATCGGCCGCGCTTACAGCAATTGCCCTTTTTATGGTTTATTCGAAGCTTGCACATTTATCTTCGGTCAGTCTGCTTGATCCGATGGTTCTCGCGGGATTGTTTATCGGAGCGATACTTCCGTTTTTCTTCTTTGGACTTACGATGAAGTCTGCAAAGGCTCCGCTCAGGGGCATATTGGCGCCGGGGCTGCTTGCCATTATCGCGCCGCTGACCGTCGGGATCATCATGGGAGCTGAAGTTGTGGGGGGGATGCTTGCCGGAGCAATTATATCCGGAGTGCTGATTGCCAGTATAATGGCGAATGCCGGAGAGTCTTTTGACAGCATAAAAAAATATGTTGAAGAGGGTTCGTCTATCAACATATTTATCAAGCTTATGGCGATTGTCGCTATCGTATTTTGCGAGCAATTTGTCAAGATTGGCGGATTGATCTAACTTAAAATTCGGTTTGTAATTCTTTCCTTCGTTCGCGCTTCGCCAAGGATCTGTTGGATCTCCCAAATGTCGGGAGATTGCGCACGTCCCATGACTGCAATCCTGATGACGGTACTAACATCGCCTACATGCCCTTTGTACTTATCAGGATTTTTCTTATAGTCTTTCGGCTTTGCCGCGTATCCAAGCGATGTCGCGATCTCTCTGATTTTATCAAACCACTGGGACTGATCGTCGCTATGCGCGTAACTTTTAAGATAGGCGTCAAGTATTGCTTTCGCATCAGAATCAGTCACGTTTTCAGGGTATTCGTCTTCGATCTTGAAATAATCATCGTAAAAATAGCGAATAAACTCGAAGATCTGTCTGGCATAGATTAAATCTTTTCTCGGTTTATCTCCGCTTCTGCCCAGATCGAGGATTTTCAAGAGATAGTCCTCGCTGCCATCAAACAAAGGAAAGATTTCGGGATTGAAATCCTTTGACCAGTTCTTTAAAAATTGGCACAGCTCTGAAGCTGAGATCTTCAAAAGAACGTCCTTGCTGATGTCATTTAACTTATTGAGATCAAACAAAGCTCCTGAATTGCTCATCTTTTCCATCGTAAACGGAAACTCATCGATGGCAGCGTCCGGATTGGCATCGCGCCATTCTTCAAAATTAGAGTTTAATATTGTCAGCAGATATTCTCTCACAGCAGCAGGGTGGTATCCTTCACTTCTATAATAGTCGAGGGATAACTCAGGGTCTTCGCGCTTTGAGAGTTTTCTTTTATTGCCCTCGGCGTCAAGTTTCATGAGTTGCGCCGTATGGCAATAGACCGGCATTGAAAAACCAAGCGTATTGAACAGCTCAATGTGAATTGGCAGAGAGGGCAGCCATTCCGCTCCACGCACGACATGGGTCGTCCGCATCAAATGGTCATCGATGACGTGCGCGAAGTGATAGGTGGGAATGCCATTGCCCTTTAAAATGACGATGTCCTGGTTGTTTTCAGGCATTGTCAGCGTTCCGCGGATTCCGTCTTCAACGGAAACCAGCCTGGGGTTTTCTATAGTTGCATCAGTGCATCCAGAAGATTTAAGGCGGATCACGTACGGTTTTTCTGCCTTTACGTTTGCTTGAATTTCATCATATGACAGGTCTCTGCAGGAAGCCCATTTGCCATAAATACCTGGGGTTTCCTTGAGCTTTTCCTGCTCTTGGCGAATTGCACTTATTTCTGATTCCGTTAGAAAGCAGGGATATGCGTTGCCGTTTTGAATCATCTGTTTGACGAAGCTTTGATAGATTTCGGCGCGCCTGCTCTGGTGGTAAGGGCCGTATTCGCCGATCTCGCCGCTTATGGCCGCTCCTTCATCGAAGTGAATTTCAAAAAACCGCAGAGACGAAATGATAATATCAACAGCGCCTTCCACAAGACGTTTGTCATCCGTATCTTCTATACGCAAATAAAAGACGCCGCCGCTTTGGCGCGCCAAGCGTTCATCCACGAAAGCGCCGTATAAATTACCCAAATGAATAAATCCGGTAGGGCTGGGCGCAAGCCGTGTAACTTTCGCGTTTTGATTTAGTTTTCTGGGTGGGAAAAGGTTTTCATAGTCCTGAGGCTGCTTTGTAATATTTGGAAACAGCAAATCAGCCAGTAAATAATTTTCTTTATGCATAAGTTGTACTCTCTTTTCAATGATAACCGGTTATCTTCGGTAATCGCCGTCAATATATATATCCTCTTTAAACATTGAAATTTTAACGTTTAAAGAGGATATTTTTCCTGGTATCCCGTAGGGGAGTCGAACCCCTGGTTCCGCCGTGAGAGGGCGACGTCTTGACCACTTGACCAACGGGACATGTTTTTGTTGATTTTTGTCTAACTTTGTGGTAATATAACTTTACATACTTGATTGTATGTTCCGCTTATTTAGTATGAACTTTTCCACCCTAAATGTCAAGATGTTTATTTAAAAAAACAAATGAATTAGTAAATAAGCGGAGGCAAAAGAAAAAGCGAAAGACAGATACGAAAGCCAGAACAGTTTACAAAATCGCTGCATTATAGCAATGAATGAAGAATAGGTTTTAGCAGTAGAAATAGTAAAAGTCGGCAATGCAACAAGCACTTGCCGTTCTTTTGCCAAATTATGTAAAGGTAGGACTTACTGAAAAAGTAAGTCCTGCTTTTTAGGGATTGTTCTACAGCGAATGGCGTATATCGTCAATATACGATGTACAACCGGCGTAACGAAGGAAGACAGCAAAACCGGTTGAAATAATCACTATATTTTGGTACAATCAATTGGAATCAAAATAAGGAGAACAAAAGCGATGATTAAATACATCAGTACGAGGGGAAGCACGGAACAAAAGGAAGCAGCAGAGGCGATTATACAGGGAATTGCGGAGGATAATGGACTTTATGTTCCGGATTCCATTCCAGCCCTTCCTCTTGATATCGAAATAATGAAAGATAAATCGTACCGCGATTTTGCGTTTAAAATCATCAAAAGCTTTTTTACAGATTATGCAGATGATGAAATCAAAGCCTGTGTAAACAATTCTTATGATCAAAAGTTTGAGGCAAAGGAAATCGTTCCCGTCATCAAAGGCGCTGACGCATATTTCCTGGAACTTTATCACGGCAGAACCGCTGCTTTTAAAGATATGGCTTTATCCATGCTGCCGCATCTGCTGACAACGGCTATGGATAAGAAAAATGAGCGTAAAAAGATATGCATCCTGACAGCTACTTCAGGGGATACCGGAAAAGCAGCCCTTGAAGGCTTCGCAGGCGTTCGAGGCACAGAAATTATCGTCTTCTACCCAAACCAGGGGGTCAGTGAAGTTCAAGAGCGGCAAATGGTCACCCAGGAAGGCGACAACACGCATGTTTTTGCGATTAAAGGAAATTTTGACGATGCACAGACGGGGGTCAAGAAGATCTTCAGCGACAGCGATTTTGCGGATCAGCTAGTCGATTTCGGATTTAAACTTTCTTCCGCGAATTCGATCAATATCGGACGTCTCATACCACAGGTCGTATATTATGTTTACGGTTACGCGAAACTTGTTGAAAAAGGCGTGATTCAATGTGAACAGCCGATCAACATAGTGGTTCCAACCGGAAACTTCGGAAACATCTTGGCGGCGTACTATGCGAAACAAATGGGAGTTCCAGTAAACAAACTGATCTGCGCTTCCAATGAAAACAAAGTACTCACGGATTTCATCAATACAGGTGTCTACGACATCGATAGGACGTTTTATCTGACTAACTCACCGTCGATGGACATTCTGATTTCGAGCAACCTGGAGCGACTTTTATATCACCTGAGCGGTGGAGATGCTCAGGAAATCAAATCGCTCATGGCAGCGCTGGAGCTAGACAAGAAGTATAAAGTCAACGATAAAATCAAGGAAGGCCTCAAGGATTTCTACGGTGGATTCGCAACCACAGAGCAAACCAATGAAACAATTGGAAACGTATATCAAAAGCATGGTTATCTCATGGATACCCATACAGCCGTGGCGTATAAAGTCTATGAGGACTATAAAAACAGCACAAAGGATGAGACCGTAACGCTCATCGCAGCCACCGCAAGCGCGTACAAATTTGCGGAAAGTGTAGCAAAGTCAATCGGTCTTGGCCATGAACCAGATGAATTCGCATATGTCAGGACTCTGAATAAAAAGACCGGCGTCAACATTCCAAAAGCCCTGAACGGATTGAAAAATAAAGAGATCCGACACACAGGCATACTGGAAATAAATGAAATGAAACAAGCAGTAGAGAAAGTCCTTGCAAAATAGTTAAAAATATGTTAAATTGATAAATGTGCCAGGCAAAGTCGGTACATTTAATTCGGAGGATTGACCGAGTGGCTAAGGAGCTCGCCTGGAAAGCGAGTAAGGTGTAACAGCCCCGTGGGTTCGAGTCCCATGTCCTCCGCCAATTTTTTAAAAAACCAGTGATTTCAACGGTTTTTCAAATGTAATAATTAGCCTTACACGATTTTTTTAAAATTAAAGGCTCAACCTTGAACATTATCACGGCCTTTCTCGCGATAAAATAGCGGCTAATCAATATCTTTCACGAAACACGGTTGATAAAATATTGCAATCGGTGTTTATTAAATTGGATGCGAAGAATAGCGTGGATGCCCTTCGGATCGCAATGGAAACAAAACTGATCGAATAAGCAACACAAAATACAAAACTCAGCGCATATCCCCTTCAATTAATCGTGAAGGGGATTTTTGTTTTAAACGCGCGAAATTTTACGCGATAGTGTGTAGTGGCAAATTTTCTCAAGGATTATAATACAAATGCAATCATTTATTTACGAATCAATTTTTTTTAGGCCGAGCGCAATAGTCCAGCAAATTTAGCATTTAAAAAACCAATTTTTTTTACGGTCGGCGGTTGTACGGGACTTCATTTTATCTTTCCAAAGAGGCGTCCCTCTTTAGTCAAGCGTTATTACAAATTGTAACATTATTGTAAAATTTAACCTTGATTGTTGGGGGTGAGATACTTTTTAGAAAGTTATAATTTTGTTTAAATATGAAAGCTTATAGAGTTTTCGAGGGAATTCACGAAATAGGAGGGAGGTAAACTCAATGGGAAACCAAACAAAAAGTGAGATCTTAATCGTTGACGACGATAGAGCCAATCTTATGTACTTAGATAACCTGTTGAGCGCAGAGTCTACCTTGCATATGGCTAAAGACGGCTCGCAAGCGTTAAAACGGGTCGGTGAATTCATACCCGACCTAATTCTTCTGGATATTATTATGCCCGGAATGAATGGGTATGAAGTATTAGCGGAACTGAAAAAATCAGAGAGAACGCGCGATATACCCGTCATATTTATCACGGGGTTAAACACCGATGAGGATGAAATGAAGGGATTGGAATTGGGAGCGGACGATTATATATT
>Ga0123353_10003157_pt1 | contig 20713 bp, 18 predicted proteins | sample TergutLab28metaG_3_FD_92763 | JGI IMG/M metagenome (GOLD analysis project Ga0123353, IMG submission 92763) | Labiotermes labralis P3 segment gut microbial communities from Petit-Saut dam, French Guiana - Lab288 P3 | ecosystem: Host-associated > Arthropoda: Insects > Digestive system > Gut ... | reverse complement strand
GAAGTCGCCCCCGACGTAGAGCGTGGTGTCGGTCGCCACGACCGCCCGGCCCTGGGCTCCCAGCACCGGCCGGAAGTCAGCCACCAGCGAGCCGTCGGCGGTGTTGAACGCCGCCACCCGCACGTGCCACTGCCCGTCGACCTTCTGGAAGTTGCCCACCGCGTACAGCCGCTTGCCGTCCGGCGACACCGCAAACCCCTGGACCTGTCCGTCCAGGGTGTGGTTGAACGACTCGTCGAGCTTGCCGGTCGTGATGTCGTAAGCCAGCAGGTAGGTGCGGTCTACCTCGTTCACGCCGCGGGCCGCACCGGCCGGGCGGGCCTTGGTGAAGTCACCACCCACATAGACGGTGTTGCCCACCACGGTCTGGGCCCAGACCACCCCGCCGGCCCGCTTGTTCACCGTGCCACCGGAGATCTGGACGGTCGGCAACGCGTCTGCCGAGACCGTCTGGGGTGTCAGCGGGTTGCCTGGGTCTATCGGTCGGGTGTCCGCGGCCGCCGGGACCGACGAGATCACTCCTGCAACTGCCGCGACCACGAGCATCGCACCCAACCGCCACCACGACGTACTCATCGCAGACCTTCCCGAAACTGTTCTTGCCGCATCCCACGGCTCACGTACCTACGACCCGGACCAGTCGCGTGCCCCGAGCATAGGGGGTCAGATGCCATGATTTGTCCTTTTCAACCCAGCTTCACCCGAAAAGCCGCCCGGGTAGGTCGGACGGCAGCCTGTGACGGCTCCTTGACGGCTATTGAAAGCCAATTGTCACGGAATTATCGCGGCCAGGTCACGGCAGTGCGACAGGCATTGGGCCGGTTCGCCCGGCACCGCCGACCCGTCGCCGGACCTGTACGGCTCGGACCTGCAGATGGTGACGGCCTTGGTGGCCGACGGCTGGCAGGTGACCTTCGTGATGCCGTCGGACCGCTGGCCCCACGGGCGGTCGCCGCCGGGGCGCAGGTGCGGATCGCCGCCTTCCCGTGCTGCCCAAGGCGTTGGCGCAGCCCGCGGTGCTCCTGTCACGCGACGATGAGCCTTGCGGCGTGCACGGAGGAAGCAATGAGTTGCTTCGGGGAGCGGCGGCCAGGGTGGCCGAATCGTCGTGGACGTGGGTTTCTACGGAAGGAAGTCAGCGGGGATGACCCAGCGGTCGCGGAGGCGGAAGGCGGGGATGGTCTGGCGGCGGGCCTTGTTGGCGGCGACGTTCCCGGGGACGGCGTGGGCCTTGGCCCATACGGGCAGGGGGACGGTGCGGCTGCCGGAGAGATAGGCGATGCGTTTGTGCAAGGACTCGCGCAGCAGCAGGGACAACAAGGTGGTGAGGCCGTCGTGTCGGCCGGTCTTGGCGTACTGGTCGAACAGGGGGTAGTAGTGGGTGCGGCGGCCCTTGGCACGGATGATGACTGGTGGCAGGCCCAGCTGGCGCAGCTGGTGGTTGATGATGACCCTGCCGATGCGGCCGTTGCCGTCGGCGAAGGGGTGGATAACCTCGAACTCGGCGTGGAACCGGGCGATGGCGTCCAGGAAGTAGCCGGTGTCGGCGTGGTAGGTGTCGATGGCCTCAGACACCAGGCCTGGGGCGAGCTGCGGATGAGCACCCAGGTTCCCACCGACGCGGACCCATTCGCCGGCCCGGCGGAACCGTCCGGCCCAGGTGTCGTCGATATTGGTCAGCAGCGTGGCGTGCCAGCGCAGGACCAGCTCGACGGACAGTGGTTCGTCGCAGGTCAGCAGGTCCCGGGTCACGGTGGCGAGGTTCTGCGCCTCGTAGACCTCGCGCAGGCGCAGGCCACGTGGCACCACCCCGGCGGTGAGGACCGCCTCGGTGTCGGCCAGCGTCAGCGTCGAGTTCTCGATGGCGTTCGACTGGTGCACGGCCTCGGGGACCTCGACCAGGGCGAGCTCCACGAGAGCCTGTCCGTCGGCGCTCGCCAGCTCCCGGTACCGCCCCCACAGGACGTCGATCGCCTCGCGTGTTGTCTGGTTGACCACCCCGAACTCCTCCAGTTCGACTATACGTGAAATCTACCATGTTCGAGGCAAGATTCACGATAGAGGGGCGCCTGACAAACTGGGCGACGTGGATCGCCGGAGGCGACGACGGCTGGTGTGGCGACACACTGTGGAAAAGCTTGCCGCTGCCGCCGATGGGCACCACCCTCAGTTCTATGGAGGTGACGACGCTTGACGTAGAGCGTCTGATCCGGGTTGCGGGTCTGCGGGTGACGCGGTCGCGGTCGGCGGTGCTGGAGGCGGTGCACGGGCATCCGCATGCTGGGGTGGACATGATCGTCGACGCGGCACGGCGGACGTTGCCGGACCTGTCACGGCAGGGGGTGCACGACGCGCTGCGGGCGTTGGGGGAAGCTGGGCTGGTACGACGGTTCCAGCTGGGGTCGATGGTGCGGTTCGAACCGCAGAACGGCGACGACCACCACCATGTTGTGTGCACGTCGTGCGGGCGGCTTGCCGACGTGAAGTGCGTCGCGGGGCACTCGCCTTGTGTGTCACCGGTCGACACACGGGACTTCCTGGTGACGATGGTCGACGTCGTGTACCTGGGGGTGTGCCCGGACTGCGCTGGGCGGTCCAACGGGCGGGCGGACCGCCAGGGCGAACCAGCGGTCCGTGCGATGCAGGCCAGCACGCCAACCGGGCAGTCCCCTGCTCCTCCGGCGCCCCAGGCGTCGCAAGGCCAGGCTCCGCAGGACCAACCGGAAACGGAGCCATCCCCTGCGTCACCAGGGCCCCAGGCGCCACAAGGTCAGGCCCAGCAGGACCACCAACCAGCAGCTGAGCCATCCCCTGCTCTGGCGGAGCCTCACGGCTCGGTGACCGTACCGGTCGCGAGCGCCGGGAACGTCAGCCATCAGCAGCCGGCGCAGACTGTGGGAGCGATTCCCCAGCCGCGTACGCCGGAGACTGTGGCACGCACACCGCCGCCGGGCAGCGACGGGCTTCCTGGCGCGACGGAGACCAGACGGCACCGGCACCAGGCAGACAGTGGGACACCGGCGAGCCCAGCAGGTCATCGACCTGCGACTGTGATCCCCACGTCGTGGGCGACGAGGTGCCACCAACAACGGCCTGTGGGACGACGGTGCGCGGCGAAGCCTGGCGAAAGCCTGGTCGCCACGCAGACCGGCGCAGGCGTCGAGAACCTTCCGAGGCGCACGGCGAACGCAGGAGATCCAGCTGTCGGGGGCACCGGTCGCGGCGGAACGTCCGGACCGCACAGCGGGGCAAGCCCGGGTGTGGGCACCGACGTCAACGCTGACAAAAGGCAGAATGTGCACGTCGCCACTCCACCGAACATGCCGAACGTCTTGGAGTCTGTCGACCCCCAGCAGCCACCACTGGACCTGTTGGCCACACTGTCGCAGCTGCTCACCACCGTACCCACAGAAGCTGACCTTGCGCCGCAGGCCGGAACGGACGAACCACCGCAAGCGGCACCCGCGGCCGACGCTCCGACGATTCCAGATGCTGCGCCAGACCTGCTGCCGTCGGGTTCGAACCCCACGGGCGCTGACGACGCGAAAGCCAGCACCCCGGACCCCGTGACCCCGGGCCTTGCACCCTCCGGCCCGACGACCACCCACGACGGTGCAGCCGACCAGCGGCTCGACACCGTCCCCACGCCGCCGCGACGTGACCGGGCGGCACTGCGGAACAGCTGGTCTTCGCCAGCGACACCGAGCCAGACGGTGCCGCGCACGCGGCACTCCGGGCCGCAGCACCGCGCACCAGGCCCGCAGGACCTCCACCGCGACCGGGCACCCCAGAACCGGCCAACGCCAGACCAGCAGCCGACCCCCGAGCGCCCGGGCCAGCGACCCGAGCCACGCCACGCCACGCCCTCGGGCGACGACCGGCCCCTGTCAGGCCAGTGAGCACATCCCGGCGGGCGGCAACGGCACAGCAGTCCAGGGCGCGGTCTGCACGACCTCGTTCAGCCTGGTCAGGAGTCGAGGGCGCCGCAGACAGAGGACGCCGCTGACCTGCGCGGGCAACTCGAGAGAGCCAGGGGTGGTACGACATCGGTGGCTGAGGTCGCCGTGGGTGCGGGGGTAGGACAGCCGGACGGTCCCGACTGTCCTACCGTCACTTGGTGAGGAACGGTCAGGCCAGGGCGGCGGCGAGGTTCTCGTCGATGGAGGCGAGGAACTCTTCGGTGGTCATCCACGGCTGGTCGGGGCCGAGCAGGAGGGCCAGGTCTTTGGTCATCTTGCCGGACTCGACAGTCTCGACGACGACACGTTCGAGCGTCTCGGCGAACTCGGTGACGGCGGGGGTGCCGTCGAGCTTGCCGCGGTGCTTGAGGCCGCCGGTCCAGGCGTAGATCGACGCGATGGGGTTGGTCGACGTGGGTTTGCCTGCCTGGTGCTGGCGGTAGTGGCGGGTCACGGTGCCGTGGGCGGCCTCGGCTTCGACGGTCTTGCCGTCGGGGGTCATGAGGACCGAGGTCATGAGGCCCAGCGACCCGAAACCCTGGGCGACGGTGTCGGACTGCACGTCACCGTCGTAGTTCTTCGTGGCCCACACGTAGCCGCCCTCCCACTTCAGCACGGAGGCGACCATGTCGTCGATGAGCCGGTGCTCGTAGGTCAGGCCCGCGGCGGCGTAGTCAGCGGCGTACTCGTCGTCGAAGACCTGCTGGAAGATGTCTTTGAAAGCGCCGTCGTAGGCCTTGAGGATGGTGTTCTTCGTCGACAGGTACACCGGGTAGTGCCGTTCCAGCCCGTAGGTGAAGCAGGCCCGCGCGAAGTCGGCGATCGAGTCGTTGTAGTTGTACATACCCATGGTCACGCCGCCGCTGGGCGGGAAGACAGCGACCTCCTGCTCGATCGGCTCCGAGCCGTCGTCAGGAGTGAAGGTGAGGGTGACGCGCCCGGCGCCGGGCACCTTGAAGTTCGTGGCTTTGTACTGGTCGCCGTGGGCGTGGCGGCCGATGATGATGGGTTTGTTCCAGCCCGGCACCAGACGTGGGATGTTAGAGATGATGATCGGCTCGCGGAACACCACACCACCGAGGATGTTGCGGATCGTGCCGTTGGGCGACGCCCACATCTTCTTCAGGCCGAACTCTTCGACGCGGGCCTCGTCAGGGGTGATGGTCGCGCACTTGACGCCGACCCCGTGCTCCTTGATCGCCTCGGCCGAGTCGATGGTCACCTGGTCGTCGGTGGCGTCGCGGTTCTCGATCGACAGGTCGTAGTACCGCAGGTCGATGTCCAGGTACGGGTGGATCAGGCGATCCTTGATGAAGTGCCAGATGATCCGTGTCATCTCGTCACCGTCGAGCTCTACGAGCGGACCTTGGACCTTGATCTTCGCCATACCACGCTACCTCTCCTCGCTGGGGGCACCGGACGGCGCTGGAGGCGCGGTGTGCCCGGCACAAAGATTACTCGATATCGAGAGACTTTTGAGAATCGGACCTCGGCGCGCCGACCGTGTCACAGCCATCTTCACACCACCGGCTCACCACGGCATGGTCAGAACGGGGGCAGACGCGTCGCCACCACTGCCAGGGCGACCGCCAGCAAGCCCAGGACCAGGACGTCGGTCCTGCGGGTGCGCACAGTGAGCGCTGGTGGTCTGGCCAGCGCCCTGGCCGCCGCGCAACCGGCCACCAGCACGGCGAGCGCGACAGCGCTGACACGAGCGCTGACCACCGCACCCAGGACAGTCACCAAGACGACACCCAGCACCGTCACAGCCATCCACACCAGGCCTGGCCGTTGGCGCGGCGGGGGTAGCGGTTCGTCTTGTGGTGCGGCGTGCCTGGGCGCGCTGGAGGTCGACCGGACGACCGGTACCTGCTCAGTCGCAGCCTTGTGCTTGGGGGGCTTGTCCACGGCCGGCGCGTCCACGCGGGCCGGCGCGTCGTCGACCAGACGGGCAGGCAGCTCCTCGTCCTGCAGGCCCAACGCTGAGAACGCCAAGCCTGGGGGCAGCCCAGCCGGGACGCTCCTCGGGGCTGTGGGCGACTGTGCAGGTGCCGCGGCTACAGGGCTCTTGGACACCATGGCTTGAGACACCGGGGCTTTCGGCACCGGTGCCTCAGCCACCGGAGCTGGGAACACCGGGGCTTTGGACACCGGGCCGGCCAGTGGAACCTTGTGCGCCGGGGTCTGCGCCACCGGGGCGTTGGAAACCAAGGCCTGAGCCACGGGGGCCTCATGCACTGGGGACTTGTGCGCTGGAGCCTCGTGCACTGGGGAGCTGAGCACTGGGGAGCTGAGCACTGGGGACTCGACCACTGAGGCCTCAGCCACCGGCGCCTGGGCCACCGGCCGCGCACCGAGACGCGGCGCGTCCGGCTGGACCTTGTCTGCTGGCGCCTCAACCAGCCGCAGAACGTCCGACGGAGGCTCGGCCACCGGGGTTGGAGCCGCTGGAGGCGCGTCCAGCGGGCCGGTGCCGAACGGAAGGGCCAGCGGCAGCGCGCTCAACGGCACCGCGCTCGACGCGATGGGCGCGCCGGCCCGGGCGACGCACAGCTCGTCGGTTGGTACCGCGCCACGGCCCAGGCTCGTCGTCTGGTCGACGAGACAGCCCGCGGCTGGCTCTTGACCCGGGACAACGTGCGATCGGAACATCGGCTCTTCCACATCACGGAGGCGGGCAACACCACGCAGGGGTCGCTCGATCCGGGCCCGCGCCGGCCTCCTACGACGAGGGTACTGCGCCCGAAGGGGTTTCCCCAGTGAACTAAAGGCTCAGATTTTGCTCGTCTGGATGTGCTCGAAGGTGCTGCGAGCCGGCACACACGACGGCGGCGACCCAGGCAAGCCTCACCTTACCTGTTCTGACACAAGGATAGCCTAACCTATGTTTACGCTGGTCACGAAGGGAATTTGATGTGACATCGAGCCTGGGATCACCTATCGTTGGCTCATGAGCACGACTCCAGCCCCGCCGACGACGACTGTCGCGACGTCCGGTGCGAAGCAACAACCGCCGGACCGGACCAAGGCATCAGCCCCCCTGACGGCCGAACGCCTCAACTGGCTGCGCGCCGCGGTGCTCGGAGCCAACGACGGGATCGTGTCGATCGCCTCTGTCCTGCTCGGGGTTGTCGCCGCCACCAGAGACACCACCACCATGGCCGTCGCAGCCGTCGCCGCGATCAGCGCTGGGGCGTCGGCCATGGCCATGGGCGAGTACGTGTCGGTCAGCAGCCAACGCGACGCCGAGCTCGTCGCCCGCAAGCTCGCCCAGTCCAACGGCGCCGACGAGAACGCGGTCACCGCGATCGAGCTGACCAGCCCGGTGCACGCTGCCATCGCCTCGTTCCTCGCCTTCACCGCTGGTGGGATGGTCCCGACTGTCGTCGCTTTCGCCCCCTGGGGGGAACGGCGCGACGTGGCCACGTTCGTCGCAGTGGTCCTGGCCTTGGTCGTCACCGGATGGGTCTCGGCCCGCGCCTCGAACGCCCCTGTCCGCCGGGCGGTCGTCCGTGTGGTGGTTCTCGGATCGCTGGCCATGGCACTGACCTTCGGTATCGGGACCCTGGTGGGCACCGCGGTCTGACGCGGTACGGTCATGGCGTGAACATGTTCACCGCGCGGCTCAAGGCTCTGGCTGCCCGCGTGCACGCCGCTGCCACAGCCGCTGGCCGTGACGCCGCCGAGGTGACCGTCCTGCTGGCGACCAAAACCCACGACCCTGCCACGATCCGCGCCGTCGTGACCCTGCCGGGTGCGGCGGGCATGCTCCGCGGCGAGAACCGGGTCCAAGAGCTCGTCGCCAAAGGCCCAGCCCTGGCCGACCTGCCCACCCCCACGCACCTCATCGGCCCGTTGCAGTCGAACAAGATCAACGCCGCCCTGCGCTGGGTGACCTGCGTAGAATCCCTCGCCTCACCGCGCCTGGCCGACGCCCTGGCCGCCCGGGTCGCACCCGGCCGCACCCTCGACGTCATGGTCCAGGTCAACGTCTCGGCCGAAGAGACCAAGAACGGTGTCACCGTCGACGAAGCCCTCGTGCTGGCCCACCACATCGCCTCCCTCCCCCGCCTGCGCCTGACCGGTTTCATGACCATCGGCGCCCACACCGACGACGAGCGGGTCGTCCGCGCTGGCTTCGCCCGCCTGCGCACCATCCGCGACACCGCCGTCGCCGAAGGCATCACCACCGCCACCGCCTTGTCCATGGGTATGACCACCGACCTCGACCTGGCCATCGCTGAAGGCTCCACCATCGTGCGCGTAGGCACGGCCGTCTTCGGCCCCCGGTCCCAGTAGCTGGCCAGCCGACCACGACGCTGTGGGGCGCTCTCGGCGCAGCGCACCCGCCGCGAGGCCGTACCATTGCTCTGGTTGTCAGGACACCGAAGGAGACATGATGAGCCAGCGAGGCCGTAAGCGCCGCACCCGCAAGGGCAACCCCGCCAACCACGGCAAGCGTCCCAACGCCTGACGGGCTGGTGCTCGTCCGAGCGGGTATCGCCGACCCAAGCGCGCTAAGGACGACGGCAGGCGGTCGATGGGGTCCGTGTGACCGACCAGGCCGTCCACTCTGTTGTCCAGCTGCTGCACGCCCTCGTGACCGCTGGCGGATCTGACCTGCACTGCAAGGTCGGGTCGTCGCCGCGGGTGCGGGTCGACGGGCGGCTGCGCCGTCTGCAGGCCTCTGACCTGATGCCTGAGGACACCGAACGGATCCTCGACGAGGTCATGCCTGACGATCTCGTCGAGAGTTTTCGCACCCAGCACGAGGCAGACTTCGCCTACTCGGTCCCGGGGCTGGGGCGGTTCCGCGTCAACGCCTACCAGGCCCGCGGGACCTACGGGGTGGTGTTCCGGCTCGTCGCCGTCGGTGCCCAGTCGTTGCAAGAGCTCGGACTGCCGGAGATCGTCGGCGAGCTGTCCTTGGAACCGCGCGGGCTGGTGCTCGTCACCGGTCCGACAGGCTCTGGCAAGACCACGACGCTGGCCTCGATGATCGACCTCATCAACACCTGGCGCGAGGTCAACATCGTCACGATCGAAGACCCGATCGAAGTGCTGCACGCCGACAAGAAGTCGATCATCTCCCAGCGCGAGGTCCACCAGGACACCAACAACTTCACCACTGCGCTGCGCGCCGCCATGCGCCAAGACCCCGACGTCATCCTCGTCGGCGAGATGCGCGACCTGGAGACCGTGCGTGCCGCTCTCACCGCCGCCGAGACCGGTCACCTGGTGCTGTCGACCCTGCACACGATCGACGCTCCCGAGTCGGTCAACCGGATCGTCGACTTCTTCCCCGAGCACGAGCAGAAGCAGGTGCGGATCCAGTTCGCCCAGGCGTTGCGCGGGATCGTCTCCCAACGCCTGCTGCGCCGCGCCGACGGACAAGGCCGTTGCCCCGCCGTCGAGGTCATGGTCAACACCGGGCGCACCGCCGAGGCGATCCTCGACCCCATGAACGCCCCGCCTCTGGCCGACCTCATCCGCGACGGCGACTTCTACAAGATGCAGACCTTCGACCAGCACCTGTTCACCCTCGTGCGCGACGGCACCGTCACCTACGAAGAAGCCATGGCCTCCGCCTCCAACCCCCACGACCTCAGCGTCGAGCTGCGGGGCGCCGGGGTTGTGGTGTAACCCACCTCCTGCTTGCTACCTGCCCCCAGCGGTCGTCAGGAATGGACCTTGGTGTGCAGGTCGGGGAGCTTGCCCTTCGGGTCGAGCCGGTGCTTGGCGCGGTCGTAGGTGTCTTTGTCGAAGATCTGCCAGAACGTCTCGGTGTCGTAGTTGTTCACCGAGATGAGAGTCTTGATGCCGCGGAGCTTCATCAGCTCGGCGTCGATCATCGCGTAGTAGTCCTTGCCGCGCGGCACACGCACGCCGTAGGTCGCCAGGTCGATGAAAAAATCCTCGTCGGTGTCGACGAACTCGGGGTTGATCCACGGGTACCGTTCGGGCATCCGGTAGGGGACGATCCACACCGGATACGCCGCGATCTGCTGGTCGTACCACTCGAACAGCCGCGGGAAACGAGAGAAGCTGGTCATGGTGTCGACCGTCACCTCAGGGTGCTTGCGCAAGAGCCTGGAAAGCTTCGTGCCGAGCCGCAGCATGTTCGTCGAACCGAGGAGCCAGTGCCCGACAGTTGCCCGCAGCACCGGGTTCTCCATGCCGAAGTTCCGCGCGATCCAGTGGCAGTCGCGGTCGAAGCGGAAGAAGTAGTCCTCGGTCGTCAGGTAGTCTTCGTCGCGCTGGCGCACCGACCGGTGGTACACCTTCTGGCCGGTGTAATCGCTGAGGTAGGGTGCGGTGCCCACGAAGTCTGCCAGCGCCAGCGTGAAGCTGTTGCCGTCGAACACCAGACCGTCCATGAAGTCGTGCTCGGGCTCTCGGTACTCGCGCTCGATCGCCGCTGTGAAGGCCCCCAGCCCGTCGAACCTCCGGTACGTCAGACGCACATATTTCTCAGCGGGCACCAGCCGAAAAGTGACCTTCGTAAGACAAGCAAGCGTGCCGAACGTACCATGCATCATCTCAAATAACGCGCGGTCGTCCTGACGGCTGCAGGTGAGGACCTCGCCTTCGGTGGTCACGACCTCGTACTCCAGGCAGGTGTCATGAAAACCGCCCACCTTGTACGACATCGACTCCACCGAGCACCCGCTGACAGCGCCACCGAGCGTGATGGTCTTCAGCTCTGGCACGACCAGCGGCACCAAGCCGTGCTTCATTGTCTCGTGCACCACCTGCACGAACGAACAACCCGGCTCCGCGACGGCGGTGCGCTGCTCGGCGTCAATCTCCAGGAGCTCGGTCAGGTCGCTCACGTCTATTGCGTCGCCGACCTGCTTGCGCCCCAACGGCACTTGGTGCGACACTCCAGCACGCCGAAATCTGATCTTGCGCGCATGGCGCATCGCGTCTGCAATACGCTGCACCTTGCCGGCATGATCCACGATTGGTCACGCTAACACATACGGTCTAATGATCAAAAAATTGGACAGCAGGTCCCAGGTCGCCCAAGCCTGGGGACCTCGCGGACGTCCCACCTGGCGTCGCACCAGCAGACCAGGCACGTCGCGTGTCGGCGCTGGACGGTCCGCAGTGTGCGTAGGGTGGGGGGATGCACGGGGAATACAAGGTGCCAGGTGGCAAGCTCGTCGTCGTGGACGTCCAGGTCGAAGGTGACCGGTTGGCGGCCCCGGTCGTGTCCGGAGACTTCTTCCTCGAACCTGACGAGGCGCTGGAGGTCATCACCGGGTCGCTGGTGGGGCAGCCAGCCGACGCGTCGGTGGTGGTCTTGGCCCAGGCGGTCACCGACGCCCTGGACGCGGCCACAGCCCGCGGCCAGGTCGCCGCGCCGGTGACGATGGTCGGGTTCGACGCGCGGGCGGTGGCGATGGCGGTGCACCGGGCGCTGGGCCTGTCGACCACCTGGGACGACCACGAGTTCGAGGTGCTGCACCCCGGTCCGCTGTCCCCGGCGATGCACGTCGCCCTCGACCAGGTGCTCACCGAAGAGCTCGGCGAAGGGCTCCGGGGGCCGACGCTACGGTTCTGGGAGTGGACCGAACCGGCGACGGTCATCGGGTCGTTCCAGTCGCTGCGCAACGAGGTCGACGTCGATGCCGCGCAACGGCTCGGGGTCACCGTCGTGCGCCGTATCTCCGGCGGTGGGGCGATGTTCATGGAGGGGGGCAACTGCGTGACGTTCTCGCTGGTGGTACCCGCGTCGCTCGTGGACGGGATGAGCTTTGAGGAGTCGTACGGGTTTCTCAACGCCTGGGTGGTCGACGCTCTGGCCGACGTGGGGGTCACAGCTTTCACCACCGGTATCAACGACATCGCCTCGCCGACAGGCAAGCTGGCAGGCTCTGCCCAAAAACGTCTGGCCACCGGCGCGGTGCTGCACCACGTGACCATGGCCTACGACATCGACGCCGACAAGATGATGCAGGTGCTGCGGATCGGCCGCGAAAAAGTCTCTGACAAAGGAATCCGATCGGCAAACAAACGCGTCGACCCTGTCCGCTCGCAGACCCAGCTGCCGCGCCCCGAGGTCGTCGCCATGCTCAAAGCCCACTTCGAAGGCCGGTTCCGCACCCGCCTCTCTGACCTCACCCCCCACGAGCTCACCCGTGCAGACGCCCTGGTCACCACCAAGTTCTCCTCCCCCACCTGGACAGCCCGCGTCCCGTGACCCACGATGTCGAGGCAGACCGATGACGCTCCACTAGGGTGGGGCCATGAACGACACGGCGGCACAGCCTGAGGCACAGCAGGCAGTGCAGGACATGGCACGGCGGGCCAAGGACGCTTCGAGAACGCTGGCAACAGCGACACGGGCGAGCAAGGACGCCTTGCTGGAGGCGCTGGCCGACGCCCTGGTGGCTGACACCGACCCGATCCTCGCGGCGAACGCGCAGGACGTGGAACGCGAGCGGGCCGCCCGGATGTCTGAGGGGCTGCTGGACCGGCTCGCGCTCACCGCCGACCGGATCGCCAAGATCGCCGACGCGCTGCGCGAGCTGGCAGCCCTGCCCGACCCGGTAGGTGAGGTGGTGCGCGGCTCGACGCTGCCCAACGGGCTGCAGCTGCGGCAGGTACGCGTGCCGATGGGTGTCGTGGCGATGATCTACGAGGCCCGTCCCAACGTCACCGTCGACGCTGCGGGCCTGGCGCTCAAGAGCGGCAACGCGGTGCTGCTGCGTGGGGGTTCGGCGGCGCTGTCGTCGAACACACTCATCGTGGCGACGCTGCGCCGGGCGCTGACCGACCAGGGTTGGCCGCCGGACCTGGTGCAGTCCGTCGACGCCTGGGGGCGCGACGGCGGTGTCGCCCTCATGCGGGCACGCGGCCTGGTGGACGTGCTGGTCCCCCGTGGCGGGGCGAACCTCATCCAGACAGTCGTGCGCGAGGCGGTCGTCCCGGTCGTGGAGACCGGGGTGGGCAACTGCCACCTGTACGTGGACGCCTCGGCGGACCTGGCCCAGGCCCTGGCGATCCTGCTCAACTCCAAGACCCAGCGCGTGGGGGTGTGCAACGCGCTGGAGACGCTGCTGGTGCACGAGGGGGTGGCCCGCGACTTCCTGCCGCAGGCGGTGCTGGCGCTGTCGGAGGCGGGGGTGACGGTCCACGGCGACCCGGCGACGCTGGCCCTGGCCCCGCCCGGCACGCTCACCACACCCGCGACCGACGACGACTGGGCAACCGAGTACCTGTCGCTCGACCTGGCAGTACGTGTCGTGCCGGATATCGACACAGCCCTGGCCCACATCCGCACATGGAGTTCGGGGCACACCGAGGCGATCTGCACCACGGACCTGCGCGCCTCGCAGCAGTTCGTCGCTGAGGTCGACTCTGCGGCCGTCATGGTCAACGCCTCGACGCGGTTCACCGACGGCGGTCAGTTCGGGCTGGGTGCCGAGATCGGGATTTCCACCCAGAAGCTGCACGCACGTGGGCCCATGGGCCTGAGCGAGCTGACCACGACCAAGTGGGTGGTCCACGGGGACGGTCATGTCCGTTCTTAGCCTATGCATCCGGGTCCAGTCTGAGACAATTGTCCGGTGACTGTCGCTGAGGCCGCGGCCCGTCCCCGCCTGGGGGTGATGGGCGGCACGTTCGACCCCGTCCACCACGGGCACCTGGTCGCGGCCAGCGAAGTCGCAGCCCGCTTCGACCTCGACGAGGTGGTTTTCGTCCCCACAGGCCACCCATCGTTCAAACAAGACACCGGTGTCACGCTCGCCGAGCACCGGTACCTCATGACCGTCATCGCGACCGCCTCGAACCCGACGTTCACCGTCAGCCGGGTGGACATCGACCGGCCCGGTCTGACCTACACTGTGGACACCCTGACCGACCTGCAGACCCAGCGTCCCGACGCTGAGCTGCTGTTCATCTCAGGGGCGGACGCGATCTCCCAGATCTTGCACTGGCACGACGCGGACCGGTTGTTCGAGCTGGCGCGGTTCGTCGCCGTCACCCGGCCCGGCCACCGGATGTCCACCGACGGCCTGCCCCCGGGTAGAGTCGACGAGCTGGAGGTTCCTGCGCTCGCGATCTCATCCACAGATGTGAGAGAACGCGCCCGCGCAGGACTTCCGGTGTGGTATCTGGTACCTGATGGTGTGGTTCAGTACATCGCCAAGCACAAGCTGTACCGAGGACGTGAGGTCTGATGAACGAGCCTGGGGAACGGCGGCGCCGGAGGGACGCCGACCGGTCTGGTGGACCCGCGGTGCCCGACAGCCCGAGCCGGCGCACGCGGCGTGAGGCACCAGGCCCTCAGCCGACCGATCCGAGCGGTTCGCGCTACGGGTACCGGCCGCGTCCGGCGTCCGGCGCCGAAGACCGTCGCGCCGCGTCGTGGCCAGAACCAGCCGCACCAGAACGGCCAAGCCGCCGCCAGACCGGTCCGATCCCACCACACAGCACCGGACCGGTCCCCAGCCGCACCACTGGACCTGTCGGCCAGCGCGGGTCCGCTCCCCCAGCGCCGCAGCAGACCGGCCCCATCCGGCCCGGGCCCCGCAGCGCCCGCGACACCGGACCGGTCGTGGTCGGCCGTCCTGACACGTCGTGGCCGGCGGACACCGGCACACAGATCCTGCGACCCGCACGCGGGGGTATGGCACAACCCGGCATCGCACAACCCGGCATCGCACAACCTGGGGCGGCACAAGCGGGGGGGTGGCGCCCGCCGACCGACTCTGTCCGGGAGACCAGCGCGCTGTCCGCACCGCTGCCGTCCACAGTGCCACCAGCACAACCACCACCGCGCCTCGCCCCGCCTGCCGAAGAACCCACCCCAAACCCCACCCCAGCGGGCGTGATGCCGTGGGAGTCGATCGCCCCGGGTGGCCGGGCCGCCCTGCCAGAACCTGAGCGCAAACCGAGCAAGAAGACCGTCGAACCGATCGAGGCTCCAGCGAAGAAAAAGGGCATGTGGTCCTACACCCTGCTGCATGTGGTGATCCTCGCAGTCGTCGCGTTCGTGCTGGGCATGATCATCTGGAAGCTGCTGACCAACGGCGGCAGCCCCCTGGAGAACTCCATGGGCGAACCCACCAGTCCCGCGACCACGTACAACGCGGCGGTGTGGTGACAGCCTCACGACGGGCGGTCGAGCTGACCGTCGCAGCAGCACGCGCCGCCTCAGACCGCAAAGCCGAGGCCCTGGTCGCCCTGGACGTGTCGGGCCAGCTGGTGCTCACCGACGTGTTCCTCATCGCGTCAGCCAAGAACGAACGCCAGGTCGCGGCCATCGTCGACGCCGTCGAAGAAGCCCTGCACGGCCTGGGAGCCCAGCCCGTACGCCGTGAAGGCCAGACACACGCGCGGTGGGTGCTACTGGACTTCGGCGACCTCGTCGTGCACGTGCAGCACACCGAAGACCGCGTCTACTACGCTCTAGAACGGCTGTGGCGCGACTGCCCAGCCATCGAGCTGCCCGACGACGAGGCAGCCGGGAGGAGGGCCGAGCCGTGACCACGGCGAAGCTGGTGCTGTGGAGGCACGGAGTCACCCAGTTCAACGTCGAGCAGCGTATGCAAGGCTCAGTGGACGTCGGGCTCAACGACCAAGGCCACTGGCAGGCGCAACGCTCAGCCGAGCACCTGGTGACACAGTTCCGCGTCACCGCCATCGTCAGCTCAGACCTGCTCCGCGCCCGCGAGACCGCCCGGTACCTGTCCGACGCGACCGGCCTGCCAGTGACGACCGACGAACGCCTGCGCGAACGCAACTTCGGCGCCTGGGAAGGTATGACCCGCGCCGAGATCGCCGAACAGTGGCCCGAACAGTTCCGCATCTGGTGGGAACAAGGCGGCACCCCCCAAGGAGTCGACGCCGAAGACCGCACCAGCGTCGCCCACCGCTACGCACAAGCCGTCACCGAACACGTCGCCACCGTCAACGACGGCACCCTCGTCGTGGTCTCCCACGGCACCGCCACCGGCGCCGGCACCGGCCTGCTCCTCGGCGCCGAACCCACCTGGCCGGCCCTCATCTCCATGCGCAACGCCCACTGGGCCCACCTGTTCCGCGACCGCGCCGACACCCGTTGGCTCATGCACGGCTACAACCTCGGCCCCCCCGAAGCCCTCACCCCCGCCTGGGACACACCCAGCTGAGTGGACCCGTGGCCTGCTCGTGTCCTACACTGGGCGAGCGCCCCCGGGCGCACCTGGGGCTGTGGCGCAGCTGGTAGCGCACCTGCATGGCATGCAGGGGGTCGTGGGTTCGAGTCCCATCAGCTCCACTCGATCGAGGGCGACGTGTGCTTGCGTTCCGCAAGCCATGTCGCTCTCGTCATGTCTGGTGGGGGCGCTGCCCCCACGCCCCGCCCGGGATGTTCCCCCCGGACCTCCCTCTCGGGCGGCTGCGCCGACCGTCGGATGGTGAGACGACGTGCGAGGGCGAGACAGTGGGGACTGGTGAGACGACGTGCGAAGGCGAGACAGTGGGGACTGGTGAGACGACGTGCGAAGGCGAGACAGTGGGGACTGGTGAGACGACGTGCGAGGGCGAGACAGTGGGGACGGTTCCTGCTGTCTTGCCGGCTGCGCCGGTTCACGGCGCAGTGGGCAAGACTGAGGAACCGTCCCCACTGTCTCGCCCGGTCGGCAGACCAACCTCCGCGAGCGGGGGCAAGGCGTTCACTCGAAAGCAAGTGTTCAAACCCTTGCTTCGGCGTGGACACCTTGCCTTGGTGGGGTCGACAGCGGTGTGGTCAGCCTAGGCGGCGGCCGATCCTGCGGGAGCCGATGAAGAGGAAGATGGCGAACAGGAGCACGAAGAGGAACCACAGGAGCCATGCGCTGACGGAGGTGTTCGCGACCAGAAGGTTGAGGCCGTACTCTTCGCGCACGATTGTGGTGGCTTGTTCGGTGGAGGTGAGGCTGTCGAGGGTCGACGCGGTGAACGACTGACGCATGAGGGTCGCCGCGGGGTTGAGCGGCAAGAGGTTCATGAACGTCACGACACCGGTGGGCAGGGTCCCGACGGTGATGTAGGCACCTGCGAGGAACCCGCCGGCGGTGCCGATGATCGTGCCCAGCGACATGAACACGGCGTTCGATTTTACGAAGGTGACGAAGAAGCTCCAGATCGACGCGAACAGAAGGCAGAAGCCGACCATGGAGAAGAACGCCGCGAACAGCTTGGACGGCCCGAGCACCGCATGGTCGAAGATCCCCAAGAACACCTGGCTGAACACCAGCACCGCAGAACTCAGGATCATCGACACCACGAACGACGCCAGCAGATAGCCAGAAATCATCTGGACGCGTGTCGCAGGTGTGACGAGGAAGTCTCTGAACCCGTCGGTGACTCGGTCGTTGACGAACACGACCAACGCCGACAGGCTGGTGGTCATCGTAGCGATCATGACGACGCTCGCCAGCACCCAAGAATGCACGAAGGCGTTGACCGAGGCGTTCGACGCGTCGGGCAGCTGGTCGTGCAGGGCCTGGGTCTGCAGGTTCCCCAGGAAGGCAATGAACAGCACAAAGAGGATGAGCGACGACAGGAGCGAGAAGAAGACAGCCGGAGGATCCCGGAAGAAGACAGTCAGGTTGCGTCGCGTAAGGCGGTAGATCATACTCACTGTGTTCCTCGGGTGATGTTCAGGAAAACGTCGTCCATCGTGCCGTGGTGGAACTCGAAGTCGACGATGTCCACTTCGAAGTCCGCCAGGACGTTGAGCGCCTTCCGGGTGGATGCGACAGGCAGGTTCCGCTCGTTTCCGGCACGTCTGGCCGCAGGGAACGAACGGTCGAACCGACGGGTGTCAGCAAGCACGAGCCTCAGCTCGTCGCGGGCGAAAGTCGAGCGCAGCTCACTCGGCGTCCCTGCTGCCACGACCCGTCCGTGGTCGATGACGTGGACGAGGTCAGCACGCTCGGTCTCTTCCATGTAGTGCGTCGTGAGAAAGATCGTCAGCCCCAGCTGGCGCTGCAGCGCCGTCACCGTCGCCCACACCTTCTCGCGCGAGTCGGGGTCGAGGCCGGTCGTCGGCTCGTCGAGGAACAACAGCTCGGGGTTGTGGAGCAACGCACGGACGATATCGGCCCGCCTCCGCTGCCCGCCCGACAGGCGTCCGTACCGGCGGCCCAGGAACTCGTCGAGCTCGAGGACGGACGCGAGGTGCTCGATGCGCCTGCACGCCTCGTCGCGCGGAATCTCGTACAGGCTCGCGCGCACGACCAGGTTCTCCCGCACTGTGAGGATCGGATCGAGCAACGACTCCTGGAAGACCACGCCGATCGACCGCCGGATAGAGCGGTCGTCGCGGCCGACGAGGTGACCGTTGACCCTGATCTCGCCCGACGTCGCCTCTTTCAGGGTCGTCACGCAGGAGATCGTCGTCGTCTTTCCGGCTCCGTTGGTGCCGAGGAAGGCGAACGTCGACCCCCGTTCGACCTCGAAGCTGAGGTTGTCGACGGCGACAGTGTCACCATAGCGTTTCGTGAGGTGGCTCACGCTGACAATGCTGGCCACGGTCCTCCCTTCGTCAGGTTGGTCATACGACCGGAAAACTCTTCTGCAAAGCGTCGGCAGTGGTTGCGCACAAGCCGCAGCACAGCCGTTTCAGCGGTGACGGTGAAAAAGTGCGCTCCTGGCATGATGTGCAGCCCCCGCCAGTCCTCGCAGTAGTCGCGCCAACCGGCGACCTCGCTGCTGGGAACCGTCAGGTCGTCGCGGCCCGCGAGAGCCAGCAGCGGCGCACGCACGCGACCGCGCCGACCCTGGTAGTCGCTGGCCACTGCCAGGTCAGCCCGGATGGCCGGGAACACGGCCGCCCGGAACGACGGGTCGGCCAGCAGCGACTCCTCGATCCCGCCCCACGCACGAACACGACGGGTGAGCGCCTCGTCGTCCTCGTCGTCGGGGCGTCCACGCCCTACCGGTGCACCTGGCGTGCGCGCAGCCGAGACGATCACCCCCGCGACGCGCAGCCCTTCGCTCTCGAGCCGCAGCGCGGTCTCGAAAGCGACCCAGCCACCCATGGAGTGGCCGAACAAGACCAGCGGCTTGTCAGCCAGCTGGTACGCCGTGCGCACGGCGTCATCCAGCAGCGTCGCAGCGTCCATGACCATCGGCTCGCCGGCCCGGCGGTAACGCCCGGGGTAGTCGTGGCCGTGCACCTCGACCTCCTCCCCCAGGTCCCGCGCCCAGCGTGCGTAGGCCGAGGCCCTGCCACCGGTGTGCGGGAAGCACAGCATCCGGACCGGTGTCGTCGTCCTTCCTGTGACGGCCACCGTCGAGGCGTCGCGCGCGACAACTGCTGTCATACCGAAACTCCTCTCTCGGCGACCAGGTCGGCTGGCTGGGGCGGCTCGAAGTACCCCGTGTCGACGAACCAGTCGCAGTAGCGGCGCAACAGGGTGTCGTCGATGGGGTGACAGCTGATACCGCTGCCTTCGAGCCCCTCGCGCACCGCCGAGTCGTCGTACTCCACGACAGGCATCTGGTCCAGAGGCAGCGCCCCGGACAAGAACGGCGCCAGAGCGCTGGCAGCGTCGTCGTCGAGGTTGATGGCCCGGTCGACGACGCTCTCGCTCCACTGGGCGAACGACATCCGCTGGCCGCGGTACCCGTACGACTCCAGCCACGACACGAAGTCCGGCTCCGGTATCGGCTCTGGCGCCACGACGTGATAAGTACGTCCCGCGTCGCTCGTGTGCCGCCCCAGGTACGCGATCGCGGCCACGACGTAGTCGACAGGTGTGAAGTCGAACTTCATCGGGATGACCGGTGCCATCCCCATCCGGATCCCCAGCCGCACCGTCTGCCAGATGAAGTCGTACTGCTGGCACGCACCTGTCTGGCTGTGGCCGGTGACATGGCCGGTACGGAACACGTTCGCCGGTATCCCGCGCCGCCGCGCTTCCAGGACCAGCTGTTCGGCGACCCACTTCGTCTGCACGTAGCCGAACATGGACCCGGGGTCGGGGACGGGTTCTGGTTCCTGCTCGCCGAACACGGTGCCGGCGGGGTAGGCGAACGGTGAGAACACCGACAGCGACGAGACGTACTGCACCGGCTTGAGCACCGTGTCGGTGGCCAGCCGCAGCACCTCCTGCGTCCCGGTCACGTTCGCGGCCTTGAGCGACTCGTAGGACCTCAGGAAGTTGACCGCCGCCCCTGAGTGGAAGATGACATCGACCTGCGAGGCTAGCTCCTGCCACAGCTGGGGCGACAGGCCCAGCCGCGGCTGGTCGAGCGTGCCCAGGACCGGCCGGATCCGCGCCGCGTACTCCCAGCGCCAGATGCCGTACCCCGACATGGTCTGGCGGACACGCTCCATCGCCGCGTGCTGCGTGTCGGCGCGCACGAGACAGTACGCGACCGCCTCGGTGGTGTCTAGCAGGTGGCCCAGCAGGAACGAGCCGACAAATCCCGTCGCACCGGTCACCAGCAGGTGCCTCGGGTTGGTCACCGAGCCCACGGGCGCCCCGGTCGGCGGACGGATCGCCGGGTCGAGATCGACCTCCGCCGCGAGGTCGACCGCAGGTTCGGCTGTTCCCGGCTCCCGCTGCAGCACGTCGGCGAGGTGTTCGATGGTCAGCTCTCCGGAGAACAGCACAGGCAGGGGGACGTCGACACCGATCGCGTCACGGACCCGGAACACCAGCTTGGTCGCCAGCAAGGAGTGCCCACCAAGGAGGAAGAAGTCTTCTTCGGCCCCTGGGAGCTGGTCCAGGCCCAACAGGTCCTGCCAGATCTGCGCCAGCAGCTCT
>Ga0123353_10003156_pt1 | contig 20714 bp, 9 predicted proteins | sample TergutLab28metaG_3_FD_92763 | JGI IMG/M metagenome (GOLD analysis project Ga0123353, IMG submission 92763) | Labiotermes labralis P3 segment gut microbial communities from Petit-Saut dam, French Guiana - Lab288 P3 | ecosystem: Host-associated > Arthropoda: Insects > Digestive system > Gut ... | reverse complement strand
TCCAGCACCGCGTCGCCCTGGGCGGCCTGCACCACGCGGCGCGCCTTGGTGGCGATCAGCGTTTGGTGGTTGATGATGTTGAGCAGCGCGGTCTCCACCAGCTGCGCCTGCATGATGGGCGCGCGCACCCGCACGATGGGCTCGTCGGGGAACACCACGGTGCCCTCGGGCACGGCGTCCACATCGCCGGTAAAGCGAAAGTCCGCCAGCATGTCCAAAAAACCCTGCTCAAACACGTCCAGGCCGCGCAGGTAGGCGATGTCCTCGGCGGTAAAGCGCAGGTTGCGGATGTAGTCGATGGCCTGCTCGAGCCCGGCGGCCACGGCGTGGGCGGTGGTTTCGCCCTGCTTGCGATAGAACAGATCGAACACCGCCCGCTGGTTTTCCATGCCGAAGTGCCAATAGCCGTTCATCATGGTGAGTTCGTACAGGTCGGTCATCATGGTGAGGTTTCGCATGGGATGCACCTTCTTTATCTTTTTAGATATGATTACATAAAAGAATTCCGACCAGCCTCACGGTCAATTATCTCGAATTCGAGGTAATAGAAATCGGGATCAACACATCTATATTTTTCATTGCGCTTGGGCGGGCCGCAGGCGCCTCCCGCGCTCCGGCTTAAACGTCTCAAAGCAAAACGCCCCCGCGCACGCCGCGATTTGCAGCATCGCGGGCAGTTGGCGCAAAGAGGGGTACAAGCCAATGAAGATGATATTTCCTTCTTCATAATGCGTCTCGTATCCCCGGCCGAGGAGCAACAGCCCGGCAAAACAAGCCGCCAGCAGCCAGAACGACGCGTTGACCAGGGGCACGGGACGGCGCGTCGCCGCGCGCAGGATGCCGATCATTACATTGACCGCCAGCAGCGCCAGCACCGCCCATTGCGCCACGGGGAACAGGCGCATGCCGTACGCGCTGCGCTCGAATTCGCCCAGGAAGGTGGCGGCCAGCCCCAGCGCCAGCGAGAGGAGCAACAGCGCATCGTGGGCCACCGCTATCGCCGAACGCGGCGCGTTCCGCCTGCGCGCAAAGAAGACGATCGCCGCCGCCGCGCAGCTCAGCGCGCACAGGATTTGTGTGACGCGCAAGTCTTGGTTGATGGCGGAAAGGCTGTCGGTGCGCAGCCCCTCGATCACGGTGCGGCCCACCCCGTAGAGCACCAGGTACCAGCAGAATACGTCGCCGGGGCGCTTGAGGTGGCGGCGCATCGCCATCAGCGCGCCGAACACCAGCACATTCCATGCGGATTCATAAAAGAAGGTGGCGAGGTGCCAATACCACGTGTAGTTTTCCGGCCCCCCCACGGGGATCTCGACCGCCAGGGGGAAAACCTGCCACGCCTGCCAGATGGGATCGTTGATGCGAAAGCCGTAGGCTTCCATGTTGATGTAGTTGCCCCAGCGCCCGATCGCTTGCGCCAGCACCAACCCTGCCACCACCATATCGCACACGCTCAGGAAGGGTACGCGCCTGCGCCGCGCCGTGATCCAGGCCGCCAGCATGCCGCCCAAAACGGCCCCCGGGATGGCGAGGCCCCCCTCGCGCAGGTTGAATATGCGCGTCCAATCGTCGGCATAGAGCCCCCACTGGAAGGCCACGTAGTACAGCCGCGAGCCGATGATGCCCAGCGGGATCGCTAACAACGCGAAGTCCAGCGAGGTATCCTTGGGCAGGCCCAGGCGCCTCTCCTCGCGCTTGCTTAAAAAGAGCGCGACCACGATTCCGATGAAGATGAGCAAACCGTACCAGGGCACCAGCCCAAAGGCGTTGCGGTCTACCGGCGGCCGGCTATACATCGGCGGAATCCTCCATCTTTGTTTGTTGTTAGTATAATGCCCGCTTTTTGGTGTGTCAATGTTGGCATATCAACATTCAGAAAAAACTTGCGCGCACACGCTTGCTATCGTATAATATCACAAAAGAGAGCGCGCCGGATAGAGCGGGCGCTTTTTCTGCGGGCTACATAGGAGCGGGAGGCGGCGCAATGGACAAGCACATCATGGAATTGGATCACCCCCTGATTCAGCACAAGGTTTCGCTCATGCGCGACAAGGAGACCGGCACCAAGGAGTTCCGCGAGCTGCTGGAGGAGATCTCCATGCTCATGGCCTACGAGGTGACGCGCGACCTGCCCATGAAGGAGATCGAAATCGAAACCCCCATCTGCCGCACCAAGACCCGGGTGATCAGCGGCAAAAAGCTGGCGGTGGTGCCCATACTCCGCGCCGGCCTGGGCATGGTGGACGGCATCACCAAGCTGGTGCCCGCCGCCAAGGTGGGGCACATCGGGCTCTACCGGGATCCGCAAACCCTCGATCCCGTGGAATACTACTGCAAGCTCCCGCCGGACGTGGGGGAACGCGACCTGATCGTGGTGGATCCCATGCTGGCCACCGGGGGTTCGGCATCGGCCGCCATCACCTTCATCAAGCGCCGCGCCTGCAGGAGCATCAAGCTGATGTGCCTGATCGCCGCCCCCGAGGGCATGGAGCGGGTGCGCGCCGATCACCCCGACGTGCCGATCTACGTGGCCGTGGTAGACGAGCGCCTCAACGAACACGGCTACATCGTGCCCGGATTGGGCGACGCGGGCGACCGCCTGTTTGGCACCAAGTAGACAGCAGGGAATACGCCCTCAGGCCGGCCACATCGCCGGCCTTTTTTGTTGCCTTTATCGGCCGCGGCGGGCACGGCAAAATCCCGGATTTTGTGGCAAGAGGGACGCAAACCACAGCATATTGTGATAATTTAAGGAAAGATCCGCAAAAACATCTATACAAAAAGAAAAAAACCGTGTATAATAACGTAATGGATATAATAATGGATATGAGCGCACGACGAATGGACTGCGAACGCGGTGAGATAGAGCGACCGGATGCGGAGGAATGAGCATGCGAAAGAGGCTGTGGACGAAGCTGTGGACGATACTTTTGCTGGTGCTGGCGGTGGCGCTGCTGGGAGCGGCGGGGACGGCGAGGGCGCAGACGCCGCCGGCAACGTTTGAAGCGGAAAGCCACCGGTTGCTGATCGACCGCGACGCGTTGTACCTTGCGGTGGGCGAAGCCGGGGACGCCTCGCTGCTGGCCGCCCTGACCCCCGGCCTGCCGGGGGAGGCGGAGGTCGTATTCCATTGGTCCTCCGCCGATCCGGAGATTGCGATGGTGTCCGATGCCGGGGCGTCGGCCACGGTTACCGCCCTGCGCGGCGGCGCCACCCGGCTGATTGCCGAGGCGTCCATCCCGGCGTGGGAGGTGGAGTGGCGCGCCGAGTGCGTGGTGTGGGTACACGAGCCGGTGCGGAGCATCAACCTGTCCACCGGGCTGCTCGCGCTGCGTGCCGGCGATCCCGATCGGGCCACCGGCACGCTGGCCTTCGCCGTGCAGCCGCCCACCCACACCGAGGTCATCGCCTGGCGCGTGGAGCACGACGGCGAGGAGGGCGACGTGATCGCCTTTGATGCGCAGAGCGGCGCCGTGCAAGCGCTGCGCGAGGGAACGGCGTACGTGGTGGCCGAGGCCAGCGGCGGCGTATCGGCCCGATGCAAGGTGCTGGTAGAGGCGGCGGGCGCGGCGGATTTGGAGCCGCTGTCCTCGGATGGGGAGGAGAGCGATCCGGCGCCGCCCGCCCAGGGCGTGCGCTTTACCGGGCGGGACACCGCCGTGGGCATCCGCCTGGGCGGGAATCCCGTCGTTTTGCAAGGATCGTTGGCGTTTGAGGGCGCGGCCCCACCCGAAGATCAGTTGACCTGGCGCACCAGCGACAGGCGGATCGCCCGCGTGGACGAGCAGGGCGCCGTGTACCCGGTGCGGGTGGGCAAGGCCACCGTCACCGTCCGCACCCCCGACGGGGACGAGGCCTCCAGCATGGTGACGGTGTACAAGCGGGAGGCGCTCTCGGTGCGGCTGCACACCCAATCGCCGGCCCGGCTCAACGCGGGCAAAACGTTCAAACCGAGCATCACCTTTGTGCCCGCCCACAGCTATGCGGAGCTGCGCTGGAGCTCTTCGGACGCCGCCGTGGCCGCCGTGGAGCCGGGCAGCGGCCTGATTACCGGGCTGCGCAAGGGCACGGCGGTGATCACCGCCCAGGCCCTCGACGGTTCCATCGCGCCCCTGTCGCTCACGGTGACGGTGTCGGCGCCGATCACCTCCCTGGCCATGTACGCCGACACGGAGCGGGACGACGCCGGCTGGCAGGCGCTTCCCGGGCAATCGCGGGCGCTGGCGGTGGTGCCGCAGCCGGCCTGGGATGTCACCAGCGACACCGTAACCTGGGTCAGCAGCAATGCCCGCGTGGCCTCGGTGGACAGGCGCACCGGCGAGGTGACCGCCCACAGGGCCGGCGTCGCGGTGATCACCGCCAGGGCCTCCAGCGGCGCCCGGGCTTCCTGTCACGTTCGCGTGATCAACCCGGTGCAGGGCCTCGCCCTCCCCGAGCCGGCGATCGTGCTGGAAGCCGGCCAGACCCGTGCGTTAAAGCCCGCCGTGTCCCCTAAGAACCACACCGAGGCCCTCTCCTGGGCCAGCGCGGATCCGTCGGTGGCCACGGTATCGCCCGCCGGGGTGGTGACCGGGGTATCCGGCGGAAAAACCGAGATTGTCGTTACCACCGCCGGCGGCCTGTCGGCGCGGTGTGTGGTGACGGTGGAAGAATGGATGGAGTGGCCCAGTGAAAAAGCGGCAAGCGAAAGGGCAACAAATGAGCAAGAAACAATTGGAAGAGCTCGTTGAGGAGTTGCGGGCGCGGGCGGCGGCCTTGGGCTTCGCCGCGCTTTGGGTAACGGACGCCGGCCCCTTTGAGGCCTGGGCGCAGGCGGTGCGGGCGCGGGGCGACGGGTTCGGGGCGTCGCTGTCGCCGGACCCGCGGGCGATCCTGCCCACGGCGCGGCGCGTCGTGGCGCTCGTCTATCCGTTCCGCGCCGAGCCCGGGCCGGCCTTTCCCCAGGTGCATGTATCCCCGTACTATCTGGCCTCCCACAGCGCGCACCGGGCCGCGCCGGCGCTGGCCGACTGGCTGCAGGAGAGCGGGTGGCAGGCGCTCGCCCATCCGCGCCTGCCGGTGAAGGCGGCGGCCATGCGGGCCGGAGCCGGGCGATACGGGCGCAACGGGCTGCTGCTTACCGAAGACTACGGTAGCAACGTGGCGTTGGCGCTGCTGCTCACCGACGCGGAGTTGCCCCTGGACGCGCCGATTCAGACCGGAGCGGAGCCGGACGGCCTGCTCGCCCAAGCGTGCCGGGATTGCGCAAGGTGCGTCCGCGCCTGCCCCGTGGGCGCGTTGAACGGCACATCGGCGGTGGACACCTCGCGCTGCCTGCGCGTGCACATGTTCAGCGACAAGCCGGCGCCCGAAGCGTACCGGGCGGCGATGGACAACCGGCTGCTCGGCTGCGACGATTGCCAGCGGGCCTGCCCGTGCAACATCCGCGCGCAAAAGAACGCTCCGCAGGCAAACGCGCTTCCCCTTGCGCTCGACGCGCTGCTGGGCTCCGACGCGTCGCGCGGCGAGGCGTACGAGGCGATGGTGGAGGGGGTGGGCGCCAATTTTGCGCGGCGCCACTGGATATTGGCCCAGGCCGCCCTGCTGGCGGGCAACAGCGGCGACGCCCGCTACCTTTCCGCCCTCGCTCCGCTGTGTGATGATGAGAACGGCCCGATTCGGGAACACGCGCGCTGGGCGGCGGAAAAATTGCGGCAGAAACCGCGCCAAACGCAAAAATTGTAGAGCGGCAAATCGTGCATTTTGGCCATGGATATGCTATACTGCGAGGGAATGAGGTGCTCGTGTTGCTTCACGCTGAGGGGGCTTTGAGGATGGAGGAGAGGGTGAAGATGGCTGCGTTGTCCGGCGCGCCGGTCCGGGGGCGCCGTGCGGACTGGCTCACCGAGCTGGTTTGGAAGCGCGTGCAGCAACTCGCCGTTCTCTACCCGCAAGACATGCTGCTCGACGTGGCCGGCGAGGACGGGGAGCTGCTCCGCCGCATCGCCCTGAACGAGCCGGAAGTCGGCCTGGCCGGCATCTGCGCCACCCCCCAGCTCGCGCGCACCGCCCGCTATCGCGTGCCCGAGGCCGACATCATGTACGCGGAGCTCGACGATTTTCCGTGGCTGAACCATAGCTTCGACGTGGCGATGTGCCTGCTGTCGGTATCGGCGATGCAGGACTTGCCCACCACCCTGTCCGAAGTGTTTCGCGTGCTCAAGCCGGGCGGGCAGTTCCTGTTCGCCGCGCCGTGGCTGCCCGCGCCCTTCCGCGCGATGGCAAACCGCTTTTTGGTGGACGAAACCGAGGAGAGCGCCGCGGTTCTCACGCCAAAGGAGCTGCTGGCCTGCTTGGAGAAAGCGGGCTTTGCGCACATCCGCTATCTCCGCTTGGCGGGGCTCCGGTGCGTCGCGGTGTGCTGGAAGCCTTAGATTCTTGCATGGTGTTGATGGAGTAGCGATGCAAACAAACGCAGATTTATATCTCGGGCTTGAAAAGCGATTCGCCGCCTTTGCCCAGGGGGAGGAGCGCATTGCCGCCGCGGTGATCATCGGCTCCCGCGCCAGGAGCGACCCTCCCGCCGACGCGTATTCCGATCTGGACATGTTGCTGGTGGTGGACGACCCGGCTTTTTTTCTATCGACCGACGATTGGCTCCGGCGGATCGGCGCATTTCACATTTCTTTTGAGGAAGACACGGTCGGCGGGCTCAAGGAGCGGAGGGTGCTGTTTGACGGCGCGCTGGACGTGGACTTTGTGTTCCTGCCGGAGGTCGCGGTCGCGGCCGCGCTGCGGAGTAGGGAAGGCCTCGCCATATTCGGGAGGGGGCATCGCGTGCTGATCGACAAGCGTGGCCTCGCTACCTCGCTGCCGGCTAAAGGAGCCCGGCCCCCCAGCGTTCCGCCCCCCGGCGAGGCGGAGTTTTTGCATTATGTCAACGATTTTTGGTATCATGCGGTGTGGACGGCCAAGAAGCTGTTGCGCGGCGAGCTGTGGACGGCGATGTCCTGCTTGGACTGCTACATGAAGCGGAAACTGCTGTGGATGATCGAGCGCCATGCCCGCGCGACCCAAGGGCCGGATTGCGATACCTGGCATGGCGGGCGGTTTCTGGATACCTGGGCGGACGCCGACACCAAGCGCGCCCTGCGACACGCGTTCGCCCGCTACGATACCGAGGACATCGGGCGGGCGCTGTTTGCCACGATGGATCTGTTTCGCGACCTGGCGAGGGAAACCGCGGAAAAGCTCGGCTTCTGCTATCCCAGCCAGGCGGATCGGGCCGCCACGGAATGGGTGTCCGCCGCCCTGCGTTGAGCGCTATTTTCGCTTGTTGCCCGGTTTTCCTTTTGCGCGGGGCGAAGCCTTCGCGCTGGGGACGCCGGCTTTTTTTGCGCGCGGGGCGGGCTTTGCCTCCGGCTTGCGCGCGGGGCCGCGATCCGGCCTGCGCGCGGGCGGCGCCAAGCATTCGCGCCCGCGGCCGATCAAGTCCTCGCGCCCGGCCTTGATCAGCGCCTCGCGCACCGCCGCGTGGTTGGCCGGGCGGCGGTACTGCAGCAGCGCCCGCTGCATCCCCTTTTCGCGGGCGGTGCGGGGCACGTATATGGGCTGCATGGTACGCGGATCCAGCCCGGTGTAAAACATGCAGGTGGACAGGGTGCCGGGCGTGGGATAAAAGTCCTGCACCTGCTCGGGCTGATGGCCGGTATCGCGCAGGTAGAGCGCCAGCTCCACCGCCGAGGCCAGGTCGCTGCCCGGATGGCCGCTCATCAGGTAGGGCACCAGGTACTGCGCGAGCCCCAGCTCGCGGTTGAGGGCCTCGTACCGGCGCGTGAAGCCGTCGTACACCTCGCGGCCCGGCTTGCCCATGGCGGCCAGCACCCGGGGGCACACGTGCTCGGGCGCCACCTTGAGCTGGCCGCTCACGTGGTGCGCACACAGCTCGCGCAGGAAGGTTCCATCCGGATCGGCCTGTATATAGTCGTAGCGCAGGCCGGAGCGCACGAATACTTTTTTGACGCCGGGCAGCGCCCGCAGATCGCGCAGCAGCCGCGTAAACTCCCGGTGATCCACGATCAGCTTGTCGCAGGGCTCGGGGAACAGGCATTGCTTGTGCGGGCAGGAGCCGCGCTTGAGCTGCTGGTCGCAGGCCGGGCGGCGAAAGTTGGCGGTGGGGCCGCCCACGTCGTGGATGTACCCCTTAAAGCCGGGCAGGTGGGTAAGCTTTCGCGCCTCCTGCACCAGCGACGCCGGGCTTCGGGAGCTCACGATGCGCCCCTGGTGAAAGGTGATGGAGCAAAAGCTGCATCCGCCGAAGCAGCCGCGGGTGGCGGCCAGCGAAAACTTGACCTCCTCCAGCGCGGGCACGCCGCCGGCCTCGTCGTAATCCGGATGCCAGGCGCGCTCGAAGGGCAGCGCGTACGTGGCGTCCAGCTCGGCGCGGGTCAGCGGAAGATCGGGCGGGTTTTGCAGCAGAAAGCGGCGCTCGTCCTGCCTTTGGGCCAGCGGGCTGCCATGGATGGGATCCTGCTCCACGTATTGCGCGAGAAAGGCCTCGGCGTAGGCTGTCTTGTTTTGCGCGCAGGTCCGGTGGTCGTGCAGTTCGCAGTAACCGGGCGGCGGCTCGGCCGCCAGCCAGCACGCGCCGCGCATGCCGGGCAGTTCCTCCCGGGGTGCGCCGCCCTCCAGCCAGCGGGCGGCGGCCACGACGGTGCGCTCGCCCATGCCGTATAGCAGCAGGTCGGCGCCGCTGTCCGCCAGGATCGAGCGCCGCACGGTGTCGCTCCAATAATCGTAATGGGAGAAGCGGCGCAGCGACGCCTCCACGCCGCCGATCACGATGGGCACGCTGCCAAAGGCGCGGCGGATCAAATTACAGTACACGATGGTGGCGCGATCCGGCCGGCAGCCGGCGCGCCCGCCCGGCGCATAGGCGTCGGAGCTGCGCGGCTTTTTGGCGGCGGTATAGTGGTTCACCATGCTGTCGATCACCCCGGCGGACACCAAAAAGCCGAGCCGCGGGCGGCCGAACCGGCCCATGGCGCCGGGATCCCGCCAATCGGGCTGGGCCAGCATGGCCACGCGATAGCCGGCCTTTTCCAGCACCCGGCCCAGCAGCGCCGCCCCGAAGGAGGGGTGATCGACGTAGGCGTCGCCGCTCACGAACACAAAGTCGGGCGCGTCCCAGCCGCGGGCGGCCATATCCTGGGCGGTGGTGGGTAAAAAAGCTGCGCGCATGGTTTCCTCTTTGCTTGTTGAATGTTGTATTAACGCGAATCATGGGTAGGGCGCGGCGACCTCGACGCGCCGCCGTATTGCGTTGCAGGCCTGCTATTTTGGGCGAATCACGGCGCGTCCGGTGGCCGCGCCCTACAACGGTGAAACCCGCCGTGCCTGTAGGGGACGATGGCAATCGTCCCGTTCATAATGGGCGGATCATCACGGGCGGATTACCATCCGCCCCTACAGGAACGGCGGGCGTTCCGGCTGTAGGGGACGCCGCCCTCGGCGTCCCGCCGCAATGCGACAAAAGCGCGTTGGTTTGGACGAATCACGGCGCGTCGAGGGCGCCGCGCCCTACGCTTGGTTCGTATTCAACATAGGAAGGTCAGCGAATGCTCCGCTCCCTCGGGCAGTATCTTCTCCGGCTCCACCCTGGCGAAAGCGTCCGCGTCCAGGTAGAGCCAAAGGTGCGGATGCGTCTTCAATATCGTGGCCGGAATGTTTGGGGTGACCGGGCTTTGCAGGGTGTCGCGCACCGCGCCGGCCTTTACGGCGAAGGGCACGCAGGAGATAATGCGCTCGCATTGCAGGATCTGGTGTACCGTCATGGTCACCGCCTGCTCCGGTACATCCGCCAACGAGTCGAACCACTTCTCCCGCACCTGCTGGGCCTTGCAGCGCTCGTCCAGCCGCACGAGGATGTAGGCCTCCCGGGTGGCGAAATCGGCGGGCGGATCGTTGAAGGCGATGTGGGCGTTTTCGCCGATGCCGATCAGCCCCAAGTCCACCGGCTCCGAGCGGATCGCCGTGGCCAGAGCGGCCATGTTTTCTTGCGTGCCGTCCACCAGATGCGCCTTGCCGGGGTGGGCCACGCCGATAAACCGCTCCCGCAGGTACCTGCGGAAGCTGGCCCGGTGGGTGTCGGGGAGCCCTGCGTATTCGTCCAGGTGGAACATCTCGACCTGGGCCCAGGGGACGCTTTGGCGGGTGAGCGCGTCCAGGACGGCGAATTGGGACGCGCCGGTGGAAAGCACGATGCGGGCCTTTCCGCGGCGGCCGACGGCGTCCCGCAAAATCCGCGCCGCTTCGCTTGCCGCCGCCTCGCCCAGCCGCTGCGGATCGGGGAAAACAAAGATATCCATGCATCAAATTCCTCTCGGCCTGTCGTTATTCCGGCGTAACGGTAAAGCGGAAAACAAAGCACACGGGCAGGTGCGTCAAAGGATCGTTTGTCGTTGAGCCCGTGGGCTCAGCCTCCGTGTCCTCGCCGCCACGGTCAAGGTCAAGGGTCGTCCTCCTTTCCCTTTCGCCACATCTTTGGCATGCGCGCACGAGCAGGCCGCTCGCGGTTTCGGTTGGCTGCTCCTCGATGACCCAATCGGTAAAGGAGTGGCCAACGTCCACGTCCGCGTCGCGGCAGCCCCTGATCCGCGTCCCTTCTTTTTGTTTGCTGCATCTTTGGCATTTGAGAACTTCCAGGCCGTTCTCGGTGGCGGTCTCCTTTGTTTCGACGATCCATTGGAAGCAATGATCCTTGATGATGTCCGTGCCGTGGCAGCCGACGGTCTGCTCCTCTCTCGCCGCGCATCGCCGGCAGGTGCGAACCCTCAGGCCGTTCTTGCGGTCGGTCAGCGATACCTCGTCGATCCATTCGCCAAAGACATGGCCTATGTCGATGTCCGCCGCGCCGCCGCAGCCGATGATCTTCCTTTTCTCCAGCGCGCACCTTTGGCAAACGCAGGTTTGCAGGCCGCTTTTCGTGTCGCTCGGTTCTTCCACGGTGATCCAATCGGCAAAGGCATGGCCCATGAAGATATCCGCGTCGCCGCAGCCGATGGTCCTCTCTTCCTTCAACGGACATCGTGAGCAAGCGCGGGTTTGCAGGCCGTTGTTGCCGGGGGCCGGCTTCTTCTCGGTAGCCCAATCGGTAAGGGCATGGCCGATGTCCTTGTCGGCGCCGCCGCAGCCAACGGTTTGCGCTTCTTCACTTTTGCCGCACCGGAGGCAGGCGCGGGTTTGCAGGCCTTCCCCGGTGGCGGTCACCTCCTTTTCGACGACCCATTTATAGACATGGTCTATGGCCACATCCGCGTCGTGGCAGCCGATGGTCCGCTCCTCCCTCAATGCGCATCTTTGGCAAACGCGGGCTTGCAGGCCCTTTTCATAATCGGTCGGTTCCTTTTCGGCTTCCCACTCGGTGAAGGAATGCTCTGCGACGATGGGCGTGCCGTGGCAGCCGACGGGCTTCTCTTCCGTCAGATCACATCTTTGGCAAGTGCGGGTTTTCCGGCCGTTCTCAAAATCGGTCGGCGGCTCGTCGATCCATTCGTCAAAGGCGTGGTAAATCACTTTCATGTCCTCGTCCGCGCCGTCACAACCGATTCTCCGGGTTTTTTCCGTTTCGCCGCACCTCAGGCACACGTGGACTTCCAGGCCGTACTCGGTGGGAGCCGCCTCCTTTTCGACGACCCATTTGTAGACATGGTCTATGGTCACATGTGCGTCGAGGCAACCGATGGCCAGCTCTTCCCTAGACGCACACGCATCTCTCTTGCATGTGCGGGCTTTCAGGCCGTTTTCGCTTTCGGTCGGCTCCCTTTCGACGATCCATTCGCCAAAGGCATGTGCAATCGCCTTCATATCCCTGTCTGCATCGCCGCAGCCGATGATCTGCGTCGCTTCCCTTTCGCCGCATCGGAGGCAATCGAGGGCTCTCAGGCCGTATTCGGCGCCGGTCGGCTCCTCTTCGACGACCCATTTGTAGGCATGGGCGACGATTATGTCCGCGTCGCCGCAGCCATAGGGCGCCTCTTCCTTCAGAGCACATCGCTGGCATTCGCGGGCTTTCACGCCTTCTTTGTAATCGGTCGGCTCTTGTTGGGAGGTCCATGGCCCATAGGAATGATCCACGACGACATCCGCGCCGTGGCAGCCGATGACCTGCTCTTCCGTCAGATCACATCTTTGGCAAGTGCGGGCTTGCAGGCCGTTTGCGATAGGGGTTGGCGGTGTTACGATCCATTCGCCAAAGGCATGGGCAAGGTTGATGTCCGCGTCGCCGCAGCCAAACTCGCGCGTATCACAGTCGCCGCACCGCCTGCATTCGCGGGCCAGCAGGCCATTCCCGGTGTCGGTGGGGTTTACCTTAACCGTCCACTTGCCATAGCTATGCTCTATCGATATGTCCGCGTCCTTGCAGCCGACGACCAGTTCCTTGTCCTTTTCGCCGCATCGGAGGCAAGCGTGGACTTCCAGGCCGTACTCGGTGGGGGTCGCCTCTTTTTCGACGATCCGCTTGTAGACATGGTCTGCGATGCTATCCGCGCCGTGGCAGCCGATGGCCTGCTCCTCCCTGAACGGACATCTTTGGCAAACGCGGGCTTGCAGGCCTTTGTCGTAATCGGTCGGTTCTTTTTCGATGATCCACTCGCCATAGGCATGCTCGATCGCGATGTCCGCGTTGCCGCAGCCGATGGTTCGCATCATCTTTGCGTCGTTGCATCTTTGGCAAACGCGGGCCCTTAGGCCATTCTTGGTAGGCGACGGTTCTGCCACAACTTTCCATTCGCCAAAGGCATGGCCGATGTATACGTTTGCGCCGCCGCAGCCCAGGGTCTGTTCTTCCCTTTCACCGCATTCTCTGCGGCATTCACGGGCCCGCAGGCCGTTCTTGCCGGGGCCCGGGGGCTCTTCGATGAACCATCTGCCCATGGAATGGGCCACGATGTAGTCCGCGCCGTGGCAGCCGATGGTCAGCGTATCTTTTTCACCGCATCCGATTCGGGTGCATTCGCGGGCCAGGAGGCCGTTCGCGTCAGGGGCCAGCGGTATTACCTCGATCCATTCGCCGAAGGCATGGCCGGCGAATGCGTCCACGTCGCCGCAGCCCAAGGACTGCGTCTCGCCCTCGCCGCAGAGGAGGCATTCGCGGGCTCGCAGGCCGTTCGCCTCAGGGGTCGGGGGCTTTGTGATGACCCATTCGCCAAAGGCATGGCAAAGATTCATGTCCGCCTTGCCGCAGCCGATGGACAGCGACTCCACCTCGGCGCATCGGGCGCACTCGCGGGTAAGCAGCTGATTGCCGGGAGCCGGTTCCGTGGCGAAGAGCCATCCGTAAAAGGCGTGCTCCACGGGGATGTCCGCGTCCCGGCAGCCGAGGGTCTGCTTTTCCCTTTTGCCGCATCTGGCGCATTTGCGGGATTGCAGGCCCGCCTCGGTATCGGTCACTTCCTTTTCGGTCTCCCATTCGCTAAAGGCATGGCCCACGTCCACGTCCGCGTTGTCACAGCCGACAGTTCGCGTTTCCTTGTTTTTGCCACACCGTTGGCACTCGCGGGCTTGCAGGCCCTTCTCATACTTGGTTGCTTCCTTTACGGTTTCCCATTCGCCGGGAACATGGCCGACGTCTATATCCGCGCCGTCGCAGCCGATGGTTTGCTCCTGCCTTTCGCCGCAACGGAGGCATTCGCGGGCGCGCAGGCCTGGCGCGATATCGGTCACTTCAATTTCGACTTCCCATTCATCAAAGACATGGCCGACGTCTATGTCCGCGTCGCCGCAGCCGATGGCCAGCGCCTTCCTTTCGCCGCATCTTTGGCATGTGCGGGCTTGCAGGCCGTTCTCGGTGGTGGCCGGCCTCTTTTCGACGGTCCATCTGCCAAAGGCATGGCCTATATCGATGTCCGTATCTTTGCAACCGAGGGTGCGGGTCTTTTCATGGCCGCATCGTTTGCAAGCGCAGATCTCCAGGCCGTTCTTGTCAGGGGCCGGTTCTTCCGTCACCTCCCAGTCGCCAAAGGCATGGGGAACGTTCATGTCCGCGTCGTCGCAGCCAAAGTAGCGCGCCTCATGATCGTTGCATCTGCTGCACACGCGGACCAGCAGGCCCTTGTCGGTATCGGTCGGTTGCATTTTGACCGTCCATTCGCCAAGGTGATGATCTATCAGTATATCCGCATCTTTGCAGCCGATGATCCGCTCTTCAATGAGCCCACATCTTTGGCAAACGCGGGCTTCCAGGCCGTTCCTGTCAGGGGTTGGTTCTATCACTACTTTCCATTCATCATAGGCATGGTCTACGATTATGTCCGTGTCGTGGCAGCCGACAGTCCGCGTTTCCTTCAGTTTGCATTCATGTCTTTGGCAAGTGCGGGCATCCAGGCCGTTTTCGGTAGGGGTCGGCGGTTTTTTCTCGGCCCATTCGTCAAAGGCATGGTCTATGACGATGTGCGCATTTTTGCAGCCGATGATCTGCTCTTCTTCAACACTACATCCTTCTCTTTGGCAGAAGCGGGTTTGCAGGCCAAACTCGGTATCGGTCGCCTCCGTGACTTGCCAGTCGGTAAAGGCATGCCCAACGATGATGTCCGTGTCGTAGCAGCCGATGGTCTGCACCTCCCTCAGCTTGCACCTTTGGCAAGCGCGGGCTTGCAGGCCGTTCTCGGTCTCGGTCGGCGGTATTTCGACGATCCACTTGCCAAAGGAATGGCCCGTGAATGGGTCGTCGCAGTCGATGATCCACTCCTCCTTTGCGTCGCACCGGAGGCATTCGCGGGCCAGCAGGCCGTTTTCGGTAGGGGTCGGCGGTATTGCGACGCGCCATATGTCAAAGGGATGGCATAGGGTGATGTCCACCTCGCCGCAGCCGATGGTGCGCGCCTTCTTTTTTCCGCACCGCAGGCACTCGCGGGTCAGCAGGCCGTTGTCGGTGGCGGTCGCCTCCTTTTCGACGATCCACGCGTCGAAGGCATGGCCGATAAGGATGTCGGCGCCGCCGCAGCCGATGATCCTCTCTTCACCCTGGCGGCACCTGGAGCATTCGCGGGCCAGCAGGCCGCTCTCGGTAGCGGTCGCCTCCTTTTCGACGACCCATTTGCCGATCACGTGGCCCGCGTCGATATCCGTGCCGCCGCAGCCCACGCTCATCTCTTCCCGCAGCTCGCATCTGCGGCAAATGCGGATCAGCAGGCCGTTTTCGAGATCGGTCACTCCCTTTTCGATGGCCGTTTCGACAAAAACATGGCCCGCGGTAATGTCGCAAGCCACCCGTACAAAGCCGCCGGATATCTTGCCGCTGTCGTACAGTTCGATGTATCCCGAATTCTCCAAGTCCTTTAGGAATGTTTGCGCAAAATCGAGAAGCGCCGGCTTGCCGATCATGTCGTGGTACAGGCCCACGGTGTAAATGGAAGCCTCTTCCCCCAGCGATTGCGCCAGCTGGAACACGGCGTTGGCGGAATCGTATAGGTGCCTGCCCGCCTCCACAAAGGGGTATTCCGCCTTCGTGTACGGGCCCGCCGCCGATTTGGGGTAGTCGTTGGGCATGCCGTCGGTCAAAAGCACGATGTTCTTGATCGCGTCATCGGGTATGGTGCCGGAGGCGATGAGCTGCTGCGCCTTGTGCAGCCCATCGTAGGTGCCGGTCATGCCGTAGCTTGCGATTTGGTTGATCGCCCTTTCGATCTCGGAAAGATCGTTGCTGAAGCCGCACAACTCCCTGGCCTGCGTGGAAAACGCGACGACGGCGATATAATTCCGCCCGTCCTCGGCGAGGATGTACTCCGCGAATTGGATCGCTCCCGCCTTCATTTGCTTCTCGGGCTCGCCGCGCATGCTGCCGGACGCGTCGAGCACCAGCACGGTGTAGGAGCACGAGGGATGGCCGGCCGTGGGGGGCGGCTCGACGCTGATGCGGACGGTGTCGTAGCCGTTCCATGTGGGCGTTTCCCAGCCCGCGGCGCCTTCCAGGAAATAAATGCGGAACCCGCCCGGCGCGCCGCCGAATACATCGCGGCCGAAGGTGTCGGGGGCGTCGCCCAGGAACAGCACGCCTTCAAGGCCGGTGCAACCGGAGAACGCGCCGTCTCCGACGCTCGTTACAGTGGCCGGGAGGGTCGCGCTGGTGAGCTGAACGCACGCCGCGAACGCCTCCCCTCCGATCGCCCGCACCGTTTGGCCGTTTATGTTCTCCGGCACCACGGCGACGCGCTCCGCGCCCTCGTAGCGGGTGATGGAGACGCTGCCTGGATCGATCACCTCGCTGGCATAATCCCCTGCGGAACCGGCGGGCAGCGGCGGGCGGTCGTCCGCCAGCGAAGCATGGGCGGACAAAAGGACGAGCAGCAAGGACACCAACATCACCGCGTGAAGCAACCTTTTCCGGTTCATCATGGGGGATCCTCCTTTGTATCGGGGATTCGGACGGAAAATAAACAAAGCGCGAAGGCACTGCCATGCTTTACGCTCACACGATATGATGATAGCAAATTTTGGCCTAAGATTAAATTAAGCATTTGTATCGTTTGTACTCATTTACTCCTACATTTGTGTTAAATCCGGCAGGGGAACCACCACCTCGTGGGTGCTCCCATCGTCCTGCAATGCGATCCAATCCTCCGCCTGTTTGCGGCCGTCGACGGTTACGTGTGTAACATCCCGCCGCGCGCTGATGCGATAGGTGGAGCCGCCGTGCCGGTACGCAAAGGAGAGGGAGTCCCACCCCTTGGGGATCCGCGGCGTCAGCCGGAGCGCGTCGCCCCGCTTTTCGAAGCCCAGCAGGGCGTGCATGCCGGCGATCCACAGCCAGGCCGCCGAGCCGGTGTACCAGGTCCAGCCGCCGCGCCCGGTTTGCATGGGGTTGGCGTACACGTCGGCGGCGCTCACGTAGGGCTCCACCCGGTACCGGGCCGCCCGCTCCGGGGCGCCCGTGTGGGCGGTGGGCAACAGCATGCGCAGCACCTCCCAGGCCCGCTCCACCTGGCCCAGCTCGGCAAAGGCCAGCACCGCCCACGCCGCGCCGTGGGTGTACTGCCCCCCATTTTCGCGGACGCCGGGCAGGTAACCCTGGATGTAACCCGGATTCCGCGCCGATTGCCCGGATGCGCTAGAAGAATCAGGAGAGTCAGAAGAAGCTGACGGGTCGGAGGGATCAAAGGGCGGGGCCAGCAGCTTGACGATGCCGTGCTCCCGGTCGATCAGCCTGTCCCACAGGGATTCCATCGCCCGCCCGGCCCGCTCGGGGATCGCCCCGCCGAGCACGGCCCAGCACTGGGCGATGCAGTCGATCTCGCAGCAGGGATCGCCCGCACAGCCCAGGGGCGTACCGTCGTCGAACCAGGCGCGGCGGTACCAGGCGCCGTCCCATGCGTGGGCCTCCAAGCTGGCCAGCAGGCGGGCGCGCAGGGCCAGCAGCTCGTCGCGCTGCAATTCGCCGCATAGGGGCGCGATGGAATGCAGTGTGGCAGCAAAGAACCAGCCCAGCCACACGCTTTCGCCCCGGCCTTCCGCGCCCACGCGGTTCATGGCGTCGTTCCAGTCGCCGCCGCCCATCAGGGGGATGCCGCGCCTGCCCAGCGCCACGCGGCGGACCGCCCGCAAACAGTGCTCGAGCAAGGGCTCCCGCACATCGGATTCCTGGGCGCTCCCGTACCAGTCCTCCTGCCCGCCGGGGATGTCCGCATCGCGCAGGTAGGGTATATGCTCCGCCAGCACCGATGCGTCGCCGGTGGCCCGCACGTAGGCGGCGGCCACGTAGGGCAAGAAGAGCAGGTCGTCGCTGATCCGCGTGCGCACGCCCCGGGCCGGCGGATGCCACCAATGCTGCACGTCGCCGCTCTCGAACTGGTGGGCGGCGCAGAGCAGCAGGTGATCCCGCACCGCTCGAGGATCGGTATACAACAGAGCGAGGGTGTCCTGCAGCTGATCGCGGAAGCCGAAAGCGCCCCCGGCTTGGTAGAAGCCGGCCCGAGCCCAGAGCCGGGAGGCGGTGAGCTGGTAGGGCAGCCAGCGGTTGAGCATCACGTTGAGGGCCGCGTCGGGGGTGCGCACCGTGAGGCGGGATAGCCGGTCCTCCCACAGCGCCTGCACCTCGGCCAGCCGCCGCGGAGCCTGACCGGCCGCGTTCTCCGCGGCTTGGAGGGCGGCTTCGGCGCTTTCGGCCCAGCCCAGCGCCGCGTGCACCTCCGCCTCGGCGCCCGGCATCAGCCGTACCGGCGCGCGGAGCACGGCGCAGGCGTCGTCCATGCCCAGGGAATCCAGGGTATGCCGATACATGCCCCGGGGCGCCAAGGTACCGCCCAGCCCAAGAAAACCGGCGCGATCGAGGCCGGTCTGCACCTCGGTCTCGCCGGGCATCGCTAAGAAGGCGCATCCGGGCAGGTTGGGGCTCTGGGCCAGGCACACGCCCTTCGCCACGTGGGCGCGGGTCATGCGCGGCGCGTCTTCCCGGTCTCCCAGGGCCCAGGACGCGTAGGCGGTGACGGTCAGCTCCCGGGCGTCGCCGATGCTGCGCAGTTGAATCAAGGTGTGCTTGAGGGGCGCGGCCGCGTCCACGAACACCGTGGCCCGGTATTCGATGCCCAGGGCATGCCCTTCGTACCGGGTAAAACCGGGGGCGTGGGTCACGCGCGCCGCGTGGGAGAGCAGGCCGGCGAAGTGACCGGTCTCCTCGTCGCGCAGGTAGAGGGCCTCGCCGGGGCGGGAGCGCACCGGGTCGTTCATCCAGGGGGTGAGCCGGCCGCCGTGGCTGCTGTGCGCAAAGGTAAAGCCCGCGCCGCGCTCGCTGCAAACCGCGCCGAAGGACGGGTTGGCCAGCACGTTGCACCAGGGGGCCGGGGTGGGCTTGCCCGGCTGCAAATCGATCACATAGTCGCCGTTGCGCGCAAAACCGCCCCAGCCGTTAAACAGCAGGCGGCTCAGCGGCCTGACCGCGGGGACGGGATACGAAGGCGGCGGATACAGCCCTTGGGCATTTGCCTGCTGTTCGATCGGCGGGATGCCCGTGCGCATCGCCTTCATCTGCGCGCCCAGCGGCCCCTTTCCGCCGTGGAGCACCAGCGAGGAATGGGCGATCAGGGCGTTCCGCCGGTGGGGTTCGATCGCTTGGGCGTCCAGGAAGTGCACGCCGCCGGCCTTGCCCACCAAGTCCCGGGCGTGGCCCGAGGCCACCATCTCCTGGAGCGCGCTGCGGGTGGGAGGGTAGTACTCGCCGCCGTGATCGTCCAGCAGCACCAGGTCGGCCCACAGCCCCCATTGCCGCCAGGCCTCGTGGATCTTGAACAGGCTGCGGGCCAAGGGCAGGTGCGCCGGCTCCTCGGCGCACAGGGTGAGGATGGGCAGGTCGCCGGACAGGCCGCAGGCCCACAGATCCTCCCGCTTGCAGGCGCACGGCGGCAGATGGGCCCGGGCCGTGTTCTGCCCCCGGTAGAGCATGTAGGAGGCGAGGCGCTGGGCCTGGTGCTGCATGCCCGGATCCAAAGAGAGGTAGTCGGCGGCCACCTGGGCCTGGGTTTGCGCCAGCTCCAGGGCCCGCTGGGCCGCGCCCAGGTCGGCGTACTGGGCGGCCAGCTGCGCGGCGTCCTCGATGCCGAAGGCCGCCGCCGTGGCAAAGGCGAACCGCGCGCTTTCCCCCGGCGGCACGGTGACCGTGGTTCCCAGAGACATGCAGGGATCCACCACCGCGCCCACGCTGCCCTCGGCATCGCCCTCCCGCAGCGCCCGGGGCAGCAGCAGGCCGTGGTCGCGCCCCAGGAACCGGGCGCGGTCGGTATGGGCCGTCCAACGCAGGCCGGGGACGTCGGCCGCCGCCGCATGGAGCAGAATGGGGTAACGTTCCTGCGGGGCGCGGGGGCGGCGCTGGGCCGTGATCGCGTTTTGCCCCTCGATCCGCGCCGTTTGGATAAACAGGTTGCGGAAGGCGGGGTGGGCCTCGTCGGCGGCCTGGGCCGAGAGCGCCACCTCAAAGAAGGTGGCCACCGACAGGGTGCGCGGGGCCCCGCCCCGGTTGTGCAGGGAGAGCAGGTGGATGGCCGCGCCGTCCAGCGGGCACACGAAGCACTGCAGGGCGCTGTGTACCTCCCCCTGCCGCCGCACGAACACGGCCGAGCCGGTCTCGAAGCGGGTCTCGCCGGGCAGCCCGCTCTGGGCGGCGCGCCAGGCCATGCCGCTGTCCGCATCGTATACGTAGCACTGCAGGCCGTAGCCGTCGGCCAGCGGATCGGGCCGCCAGCGGGTGAGCATCAGGCCGTTGTGGGCGATGTATCCGCCGCCCCGGGCGTCGCACAGCAGGGTGGTGCCCTCGCCGTAGAGCAGCTGGGTTTCCAGGGGGATGGTCTGTGGGTGCACGTGGCGCACCGCCCGCACCGGCCGCTTGGCGGGGGCGTCCACCCGGCGGGTGCTCCGGATGCGCCAATGCAGCGCCTGGCGGGCCGGGGTCCGCTCCTCCAGCAGCAGCTCGAAGGCCTCCACCCGCGGGCTGGAATGAAAGGCGGCCACCAGCGAATCCTCGGTGAGGGCGTTGCACAGCGCGCACAGCACCATGCCCTGGTGGTGGGCCATGTGGCTGCGCACCAGCTGGTACGCGCCCTCGGCGGTGGGGGCGGTGTAATCGGCGGCCTCGTAAAATCCCAGGGTTCCGCTCCAAGCGAGGGCGCGCATGCGCAGCAGGTTGTCGCAGGCCTCGGCGGGGGCCACGCCCAGCGCCAGCGCCGACGCGTAGGGCGCGATCACCTGGG
>Ga0123353_10003153_pt1 | contig 20722 bp, 15 predicted proteins | sample TergutLab28metaG_3_FD_92763 | JGI IMG/M metagenome (GOLD analysis project Ga0123353, IMG submission 92763) | Labiotermes labralis P3 segment gut microbial communities from Petit-Saut dam, French Guiana - Lab288 P3 | ecosystem: Host-associated > Arthropoda: Insects > Digestive system > Gut ... | reverse complement strand
GGTTATTGCCCGATAATTTGCTCTGTTTTTGTGGCTTCAGCGATATTATCTTGAAATCCATTGCGTCGCATAAGATTCGCCCCCATTCGGTTGCGCCGAACGGAGACTTTGTCTGCAGTCTGACCCCTCACCCCTGATGGGGTGAGGGGTTCCTCGGTGACGGCGGATACACATCCACCGGTCAAGGGTCCGTTATTTCTATCTCTGCTTTCGTATCCGCATAACTCACCGCGTCAATACGTCGGCGTGTGTGAAGTATAAACGGATTATCAATCATCCCCATGAAACATTCCAAGCGCTGTCTTTCCATACGACTTGTACCGGATCGCTTGTAACAGGGACTAAGGTGCCATTCCAAAATATGTTATGGCCTTCTGCGGTTACACTACCATCAGCACTGACGGTTACAACTATAACCATACAGCTGCTGTCTATACTCCAACGTCCTGCTGGCGCAAGCAGATAATAATGCGTTCCAGGCTCAAAATTCATCACCGTTGTCTCAAACTGCGGGTTCATTTGGCTTAAGCCGATACCGGAATGCCAACGGCCGGGAGTTATTGAGCTTGTTATGCTTGAGTTGACCCAAACTCCGATAGGCAAATTGGAACTGGGTACATTCACCGCCCTAATCGGTGCGGGTATGGGAAATCCATCATTAATATATGCCGGCATATCAACTGCCGCCCCAAAACCGGGGAGTTTGCCGTTTTGAATCGTCCAACCGTCCGCTGTTGTGAACAGCCCGCCAATTGTGCCGTCAGCCCTGATAACAGCGGCGGTTATGTCTTCGCCATCTATCTTGTCATGTCCTTTGATGAGTGTTTTTGGTACATTGTTTCCTATGACTGTCATGCCGCTAAACGCCACATTGTTGTACAGGGGGCTTTGTATATGTGAGGTTACGATGTCGTTAACGCCGGCAATACGTCCTAACCAGTCTGAGTCAGTTGTAACATTGGGGTTCAATGCGGCACAGCTTACAACAGTTCCGCCGTTGTTCCAGCCTACTATTCCGCCAATATCTCCGCCTTGACCGTTAATTGCGCTTATGGAGTAGCAGTTTACAATGGTTCCCCAATCGCTCTTGCCCACTATACCGCCAATTTGGTGACCGGTAATCGTACCCCTAGAGTAACATTTCTGCACGAGCCCGCCATCGTTCCAGCCTACCACGCCGCCAGCCCTGTTGCCGCCAACCGTGCCGGTAGAGTAACTGGTTTTCACTGTTCCATATTGAGAGTTATAACCAGCTACGCCGCCAACTACGGAGATGCCGGAAGCCGTCCCCGTATTGTAACTGTCCATAATGTTTGAGCTGTTACTACCGGTCAGGCCGCCGATATTATTAGCGCCGGTAACCTCGCCCGTAAAGTAACTGTTCTTCATGGTCCCGCTGTTGTTGCCGATCAGGCCGCCGATATCGGAGTTGCCGGCGCCCGTGCCGGTAACCGTGCTCGTAGAGGAACAGTTTTCAGTGTTCCCGCCGTTACCGCCCGAAATGCCGCCGACGAATTTATAACCGGTGACCGAACCCGAAGTATTGCTGTTTTTAATAGATCTAGAGCTGCTGCCTGCTATGCCGCCTACCGCTTCGTTTCCATTGACCGAGCCTATGAAGATGCAGTTTTCAATTTCTCCTTGAAATTTGAGTCCCACTATTCCGCCGATATAATCATTGCCGGTGATAAAGGCATTCGTTATGGTAAGATCTTTTACAAGACCGCCATACATAGAAGCAAAAAGACCTAGGGCATTTGTAGATGGATCGTTAATATAAAGCCCGGATATGGTTTTGTTATTGCCGTCAAATACTCCGCCAAAGTTGTTGCCGCCAATCGGAATCCAGCCTTTGCCGCCGTTGAAGTTTACCCCGTAATCGGGAAGGTCGATGTCGTTAATCAGCTTGTAGTGCGCTCTAAAGTATTCGTTCCAGTTGTGTGTGCTGGGATTTGGAACCGTCGGCGTATTTACTAATTCAGCCATCAACGCGAGTTCCGCCGCATTGTGGATTAGGTACGGGTCAGCTTCTGTACCTTGACCGGCAAGAGACGTCATATGCGGTATATGTGTCGGCATATCAAATGCAGTCCCGAAACTGGGAAGCTTGCCGTTCTGGATTGTCCAGCCGTTCGCTGTTGTAAACCGCCCGCCAATTGTGCCGTCAGCATTGATGCTCGCGGCGGTTATATCCTCGCCGTCTATTGCACCAAGCCCTTTGTCGAGCGGTGTTTTCTGTACACCGTTTCTTGTGATTATCATGTCGCTAAACGCTACATTATTAGACATAGTGCCGCTGCTAAAGCCGGCAACGCGTCCGTACGCTAATGTATCAAAGGTTGTTACACTTAGGTTTAACGCGGCGCTGTTTGTAACGCTTCCTAAGTTCCTGCCAATTATTCCGCCAACCCAGTAGCTGTTGCTGTGAACTGAGCCCGTCGCGTAACAATTCGTAATAATCCCAATCGCGCTGTTCAAACCCGTAATGCCGCCTACTTGATAACTACTGCCGGTAACCGTGCCCGTAGAGTAACAATTTTCCACGGTTCCGAGGCTGTTAGTGCCAACTATACCGCCAACGCTACTGCCGCCGGAGACCGCGCCCGTAGAGTAACTGTTTTTCACCATCCCATTGTTCCAGCCTACCAAACCGCCAATACCGTAGCCGTTGAGAACCGAAGCGGTAGAGTAACTGTTTGATATAGTTCCCTCGTTTGAGCCCACCAAGCCACCTAGCGAAGAACCACCACTGACCGATCCTTTGGTATGGCTGTTTGTTATAGTCGCAGAGCTGTTCCCCACTATGCCGGCAACACGGGTTCCGCCGGAAACCGTGCCTGTAAAGGAAAAGTTTGTTATGATTCCTTGCAAGTTGGATCCCGCCAATCCGCCGACATTATTAGCGGCGATAACTGAACCATTAATTATGGTAAGGTCTTTCACAGTGCCGTTTAAGATAGTACCAAAAAGGCCTGTGTTATGTGCGGATGGATCGTTAATATAAAGCCCGGATATGATTTTTTTATTTCCGTCTAATATGCCGCTAAACATGCTGCTGCTATTTCCAATCGGAATCCAGCCTTTGCCGCCGTTGAAGTTTACCCCGTAATCGGAAAGGTCAAGGTCGGCATCAAGTCTGTAGTGTGCGGCATTGTAAGTTGTATTCCCCTCATTCACTAATTGAGCCATCAACGCGAGTTCCGTCGCATTGGTGATAATGAACGGATCAGCATCTGTGCCTTGACCGGCAAACAAAAATCCCATGGGAACACAATCACAATAGTCGTCCGCGGTGTGGCCGGGATTAACCCTTTGCCAAACCCATGTTTTGCCGCCTACATATGAGCTTCCAACCGGGTCGTCCATCATTAGCGTATAAGATGAAGCTGTATTGCGCCATGTTAACCCCATTGCCGGCCGGAATGGCACTACTGCTGGCTCTTCCGGAGTACAAATCGTCCCGTTTCCTACAGCTACCCATACACCTGTGTATGTAGCGTTTTGGAGAGGTTCAGGCAGCCCTGCGTTGACTGAGGGTGTTCCGGGACCCATGTGACCGGGGATTCCGTGGATGTAATGAAATTCGAAATTTTCTCCCAGAACAAGATGGCGCAGAGAGGGTAGATAAGAAAGAAAATTGCTCATGATGCTAGCGTTTAAGCCCCTGGTATCCCATCCGGACAGGTTCAGGCTTACTAGATTTGACGCGCCGCCAGTCTCATAAACTCCGAACACATTGTTCATATATTCCACATTTCTAACATCCCAACCGGATAGGTCCAGACTTGTTATACTTCTTAAATTATTAAACATATAACGCATATCTTTCAAACTGCTAGTATCCCAACCGGATAGGCCGGCAATGCTTGTTATATGGCCAAAGTAGCCCATTCCGCCGCCAAACATAAAGTTCGTAGTTTCCAAACTGCCGGTATCCCGCCAGGAGAGGTCCAAGCTTGGTATATCCGCGTTTGAAAACATCGAGCTCATATCTTGCGCATTGCTGACATCCCAATCGGACAGATTTAGGCCCGTTAGACTCTTTGCACCGCTAAACATAAGATTCATATTAGTAACACTGGCGGTATTCAAAACGGACAGGTCTAGGTCTGTTATATTTACACCGAAAAACATACTGCTCATATTCTGCACATTGCTAGTATCCAATGCGGACAGGTCGAGGCTTATTGGATTTCTATTGCCTATACCGTCAAACAACCAGCTCATGTCAGTTACTTTGCTAGTGTCAAAATAATGCAATCCCTCTATAGCGGTTACATTATTTAAACGTCTGAATAAACCTACTAAAGAATTAACGCCCGTAACCTGACCGGTAAAAACAATCTTGTTAATATTGGCGCTGTGTGCAGCCCACGGGTTTTCCCAATGGTTGGTCCAGTTGATAAAACTGCCTGGTCCGCCGTGCAAATTCAGCGTGCCGTCAACAGACAGCGACCAGGGTAAATTACTGCCATAATCGGTTATTATTCCAGACGCGAGATAACTTTCAGTAGAACGTATCTGCGCGTCAGCCCAGACAGCCCAGTCATTAAGCCAGCCGTCGCCGCCGTTCCAGACTCTTAGCCTTAGCTCGTTTGCGCCGGTAATGTTGACTTTCAGCTCATACGCGTCGGCCGTCGTCAAAATGGGCGTTGTCGCAACAACCACGCCGTCCGCTAAAACCTCAAACACAACCGTACCTCCGGGTTGTCCATTCATCACATCGTCCACGCCGGCCACAGCGTAAAACTCATTGTATCTTGTGTCCGGGATAGCTACGACAATATCCGCCGGTGTGCTGTTATCATCAAAGGGGGCTGTTCCCACGCCTTTGGAGTATGTAATCCCGCCCAGTACAATCGAGCTGCCGCCCAGATTCACGTCACGGCCTATGGGGTAGTCGACTTTCCATTGTGGGTCGTTCGCACCTTCTATGCCCCAAGTCGCCTCCAGCCAATGCATGTCGCTAATAAATATGGGCTCTAGTCCCTGTGCCAACGCTGGTGGCGGTGCAAACACTGGGAATACCCCAAGCAACAATGCGATCACGAGTGTAAACGATAAAACCTTTTTCATAACAATTTCTCCTTTTTTAATATTTCCATAATTATAAATATAAAATAATAAAAAAACAACAAATATCGGAATAAAAGGGCTGAAAGAAGGAGCAAATGACCTTTTTGTACACAGTAATGATCTGCGGAAAAGAATCTCATATTATAAAGATAGGAAACACAGAAAGCCGTGTTTCCTATCTTTTGCTGTATACTGTAGAGAAGAGGCGCCGACCCCAATAGCCGAATGGGTAGCGGCGAGGGCAACGTTGTAATCCAGCTGCCCATAAGCCACTCGGTCTCCGGTTACATCCAAAGACAGATCGCATAAAGATGCAGCTGCTCTGACTACATTCCTCAAAAGGTTTTGTAATAAAACACCGCCAGTTGTGTCCTGTCACGCAGCTCCAATTTTTCAAGAATGACGCTGAGATAATTCCTCACGGTACCTTCGCTTAGATACAACACGTCCGCAATTTCCTTGTTGTTCAGCCCTTTTGCCACCTGTTTGATTATCTCCATCTCACGTTCATTGATATTATAGCCGGACAAATTCGGCTTCACCTGTTCGTTAATAAACGTCGGAAGCTTGGCGACAACCTCACCCCCAAACACGCTTTGCCCTGTCATGACAGCCTTAAGCGCCGGAGCTATAGCATCGGCATTTTGTTTGATTAGATAGCCTTTAGCCCCTATACTCAGCGCTTTTATGATGTATTCATTATCGGAGAATGTGGTCAGAAACAGCAACTTCGCATCGGGATGTTTCCGCAAAATTTGCTCTCCTGCGTCTAGCCCGGAAATTCCGCCCATTCGGATGTCCATCAGCATAATGTCTGGACAGGCGCTTTCATACAGTTCAACTGCTTCCTCGCCGCTTGTTCCGACAGCTGCCACCTCTATCTCGGGATCGGTCTGTAATATTGTTTTTAGCGACTCGCAAATAAAGCAGTCGTCGTCAACGATAATTATCTTCATAAAAGCCTCCTTTTCTGGGAAGTGTCCCGGGGGTTCGGGGGGATAGGTGCGCCCTGGCGGGCAATGCGGGGGTTATATCTCCGTGCCCCCATAATACCCCCTCCAGAGGGGGGGTGTGTTAAGATACCTGCCTCGAATCCTTACGATTTTGGAATTGAAATAAATATCTTAAACCCCTTGTTCCGCTCGGTATGAAAAATACCTCCAAGGGTATCCACACGATCAGTCATGTTTTGAAGACCAATCCCGTTTACACTGATACTCGCTTTGACTGTACCGTTGTCCAAAATCAAAAGCTGGTAAAACGCCGGGTGTTCCGTCACTGTGACTGCCGCTTCGGTGGCATTGCTGTGCCGGGCAATATTACTCAATGACTCGCGCACGATAGAAGAAAAACAGAGCCTTACTTCGACAGGCAGCGTGCCGGCATTGTAACGCAACCGGACCGGACAGAAATTAAACCCGTTTACTAGAGTTTCCAATTGGCTTTTTAGATCTACAGACTCGTCATGCAGGTCGTGGACACTGCTGCGTATGCTGTTCATCGCGTCCGACAATGTATCTTTAATCAAATTAAACTCATCGGTCAGCTTGCTGTTGTCAGAGTATATTACACGCAGCGCGTCAATCTGTAAAAGAGAACGCGTTAACAGGTGCCCGACATTATCGTGTATCTCACGGGCGATACGGTTACGCTCAGCCAGTGTGGCGAGTTTTACCTCATAGTCCTGTTTTTCCATCAGATCACGGTTTTTCTGTTCTAAAAGCTCGGCGCGTTCCTTTGCGCTGTCCATCATATTAAAATATTCATCACGGCTTTTTAACTGTGCCGCCGTTCTGTATTGCAGCAGGAATGCCACACCGGATGACAACATAACAATCATTGTAACCTGCGGGATACCGATAAGAAAACAGGTCGGCAAAGCTAATATCCAAGTGAACCTAGCAAGCCCTTTTTGGGGGGAACGGGGGATTTCCCCCCGCATTGCCCGATAGGGCACCCGCCCGGCACAGTCGTATACAATCAGCGGCAGAAAAACAACAAACCCGGGAACAAACAGGCACAGTACAACATATCCGGCACACAGGAATGCCGGGAGTTTGTTTTCAAAATAATCACAGAGCGAACTAACCGCCACCGCGACAAGCATCGTGACGATGGAAAACCACCCGATCTCGATAAACGACAGCATGAGCAGGCATAGCCCAAATAATACTAACTTGTCAATCAACTTTTGCATATTGTCATTATATCATAGGCGTAACGCAACGACAACCTTAACTACGCCGGTTATCGTTGACGGTGAATGATAAGTATATAGACGCTTTGCTGCTGTTATATCAAAACCTAAGCCGTGAAAAATGACATATGTCATATATTAAAGAACTATATTCGTGATAATGCTCACTGTTAATATAAAAAGTTTGCTGATATAATTATAGCAGATTGATAAAGTACATACTACATCTGAGTAGCCAAAGGGGGTTTGTGAAGGAGAATCCCCCTTTACGCAATAAGTTGCTTATTGCGTTTGTAAAACGTTATAATACCATAAAGAATTAGGGGGAAATCTTTTATGATCCAAGTAAAAAGCCTTGTAAAACGTTACGGTGAACTGGTCGCGCTGGACCACTTCAATCTGGATGTATGTAAAGGGGAAATTTTTGGGCTGTTAGGACCAAACGGCTCGGGTAAGACCACGGCAATCAACTGTATGCTTTCACTGCTGAAATACAGCAAGGGAGAGGTTAATCTCTTTGGTGAGCCTATGTTACCGGAGCATTATTCGAGTAAACGGCGTATCGGCGTGGTCATGCAAAATGTTGCTGTGTTCAATGAATTAACGGTGACTGAGAATATCGACTATTTTTGCGGCCTTTATGTGACGGAGAAATCCAAACGCAAGGTTTTAGTTGAGGAAGCTATCACCTTCACCGGCTTGGGGGATTTTCGTAAGTTTTTGCCCAGGAAGCTCAGCGGAGGTCTGCTGAGGCGGCTAAACATCGCCTGCGGTATCGCGCACAAGCCGGAACTCATATTCCTTGATGAGCCGACAGTGGCGGTCGATCCGCAAAGCCGTAATCATATATTAGAGGGGATTCGGGAGCTAAACCGTAACGGCGCGACCATTGTATACACCTCACATTATATGGAGGAGGTCGAGCAGCTCTGTACGCGGATAATGATCATGGACAAAGGAAAAGCCGTTGCTACCGGAACCAAAGAGGAACTAAAGGCAATGATCCGCGCCGGTGAGAAGTTGACCGTGGAGATATATAATCTGCCCGATACTGTCCTTTTAGAGATAAGTGCGCTGGACGGTCTTAGTCAAACCGAATACGACGGCAATATTTTGACCGCCCGCTTCGTTACCGGAAGCCATCGTCTTAGCTCGGTACTAGATATTCTAAAGCGCAGTCAAGTCGGTTTTGGGCGCGTTTTTTCCGAGCCGCCCACCCTAAACGACGTCTTCCTCGAAATTACAGGTAAAGAATTGAAAGATTAGCCGGGTGGCCTGGCGGCCAATATGGGGGGGAGTGCCCCCCGTTGCCCCCGGGGGATTATGATGTAGGAGATATGTTTATGTTTTGGAATATTTACGGGAAGCGCGTCCTCTGTAGTCTACGCAGTAAAGAAATATTGATTTGGACGTGGATCTTCCCTACTATTTTGTCGACAATGTTTTACTTCACTTTCAGCTCTTTAGACACAGCGGGGCAGCTCCGTACGTTCCCAATTGGGGTCCTTGACGACGAGATGTACCGCCAAGACGAAGCGTTTCGCTTGGCATTGGAATCCGCGTCCGGCGAGGGCGGGCTGTTCGAACTGACCGTATTCACCGGCACGGCGGCGGCAGACGCGGCGTTGGAGAACGGCGGAATCGAGGGTTATATTCTAGCCGGTGAAATACCCGCGTTGTTTGTTACCGGAGACGGAATTAACCAGACGATAGTAAAAGGATTTTTAGACCGGTATCTCCAAACCAGAAACAGCATCGGGCTTATCTTGAGCCAGAACCCCGGAGCGGCGCAAGACTTGCCCATGCTGTTGACACCGGTAAACTATACTGAGGAGATCTCTCTCTCGCAAAACCCGCCGACTAATATAGTCACCTTTTTTTACGCGCTGCTGGCGATGATTTGTCTGTATGGTGGTTTTCAAGGACTGACTACCGTGAGTTTTCTGCAAGCCAACCTCTCTCCGTTGGGCGCACGCCGTACCCTTGCGCCGACAGGACGGTTTCGCCTGACCGTTTATGATCTGCTAGGAGGGGTAACTGTACACTTCGTCTGTGTGGTCACAGCCGTTGCATACATGATCTTCGTGCTGGGGACGGACTTCGGTGACAAACTCTGGCTGGTGCTGCTGACCTGTCTTGTAGGCAGTATGCTGGGCGTGGCGTTCGGCGCGATGGTGTCGGTGACGTCCAAGCTTAAAGAACAGGCAAAAATTGCCATACTGATATGTTTCACAATGGTCACCTGTTTCCTGTCCGGCTTGATGGTGGGCGGTATAAACTATATCGTGGCGGAAAAGGCGCCAATTATCGCTTGGCTTAATCCGGCCGCACGCATCACCGACGCGTTCTACTGTCTGTATTATTACGATACCTATGAGCGATATTTCCTTAATATTGGGATTATTCTGGCCATGACACTTGTTATGTTCATAGTAACGTCAGTATTTTTAAGGAGGCAGTGTTATGAAAGTATTTAGGGCATGTATTATCATCTTTAAGCGCCGTATTGCCTCGTTTGCGCTATATTTCGGAATATTTATTACACTATCTATAGTAATTCCCGCCTTATCGGAGGAACAATTTAACACTGACTTCTCCACATTAAAGCCGAGCTTTACCATCATCAACCGAGACGAGGATAGTCAGCTTACAGACGGCTTATTGTCATATTTAAGAACACATGGTAACGAGGTAGTCTTAGAAGACGAAAAAAGCGCGCTTCAGGACGCTGCCTTCTTTCACGCGACTGATTACATCGTCTTTCTTCCGCCCGGGTTCAAGGACAGCTTTATTTCCAGAAATCACATGACGCTGGAGAAAGTCACCACGACCGCTACAGCAAGAGGCTATTATGTTGACAGCATGGTAAACCAGTATCTCAATCTGGCGCGTGTCTATCTAGCGGCTGGTGACGAAATGAGTGAAGAGGATATTGTTTCAGCTGTCCTCGGTGATTTATCGCTTCAGGCTATTGCCGAAAGGAAACATTTTGGCGAAGGTACACCGCTAGCCATGAGTTATTTGATTTACAGCCGGATGTTACCCTATATCCTGCTGGTGCTGAACATCCTTTGTGTCACTAATATAATGATGGTATTTCGGCGCCCCGATTTGCGGATGCGAAATTTATGCACACCGCTTCGCCCGCGCTCTTTCAGCGGCCAGCAGATTCTGTGCTGCGGACTTCTCAGCGTTATGGCGTGGCTGTTGATGTCGGTAACCGGATTTATACTGTACGGTTCCAATCTTACTGGAGTCGATAGCCGGATTATCGCGCTGATTCTTCTAAACACTCTGACATTCACCTTTGTCGCGCTGTCCATCGCCACACTGACCGGTTCCTTTGCCCGCGGCGTCAACGCGCAAAATGCGGCGGCCAACGTAGTGGGCTTAGGATTATGTTTCCTAGGCGGTGTGTTTGTACCACTTGAATTTTTCGGACCCGGGCTGATGGCTGTGTCGAGATTCCTGCCGACTTATTGGAATGTAACCGCGCTGAATGATATTGGCGCACTGACCTCTTTTACGTCGGACACCCTGCTGCCTATCTGGCAGTCGATATTGATTCAGCTTGCGTTCGCGGCAGCATTCTTCTGCGTGGCACTTGTGTTATCTAAACACTTGAACCAGTCGGAACGCTCCTTCGGCAGCGTGCAGACGGAAATTGAAGCGTGAAGCCAACCCGGCAAGGGCGGGATTTTTTCCCGCCCCGTATTTTTTAGTATGCATATACATCATCGTGCCTCCCGTCATCCACATTCAGGATTAACCGCCCGTATTCCTCATCGCAGCCGAGCTCCGAGAAGTTTTCCTGAGGCATATAGAACATGGGGGACAGGGCACCTGCCCCGTCCCCTCGCCCCAGTGTTGGCTAACTCCTCAATCCCTTTCTCGCATAGGCTATCACGAACAAAACACCCAAGACCGCGACATTTACCCACATTATAACGAAGGATTGCCACAGGGGAGTGTCGCTCCCACCCATTGTCAAATAGTTCGCCACCACGTTAAGTTGCTGGGTATAAAAAACATGGAGTATACGGGCTACAGTATCGTTAAACTGGGCTATCATCGGTCCGAAGCCCAATATTAACGCGACCGGCAAGACTAAGCCTGAAGCGGCTTGCTGGTTGCCTGCAAGTATACCGAACGTTGCACCCAGCACGATTGACCCTGCCGCCCCCGACATCATCGCCGCTGTAAAAATCCAAAAATCCAGTCTGCTGAACTCACCTATAAAGCTAAACGCCACAGACGTGAAAAAGCTGGCAATGAATATTACTCCGCTGACTCCGAGCAAGTACGCACCGGGCTTTACGCCCGCCATCATAAGGAAACGCAAGCTTTTCTTTTCCATGTCTTCTGCGATAATGCCGGGGATAATTGTAATCAGCCCCATACCCGCAAAAACAGTAGCCATCATAGTCACCATGTTAGGCATATTGTCCGCTATAATCGCCAGTATGTCCTCGGGTACGCCTTCAAAATCCGGCACTGCCATCACGCTCATAATAAATGCCATCATCGGATACATAATAAATTGGGATAATGTGGCAGGATTTTTAAGGGTATCCTTTAGCTGTTTATAAAAAACAGCGTTTACATTCTTCATTTCAATTCCCCTCCTGTCAGTTGAACAAATACAGATTCTAAATCGCTTATGGTTTTGGTCGCGTTGTAGCGGTCGCAAATTTCATTAGGGTTGCCTTGTTCAATAATGACGCCGCCATGTAGCATAACCACGCGGTCACACAGGTTTACGGCCTCCTGCATATTGTGTGTGGTAAGGAAAATGGTTGCGCCGCCGTCGCGCAGCTCCTTGATGAGCTGGTATATGCCTCGTGCCGTCAGCGGGTCAAGGGCACTTGTGGGTTCGTCCAAAAACATGATTTTTGGCTTGTGCAGTACAGCCCGCGCAAGCGTCAGCCGCTGGCGCATACCCCTTGATAGCTTCTGCGCGGAGGTTTTTAGTGCTTCTCCTAAACCTACACGTTCCAACGCTTCAATGGAGCGTTGGCGGGGGATGCCGTAGATTTTTTCAAACACCACTAAATTTTCCAAACAGTTAAGCCGGGAAAACAGACCGTCGTGTTCCAGCATTAGCCCGATTTCATGGCTGGCCGCGCTTACATGGCACTCGCCGCTATCTGCGGTGAATTGCTTGGTTAGGATATTGATAATCGTGGTCTTGCCCGAGCCGGAAGGCCCCAGCATTCCAAAAATTTCGCCTTCGTAGGTGTCGAAGGTGACACCTTTAAGCACTTTGTTTTCCCCGAAGGACTTTTCTATGTTTTTCATGCTTATGCTAATCATTCTTACTTCCCTCCTCACGTCTGGTAAAATAAATTTCCAGTGATGCTTTCATAAACAAGAGTGATTTTTTTGTGGTTTCGTCATCATCTGACACATTCATTTCAAACTGCTCGTTCATTGTTTGTATCATAGCCATATCGCCGCCTGTAAGTTCCATCATCCATCCCCAAAATCCCCCTGCTAATTCTTGCGCTTGCTCGCTATTGGGAAGAACACCGTCATCATGCATCTTAGCCGCATCTGCAAAGAAATCTTTAGCGAAATAGTTTTCTAATGATGACAGCATAAACAAGCGTGACTTTTCCATGATTTCATCATGTTTTTCGTCTGATGTGCTTTTTATCAACTGCTCGTTTATTTTTTGCACCATACTTACATCGTCGCCTGTTAGCTCCATCAGCGTTTTCCAGAATTTTGCTGCAAAATCTTGTCCTTTTTTGCTTTCAGGGGGTATGCCTTCTTCCTGAAGCTTGGCAGCTTCAACAATAAAGGTGTTCAGAGCCTCAGCAAATCCGGTGACGTTTTCTTCGGTTACACGATTCTTCAACATATCAAAAACATCATTGTCAAGGTATTTTACAAGCCAGTAACGTTCGTTTTTCATATGAATACTCTCAAGAATATTCGCAAATTTTTTAAAATCCACAGAATCTACTTGTATAATTTCTGCTTTTAGTGCTTCAAGGGCATTAAGTGATTCCGTTATATGATCGATTTCTTCGCGGATATTGGCTGCGTGTTTAGTTAGAACATCTACAACTTCGGCAGTGGTATCCATAGCGACAATCTTCTTTTTTATCTCTCTTAATGGAAACCCAATCTGCTTCATCATCAGAATCTGTATCAGCTTTACAAAGTCCTTGTCGGAATAAAGCCGATACCCGCCCTCGCTTTCCAGTGAGGGCGAGAGCAGTCCTTCCGTGTCATAGTATCTAAGGGTGCGCGTGGTGATCTCCGCCTTCTTCGCCAGCTCGCCGACCCGCATGTAGCCCTCCGGTATTGCACGATATTTTTCCATTTGCTCGACCTCCTGCAATCATGATGACATTATTGTAACCTTTACCTTAACGTCAAAGTCAATGCTTTTTTGAAAAATATTTTAAAATGTTTTTGGTAAACAGAAACCCTCATAATTTAAAAGTCCGTAGAAGGCTTGAAAATATCAGCTTTCTTCGGACTTTTAATATTTATTGAAAAAAACACTCTGACAAAAATCGTCAAATAACGCTATCGGCTATTTCCAAAACGTAGTGTTCCCCAAAATATCCGTTCATAACATGATTAACTCCAGACCATGCGTTATTAACCAGAATGTCAAGCCGCCCTCGTTCCTTTTGTATACGCTCGAATAATTTTTTAACTTCATCATCTTTGCTGAAGCCGCAACGGCAGGCTATCCCTTTGCCACCCATCACGCCTTAAATTTAATGGGTTATATATGAGGTTAAGATATCATCGTTTGACACCAAAGCCCCTCATCGTTAAGATTCCATTGGCTCAATGAGCGTTTTCGCCGCTTGTAGAACTCTGCTTGCAACCGCTCCCGCGACCGCCGCTCCGCCGCCGCCATTTTCAACCACAACAACGAATGCAAGCGGGCAGCCTTCATTGCTAATATATCCCGCAAACCAAGCGTGCGGCTTCGCATCGCCGCCGACTTGAGCCGTGCCTGATTTTGCGTGCATTGTCAGCCCCGGAAAAGAAGAATTGCGGGCGTTATAATTCATCATCTCACCGAGACGCTCCGCCGTCTCGCGTTTCATAATCCTGCTGCCCTGCGCAAAAAGCGAAAATCCAGTTCTTTGTGTGAGACGCATAGGCATAGTAATACCGTCGTTTGCTATCGCGCCAACAAAACGCAGCATCGCCGCCGGGCATACGGTGTTGGTATGTTGTCCGATTCCGGACCACGCAAGAGCGGTCGTATCCGGATCGGCTCTGCCAAAATTGCCCTCCGCTGTCCTGACTCTGCCGACAGTTGTCCTTTCCGAAAGACCATACTTTTTGGCGTACCGTGCAAGCGTATCGGAGCCGAGTTCGAGCGACAGTTCCGCAAACACGCCATTACACGACTCCGCCAGCGCATCTTTGAATGACATTGTCCCGTGGGAGCTGGGACAGTTCACTGCGCCGTCTCCGGTCCACATACTGCCGTCGCAGTGGAACGTGCGGTCGGATATGTCATGTATACTTTCAATCGCGGCCGCAGCCGTTATAAGTTTAAATGTTGAGCCGGGCGGGTAGACCGCTGAAATCGCACGGTTTATATAGACTCCTTCAAATTTGGGATCGTCTTCTATATCTCCGGGGGGATTGTTCGCGTCAAAGGTTGGACCAGATACCATACACAGTATCTCACCTGTTTGATAATTCATCACCATGACCGCGCCTCGCCGCCCGTCCAACGCTCTGTGCGCCTCGACGTTCAACCGTGAATCAATCGTGAGCGCAACAGTGCTGCCCTCACCTGTCCGTGAATATGTGCCGGTAATGGCGTTATATCCAATAAGTTGCGGCGCGAGCATGGTCAGCGCGCCCGTACCGATAAATCCGTTCGCGTCACCAACGACGTGCAGCGTCGCTCTTCGCGTGGCGGCATCTTCGGCAAATGTACGGTGCCCGTCTGTGGCGCCGTATAGTATCACGCCATTGCGGTCAACAAGCGTGCCGACAGAGAGAGACCCTCTATGGTACACAGATTGATTGACAAAGGACGAGGCCCACCGATCTCCGTTTACAGCAAACCTTGCGACATAAAGGCTTAACCCGATAACCGCGACTGCGGCAAGCAGGAGCACGGAAAGCGCTCTTGTTTTTATTCTCTTCACAAGTATCACTATCCTTTCCGGTTGCGGGGCTGTTTGGGTGTTTTGACTACAAAACTCGCATTCTGCCGTGTGTCCGCCGCTTTGATGAAAGCAAGCAGGCTCCATGAGGCGATTAGGCTTGAACCGCCTCGCGAGACAAACGGGAAGGTAATGCCTGTAAATGGAAGTATATCAACAGAGCCGAGCACATTCAGGCTCATTTGAAACACCAGCACCGACGCGGCGGCACAAGCGCTGATTGCATAAAACGAACTTCGCACAGTCCCCGCCGACCGCACGGAGAATACCGCCAGTGAGACAATCGCTCCTATAGCTGCCGCCGCGATGATCAAACCAAGCTCCTCACTCATGACGCCAAACACAAGGTCGTTATCGGCAGCGAAAATGTTTTTGAGCCAGCCTTCTCCCGCGCCAACACCGAAAAGCCCGCCGCTCGCCGCCGCAGACATCGCCCGCGTCTGCTGAAACCCGCCGGATTGCGCGAACTCCCACGCGTTCCCCCAAGTCGCAAACCGTCCGGCAATGTGAGTTCTGAACCTCATGGCTAAGAAACCCGCAAACCCAGCGCCGCCTACGCTTAGAAAAATCGTTGCCATATCGCCTGAGCGCATAAACGCGATGACCAGATATGTTACAAAAAACACCAGCGCCGAGCCGAAGTCGTTGATCATGGCAAGAGCAATCACGCAAACTCCCGCAAAGCCGATAAATACAATCATGTTTCTTTTTGCGAACAGTCTATCCAGCGTTGCCGCTCCCACGAAAATGAATGCAATTTTAACAAATTCCGAAGGCTGGAACGATATACCGCCGATTTCGATCCATCTTCGCGCACCGTAAATCGTATTGCTGAATATAAGGTTAGAGGCAAGCAGTAAAAGTCCGGCGACCGCAATCGGTAAGCGCATTTTTTTCACCCTGTTAAGGTCACGCAAAAACCATCCTACGGTAAAAAACAAGCACACGCCTGCGACAAGCAGAAGTATCTGCTTGTAAACATCCGATGGCACGGAAGTAACCGTAACGGACAATCCAATCGTGCAGAGGAAAAATGACAGAGCTTCCACTTCAAACGCTACCCTGCGCATGGCGCGTGTTATCCAATAACTCAGCCACATCACAGCAATCAACGCGAGCCATGAGAGCGGTATGTCCATCGTTAAATCGTCGCCCATTGATATACAGAGCTGTATTCCAAGCAATAATTGAAATTGCGTGAGGATAAAGAGAGTAGCTCCTGGTTTAATATGTTTACCGGGTTTTTTACGCGTGTTGGCTTGCTCATACTCGCCAGTCTTGTCCATGGGAAAAAAGACAAGTTCCACGCCCCCTAAATTAATAGAATCTTCGGTTTCAAGAGGAACGCCATCATTGCCTTCGACCGCCATATCGTTTACAATAATCGGGTCTTTCACCTCATCGCGTTTCCACCGGAACCAGCCGCCATGCGCGGGTTGGGCAAAGGGTCTGATGTCATATATTCGCCAGCTCCCCTTATCATCACGAATGACCGCAGCGTGAGTCCGCGATACCGTAGGGTACTCCATATGCACATCCGACGATTTTGCCCTTCCAATCACGTTTTCCCAATGGTTCAACGGGATACGCGAACCGTTGGGGAGGCTAAGGTACCCCCATTGTTCCGCTTCGCTTTTTTCCCGCAGAAATGATTGTACACAGCGCGTAACGATGATGATTGCAAGTAGAGGTAAGAAAAATCGGATGGACATAGTCGCATATGAGAAAAATATATCGTCTATTTGTGTAATGACTGTATTTAATTGCTCAATCAAATCATTTAGCCATTCCATGCTCACCGCTCCTCGTTGGCTTTATCCTGATAAGTATAACATATTTATTGAGATTATGTAAGACATATGTGTGTTTCTTCTGTCCTAGCCTGTATAGACACGGGATGGTTATTATTGGCTCTGCAAAGAGAAAGGGACTGGCACGACAACTTATCGTTGTGCGTCAGCCCACTTGTGGAATAGGTTGTTCGATCGGAAGCATCGGTATATACTAACAATCGCTTAATGGCGTAAATGAGTACAAAATTAATGGCGATAACAACAAGTATAGCTGCACTCCATACAAATAATTTCTCCATGCGGCTGTTAACTGCAGGGTCGCTTGTTCGGGTCCAATACTATAGTATACCCGACAGTATGATGTAATCAGTTTAGCCTGCTAATAATATCTCGCCTAAAAGTACTGTTTCGTCGAATGGGCTCATCTTCTAACTGAGCCCATTCGGCGGTAAGCTTTGGTGACTTTAGAAAGTTGACAAAATCCCCTGTCTTTTGCTATAATGATTACTAGGTGGCGGACTACACCTCTGCAGCAGGCCGCCACACTGAGTTTTTGTTCCCCAGATTGTTGCACGCCGCATTTTAGGGGAAATGAAATGACTTCCCTCCATTTCAGTTTTAATAATGTAAAGAAGTCTATGGAGAAGTTAAACAAAAACGCTGTATTATCAGTTAAGAAGGTGTATCCGCATGAGGCTGGCAATGTGTGACGATGATGTGGGACTGGTCAAAGGGCTAAAGCCCTTGCTTTACCAGTATGCCAATGAACACCGGTTTGAGATGGTTATCGATGAGTTTTACAGTGGGGAGACCCTGCTGGAATCCAAAACTTCGTATGATATGATCTTCCTTGACTATCAGATGAATGGGATAAACGGCATGGATGTCGCCAGAAATCTCCGAGAGCGGGAAATGTATTGCACCATCGTGTTCATTACAAATTATCCGTACTTCGTTTATGAAGCTTTTAAGGTCAACACTTTTCGCTTTTTAGAAAAGCCTGTAGAGCAAATTCATATCTACGAAGTTATGGATGATTATTTTTCCATGTTCGGGAACAATTACTCGATTCTCCTAAATCACGAACGGGAAACTATAAAATTAGAAACAAGCGAGATTGTCTTTATCGAGGCAATGAAGAAGAGTAGCATGATTCATCGTCCCAAAGATCAGATACGCATAGCAAAGCACTTGGCGGTTATAAGCAATTACCTTCCCAGGAACCATTTTTTCCGGGTGAGCCGTTCTTTTATTGTCAATTTTAATTACATAGTAAAATATAACAACGAATTCGTCTATATGAAGAATGGCGCGCAGATTCCACAGAGCCGAAAGTATTTTACGGAGTTCAAGACCATGTATATGGCGTATACCGTCGCGAGAAATCCAAAACGCAAGGAAAAATACTCTGATTTTCGACACTGATTGACATTCGTTCCCTTAAATCTACATTTTATTCCCCTGTTGCTGAACAAAGTAGCGATATGCGCTTTACTTAAGCATAGGGGGTTTTCTATGTGGCATGTGCTTTTTGTAATGACAAATAATGAAGACAAAGTTGTGGATTTCCTGCGGAGACAAATTCAAGCTCTGAATGTGGATATGCCATATAAGGTGTTTTGTCCGACGAGAAAGCTTGTGCATTTATGTAAAGGAGAAAAGACTGAAGTATCAAGAGTTTTGTTTCCAGGCTACATTTTTATGGAGATGGAAGAAACAGCTTATTTTAGGAGAATGTTACGGCGGTCTACAAAGTTCTTTACCATTCTTAGGGATGGTGAGTGGTCTTTTGAAACGATGCGGCAGGATGAAATCGACGCCATAAGTATATTGTTGAATGATCTAGGTGAGATTGAGTTTTCCTCTGGTTTGGTAGAAGATGATAGGGTTCGTGTTTTGAGCGGACCGCTTAAAAATTATTGTGGAAAGATACTGAAGATTAATAAGCGCGAATGCAAGGCCAAAATACAGCTAACATTCAGAGGATATCCGACCTATACATACGTGGGACTGAATGCAGTGGAGAAATTTGAGAATGATAGTTTTGTAGATGCTCGAGACTTCTATTTTACAAAAACATGAATAATAAAATTTGTTTTTGTTTTTGATAAACCCCGACAAGATATGTTGTTAACCTTCTATGAGCGGAGTTTCTATATGTAGAAAAATTTATCCCTACAAAAATCGAATGTGCTCCCAATCTATAATGTAAACTAGTTGGGTGGGCTAAGATTGGAAATAACTACCTCCTATGCGGGTTTGTTGAGTTAATTCAAGGAAACCGTAATGGCGAAGCTCATCCATTTATGGATGGATTGGGAATGCGTTCGATTATTTGAAGGGAATACCGATAATGACCATAGATAAAAAATTGTGTCCGTCCAAAATTTAATAAATTTATACTTATGCTGGATTTATTGAGATCAAAAATCCAGCTTCTATTTTTTTGAGAGGGTAATTTGAATTTCGCGTTCATATTTCGGTCATATGGTACTTTATACGCATCTAATAGCTCAGTTAGCATGCGACAATGAAGCGAGGGTATATTATGAATTTTGAAATAACAAAAGAACAGAAACAATATCAAATGGAGATTTATGATTTTTGCAAAAAGCATTTAAATGACGAGTCGGTATTAGATTGTTTCTCAAAAGAATTATGGGTAAAGCTATCTGGATTTGGTATCTTAGGGCTAACTGTGAGCGAAAAATATGGAGGATTAGAAGAGAGTTATTTAACTGCAGCTATTGCCATGGAGGCCTTAGGGTATGGGTGCATAAATAATGGTTTGATATTCGTAGCCACCAACCATATATGGGTTGCATTAAATGTTATTTCGTTGTACGGTACTGAGCGGCAAAAAGAAAAATACATGCAATCTATGGTTTCTGGCAAAGCAATAGGCGCTTTTGCTCTGACTGAAGCAGATGCTGGATCTGATGCTATGTCTCTTACAACTTTTGCAGCTGCTGAAAATGATGGATACAGATTAAATGGAAGTAAAATGTTTATTTCAAATGGTCCGATTGCGGATATCTTTATTGTAATTGCTTTGACGAAACAGACGCCAAAAGAGTATACAGCTTTTATTATAGAAAAGAATTCAAACGGAGTAAAAGCAGGAAAACCAATTCCCAAAATGGGGCTTGATGCTTGTCCAATTTCTGAGGTAACATTTGAAAACTGCTTTATTCCCGCTGAAAATGTTCTCGGAAAGATCGGTGCAGGAAATATTATTATGAACGAAATCATAACATGGGAGCGTTTATATGAGTTTGCGCCGCATGTTGGCGCTATGCAAAGGATTATGGAGCGTTGTTTATCTTATGTAAATGAAAGAAAGCAATCCGGCAGATACATAAAAGATTTTCAAGCCATATCCCATAAGATTTCAAATATGCAGGTTTCTCTTGAATTATCCAGAAACATGTTGTATAAGGTATCATGGTTGAAAGATCAAGGGAAAAAGGCTTATCAAGAAGCTGCCATCTTTAAAT
>Ga0123353_10003152_pt1 | contig 20726 bp, 13 predicted proteins | sample TergutLab28metaG_3_FD_92763 | JGI IMG/M metagenome (GOLD analysis project Ga0123353, IMG submission 92763) | Labiotermes labralis P3 segment gut microbial communities from Petit-Saut dam, French Guiana - Lab288 P3 | ecosystem: Host-associated > Arthropoda: Insects > Digestive system > Gut ... | reverse complement strand
TAAGGTGTAAATTTTATAAATTTATATAAGTGCAGTGGTTGGTAAAATAATTGAGTGACTTGACAACATGCACGGTATAACAAGGAAAAAAAAAAACTTTTATATGGTGATGAGCAACTTTGACAAAATTTGGTCTGCATTCAAGCAACATGAAATTCAACACACAATGTAGAATGAATAAAAATATGTGTTAATTACATGTTTGATGTGCTGGGACAACTTTATTCTTAACTTCTATATCTTTCTCTTTGGTATGTTAACGTCAGGTTGAATTTTGCTGTATTTAATGATGCTTTGTGAACTGCATAGGTTGTTGCATTGAAAAGGATAGTGATTGTGATAAGAGGGAAGTTGTTTCGCATTTTAAAATATTGTCCCAACATTTGCCTTGCAGACTGAGGTAGAGCATAGCAACTTGTCAGTTCAGCTGGCCTTCAGTCGAGGAATTACACTTGACGTTGCCCATATGCGTAGCAGGCACGCTTGTCTGCAGTGTTCGGTATAACTGTCCATATTTGTTATGAAGTAGTTGTAGGATTAATGGCATTGGAATGGTGCAGTTTGTAACATGATCCCTGTAAGGTAACTCATGTTTGTTATGTTGCTACGGGTATTTTAATGTTAATGTACATCAGCACTATAAAATGTTTAAAACTGGATGATTTATGTACTTAGCATACACATATTACCTGTATGCCACTTGATGTGCACATACTATTAGTATGTCACTTCACGTGTAATATTATCAGTATGTCACTTCATGTGCACGTACTATTGGTATGCCACTTCACGTGTGCATACTATCGGTATGCACCTTCATGTGCATATACTGTTGGTTTGCTACTTCATGTGCACACATTGGAATGTCACGCCACATGCACATACTATTGGTATGTCACTTCATGTGTGCCTGTTATCAGTATGTTGCTTCACATGCACGTATTATTGGTATGTCACTTCACGTGCACATATTACCGGTATGTCACTTCATGCACATGTACTATCGGTATGTTACTTCATGTGCGCATACTATAGGTATGTCAATTCACTTGCATATACTATCGGTATATCACTGATGTGCACATACTATCGGTGTGTCACTTCATTTGCATATACTGTCGGTATGTCACCTCATTTGCACATACCATGAATGTAGTATTTAAACTGTGTCCCCATTCATCAGTCATCAACTTCGTGGTGTTATATTGCCTGTTGTCATGTCGCATGGGTACATGCACCTTGGAAAGGTATGTAAACAGTTTACAGATGCATTCCATCAATGTGTCTTGTAGGTCACTATCTCTCAAGGAAAGTAATTAGGTCTCTTTCTGCAAGTGGGTGTGTAAGCGTGTCCAGGGCAGCAGGATGCAGAAGGTGAAGGATGAATCACAAAATAACAAGGGGTCAACAATATACAGTAGGTGAACTTGATATATACTTCATCCTGCCTGTTAATGATCTCGCTGAGTTAGTAGCTTGACAGTGGTAAAGGAAACTACCTCTTCTGACTGCCGACATGACACTGAAGATGATGTGTGTGACATACACAGTGTAGTGTTTGCATATGGAGGGCACATACTCAAGTGTTGGATGTATGAAGATCATTTGACCATTTCTAAGTGGTACTATTGAAGAGGAATGTGACACAGATTGATACTGTTATGCAGATTCTAAAACGCCTGAGCTGCTGCTTTGTAAGGTTCTGTGCAGGAAACATTGTGCTTTGAAAGCTTCATGTAATAAATATTGCTATGGGCATATGCAATCCAAGGGTGACAATGTGTTTTTGTAATGGATGTGGCATGCCACTGTCCTAGGCTTCACGTGCGGGAGGTGTGAAATTGTGTGCTTTGTAAGTAACCCTAACACAATACATTGTTATGCATTTGTTATGGTAAGGTAAGTCCCTGCATACACCTTCGATGGAAGTAGGGCTGCAGCCATTCTTACCCTTAGCGCTAGATGGAGGTAAAAATATAGAATGCTGTTTGGTTAAGATGGTTAATGACAAGTTGTCTGTGATTCAGTATCCATGTGGTTGTTTGTAAATATATTTTCATTGGTTTTTTTACTGAAACTGCAGTTGAAGTTAGAACACTACCTCGCAGTGTAGTCAGTCATTGGTTGTGAATATTGTATTGTTTCAATTCATCGGCACCGAATGTTTTGTTTGTGTGTGTGTGTGTGTGGGCGCGTGCGTAATGTGTAGTGTGTTGGTCAAAACACCAAATGATATATATATGTTTGTATGTAGCCCCAATTCAAATTTCAGTGTTCTGCAGACTACTGTAAGTATTTAATTTTGGCACCAGAAGGTTACAGAAAACACCATCTTGTGGCATAGAATTCCATGTTTTAACATAGTGACTAAATGGGCAGCTGTGGCTTATACCCCCCTGTGGAGGACTGGATCCACAATCATTTTGAGCTTGAAAGTATGTCATGGCTAATGATCACTCAGAATAGAGGGTAGTAGGAAGAAAAAAATATTTATCTTAGGGGCACAGAAATTCTAGGCATCTGGTTGTCTGGGTGATGAAATTTTGTGCACTTTGCATCTAATATTTTCAGCATAATTTTTCCAGCCTCCTCCCACCAACCCCCTTAACAGATAGAAGTGTGTACCAGTCCACATGCACCGAGTATGGGTCCTCAGCATGGAAATTGCTTCATGTCAGTGGCACCTGAGAATTTTGGAGCTGGCTTCTAGATTTTTAAAAATTTCTGGACCCCTGGTGCACCTTCCACATTTCTGGAGTTTGTCTAAGCACAACTACTATGTAGTTCTGAAATGGGTAACGGTTGTCTAGAAAAACTCGTGGCATAAGCGTTAACTAACAAAGCCTGTCAGCTACACATGGCTGTTGAACTGTGTGTAACCAAACAGACCATTTGCAATGTGTTAAGAAGGTAAATGCGTTCCTGATAAACACAGTGTTTGTTGTGTTCTGTCTGGTACTAAAATGGGACTAAGGTCTCTGGTTCATATCTTTTTCAGCTTCTCCCTGTTTACGGACTTGAATACCCATGCCACTTGTGATTGAATGAATACTTGCTTCATTGTTCACTGAATGAATGCTAAGTTCCCTATTGATAAACTTAATTCTTGAATTGAAAGTACTTTTGCACTCCATCAATGCAACTGTGATTATTTCAGGAAGCACAGTGGGATGCCTCATACCAGGGTTAACTGAATTCTGCTGGTAATGGATGAGTGTAAGTTGGTTGTCTCATGCTCCCAGCCAGTTACTTAACTGTGTTGATGTGATGGTGGTCTCATATAGAGAAAAGATGTGTGAAAATGGTTACTTCATCTCCCTGTTTCATCTCAGGCCGGCAACAATCACACTGTCCAAACTTGAACAACACGCGTCATCTTGTCCTGAACAATTTTAATAAGCCAAATGGCAACCTTTTGCCATCAGGTGGGCCTGTAGATTGCCCTTAATAAGAGCATTGTTCTGCTACCAATCAACATTTGGGATTATTTTTTTTGATCACTGTTGTCAGGCTGTTTGTTCAACATGTCAGCATTCAGCAGTGTAACACGATGATTGTTTTTTATTTGGTGTTCAGTACATGCTGGCATTGAACAACTTTGTGTACTGGAGATCTTTTTTGCAGTGTGTGTCATATAGGTACTGAGCACATGTCAGCATGCTGCAGTGAAGGGGATTTAGTTATGTGGGCAGATATTTTACATTGTCACAGAGTAGGTGTTTTCCTGCAGGCAGCTGCATAATATAGCTAACAACAGGTCAGATAAAGAGAAGGCCTTTTTATGTTACTGTATTTGAGGAAGAGTTGTGAAGAGCAAAGTTACAAGGTGTGTGTGCTGTAGTGTTTTATGATTATACAATGAACAGCAGCAAATTATCAAGTGGTAGAGTAGTATAATTTAGGAATGGTGACATTATGTTTTAGCTAAATTGACATTGCATGCATTACTTCTGTTTGTATGCCCACATTTATATAACTTTGTGGCTGGTGGTGGGCATAGTCATTTGCTGTGCTTAATGTGGTAGATCTGAACTGTGAAATAACGTGAGGCATTTTATAAGGGCAAAGTGGATTGGAGTGATGTGTCTGGTACCACTAGTTGTGTTTTTCCCACCCCATGTAACTTGACTACACTGTATGTGGAATGTATATGGAGATGTGGGTGAAGTTTAACTATATGGAGCAGAGTTTTTTTGTGAGTAGCTTCACTAGTCAAGAACGTCTCTGCATTCTGTGGAATAGGATGGTTAAGTATCATGTTTATCTGTTTAAAATCCTCTTATCATTTTACCTCCCCATCAAGGCCTAGGTTTTACAAGTGGTCTGTTTCCTTCAGGCTTTCCTGTCAAAATCCTGTTTACATGCCTGCTCTCCAATGCATGCTGCACCTGCCACCCATCATATTGATTAGATAATATTTGGCAAGGAGAACAAATCACAATGTCTCTCGTGCAGTTCCCTTCACTGTACATTTGCCTAATCCCACTTAGGTCCAAATATTATCCACAGCACATAGTTCTGTAACATGGGGGAGGAAGTTCCACACACAAAACCACAGGCAAACTTAAATTTTTCATGTATTGTAATATAGAGATTTTTAGATACAAAGTAGTAAGGTGAATGATTCTGAACTGAATGGTATCGTGCATTTCTTGGTTTTCTTCTGTTCTTAAATTAGTGCACGTTTAATTCATCAGTGGTATCACCAAAGATTTTAACTTCACCTCATTTTCAAGGCATGTGTTAACACGGTGCAGGAGCATTTAAACCCCAGTCTATAGCGTGATGCCAATAGCTGTATTTAAGGGTATTTTTTTATACCTGCATGTTGTAAGTATACCGTACTGCCATGAAGGGTTGGCTCTCTCAACACATGAACTTCCCACTATTTGCTTCCAGACCACTGTCTTCAATAGCAGGTCGTAAATCTTCTAGATTTTCTCTATAGTACTTAAGTTTTGTGCTATAAATTAGCATTACTCCAGACTAGAAATTGACATCATATACTCTCATTTTCACAGAACCCTCATATGGCATAGTCTAAAGCGAATTTTCAATGCAATGGCAGTAAAGCTTCTTGTTCTACACTAGTGTGAACTGGAAATGTGTGGTATATTTACTCATATGTGGCTGTATGTTTCATGTAGACAAATTTTATTTGGCCTAACTAATTTCATGTGTGTACCAAACTCCATGAGCATGTTATAGAAAACTTCCTGCCTAACTTAATCACAGGCTTACCTGAAGTACATAAATGGCTGATTTGCTATTCTACTGCAGCCCCTGGATGCAGATGCACAAACTTTTGTGGAGAGTCTTTACATCCCACTGATTATTTACATATGGCAATCAGAGCCCAGAATCTTCAGCCCCCTGTTACTAATTTATATTTATTGTCATCAAAACTTTGTGTACAGTTGGACTGCTGCCTTGCCAATCAAACCTGCTATCTCACAGCATGGTTTTGAAAATATAAGGACAGTTATATGTAGCTCCTTTATGTTCAGTTTGTTTTGGATTGGTTGGATGTGGTGCATTGAGGTGTGTGACACATGCTGCTGAAGATTGAGTGTATTCAGGGATGCAGTGCTATGTCATTGAGTGAGTATTGCTGTATGTTTTAAAGGGCTGTAGTGTCTTTGAAACATTGGGAAATACTCATTCATCAACACAATGTCACATCCCTGTAGACTGGAATCTCTTGTTCAGTTGTGTTCTTCAACACGTTTTCTCATACTAACAGCTGTTTCTCCTGAGCAGAGCAGTGTAGCCACCTAAGAAGCAGAAATGACACTGCACACTTTGTCTTGCAGGTGGCAGTTCAGTGTTTACCAGCAATCTCAATGTACATCAGAGAAGTACATGACAATGTCACAGTGGTCAAGATGGTACCAGAGTACAGGTGGTCTCACCAGTTATTATAATGTAGACACTGTATATGATGATTATGATAATACTGATGCTGCTGGTGGTGGTGGTGGTGTGAGTGAAGGATGTGAGCTTAGCTATAAAAGACATCAAGAAGGATTTAACGAAAATCGCCCTTTTTATGAATGTCATCACTGTGGCAAGAAACTGGCATCAAGAGAAAATATGAAAGTTCATCTCAGAATTCATACTGGTGAACGTCCATTCACGTGTCATATATGTGGCAAGCAGTTTCAAGCTCCATCAGGAATTAAGCGTCATCTGAGAGAAGTTCACGAGGGTGTGAAAGAGCATGTGTGTGACATTTGTGGCCGTGCCTTTGCAAACAAACGGACGTTGGAGGACCATCGTCGTATTCATACAGGGGAAAGACCTTTTGTTTGTGATTTGTGTGGTAAGACTTTCAAGACAAAGGCATCTCTGTATGTTCACAATAAGAGTCACACAAATTTTTTTCCCTTTGAGTGCCCCCATTGTGAGAGATGTTTCCGAGCTCAGACGTCACTGACATTGCATATTCTGCAACATACTGGAGAGAAACCTCATGCTTGTGAGACCTGTGGGAAGCGGTTTCGGATCAAGTATGAGCTTGGGAAGCATAAATTGATTCATTCAGATGGGAAACCATTTGTATGTGTTCGATGTGGACATACATTTAGGCTGAAGAAATACCTCAGAAATCATAACAACACTCACCATAAAGATGCTGAAGTAGTTAAGCATTAAGCTGGACATTTGTTTAGTTAACAAATCTTACTTTTGAGCGTTTGGTCTGTGGGGTCTGGAGTTATGATGCTATTACCCTGAAGATGGTGACAGCCGGTTTTCCTGAAACACTGGTAACCATCTGCTTCATGTCAACACACAAAACCACAATCCAAACAGTGTTACCTGTTGTATGTTATTCTGTTTATCCTGTTTGTACAAGTAATGTTTGTCTGGCTCATACTTGAGTGATCATGCCTGACAGTGTTAAAGCTTAATGAATTTGAGGGTGGATTGTGATCTTGCTCAACACAAAAACATAACACAGTTGTGTAGATACCAATTTCAAATTCTACATCATTTGCTGTAATTTCAAGTGCTGCATGAAGTCATTGAAGTATTCTGTTTGGATGTCTGTTGTGTATCAACACATTTTGTCTTGTGGTGGCCTAAATATAGCTTTCATATGAGATTTTGTGAATAAAGTACATAGCATAAATTTAAATTTTCTGTCTACTGAAATTTACTCTGTAAACAAATATAAGATACTTCCCATGCTACACACCATGCATCATGGCAGATTTAACTGAAAAACTGTATATGTTCTATCATTCATGGACATTGGTGTATGTCCAAGGTTGTGAATTAGTGATAAATATGTGCATAAGAGTACGGACCCTTTAAGTGTTAGGGTGTGGGTGGAGATGGATGTTGTTAAATTTCATACTATGACCTTGTTCGTGAAGGTTAATTGTTTTCCTGCTCCTCATTTCTTATTAAGAAACCTGTTTTGAATATTATTTGAAATAATTTTATCTGCCCTGCACAGACCTGCCAGTGGCAGTGATGATTTAGAAGTGAAGTGTGGTATGTGCTTAAGTGCCACGCTGAGAATGTTGTTGCCTGAAATGTTCAGCTGTTTGTCTTGTGTGCACAGTACAGCTGCTATGTAAAATGACAGCTCAAAACACATGAATGAAGGCAACAGTCTTTATGTATCAGAATGCAGATTTAGTGTAACAGGTTATTATTTTGAGAAGAACCATAGTGGCCTTGTATATTGATTACAGGATAAAATCTACAACAGAAAAGGCTATTTATAAATTAATTAATGAAATTCTAAAAGCTCTTAATAACCTAATGATGGGAGGTATCTTCTGTGATCTTGAAAAGGCTTTTGGTAGTATCAATCACAATATATTTTTAATGTAAATTGAATTTCTGTGGAATAACAGGCAGAGCAAATGCCCTATTTAAATTCTAGTTTAAGGATAGGTATCAAAGAGTGAATACGTGGTGTGGCTATAAAATAAATGAAATGATGTTAGAACATTTTTTATTAAAAAAATTACACAATAGAAATGTTGTCACCCTCCTCAATCCCTACACCGCTCCATGCAAAATCTTCAACTTTTGGAAGCAATGCTGCAGGTCAACTTCTGATAGCTTATTCATGATCTCTGTCACTTTTGCCTTCACTACATCTATGGACTCAAATCTGGTTCATTTTAACACAGACTTGATCTTTGGAAATAAAAAAAAGTCACATGGGGCTAGGTCAGGTGAGTATGGTGGATGTTCCAACACGGTGATCTTGTGCTTCATCAAAAAGTCTTGAAAGACAGGGCGTTGTGTGCCGGTGTGATGTCTTGGTGAAGAACCCATTTCAGCTCTTCTTCTTTTCACCTGTTCACAAAGTTTTGTTAAAACCTCCTTGTAGTAAACGGATGTTGGAAAAAAAGATCATCATCGCTTTAAATTTGGATTTGCTGTGCTGTGCTTTCTTTTGCCTTGGTGAACTGGGGCTCCAGTGCATGGATTGGCACTTACTTTCTGGGTCGTATTGAAAAAAAACCTGATTCATCACAAGTTTTTACATTCTCTAAAAAGTTTGGGTTGTTTTCAATGTTTTCAAGAATGTCAGCACAAATGTTCATTCGAATTTCCTTTCGTTCAGGAATGAGTAGTCTCGTTACCATCTTCGAACACACTTTTTTCATGTTGAAATTGTTATGCAAAATCTCTCGAACAGTTTCCTTGTCAATGTTAACTCAGCAACTGCTCCAATGCTCAGGCGTCGATTTTGTCGAACAATTTCACCGACTTTTCTATGTTAGCATCTGTTTTTGATGTGCTGGGACGACAGGGGCGCTGATCTCCGATCTCTTCCCTTTCCTTCCCTCCTCAAACCTTTTAAACCACTTGAAAACTTGAGTATGACACTCATCACCATAAACCTTCTTCAACAAATTGTATGTTTCTGTAGCGGATTTTCCAAGTTTCGCACAGAATTTCACATTGATGCGTTGCTCCACATTAACACAACATGATTCCAAAGGAGAACAAGAACACGATCCACTTCAAGCAAAGGTTACTGCCAAACTGTTTGCTGCATGACCTTGAAATTGTAGCTGTGAATGAAGGAGACAACACAAGCCAATACCACTCACCGCTCGCTGTTGCCACGTTTGCAGGGAAGTGGAAAAAAATGGAGTCTGGTTATTTTATAGCCACACCACGTATATATAGTGTTAATTTTAATCATAATACCAATTTTCGTTGGGGAAAAATAAAACATTGGTTTTCAGAAGGAACGGTTCGAGGACCATGGTTCTTCCTTCCTTATGACTTAACCAATTTTTGTAAATAATAAGTCCAAAAAAATTTTATTTGCATATGGTACTAGTATACTAGATACCAGTCATAACACATAAATTTAAAAAATGATGTGTTCAATATCTTTGAACACATATAGAGAATTTACTATCATTAACTTTGATAAAACATGTTATATTCAGTTCATAGCTAAAATATTTCTTTTATTGACATGGACATTGATTATGATAATAAAATAATGACCATTGCTTCTAACAGAAAATTTCTTGGAATTGTTACTGACAGTACATTGTTATGGAAAATCCATGTAGAGTGAATTATACCCAAAGTAAGTGTTGTTTGCAAGGCATTGAGATATGTCAAGGTATGTATATCACATGAAACATTGATAATGGTTTATTATTCCAATTTATTTTCATTATTAACTACAGATTAATATTTTTTTCTTTCCATTATTAACTACGGGTTAATATTTTGTGTGAACTCTTGATGTAGTATAAAGAATTTCAGGATACAAGAGAGTATAATCAGAATTTTTATGGACTGCGGAAGTAGTTACTTGTGTAGAGATCCGTTTAAGAATCTAAACATTTACCTTTTCTGTTGCAATATGTACTTCCATTTTTTACTGTTTGTGGTCAATAATAGACTAGTAAGTAGCATAAATACTAAACCAAATTCCAACCTTCAGGAACCTTTATCAAATTTAGCAGTTTATGAAAAAGGAATCCATTACTTAGGCTTCAAGGTTTTCAACAGTCTCCATTCCTATATCAGTAACTTGTCTCATGACACCAGACATTTCAACATTCTCCATTCCTGTTTCAGTAACTTGCCCCATGACACCGAACAGTTCAAATCAACCCTAAAACATTTCCTCTATTCTGATTCCTTCTACCCAAATATTTTAATGTAAATAAAGAATTAAAGTTAATGTTGATTATCCTAACTGCTCCTTTTGAACTAATCTGTTAACGTAACATTTTGTTTATCACAGACTGGTTTGAATAAAATGATATGCAACCATTATTACATGCCTCCTCTGTTTTAAGTGTTTGTATGGCTTTAGTTATATATTTTTTAATTGGTTTTTCGGCGTATTCACAAATTTGTGATATGCGTCTACTAGCTTCATCATTTCTGCCTGTCTGTCTGTCTGTCTGCATGGAACAACTCAGCTCCCAGTGGACGGATTTGCGTGAAATTAGTTATCAGGGTTTTTCAAAAATCTGTTGGTGGTAATGTATACTTTACATGAAGACCTATGTACACTTAGGTTATGATAATATCTTGCTGGATTATCCTCACAATCAGAAATGTTTCAGACAAAAAGTTTTAGTGAAAGTCAAAACACACAAGTTTTAGAGAACTCAAAACTCACATTTCATGTTAAATAATTTTTTTTTTGAAAATCGTTCTGTTTACAAGATAATATGGAAAATTATGGTAGAGTAGGACTGACCACAGATAATATAATATGATGCCTGTGCATTGCATGCTGGATAACTACCCCCCTCCCATCCACGCATGTATGTGTGTGCGCGCGCGCGCGCGCACACACACACACACACACACACACAGATAGAGAGAGAGCGAGCGAGAATATGTAATACTTGTTGCTTTTCAATGGCAACAGTTTTGTTTGTACATACATTGCCTGCCTTTTATATAGTAATTTTTAAGTTTGGTGTGATATTTGATGAACTTAATTCCAGTTTTAGTATATTTGTTTGTTTTATTTATGTATATGTACATATATTTGATTTATTATTATATTTACTTATTCTGCATCCAATTGGTTTTTTCACCCTCTCATGGATTTTTAGAATGTATAGAGAGAATTTTGTTATATACTCTATTGCGTTTGTGTGCTGTGATTGTAACAGAACTCAGAGGTCTGGAAGTGCTATATATGTGGTCAGACAATAAAGTTTGTAAAAGGTAAAAGTCCTACATACCTCATTGCTGAATACCACCATAGTCGCCTTCAAAGTACTCCCCTTGGGAAGCTATGCACCGATGCCAGTGCCTAGTCCACCCTTCAAAACAATTTTGGAACTGGTTTTGTGGAATGGCCTTCAGAGCTGCTGTTGTATTACTCATGATGTCATCAATGTCATCAAAATGTCTTCCTTTCAATATTTCCTTTATCTTCAGGAATAGAAAAATGTAATTGGGGTCTAGATCCAGTGAATAGGCAGGGTGTTCCAACACAGTTATTTGTTTAGTAGCTAAAAACTTGCTCACAGACAGTGCTATGTGAGCAGGTGCATTGTTGTGATGCAAGATCCATGAGTTGTTGGCAAAAAGTTCGGGTCTTTTCCGTCTAACTTTTTCACGTAGCCTTTCCAGTACTTCCAAATAGTAGACTTGGTTGACTGTTTGTCCAGTTAGTACAAATTCATAATGCACATACCCTCTATTATCAAAAAAAGTCAGCAACATTATTTTGACTCTTGATTTGGACTGACGGAATTTTTTTTGATCATGGGGAATTGGCAGTCTTCCATTGTGCACTTGGCTGCTTCGTTTCAGGGTTGTATTGGTAGACCCATGTTTCATCACCTCTGATGACATGACCCATAATGTCATCATGCCTGTCCAAAAGGTCTTGGCAAATTGTGACTTCTTTGCTTTTGTTCTTTAGTGAGCTCCGTTGGGACCATTTTTGCACACACCTTCCTCATGTCAAGATCTTCAGTTAAGATTTTCCTAACCGTTTCTTTGTCAATGTTCACTTGCTCTGCTATGCCCCTGACAGTCGGCTGACGATTTTCACGCACAATTTGACAAATTTTTGCAATGTTTTCTTCTGTTCTGCCTGTTGCTGGCCATCCTGATCTCTCTTCATCAGTGACACTTTCTCTTCCCTCAGAAAAACGTTTCCCCCACTTGTAAACTGCTCTTTGCTTCATACCATTGTCCCCATAAACTTGAACTAACATCTCTCTGATTTCGTTTCCACTCTTTTTTCAAGTTTAACAAGAAATTTAAATGTTCTTTTGCTGCTCTAATTCAAGCTCCGACATTCTCGCGGTGGCACACTAAAACACAAGCAGACAATAATAGATGCCACTCAAAAAGAGACTGCCATAGATCAACAAGAACACAGGTGTGAAACGCTGATATGTCACCGTCATCAAACAATACTAAGGCTTTTGTCCAGTGCTGGCATGGCAAGCACACAGTGGCGAGTTCGTGAACTTAATTGTCCGACCACGTATGTTATGACAGCGGATTAGTGATTGGGAGTTATCACCAGTCATTGAAAATGTGTTGTAAAACTGTACACTGTTTTTCCAGTACTGATTTGCGTACATGGATGTAACTCGTTTTGCTGTTGCGTGGAGGGAGTACATGTAATTCAGCATTGGCGACATTATGTCCATTTCAAAGACCAGTGGGTTAACTCGGATCTGTTTGATAAGCTGTTGGTTGTTTTGGTGTCATTTCCACTTTAGTCAGGAACTACATGATAACATTAATTCTACAAATTATTGTTTTATGTAGATAGGTGACAGTGTCCTTGTGCCTTTGTAAACAGTGTTCAGCGATGTCACACGCTGAAGTAGCAGCTCTGCAGCGGGCAATTGTGAATGTTGAGCTTATGCTGTGACTGCTTCAGCCCCCAGTAAGACAGCCCCCATTCCTGTTTTGAACAGAGGGTGAGTGCATTGTGCAGTTGGTCTCTATACTGCGATGTAATCTTCAAGAATCTTGCCCTTGCTGCTTCGTACTCTTGCCTGTGGGAGCAGCCTAGTCAATGCACTCATTGGCTGTTCTGTTTGTACATGGTTGATGAAGACACTGCAACAGTTTCTGCCAACTAAGCAGCATGATTTAGTTCTCTGCCATATACAGGTTGACAGTAGAGCCTCTTACGGTGTCCTGGAGCAGGTTGAGTTGCCCTTTTTTAGATGGTATTGCATATGCTTGCTATGCACATTAACAGTTCATATCTGAACCCAGAATTAAATGTGTGTGTGTGTGTGTATATACACATACATACACAGATGAACATTACTGATCTTTTTCATTGAATTTTATTCATATCTGTGGTGTCTGCTAATTATGCTGTGGTTCATAGTCTAGCACTGACACCTGATACAATCAATACATGAACTTTCATAAGCTCAGAGGTGCCAACAGATATATAATTGCTGTAGCAAGTGGTGGTGGTTAAAAAAGTTAAGTTATTGTGCAATGAAATGGGTGCATGCTACTGCCAAGAGATCTAGGCGATAAATATGTGATGGCATTTTCCATAAGCCTTTCGTGATACTCTTTGAGGTCAGACCTCACTCAGCCTAGAGCTTGTATCTAAATACCAGCAATCATGCCTGTTTTACAGAAGAAGAATAGGAATTGTTGAATTTTAGTTACTAATTTTGCAATACTTATAATGTTCATGAGAAATATGTCATGAAAAACTATGAGTCAGAAGCAAAGAAATAAATGCACATAGAATATGGTTGAGGAAAGATAATTGAATTTTAACATTAGCTACTGGTGGTAGAGTAGAATAATAATTGGGTTCGAGTTCTTCCAGGTGCACCTAGGTTTTGTACCCCATATTCTATATTAAGTTAAAAGGAGCCCTGTTTCTTCAACGAAGTTCCAGTTGGCCCCCCCCATACATAATTCCTAATTCACTTGGGGGTGGGGAACAGGTATAAATGTCAAAGTTACCATGTACAGTTGCCTTCTACCAGACTTCCACCTGACTGAAGCCCTCCGTAGAAACCTTACTGGAGTCCCCTATTGCAGAGCTCTCCCTAGACTCTGAATTATTCTAAATGTCGATCCCACAGGATCAGGGGAAAATCTCTGGGTCCAAAAAGTAAGGAACCCAGGTATAAATGTCAAAGTTACTATGTGTAGTTGCCTTCTACCGGAGTTCCACCTGGCTGAAGCCCTCCATAGAATCCTTATTGGAGTCTCCTATTGCAGAGCTCTCCTGTGAGTCTTAATTATTCTCAGTCTCGATCCCACAGGATCTGGGGAAACATTTGGTCCACCAAGCAGAACTCCTGTACTTGGCAAGACTAAATACAACTGGGAGGTCGCCCAGTATCCCAGAGGGTGCCGTTATAGACAGACTCACCCACTGCCATTCATCCCTTAGGCACGGCACTCACACCATAGGATTGGGGATTGTTTTTCAAGGTTTACTCCTTTAGATCTGCTGTGTTCTGTGCAACAGGTTCACCACTCATAGGATGTGGCTTTTCATCACGCACAGACGGTCTTGGGCGGGGAGAGGCTATAATCCGCATCTACCACCCCTGGAGAATAGCTAGAGCCCCCCTTGGGCCACCAGTGTCACCCCTTGGTAACCCAGTGACCCCGGTAAAGCCTGGCTGACTCCCCTCGACTCCTACTGGTGGTTAAAATGAACATAATTAATCTCTATCGTCCTACAAGACCATATGCTGGTGTCTTAAATGTACTGGCATTTTTATTCACTAGCAGTTAAATGTCCTTGTCTTTCAAGAGATGCAGTTGGCATTTGAATCTCTCTGCTGAAAGTTAAGGGTATGTAATGACAACTTTGTAAGACATTTGGTAAGGATGAAAATTTTGATGCACAACCATTTGTGTTTTGCTACAGAAATGTTTAAAGACAAATTCTCTTGATTATGTGTGTATTTTGAGTGTGGTCTTGCACCTTAAGGAAATTAATGTTGTGAATGTGATGTTGGTAACTTTGTTCATACCTCCCAGTAACTTTGTATGTGCACAGACACCATAGTTGTCAGGGTCCTGGCAGTGGGCATTACTGGCCATAACTGGCAACACTTTCTCTTGGAGGTTTGGACAAACCTCATTAACATCATTGAGCCCTTTGCAACTAATGTTTGGCGCAGAAAGTCTACTTAAAGGACATTCTGTTTATACCCAGAAGGGCAACAAATTTACTGTGAAAATGAATCTACCCTTAATGAGTGCCATATGTAAACAGATCTGAAGAGAACATAATTGGTAGTCTAGAAGAGGAGACAAATGAAAATGAATGTTTAAGGTTGAATTCTGATGAACCAGTGGAAGGAAATCACATTTTTGAATGTAAACTCTGGAAAAATTTTGTCAAGGAGTAACATGAGGTCTCATGAATTCACACTGGAGAGTGTTGTCTTACATGTTGTATGTGGGAAATATGCTTTGGAAATCGGTCAGGACTGCATTGCCATCTTAAAGATGAACGTGAGCATGTGAAGAATTTGAAATGTCAGATGTACGCAAGAAAATTTGCTGGCTGTCATTTACTAGATGACCATCGATGAACCCACACCTGTGAGCACCTGTTTGTATGTGAATTATGAAGGAAATGAGACAAATGCAGCATTATATTATCGCAGAGCAATCTACACAGGAGTGGTCACATTTAGTTGCTCATTTTGTTAAGTTAGATTCTGTTGTCAGAACTGGTTGTCTGCAGTTTCTGGCATGTGTTTACTGCTCGTTTCTGTACTGAAATACATTGGTTAGCATGTGTCATGAAATTGTTAATCAAGTAAAACAGATCCATATATGTGGTTGTCCAGATGTTGGTACATAAAATAAAAACCTTAACACCTGTGATACGTGTGTACAAGGTCTGTGTGCATCATATGCTATTCACTCAAGTGTCATGACATTTTCATGTGTGGAATTAGGTTTGGGAAGAGTTTTGCTTGAGAAGACACATGAAAATACACATAGAAAGTTTAAAACGAAGAAAATTCATCATCAGAGATCAGAAATATTTTTGGTGTTATTAAAGTTGTTCCTTCCCTTCCTGTCACATAACTTACCATTGTATGTACAGTGTAATAATGTGAGTGTTTGGCTTTATTTCCCCTTGAATGATGTATGTCTTTTTGTATACACTAAATAAATAGGAATATTGCTGAAACTTATGTATGTATCTGTATGCAAGTCTTGAAACTTAAAAGACTGAAATTCCTTGATTTCCAACTCCTGCTTCCTGTCCAGGCACTCACCATGAAATTTGTCTTGCAGGTGTCTACACTCGTCTTTGTCATCATTCAGAGCTCACCAAGAAGCAAATAATGCATTTGGAAGTGTATGTCTTCAGAAAGGTTGTGCGCCTCATCTGTGTTTGCCCGCACATGTGATTAATTATAAACACAAGAAAACAGTTATTAAAATGAATGTGCAGTCCGATGAAACTTGCAGTGTCCTGGTAACTGCAGGCAGTGACACATTTAGCTTGATGTCAGTGAGTAGTGAACATCTTAATGACCCAAGGCATCAGCCCCATGGTGTAACAAACAAGAGGCACCTCAGGTTAAATTCAGGTAGGGGTGTTTCAGAAGACAGAGGAAGAGCAGCCTTGGAGAAGGCAGCAGTAATAAACAGTGAAGGTAATGTAAAGAAAGATGTAAAGGTAAAAAGAGAAAGAAGTAATTTCCAATGTGTACAGTGTGGGAAGAAAATAGCTACGAAGGATAAATTCAGGCTTCATCTTCGAATTCACACAGGTGAAAGACCATACACCTGTCATGTTTGTGGGAAACAGTTCCATGTACCAGCTGGATTGAACCGGCATATTAGAGATGTTCATGCTGGTATCAAAGAATTTGCCTGTGATATCTGCAACAAGACTTTTGCATCCAAGGCAACTCGAGATGACCACCGAAGAGTTCATACAGGAGAACGTCCCTATATATGTGAGTTGTGTGGCAAGACTTTCAAGACAAAGGCTTCTTTGTATACTCACAATAAAAGTCACTCAGATACATATTCATTTCCCTGTTCGTACTGTGGTAGAGGTTTCCATTCACGACCATCACTTCTTGTACATATGCTGACACATACCGGTGAGCGACCTATCAGTTGTGACGTTTGTGGTAAAGGATTTCGTGTAAAATATGAACTTTCTAAACACAAACTTGTTCATTCAGATCAAAAGCCTTTTATGTGTGCAGAATGTGGATTGGGCTTCCGACAGAAGCGTTATCTGAAGAATCATGACAGGATTCACCACTGACCTGAAGTAAACACACTTGTCATATTTAATGGAAAATGAATGGAGGGAGTTACGAGATCTTGTTTGTTCCTGAATTATTAACCTGTTGCGTTTATCAGTTACTTATGAGTTTCTTTGGTACAGGGGGTTCTCGCGCTCTGAGTCCACATTTTAGGTTTCTTTGCAAATATGGGGTCAGATTGTTGGGGAAGATGGTGCATAAAGATGTCACACTTGTGAGATTCACATCTGTGGTCTACAGATTTTGCAGTATAAAACATTTCCAGTCTTTCTTCATACATGTGGGGCCTAATTATTGATGAATTGTGTTCAGAAATTTCCCACATGCTCAGGGAGCATGTTTGTAGAGCACAAATTTTCACACAGGTTAACAGTTTTAATTGCAAGTGCATCCATTATTTTTCTCTGCTCATGTGCTCATTGTCAAAGCCATTGTGCAAAGTTCCTGTGCCACCAATAAGATGACTGAAAGAGGTGAATTCACCCTTGTAACATAGGCTGATGGTGGTGGTGGTGAGGATGATGATGATGATGATGATGATACCAATAAGCGAAGATAATTGTGCACAATGTGCCAAGTTAGTAATTTTCTTTGCTGTAAGCTGTGGTGGGTTATTATTTATATCATGTATTTATGAACTCTCATTGCTGCCAACATGTCTCTCCTACCAATAAATTAATTATTATTCTGGAAACTACCTATAAACTGTAAACTTTAAAAGATTAATTCAGTGTACTTGACACCCAATTCACAATCCTGTGTTATTTTCTGACATACTGTTGTTTAGAAAGAACAATGCTATGTTGCTTCCACTCATGGCTGCACATAGGAGGAAATACAGAGAGAGAGAGAAGGGGGAGTCTTCACTCATTTCAAACTATTATATGTGAAGTACAATAAAACTGGCTGTTTATTCAATGACCTGGTGTAGTGGAACAGTGCAGCATCTTCTGCAAACATATTTAATTGATGTTTGTTTGTAAAAGTGTATTGTGCACACCAACAAATTCCTCATTAACCCATTTTTACATTATTTATCTTAGGCATATGTTCCTAACTTAGGCGATTATGTTGACCACAGTAACACAGGGCTTCCTACACATGCGTGAAATTTCTTATTTTTTTTGTGCGAGTCTTGATTCGTGGTCTCCAGAAAAATTTAAATTGATTGTGCAGCAATCCAACACATTTAATTTTTGTAGCCACATGTGGTTGATGCCAGTGAAATGTGATTTAATTATATGTTTATATGCTTTGCTTATCAAACATAGATGTATGACTGAAGAGGCATTCCGGTATCGCTTAATTATACCTATGCTAGGGTCTCGTGATTTCAACCTTTTTACTACTGCTGTTTTGACCTTTCATGACTGGTTCTGACAAGTCTGGATCAGACTGCATGGAAGGTGAGTCAGTTTTTACCAACTCTCCAACTGTTGTGCAGGTCACACTTGGCCAGACAGGCTCATTTTTTCATTAAGTAAGGTTAATTGCTTTCAACAATTAATGAATTTTGTGTTTTCAGAAAGTGTTTGGGTTTTATAAAAGTGAAGTTTCATACCTTTTTGAGTTTTGTAATAATATTATTACTTGTATTTGAGAAGTTTTAGGAACCAAAGAAGTGCTGTTTATTAAAAATGGTTTCTGCCATTCTTGACAGTTTATCATGAACAAAAACTTTCTTTATATCACACTTATTGCAGTTGCCTTTGTTATCGGTTGATGCTGAGGGGCTTTAACATACCTTAAATAAACTGAAGGAGAATGCTGAAAGTGATTTTCAGAGTTGACATTTCTTGAAATGTTTATTAGTATCAGTAAATAAAAGCAACATGGGTTAGTGCATCTCTAGTCCGTTGTGTCTTTCAGAGTGTCCTGTTACACTTATCCTATTAGAAATGCTCATAGCTTCCTGAACAAACTTTTAAAAACTAACTATGCCATTTTTTCTTGTCTGATATTCCTAGTAGTAGATGATGAAAAGATATTAATGTAAATTTTAAATGCCCTTTAGTATAGTGTATATCAGATTCAAAAATAAACTCTGTGTTTAAAAAGTGTTTTTTAAAGCTGCATACAAATCCATGCATTGGTGTAAATATTATTTTAAGTATTTATGTGGTACAATCTTTTAAAGCATTCACGGTACTTAGAATTAGATTTTGATTGATGAAATACCCATTTTTTTCTCTCCCTTTTTCTTTTGTATGTAATTTACTGCATGTAATGAGTGTCTTTAGAGAAAGAAGGATGTAATGCCAGTCTTGGCTGGGGTGCCATTTACTCTTGACGGTTTCATCTGCTCTTTTCAACATAGGTAGGTGCCATAATGTGAAAATGGCTGTCTGCCTCCATACAATGTGTCTTCTTATGTGATGCTGCAGATTGCTTAGTCTGGTGGACTGTTACCATTATTTTGGAGAAGTGTATTGTTTCCAAGGTGCAGTGCCTCCCATCCTGAAGATGGAGGCAGCTGTTTACCCTGAAACACTTGTATTAACATACTGGACTATATACAGTGTGTTGTAATTCAGTAATCTCAATAGATCCTGCACACCTCTGCAGAAACCTCAGGTTTGAGGCTTATTTTTCAATGATGATACGTGCTTTGTGGAACAAATGTTACGTTGCTCACACAATGGCATTAATTATGAATTGGTTAGTAATGAATAGTGGTAATTGATTATTCCATATTTCTGCTTGAATTTTCCCACAGGCTGTAGGAAAATATAAAAAAAATCTTGTTTTTGGTTCTTGGCCGCAAGTTCGGGGAACACGCATGCGTAGAGTAAGGTTCCTCTGCTTGGCTTGCATTACACAGCTTTTAGAATGATACACAAGGCAGGTGCATTGTAACATCTTATTAACAAACACACTCTAGGGAGCAAACTCCTGGTTGCGTCTGCAGGTTCATTACCATACTCATTTGCATCTTTTCTGAACCATATTAATCCAGTACATGCCATCCCATCCCATCTTGTTCATTAAGATCCATTGTAATACTATCCTCTTTATGTGTCCCAGGTTCTTGCAAATGGACTGTTTCCTTCAGGTTTTGTAAAATCTCGTTATTTACTTTATTTGCATCCTTTCACTCATTAGGGTAAATGAACAGTTCCAAATGCCTTCGAGTGGTGGGCAACTACCCCAGATGCACCCCTATCCCATTGATTCACTCTAATTTACACATCCTCTCAATCTGCGACTTCATCTATCATTTAACCAAAAAGTTTTACAACGGATGTCTGAACCATCCAAACCCCCTCATCAGCTCCATAGGTAACTATTCCTTATCTGATTTACGCTATCAGTATAAAAAATACATCCACAAACGCCCTAAACACATTCTCCTCTAATGTCCACCTCCCATAGCAGTGTTGTTTCCTTGTTCTGCTTTTTCACTGTCGACCTATAAACACCTAACACGACAAACCCCTTCATACCACCCGCAAGACGAGACATAACTCATGTAAAATGGTGAAT
>Ga0123353_10003151_pt1 | contig 20727 bp, 11 predicted proteins | sample TergutLab28metaG_3_FD_92763 | JGI IMG/M metagenome (GOLD analysis project Ga0123353, IMG submission 92763) | Labiotermes labralis P3 segment gut microbial communities from Petit-Saut dam, French Guiana - Lab288 P3 | ecosystem: Host-associated > Arthropoda: Insects > Digestive system > Gut ... | reverse complement strand
CACAAACACATACACACACACAAACACACACACACCACACACACACACACACACAAACACACACACACACATACAAACACACACACACACACCACACACACACAAACACACACACCACACACACACACACACACAGAAACACACACAAACACACAGACACACACCACACACACACACACACACCACACACAAACACACACACACACACACAAACACACACACACACACCACACACACACACACAAACACATAAATACGTATACGTGTGTGTATATATACATAGAGAGACTTACACATTGTAGTGAACAGAATCTATACTTTATCGTACTTTTACTTCTAAGCGAAGGAAATAATACGGGATTGAAACATCATGCAGTGAGTTTGTTTATTGGTGTTTATTTTGTAAACTGGCTTAAATATTTTTTTGCAATCTGGCTTTAACTGTGTGCGGCTGAAAGAAACCCAAACACTGTAACTTCTAATTTCCTGCCTTATTGCTGGTCGAGCTTGTGAGATTTGAACGACAGCAGAAACCTCATCCGACGTAAGGCAATGGTTTTTTTTTTAAATATGGAACTTTTGCGGTAATATTCTTCTCTGGAATGCAAAATAACAAGATATCGACCGTTTTAAAGTTGTCTTTAGCTTTCGGTTTGATGAGGACAGCTAATGAAGCAACGGACCATGCGAAATTTTATGTCCTGAGAGGTTTTTTTTTAAAGATCTGAATTATTTTCTCTCTTTGATCCATGATCCTTGCTGTATTCGAATATGTACAACAATGGTACCTACAAATGTACATAAAAATATTAAAATGAGCTAAATAATAATTTTAATATATTTATGTGCATGCGTTGGTGAAGTTGTTGTAAATCTGAATTGCAGTTTTTAAGACAACAATTACAAACATGGAGGCGTTGCGAAACGTTCCATCGGATAAATTTTATATATCAGTGTTCTTAACAGTCTACGTGAAGTGGTAAGTTTTTCCAAATATAAATTAAGGAAATAGTAATATAATAATAGTAATAATAATAATACTCTGTACGATTGGAAAGTAGGCATCTCGAAAATTCATTTCCCCGGTATAAAAATATTTTGTCTTTTGTTCTCTGTTGTTTCGTTGCTCAGTGGGTGGCTATAACGGTTTTTATAGCATATAGCCTAAGTTACCTATGTCCATCCCTCGGTCCGTCGATGCTAATATTTCTTTATACTGTGACAAGTTATTACCCCCGCAAATCCAAAAGATGGACGATCGCCCTTTGTCGGTTCTTCGCGACTGATATTTTAGTTTATTCACAGCTGTCATCCATATTTGGAGCCCATCTCTTGACAACATTCCGTATGGTAACATGGGACTAAAGTAAGTAGCTACCAGACTGTAGCTGGCACAGTGGTTTGTGCAGAAAGTGAAAATTAAATTCCATAGAGACTCTGTGTTACCTTTCAGAAGCTAATGGTCACTCAGTCAAGAAGTCCCTCGCGTTGTGTGAACCCGTTGATATGCCTAAACCCTCCACTGGTTACTGTCCTGAGACAGACGAAGCAAATATATTCCCTTCCATTCCATGGCTTTGAAACTGAATCAGATGTTGTCTTCCCTTCTAAACCTACATCTTTCAAATAATTTATTTCCGTAAAAGTCGCCCGACTAAACATATGTATGTAATATCGCGATACCAAGGACTAAGTCAGTGGAGTGCAGTTTCTTTTTTCGGACCGGATAGATTGAACTGAGCATGTATACAACACTGTGCGATCACAGTAATTGCTACAAAAGCATCAATGTATTAGAAACTCGGACAGTGGGAATGTTGTTATTCAGAACGCAGCGGCGAGATATCTGAACAAAGTTTCACGTAGTTCCTCAGATTTCAGTTATATGTTGATTTAAAGCGTATAAATGTCATAGGATAAATCGTCCAGTTAAATACTGAGGGTATGCAGCGACTTCAGTGTGTGAATTATGGCCAGTGACCATTGTAATTGTGTGATGCATGAGCTGGGACCTGAACCTTGCAACGCCAATGGTCCTAATTTCACGCAAACTATATTCAGTCGCTACAGTGCGTATGAAACTAATGTAATGACAGCATTGATTTGTGTAACGGTAGCAATAATTTAGAATAACTAAAACATACCAGCGAGATATTTCGGACTGTATTGGGCTGTGACAGCCTATTATTTCCCCTTCCACCGCCAGATTCATATAACCAATTTTATAGCTTTATCTAACGGTGGGTCTCCCCTCCTGTGGTGCACACGCTCAGTGTTATCCACGTGGAGCCAAAGTACTGTTTGTATAACAATCAGTAAGCAATGTAATGGGTAAAGTAATGGCATTAAAATGGCGGTCAACTGCAAACTGCAAAACAATATCATGTTTTACATCCCCTGCAGAACGGTCAGGCGATTGTAATTTTGGTAATTGCGAATTTTATACAGAAATCGTTGATTATTCTGGGTTATAGGAATGGAGAGTATGTGGCATATAGGGACGGCAGGGAAGTGTTTCGGTGTTTTGGTGGGAAAACCTGAAGGAAAGAGACTACTTGGAAGACCTAAACGTCGAAAGGGCGATAATATTAAAAATGGACCTTAACAAAGAAATAAAATATGAGGATTTGGACTACATTTGTTTAACTAAGGACCAGAACTCCTGAAGTATGTAAAGAAACTGTGGGTGCCACAAAATACCCTGACATTCTTGACAGTCTGACCAACTGTTGGAAGACAAGAGCGACTCAGTTCCACAGAGTTTTGTAATTATTGAGGTGTAAATTAAACCCACGCCTTTCGAAGAAAAATGGTTTTCCAGTACTGTTTAATAACAATGAAACTTCGTAAGATTTGAGGTTCTCTCAGCGATGTGAAAATTGCCATCTTCTGTTATATGACGCCGTGTATTATGATAGACGTTTACCGCCGCTCTACTTCCTCCTTTTTTATCAGCCCTCAAGATCGAGGCAGCATTTCCTTCCGACACTTTTATACCAAGCAACGCAACTGCGTAATGACATGTCACAGAAGGTTGTAATGCTAAAGTCTGTGTTGTTGACGTAGTCCTTAGGTATTTGGTGGGGTGGACTGCGCAGCGAGGACAGTATTCTATGTCGTTTACGGTGACGGAACCGGATCAAACAATCCCCTTGCCTAATCAGTATGCTAACGGATGTCACATTGTTGTTGAATATAATGGTCTGTGCTTGACTTATGTATCAGTCTGCAGATGGGGCAAGAATAAACGTCGAAAACACGGGACTTTAGAGTGTAACAAGGTGAAGCTGTCTCTGCGCGCCTGTGATGACGGTGAGGAATGGACGTCTAGCTGTACATATTGTCATCTCGGCATTAGATGGAGAAAGAGTGAACAGTTTCACGTCCCGGTCACTTGCTTCTGGGGGAAGAACCCTGGTAGCCACTGTTTAGGGCGCTGAATGGGTCCCACACCCCGTCGGAATGTTTCAGATAAGAGAAAAATCACTTGCATTACCAGGAATCGAACAAATACTTCTCGGTCGTCCAGCTGGTAGGTGAGTGCTGTTATTATTATTCTAAGTCCGCTTAGAAGGCTCTGTGCTGAGGCAACATCAGTCCCATAAGTCGACCACCTCTGCATCTCCCTTAAGCTGTTACACTTCCCTTTCCAGTGTACTTCCCCATACTTCCAGTCGCCTAGCCATTCTGTTCACTCGAATGTTAGTAGTGACATCCACGTGACTGTCTTCTAACAAGTGCCGGGATGGTTGGCCTAGACAGTGAAAGCTTGAAGAGGCATACAAGAGTACGTACAAAGGTTGGTCGTGTCGTGGCTCAGGCGGTTGATTATTCGCCTAGCTTCGGCCGCTGATTCAGGGCTTACCTCGGAGATACGTGATGACGTTTTTGTCCGAGCATTGCGATTTCCCCCTAACAGTTTTCTCGCCAACACTTCTACTTGCTCATCTGCATTCGGTGCAGTAAACATATTTCAGTCCAAGGTACTGGGGCTTTCAATCGCGTGAGACTTATACAATTATAAGAGAACAACAAATTTGGAATCCTCGAGAGCCGTCATCGCCGCCATCCATATGACTTCTTTCTTTGGCCTCGTTGTGACATCACCGAGTATGCCTGCCTTTTGCCGTCGTAACTCATGACCCTTGTGTATCCAGAACCCCACGGATGTTCTGGTTAGGCGAGGGAGGTCCCAAGGGTGTGAGGTGGGATTGCTGGTGTTCACAGAATTCTGTGCGGTGAGCCCCGCGGAAGAGCAAACATGATTATCGATTGGAAAAGGAAGGACTCTGGGATGGCATGATATTTGTCCCTCGAGGAAATGGATGGTGATAATTCTATTGACAGTGGGAGGCCTGTGTGGGTAAATGGTGCTGTAGAATGAGAAAGAAGAGTCGAAAAGCCGTTCGTTGAGGGTGGAACTGAAGAATGGTGGTGGCAAGTTTCTGGGGGGGGGGATACGAGAATTCAAACACGCCAGTCTTAGGTGAGTCAAGATAGCATAGTTGGTGTAGTGAAGAGGTTAAAATTGAAGGCTGTGGAATATGACTACATTTCCGGCGGGAGCAAGAGAGACTGTCCTCTCGATAGTGTCCAGACCGACATCGGGGCTAAGTCTATATCCAGTTCAGTGCTCACCGGTTGCAGTCTCCGTGATAATGCTACCGTGGCTTGAAGCTAACCATTCACCTGCATCTAGTGAATGGAGCTATGCCTTTCTTCATGGCGTGCACAGGGGCGGCCGTTTTCTGGGGCGTAGCCGACGTTTCGTAAGAAACTGCCGCTTCCACCTATAGCGTGTAGAAAATATTAACTTTGAAGTCGGAGGCAGTACGTTTCTCCAGAATCTGGTAATTTGTTTCCGGCTACACGGCTTCACATTCAGAAGACGTCGTTATTCGGATTTACCTAATGCTGTGAGAAACTCAGATCTTGCTGTGACGGGTGTTAAAAAACTGACATCCCACAATCCAAGGTAACTCCATATTTTAGAGCCTTTGAGAAGCCAATATTTATTCTAGTAGAAAAAATATTTGCCACGTCTGGAACCCGAAGGTTCGCTACTGTTTTCACTACAGCCCTCCACTCGGGCTTTCCCTAAGCGATATGATTACAGTCCACAACCTTAAATCCTATAGGTTCAAAACGTATTTTAAAATATGTCTTCCCATCTACGCCTAGATCTTGATAGCGGCCTATTTCTTCCAAATGCTCTCACAAGAATTATGTGTGAATTTTTTGTGCCTCCTCCCTACATACTCCTCCATAATTTCACCATCCTAATATCGACAAGTAGAAATTATGTCGTTCCGTATTGCGCAATTTTCTCCTTCCTTCAGTTAATTTCTCCCTCTTAAGTCCCAAATGTACTCCGCAGCGCTTTGTTTTGGAATACCCTCAATATGGTTTCTCGTTACACTGAGAAATCAGTTTTTCACATACTCACTCCCCAACTTGCAGTTTGCATATTTCATAACCTTGTCTAAGTAACAGAAACCGCACAGGTTGTCGTAACAGTGTACTGGAGAATATTCCGTTTTTTTTAAGATTTATCTTCTTCCTTGGAGTCGCGATTTTGTTCTGCATACTGCTGACGAGACATGAACGAAGACACCAACAACAGAAGATGCGTGTGGCAGGCAGCCCCTGTGATTTTGTTTACGACATAACTCTTTTTTTTTTTACCTGAAACCTTTCCCACTGTACCGCGACATTATACCCTGAAGTTGGCGTCAGCCTGTTACTTCGAAAGGTTGGCACGTACTTACCAAACTACACGGCGTCATGTTACAAAAGTCTTTAAATTTTTACCCAGCACCATAACGAACCTTTCATACTTCGGAAATATGAATCCAAGCATACTTACACCCGGAGCTACTTGAATGTAAAAGGCTGGCCTCAGACTGCAGTCGTTTTAAATCCGTTTCCCTTTGGATAGGAGGGTAGACTAGCTGCAGAACAGAATTGGACCCCACGATGAAGAAATACATTTTTACCTCTACTAGGGGTCGATTTCTGTAGTTCAGCCAATAGCTTATTACTGTACTGACTGGACTATTTGTTGTTTTAATATCATACATTATTTATTTATTTATTTGTATGCTTCGGAATACCGCACTAACAACCAATAAAATATGTCAGTTCTTTACAAAGTACAATGTCCATTTTCCATTGTGCCTTCATTCTGCCGTACAGTAATCCAAGGCGTTGCCTACAATTATGCTGTCTAACAAACTGTTGCTAACTTACGCCCTCGCAAATAAAACAGCACACAAACTATAAATCTTTCCTGACAATTGAACCTTCATATGCCACTTAGAACCTCCCATGGACAAAATCTCTTGTCAATTTCGTAATAATCCAACACGGTCTTTATCGCAGGAACTTTTGTTTTGGATACGCTGTCTCCGTCACGGTATTAGGGCGTTACTCCGCAGTGTACTGTCACATCACTTACTCTTTAAGACCCGTTTATGTTAGCTTATATTAATTTCCCTCTGCTGTGTGGGCGTGATTCCGCCTGAAACTTTAAAGACGAGGAAGTGTTCTCTCCGATATCCAAAAGAAAAATTGCTTGCTATGAAAGTTCCCAGGCTTCGCCCACTTGACCTTCTGATTAACAGTAGTATTAAGGTGAAGATAAGTATGTAAGATTAGTGGAAAGTAATGGCGGGGGAAAGTACTCAGATACAAACCTCTCCCGCTGCCACTCTGTCTATCGCAAATCGCACTTGGACTGGCCTGTGATCGAACCCGGAACTGTACCGTGAAAGGCCGGCGACTACACACTTGAGCTATGGTAGGCCTAACTACTCATGCTAAAATGAAATATTTTTTAAGATTCAGTTCTTACCGCCTAGCAAACACACTTCATCACCGTTATAATAACCGATCAGTTAATGCTGTGTAGTGACATAATCGCTGTTTGTTCTGAGACGCGTGTGAAATGTATACATACGGTCGGTGGGCAGAATAAAGAATTTTTATGGGCGTTCGCAATATTGCGAAAAGCGACTATTAGATGCATCATGTCTGTCCATCCGTCCTTCCGTCTCTTCTTCCTCATGCAACAACTTGAAGTTTGCCATTTGAGTATATTTCGAAAAACTGTTAACTAAATTCAAGTTTCATTAAAATCATACAGTAATGACTGGTAGAGAAGAAAACCAACTAGATGCTACTGAATGGTTTATTGCACTTATAATCTGCTCAAAATGTTTCGAGCACTTATATGCCCATCAGGAGCTTGAGGCTATACTTGTGTTATTACCGCATATGGTGTGTAATGCCTTGGTTGCTGGTGGTCGGCGGTCAGGTGCAGGGCAGCAGGCTATGCGTCCGGCATGAGGGAAGCCGGACGCGCGGTCAAACATAAATCAAATTATTGACTGGTATATTACATGAAAGCGTATGTGCATTTGTGATAATATATCGTTCACTTCTTCTTAAAATGAGAAATGTTTCAGACAAAAGTTTACATAAAATCAAAACACACATTTTAATTAATAGCTTTTTTCCCCGCAAAGTATGCCGTTAATGAGGTAATGTCGAAAAAATGGTAGAGCCGAACAGGCCACAGATGACAATATATTAGGACATATGCGCCTTGGATTCCGGATAACTATGGTTACAGTCACACATTCAGAATATGTAATGCTTATTGCTTTTCCACAACGACAATGGTTGCACGAAAGAGCGCGTTTCAGTGTTACGTTACACATAAAATGCCTGTCTTGTTAAATAAAAAAACCTAATAGTTTTGTATATGAAACATCTACTGGGATTTATTGTTGATGAAGTCATGTGTTATAGAAATGTGTGGCTAACGTTTAGGACAATCTGGTTGTATTACCAAATGACAAAACCGAAGAATGACACGAATCGTTTTAGAAGATGTAATGAGATGGTATTAGATGTTGTTAAACAATCCGAGATATTTCGAACACAGTATTGACGTTATATGTTCCATTTCCGTGCATTAAAGAATATAGTTTATTTACATGATAAACCAACCAAAGAACATTTATAGATATGTCCAATCACGTATTATTATTATTAAGCAACACGTTTCGGTCTTCTGTCTGACCATCATCAGGGTGTCAGGGCGACATCGTTATGATGATCACAGAGCTGACGGAAACGTGTTGCTGATGAATAACGATATGTGATTGATCATATGCATAAATAAACAATTGCTGGTTTATCGTAGGCCTATAAATAAACGTTACTGACGTTTCGGCTTCAGTTAGTGCGGGGGCTTCTTGATTAGCTGGCTTTCTCTCAGCTTCTCAGGTACTTTCTACGTAGCTTCATGAAGCAGTTTTTCACTTAAATAAATATTTTTATTCTCGTAATTCTGACCACAAAAGTCAGTGTATATCTGCCAGGGTGTTCAACTGCGCAAGCTCTGAAAGCCACGGTATTGTCGGTTTCCTGGAAAGATTAAACTGAACACGAGCTAAGAATGTCACTTCCACGATCTGTTATGTATAATACGTGTTACCTTTGGGGGATGTGATGCAGTATAGTTTGGTGGATGTGTACAGACATCTAGGAGGCGCCTCCAGCTACCATCATGAAGGTAGAGAGAGGAGATTACTGGGAAGCATTGCTACAGATCTACCAGATTATACGTCGTCACGTTCCAGAAGACGCTTATCTTCATAGCCACTACCATGAAACGTCAAATCTCCCGACTTTGTTCTACACTCATCTTTGCGTCAGCAGTTAATTCCTAATGTTTTAATTAAACTGTATTCAGTCTTCAGTGGTATATGGCGTTGACTGGATGCAGGTAGCCTAGGACAGAGAAAAATGCAGGACAATTGTGGTCACGACAAGGAAACTTCTGTTCCTTAAACTGGAGAATTTCTTGACTACATAAGGGAATGTTAGCTCTTCAAGAAAGACCCTTGTAATTAGAATTCATTTAAGCTGTTGACTTTTGAAATTACGTGTTTTGTATCCGCTTGTTTGTTTTATACTCGTATTTGTGGTTTGTGTAAAGACGGTATCAGTATTCCACACTGTATAGGACTGTCACAAAGTGTTTAGGCGGTTACTGAGTAGCATAACATTGAGCCGCTTTCGTGCAGCTATGGTTACACTGGAAAGCAATACGTATTACATATTCTGAGTGTGCTTTTATAGCCTTGGGTATCCAGCATGCAAAGCGCTTGCGCCATATTTTCTTCTGTGACGTGCCCAGCTCTGCAGTATTTTTCTACATTATCTCACAAACGAGAAGACTGTCAAAAAAAAAAGCCGTTGAACTCAAAATGTGTTTTGATTTTCTCCACAACTTTGGTCTGAAACATTTCTCATTCTAAGAAGAACTGAGCGAGATATAATCAGATATTTATATTGTTCTTTACGTGAAGTACCCGTTATTGTTATACGATTGTAATGAAACTTAAATTTTCTCGACAGATTTTCGAAAAATACTCAAATGTCATGTTTTATGGAAAGACGCTGAGTGGAAACCGAGTCGTTCCATGCGGACGGACGGACAGGCGGAGATACAGACATGACGAAGCTAATAGTCGCTTTTCGCAACTTTGCGAACGCGCCTAAAAGTGATTTTGAAAGGATACAGAAAGAAATTGTGCTCTACCACATTAAACAAACAAATATAATTATGTGAAAATTGGCGTCGTCTAATGTGAGGAACTATGGCGCTATTTGAGGTTGTAACTGAGGAAAACCACGAAGGAGATAAGTCAGGATAGCCCTATTCGGATGCAGATTGAACCCGGGACCTTCCGAATAAAATCGTCGACGCTACCAACTGTACTCTACGTACATATTTTGCATTGTGTTTGAAAACTGGAAATTAATTAAGCGAGAAAGTGTGCTCATATTAATAACTACTTCACTCTAATGGTACGAAATGATGACAGTCATCATGATTTAATGAGGCACGAAACTGTATATATTTGCGCTTATACACTATGAAAACGGTAAGAAAAGTAGCAATATGGATCATACTTTGATGAAAATTTGCATTGAGTTTTCAAAGTTCATTACACTATTTAACAATAATTATTTAGCCAGTAGCTGGATTACCATTGTCTGACGTTTATGATGAGCTTAGAAACCATTTGCCACGTTGGGACTGTCATTTTGACCCTCTCACGTCCTCTCCACTGCTTACACCTACTGGGAATATACCGGCAGGTATACTGTCACGCAATTTTAACATCCGTCTTTGCGTCTAATACATATTCATATCTTGCCGAGTAAGACAATCACTGTGCTATATATAAGTTGTTGAATATTTATGACCTGTGCAATGTTCTGTAGCCGGTGTTTCAACGTAAGACAGCGCTGTTGGTAAAGTAAACGCCTTAGCAATTCTGTTATTCTTCTTTCCAATTAAACACAATAAACAAATCAGTACATAAGGAATGACCTGACCTGCGTACTTTTGTAGCAACAAGTATCTAGCGGCTATTTCTACCCTATTGCGTAACAAGTTAGGAAATGCAAGAATAGGCCGATGTTGTTTAATAATCTCAAAACCAGTTTTGGTGTGGATTAATCTGGCCCAGCATACAGACCAGTACCGGGATCTTGTGTCTTGCACAGTGCCTGCGCGCTATAAGGCATGCTACCGTCTAGCGCTCTAACACTTTTATCGTGGGTTCTAATCCCACAAGGAATATCGATTTACATATGTATGTTTCTGCTTCATGTTCATGGTGTATTGTGTAGCTGATGTCTTGCCTGGACTGATGTCTGAAACAAGATTTATAAATACGGAAGAGGGCAGGTAGGCCTATGGGATGTAGTGGTCTTCACAACCTTAACAATAGATTGATGGGCTGTTGTGAGCACGGTGATGAATCAACGGGTCGTAGAAAAGATGCAGAATTTATTGAGTATTTATTTGGTAAGTCAGTGAATGATTAAGATTGTAAGCGTTATCATATGTTTGTATTCACTTGCCTTCACAGGCCATGTTTAATGATTAACGAAGCAGAATTTTTTTTTTTTTTGCTGTGGTCTAACGGCCCAAATCGGGCCTAGGCTGCCTCATTTTGAAGTTTGCTAGATCACGCACAGTTAGACGCACGTATACACACACACACACACACACACACAAGGTAGGGCCCCTCTGAACGGATGATAAGCTCATCGCATAGACCGCTACCTGTATAGCACACAGGTAACGCAAGGGACGAACATTCCATACCCTCAGCGGCACTCGAAACCGCCATCCCAACATTCAAACGGATACAGACCTGCGGCTTTAACCCGCACGGTCGCCGGCATCGGCTGTATTCGCCCTTCACTTGCAACATATTCAGTAACATACTTCGTTATTAAATATCTAGTTTCATTCGCAATATCTTCACAGTTCGTAATTCTCTCCTACTTACACCTATTAGAGAAATTTCCCGCTTCCTTGTGAAGTGAACAGTACGCCGCTTTATGTGGAGATCGTTTCCTTCCGTCCGTCTATCCATTACTTCGTGACCTAGCAGCAGCGGCTTGTGTGATTTTTTAGAAATTCGGTTGTAGGAATTCTGTACAAAAACTTTTTGAGCAAGCGTGAGTCTCGTGAAGAGCATCTCAGTAACAGTCACACTTTACTTCGCGTTCAACAAGAAGAAGGCTGTTTGCCAGAAATTGGGTGTACAGTTAATGAAGAAACTAGTGAATTTATACATGAGGGGCATAACTTTCAATGGTGTTTAAATGCTGGTACTTCGTAAATTAGATCAGAAATATCTTCAGAGTTTTGAAAAGTGGTGCTGAAGAAGGATGGACAAGAACAGTCGGACCAATCGTGTGAAAAATGAAGAAGTATTACAAGAAGTTAAGATGAAAAGGAACATTTTTCATACAGTAAAGTAAAGAAAGTAAACTGGATAGGTCACATCTTGTGTGGGAACTGCCTTCTAAAACACCTTATTGAAGGAAATATAGAATAAGGGTTGAAGTGACGGGAATACGAGGAAGAAGATGTTACCAGCTACTTAATGGCTTTAAGGAAAGTAGACGACAAAGGAAATTGAAAGGCGAAGCACTAGGTCGCAATCTATGGAGAACTCCCTTCGAAAGAAGCTATGGACCTGTCACAAGACTGACTACGTGAACTAAACTGAAGGTTCCATATTTTTTGATCGATTAAATTCGTTACGGAAAGTCTCCATATCATGCGGTTTAGTAAAGGTTAATTTTGTGAAGATCTGTGCGTTCAAGGCCATACTCTAAGTAAGGATGTGAATGTTACTTTTTTCTTATTTCTTATACTTGTCATCTTACTTGGATAAAACTCGGTCATCGAGCTCAAAGGCAAGCTTTGTTCAGTGATTAACGAGTTTCGGAAAATCGGCGCTATGAAAGGCCGAACTTATTTAAGGGCAGACATGAATTTTTATCAATTTTTTCTACATTTCTTGCAGTTTCGGGTGAAGTGCGGTACTAGAGATCTGTCTGTAATGCTCTTGATCATTCGTGAGTTTTTTGCATATCGGAGCAAGAAGGGCCGTACTTTCCTGATGGAGTGGTAACTGAAATTAAATTTACGCGTGTACGTGGAACCATACGACAGTCTGAGAGTACAGATTGCCGTGATCAATTCAGTATACTGCGTCACTGAATACACCATTTGCAGTCTCAGTATTGTAAGCTGTCAATAGTAAATGTAGAGCAAAGGGAGAGGAATGTATGTGAAATCATTTAATTTCACTTTCATAAATGCTCAGAAAATAAATTCGAGACTGAAAATATTTCCTATGAAGACAGGAGAGCGGTGCTTTTGTGTTGAGTCTTTCAGTTAGTATGGAAATCACGTGTCTATCAGCACGGGTATGTCAGAACGATGGCGCGCGGCGTACCTACAAAATACGCACTTTGGCATTCGGGAGAAAGTGCATACCAAAGTTTGACAAGTGAGGACGGTGGTTACAGTGTTGAAGAGCAACTGAAAAATAAACCTTTCAAATACGAATACTTTCCTTCAGGATATCTAGTTCCTTTCACACACCGGTATATATGTACACACATGTATCCAGGTTAGGCTATACATCCTATACGTATTTTATGTTTGTATATGGGCTACAGCCTGTTGGATATTTATACATCCTGAAAGAGGACTGTACCGCAAGATTGTGGGCTGTACCGCAGTAATATAAGAGAGATCCCTATTATCTATTAGGTAGGGTTGATAGTGTTAGTAAATCATGGGTTGATAAATCCATTATCACTACTGGACCCTGAGAATGGAAGCAGTATATTCATCCGAAACGTTGGTCCCTACCCATTCAACTACGCCGTGTCTCCATGCGAGGTGGCGGAATTTCATTTACTTGTCACGGTGTGAATCCCAAATAATGGTATGCTTTGAACGTGCCTGTGTGTGGTTGGTTACGTTTCAGGCATATTTTCACCACTACCATTAAATTCATTCTGAATCACACGAACACTTCACTGTCTTGAAGAGAAAACGAAACCACAATATTTGGTAGGAAAATTCATTTAAATTTTTTTATAGTATGGCTGTCACACAAATAAGTTATGAATTCTGTATCGCTTTAGAAAATACATTTTATCTGATGCATATTTAAAACAGTGTACCTGAATTTTTACTTACGTTGTGATGAAAAGTGACAGCCATGATTCCCCTGGGTATCGCGAGCAAGGTTTTGCTACAGAACGGCCACCTAAATAAACTCTAATGAATATCCATTTGGCATTGAAGGCAAATTGGTTTTGACAACTGGCAGACCGAAACTGAAGATTTTATTTTTTAATCTTATTCAATTTTCCCACCTTATATTCAGTATTTCATGTGCCATAAATTGAAACATGGAAAATAACTTAGAATGCATCAGCCGTTGTGGTCTAGAAGGAAATTAGAGGAATGGTAATGTTATTAAGCACCACAAATTCAGGGGCTATGAGACTCTGAGAATTGGATCGAAGTAGACTTAATAAAACAAAACATCGACAAGTCGTTACTATTACAAGTAACTAATTCCATAGAGCACAGTCCTCCTTGAGAACCCGGAAATCTCGCTTTTAGGTAAATTTCCTGCCTCTTAACCCTTATCCTGCTAACGTCGAGAATATGGCGAGCTTCTAAAAATGCCAGCAGATGGCAGATGAGATTTAACTTGGTGTTTAAAGGGTTAAGCAACCAGTTCGTTCTTTATCGTGCTCCCAAGATTCCCCCACTTTTCCACTTCCACAGTCTAATGAAACGAGTCTTCACTCTCCAGAACTTACTTTTAGATCAATTTTAATATTATCATTTCACATACGTTTCGACTTTAGACCTGGGCTATTCCATCGATGGGAATTGGAGTTCTCACTGCTGTAAATAATAGGATTATAGTGTTTTGAGATGTTATTGCTTTGTATATTTAACGATGTCTTCAGCGTAACAGAACTTGTACCGTTATGAGTTAGGACTGATAGTGAATACTGAGCTGGAAATGATGTAGAATGTATCGGTGGTGTTTTACTTTGAGTAACTGTAGCGGAATTTGCCAGCGAGTACTTGGTGAACACACGCGAAGCTGTCTGGATAGTCGGTGTCCAGGCCGGATTAGTAACCAGGTGCACTGAGGCCATCTTGCTTGGTGTGATGACGTATAGAGCGTAAATAATTTCCTATATCCTCACTGAATGCAATAGTGGCTCAACCCAGTAATTGCCATTTGGAGTTAATACCTGGAATGAGCTCAAAAATAATAATTACGTCCTCCAATAATGGCATTTAGTGGGATGTGTTCTGACTAAGATTTGTGCCGGTAATGTCGGATGTAATTATCATATTTTTTTAGTTCAATTGTAGTATTAATTCCAATTGGCAGTTTTTGGACTGTACCACTATTTCATTCATTGAGGGATATGACTGCACATGACGTCACATCTTTCCTTTTACATATTTCGACCACAATTTTGTTTTTATGTACTATATTAGTTATCACATTTTCTTGGTGTGCTTCGAGCATCTTATAATATAAAAGTGCTAATAATAAATTAATTAATTTACTTCTTGTTTATCAGCAAATCTGGAGTTCGAAATTTAATCAAGAATTTTTTCAAAACAAATACGAGGGGGCGCTGATAAGTCCTTAGCCCGACCTACTTCCCGATGTCGTAGGACGGAATCGATAGTGTCGTTGGAAAGAGTGGTCTGTTCATGTGCCGAATTGCAAGTCTTTTTCTTATTACAGAGGCTGAAAGGAAGCATGTCAGGCGATGCGCGCGATTTCACCAACATGGAGACGCGAGCTGCCATCAAGTTTTTTTTTTTCCTGCAAGGCAGGGCGCCGAAGGAAATTCACGCCATTCTGACAGAAACATTAGGGGAACATGCACCGTCAAAAACAGGGTGGCCCAGTTTAAACGTGGTGACTTTTCCACCTGTAATGCCCTTCGTTCTGAACGACTCAAAACAGTGACCACCCCGGAGATTATTGATCATATTCACGAGCTAATCTTGGAAGACCGCCGGATTTCGGCCAAGTCAATAGCTGAGCAACTGGGCAACTCACGTGAGCGGGTTGAGTCCATCATTCATGAAGATTTGGACAGGCGGAAGCTCTCCGCGAAGTGGGTCCCGAAACGCCTGAACGCGGATCGTAAACGTCAACGGTGCCAGTCGTCTGAGCAACTTTTGGAATTTTTTCGGCGCGATCCAAGTGATTTCCTGTCTCGATTGGTGACCATGAACGAAACCTGGTTATATCACCATGACCCGGAGACAAAGCAACAATCAAAGGAGTGGCGGCATAGCGGCTCACCCCGCCCCAAGAAATTCCGAGTGCAAAAATCCGCTGGAAAAGTTCTCGTCTCGATTTTTTAGGATCAAGACGGTATCTTCCACGTTGATTTTCTTCCAAAGGGCCAAACTATCTACGCGGAGTATTACTCATCTCTGCTGGTGCAATTGAAGGACGTTTTGAAGGAAAAACGCGGAGGGAAGGTCACCAAGGGGCTCTTGTTCTAGCACGAAAATGCCCCGGCTCACCGGGTATTTGCAACCCAGAAGAAATTGGCCTACCTGGGCTTCCAGTGTCTCGATCACCCACCCTGTTTTTCGGATTTGGCCCCGTAGGACTACCACCTGTTCCCTGGACTGAAAAAACAATTAAATGTACGGCATTTTTTTCCGACACGGAGGTCATTGCTGCCACGGAGACCTGGTTGGATGGACAAGTTTCTGATTTTTTTTTAAGTGGCTTACAAAAGTTAGAGCAACGGGCTAAGCAGTATATTGAGCTTCGTGGGGAGTATGTTGAATAATCCCGAGTTTGGTCGCTGAAGCTTTTTTCCTTCCTGGTGGGGCTAAGGACTTATCAGCACCACATCGTATTGTGTGTTTAAGGCGTGTAACTTCTTAATCAAGTAAGTACGTAAGTAAACAGATCTTAATTATTGAAATTACTTCTGGGTCTGCATTTGATGAGAATTTTCTCAAAACATTTGGATTTGTCTTGCCCTTATTCTTTCATAAAAAATTTTATCAAAAACCAAATACACCTAATAATAGATATTTTTTCACCTGCCAAAATTAAAAAATACAGTTTTATAATAATAAGGGTTTATTTTCGTTCGTATGGGGACCGCGGTGGCACAGTGGTTAAGGTGCTGTGCTACAAATCGGAAGGTCGTTGGTTCGATTAGAGATGATGTCATTGGAAATTTTCATTGACATAATCCTTCCGATCGCACTATGGCCCTGAGGTCGACTTAGTCTCTAACAGAAATAAGTACCAGGAGCATTTCGTAGGGGTAAAGGCGGCCGGTGCGTAGGGCTGACAACCTTACCACCATCCTGTGCCGTTGTCATGTAATCTGGGAACCTTAACTTCCCTGGAACCCTCTGGGCCACTCTATGCCTGTAACGGGATTGCTTTACTTTTCGTTCGTATGCGTCAGAAAGTAACTGGAATATGAAGATTAAGATTTCCTGATATTTGACGGAGTGTAGTGTGGTAAAGATTTGAGTACGCCTACCTTTCAGGTGAATATTCTGCCTCCCGTTGGAGGAAACAGGTTCCTCTAAAACGTCGGCACGTATCAACCAAACTCAGCTGCATCACATCCCTTGAGAGAACTACCTTAAAATACACTACCACGAGAACGTTATATCTCACAACTTGTGTAGTTTTTATTTTTTGAACTTCAGGCGTCATACTTGTTCGTGTCTGGCAGGAAACAAGTTTGCAATATCTGAATCAAATGGTCTGTTTGCTTTTACAAAACCATTCCTGCACCAGAGTAAACAGGCACACGGGTTGCCTGACTTTGCGAGTAAAGTTCCTTCAGGGTAAACAAGTTACCTGTAACTTGTTTTTTTTTTCCGAGGGTAAAATTAATTATAAATATTTTAGTGGGTCTTTTCCTACGGGATTTAATGACTGTAAATTTACAGCATTAGAAATATCGGTTCCAGCGACATAGTGTTTTATGGTCTTTGGAGTCGCGAGGGGAATCACGTTTTGATGTCATTCGAACATCCCGTTTGAACATCGAAACGAAAAACAAATCTCTTTAAACTGTTTAGAGTATGTTCTGTTAGAACTTCATATTTGTGACCACTTCTGAGTCACGTTTTCCAGCAGTAAATGTTTGTTCATATGACGTCTATTGTCTTGCTTTTAGAGTGAAGATGTTTTGTTGTTTGTAAAACTTGGTCTACCTTACAGAAGAACATGAATTTTGGGCGTCTGAGAAGAGATGACTGATAAAAATATTTGGAACTAAGAGGGAGAAAGTGGCAGAAGTAGGAGAAAATCTTACAACGAGGAACTTTTTCTTCTTTTCCCGCACCCAATATTAATCGATATTTATGCGGAGAATCATACTAAGACCAACGAATGCATTTTGGAGGCACACTGTTTGGTTCCTTTAATGTCAATCCAAGAGACGCACTTGCGAGTTCAGAGATTTTTATAGCGGTGATGACAAACATTGTGTAATGCGGAAGCCATGTCATCTGGTAAAAAGTTATAGACATGTCAGCCGTTACTGCCTCTATCCCAGTGGGGTAAGCAGTCGGTCTTAAACTGCGTGTACCATAAAAATGGAAGGAGCATACTTGTCTGCATGTCGTAATTACTCTTCAAAGAACACGAAGTCACATCCCAGAAGACGTGACTCTGAGATTGGCGTATGGTGCCTATAGAAACCACTGGCCGTAAGTGGTTAAGCTACTTTATCAGGATTAAGTTAAAGAAATTAGACGAAACTACAGAACATCCGCTATATTTCGGGATGTGACGTCGGCAAATAAACATATTATCCCAGTAGTGACTATACATTGTATGAACCAACGCGTTCAACATTGAAGTCCCTGCATTTTGTCCATTCATTTTTTTGCACATTTCATGTAATTCATGAAGAGACAACACGTGTTTCTTCACAAAACGTCCACCGACTGATCTTTCAATTGGAAGCCCTCTGCATTTCCCTTAAGGCAACATAACAGAAATGCTTCTCTGTTGCTGTTCAGAATCATTTCGCACATGTACAAATAACACGGCGTTCTTTTAAAAGTACTTGGTACAATGATCCATTTATGGAGAATGACATGTAAGAAGCGCAGGGTAGCCAGAATTTCCAACATGGTTTTGATCGGTAAGCCCGAATGGAATGGACCACTTGGAAGATCTAAGCGTAGATGGGCGATGACGTGAAAGGGGGTCTTAAGTAAAGTGGGCTATTTGATGCGGACTGGATTTGTCTGTCCGAGTATTTAATGTCCGGTGACTGGCTCTGACAGTGGACGTTGGGATTTCAAAACGGGCTGGGAATTTCTTGAGCAGTTGGGTAATATGCGTCATTTTCTGAAGAATGGCTGTACTACATAGCTAGACAGACAACTGGCTAGTTCGTTAGATAAAGTCGGTATATATGAGAAGGATTTTGTACTGTAGACAAACAGGATTTCTCGTATTTGCTGACGTAAATTGTTAAAGATTTTAAAGAAGGAAGAAAATTAATCACACTAACGTTTCAAAGTTTAACGGTAACTTTACGTACCACCAGTTTTAATATTCAAAAATTCTACCTGATGCTGACTTGGCATTTGTGTGTTTTGTGTGGATCTCAGAACAAACATGATCTTTTCCCTTATGCGGCCAATCACAAAATAGAAATGTCTTCCGGGTGAGGCCTCTAACAATTTGGCGCATTTTTGAGATAATATATTACACCATTATTTACTGGAGATGATAGACATTTTAAATGGCGTGACTTCAGCTGTGTGGACCGGGATAGTGCAGTCGGTAGTGCGACTTGCTACGGGCTGGACGGTCCGGGGATCGAATCCCGGCGGGGGCGAGATTTTCCGCACCCGTGCAGACAGGCACTGGGGCCCACACAGCCTTCTCTACAATGGGTACCGGATCTTCCCCAGAAGTAAAGCGCCCGGGTCCTGGGGTTGACCACCCACCCCCATCTAGCGCCGAGGTTAAAGAGAGAGTAAAGCTATGCATCTACTGCCCCACTGGGCCTTCGTGACCTGTTCTAGGGTTAACTTTATATTTACCATTTTTGTGACTTAAGATTCGCATGTAATATACACGGAGTGATCTGTAAGTTTGTTGACTGTTATAGAAAACCGGGTCTAATTTACTCGGTACAAATTTTCTGCACAATTTTGATGTTTTGCTTCCCTTTGTGTTTTCTATATTAATAAGTAAACAGTACTTTAACACTTTCAACACAAATTTGTTATTAATAAAATAACTTGTCACTTACTTAGCAATGTGTTTCGACGTGATTCGCCATTTTCAGGCCATTCTGATAAGTTTAAAAATTAAAAAATCTAAATCTTTATAAATATAGATGTGTTAGCACCTTCGTAAGGATTGAGATCTCACTCAATAAAATGACACATAAATTCCTATCAATTGCAAACATTAAATGATGACGAATTAAGCCGACATATGTTGCTAAATTTATTGACAAATTATTTTATTAATAACAGATTTGAGCTACTGGCAATGAAGTACAGTTTATTCCTGCCTGCTGGCAACCACGATTTTTTTTGGTGTAACGGTAGAGACAAAACATTCTGTGTAATCTTCTTATAATAAAACCAACGCACTAATTTCTCAAATTTATTTTTGGAATAGAACTACATTTTCGGGCAGTTCCTCTGTCCATCATCAGGAGTTCTTCACTGTACACACAGCAATGGTATATGTCATACAGATTTGCTGACAGCTTGCGAGCAGGATCAGGACGTTCGGTCCTGATCCTGTTCGCAAGCTGTATAACATACACCAGTGTTCAGTGAAAAAATCCTGATGATGGAAAGAGGAACTGCCTGAAACTTGTAGAGTTTTATTCCAAAAATAAATTTGAGAAATTAGAGCATCTAGTTGGTTTTATTATAGGAATTTATCACGATGCACGGTCACCTGAACGTCAAATTCTGCGTAATGCTGCACCTGGATTGTGAGAGCTGTGATACAGTACCAAAGAGCAAAATGTTTTTTAAAAGAATTTCAGTACCGATTTGGGGGAAACGACACACCAGTGACGCATCTTTACTGTAAGTACACGTGATAAACGTTCGTATTCTTCATATTAACCTTTTGGCACCGGAATTATTTTTTTTAAATTTTAGCACATCCTGTATATAAACTGTGAATAATACAGGAACCAAATATGTTAGAATTATGAAACAAACTGCATTTTGAAGAGAAAAAAACGGAGAGTATATACCATGTTTAAAATATTCAGTACCTATATTTG
>Ga0123353_10003150_pt1 | contig 20728 bp, 18 predicted proteins | sample TergutLab28metaG_3_FD_92763 | JGI IMG/M metagenome (GOLD analysis project Ga0123353, IMG submission 92763) | Labiotermes labralis P3 segment gut microbial communities from Petit-Saut dam, French Guiana - Lab288 P3 | ecosystem: Host-associated > Arthropoda: Insects > Digestive system > Gut ... | reverse complement strand
CTTCGACAGGCACTACTGCGCCGACGCCCCATGCCTGCCTTCCAGGGCCGGCCTGATAAGCGGCAGGTTCGGGATCCGCACCGGGGCCGTGGGCCACGGCGGCACGGCGGCCGACATGAGGGTCACGGGGCCGTCCAGGCAATTCCGTGACGCCGCGGACGAAGGCAACCTGATCAACGTCTTCAGGAAGGCCGGCCTACGCACCGCGTCCGTCAGCACCTTCGCGGAGCGCCACTCATCATATTGGTTCAACGCCGGCTTCAACGAGACGCTCAACGTGGGAGGCCGCGGCATGGAGTCGGGCGAGGCGGTGCTCCCGCCGGCCATCGAGTGGCTGGACCGGAACGGGCGTTCGGACGGCTGGTTCCTGCACGTGCACCTATGGGACCCGCATACGCCGTACAGGGCCCCCGCCGACTTCGGCGACCCATTCGCCGACGCGCCGTTGGGCACCTGGATAACGGAGGAAACCTTAAGCCGCCACCTAACCCTCGCGGGCCCGCACACCGCCTCGGAGCTGGGCATGTACGGCGACTCCGAGGACCCGGCCTACCCCAGGCACCCCGGCAAGGTCGCGGATATGGCCGGGCTCCGCAGGCTGATCGACGGGTACGACACGGGCATCCTCTACGCCGACTACCTCATCGGCAAGATCCTGGACAGGCTGGGCGCCCTACGCGTCCTGGACGACACGGCGATCATAGTGACCTCGGACCACGGCGAGAGCATGGGCGAGCTGGGCATCTACGCCGAGCACGCGACCGCGGACGCCGCGACCTGCGCCATACCGCTCATAATCAAGTGGCCCGGCTGCAAGGCGGGCCACGCGGACGGCGGGATCCATTGCAACCTAGACCTGGCCCCGACTATGGCGGGGCTGCTGGGCGTGGCGCCCAACCCAGATTGGGACGGCATGAGCATGGCCGAGACCGTCACGGAGGGGAAGCCTTCCGGGAGGGAATCGCTGGTCATCTCGCAGCTGGCGCACACGTGCCAGAGATCGGCCTTGTTCGGCGATTGGCTGTACATGAGGACGTACCATGACGGGCATCACCTTTTTGACGGGGAGATGCTCTACGACCTCGCCGCCGACCCCCATGAGGAGAACGACGTCAAGGACGCGTACCGCGGCGTATGCGACATGGGCGCCAGGATCATTTTAGATTGGCAGGACTCGATGCTCTCAAGGCGCGGGGCCGGGACGGACCCGCTTTGGACGGTGATGTCCGAGGGCGGCCCATACCACGCCCCAAAGTCCGCGCTCCCCGGTTACCTCGAAAGGCTGAGGGCCACGGGACGCCCCGACAAGGCGGCCCTCCTGGCGGAAAGGCATGGATCGCCGGGCCTGGGACGGCCCGCCGGCCCAAGGGATCCCGGCGATGGCTGACCGTCGGCCCACAGGCCTAAGGCGCAGGGCCCCATTGGCCTTCGCCGCCGCCGCGACGGCCGTCGCGCTGCTTCTATCCGCCGCGCCCGATCCGCATGCCTCGGCGGCCGCCTCCCTAGGCGAAAGGCGCACACCGGACTTCAGCGTGTTCTTCGCCGATGACGAGGACGAGATAGTCCCGGTCACGGAGGCCGATGATGGGGGCCTCATGGCGGGCGAGACCCCGGAAGATGCCAAGGGCGCTTCGGATGGGCTGGGCGTAAGCAAGGTCATAGCCGCCATACTACCCTCAAATCTGCCCATATATAAGGCCAGGGGCGACCTGTCGCCGCCGTGGGGACCGCCCGGCGCCGCGGATGGGTCAGGGCCGGGTCCCTCAGCCGCCGTCCCGTCTATGGAAGGATTGGGCGACAGGTACCTTACATTGATAAACGCGTCCAACCCCCTGCCCGACGGCTATGTCCCCGACAGCCTGGTGAGGGCCGCGGACGCGCTGACCAACAAGGTCCCCATGCTCAGCGCCGCCATCATGGGTGACTCGGTCGCCCTGTCGCACCTGGACGCCCTGCTGGCGGAGGCGGCCAAGGACGGCATGCGGCTGGCCCTCTCATCCGGCTATAGGTCATACGGCACGCAAAGCGTCCTATATAGGAACAAGGTTAATGAGTACATAAGCACGTACGGCGAGAAGGCGGCGCGGGAAAGGGCGGCCTCCGTGGTGGCCGCCCCCGGGACGAGCGAGCACCAGTCCGGCCTGGCTTTCGACATGAACGCCGCGGCCGACCTATGGGCCGGGCTCCACCAAAACTTCGCCAAGACGAAGGAGGGGCGGTGGCTGGAGGCGAACGCCTGGAGGTTCGGGTTCGTGGTCAGGTACGCGGCCGACAAGAGGGACGTGACCGGGATCATCTGGGAGCCATGGCACATCAGGTTCGTCGGCTTGGAACACGCGGCCGCCATGCGCGAAGGCGGCCTTTGCCTGGAAGAGTACGTACTACCGCGATAAACGCGTATGGGAGGTTGGCATGAGGATATCGGTGAATGTGGACGCGCTGTGCGGCGGCGCGATGGGGCTGCCCGAGAAGTTCGCCGCGGTGGCGGAGGCGGGCTTCGACGCCCTGGAGTTCTGGGGCTGGTACGACGGGCAGAAGGACGAGCGCGAGCTCAAGAGGCTCAGCGAGGGGACGGGGATAGCCATCTCGATGCTTTGCACGAGGTTCGTCACCCTGCTCGACCCGGCCAGGAGGGGCGAATACATCGAGGGCCTGAAGAAGACCGTGGAGTCGGCCATGGCGATGAACGTCAAAAACATCGTCACGCAGGTGGGCGACGAGATCGAGGGGGTCGGGAGGGACCGGCAGGCGGACAGCCTGATCGGCGGGCTGAAGGCCTGCTCGGAGGTCCTGTCCGGCACGGGGATAACCCTGCTCTATGAGCCCCTCAACATAGTCAAGGACCACGCCGGCTACTTCCTCTCCAGGGCCGACGAGGCGTTCGCCATATGCAGGGCGGTCGGCGCGGTGAACGTGAAGGTCCTATACGACATATACCACCAACAGCTCACGGACGGTAACATAATCAAGAACATAACCGGGAACATGGACTGCATAGCCTACTTCCACGCCGCCAACGCGCCGGGCAGGGATGACTTGGGCGGTCACGGCGAGCTGGACTACCGCGGCATATTCAAGGCGATCAAGGATACGGGCTACGCCGGCTTCATCGGCCTCGAATATTTCCGGAAGATGGGGCTCCGCGAAAGCCTCGCCGACGTCAGGTCATTGCTGCCGCAGCCTTAGCGTACGGTCAGGCCATCGCCGCCGCGGGTTTAGCGTACGGTCACCTCATCGCCATCGAGACGGCCTTGGTCACGCCGTACTCCTCCATCGTCACGCCGTATATGCGGTCCGCGCATTCCATCGTGCCTTTCTTATGCGTAATTAATATGAACTGCGTCGAGCCGCTCAGCCTGCGTATGTAGCGCGCGAACTTCGCCACGTTCAACTCGTCCAGGGACGACTCTATCTCGTCCAGGACGCAGAAAGGGGCCGGCTTGATCCGCAGGATCCCAAAGAGCAGGGCGATGGCTGTCAAGGCCTTCTCCCCCCCGGAGAGCCCCATCATGTTCTGCAGCTTCTTGCCGGGTGGCTGCGCGATTATATCGATCCCGCCCGTCAAGGCGTCCGCTCCGGCGGCGAGCGACAGGTGCGCGCTGCCGCCCCCGAAGAGCTCCCGGAAAACGACCCCGAAGTTCTCATCGATCAGGCCGAGGCGCTCCATGAACACCTCGCGCATGTTGGCCGTTATGTCCCCGATGAGACCCGCCAAGGAGGCCGAGGTCCCTTCCAAGTCCGACAGCTGCCCCGAAAGGAACGCATGCCTGTCCTTAGCCTTCGCATAATCCTCGATGGCACCCACGTTCACGTACCCCATCTCCCCGATCGTGTCCTTGATCCCGAGGATCGAGGCGGCCACCTCGACGGGCTTGCGCGTCTGGATGCCTTCGGCCTTCGCGCCCTCAAAGGTCAGGGAGTAGCCGTCGGCCAACCTTCCCTCGCTGGATGCGACCTCCTGGGCGTACCGGCTCCGCGCCGTCTCGGCCTTGTGAACGGACGACTGCGCGGCCAATACCTCCTTCTCCGAGTCGGACCTGGCGGCATCCATCGACGCGAGCTCCCCGAGCAGAGCGGCCCTCTCGGCCGCGTTCCCGTCCATCAGCGCCTGCAGCTCCGCCATGCCTTCCTTATAGCCCTCGATCATGTCGTCGAGCTCCCCGATGGCGTCGGCCAGCTTCCGGAGGGCGGAGGCGTTGGACGCGGCCTCGCCTTCCTTCAGGCCGGCCAACGAGGCATGCTCAGCGGCCGTCGCCTCGAGCCTCCCGACCGCCTCGCCCACGGCCTTCATCGCGTCGGCGGCCCTGCCCACGGCCATCTGCGCCTCCGCGTAGCCGTCCGCCACGGCGCGCCTGCTGCCCTCCTCCTCGGCATAGGCCCTTTCGGCCTCCGTTATGTCCCCTTTGCGAGCCTCCGCCATCGCGTCCAGCTCGGCCGCGCGCGCCTCCGCCTCTTTCGCCTCCTTCAGGCAACCCTCCCTGAGCGCCGCGAGCCTCCCTTGTTCCCCGAGCGCGGCCTCCGCGCGCCTTTCCAAGGAGGAGGACTCCGCCTTGATCGCCGATATGGCCGTCCTGGCGTCGCCCAGCCTTAAGGCGGCGCCGCCCATCGACGTCGCCAGGCCGTCCGCGGCCAAGGCGTTGGCGTCGAGCCTGGCCGTCAGGCCCTTGGTCAGCGACTCCGAACGCCTCCTTTCCGCGTCGATCCGGATGACCTTGGCCTTGAGCTCCTCGATCTCCCTTTTCCTGCCTAGGAGCCCCATCCCCCCGCGCGCCTGGCTCCCGCCCGATACGGCGCCCCCCACCGAAAGGACGTCGCCCTCGGAGGTCACGACCTTGTATTGGTGCCTCAGTGACTTGGCTATCACGACACCGCTTTCCAGGCTTTCGCAGAAGATGACCTTCCCGAGCAGGAACAGAATGATACCCTTATACTCCTCATCGAAGCCCACCAAATCGGAGCCTATCCCCCAAAAGCCGGCGGCCTTCCGGGCCGTGGCCAATGCGGCACCATTGATGTACTCGCCCTTCACGGATTCGATGGGCAGGAAGGTCGCCCTACCCCCACCGGTCTTCTTCAGGAAGCCGATCGCTTCCTTAGCGTCCTCGAGCCTGACGGTCACCACGCTCTGCAGGTTGGAGGCCAGGCATGCCTCCAAAGCCCTATCCATCCGGCGTTCCGCGGTGATGAGCCTGGAAAGCGCGCCCCTGATCCTCGACCCATCCAACGCCCCCCTTTCGCAGGCGCTGAGCACGGACCTGACTCCGTAGCCGTACCCTTCGTTCCCGCCCTCCATCTCGGACAGCGCCTTGAGCCTGCCCGCGCAGCCGGCCATCTCGGACTCGGCCGCCGCCGCCTTCGACTTGGCCTCGGCGATCTCGGCCTCCATCCCGATGCGCTCCGCCCTCAAGGCTTCCAGGGCCCCGCGGCATTCGGCCTCAGCGGCCTCCGCCTCGGCGGACTCCGCGCATGCGTCCCTCAGCCTGCCTTCCATTTCGGCCAGGGACTTCGAGATATCGGCCAGCTCAGATTCGATGGCCGAATCCCTGCCCTCCAGCTGCGCGACGGTCGCCGTCGCCCCGGACCTAGAGGCCTTGGCCTCCGAAAGCGAGTCTAAAAGCGTCAGCAACCCGGCTCGGAGCGCGTCCCCCGCGACGCGCCTCTCGCCTATCCTCCCGTCCATCGACCGCAGCGCCTCGCCGATCCTGAGCCTCTCCGCCTCGGCATCGTCCATGGCGGAACGCAGCGCGTCCGACTCACCGGCCTTAAGTCCGGCCTCCGCCTCGGCCTTGGCGGCCCTTTGCCTGAGGTCGGCGGCCTCCGCCGAAAGCCGCTCGTTGTCCCTGCCTATCTGACCCACCGTCTGCGCGTGCAGCATCCTCTCGGAGCTGAGCCTGCCCACCTCGGCCTCCCTGCCCCTGATCTGCGAGAGCGCGACTTCCGAGCCTTGCTCCAGCTGCCTGGCCAACGAGGCCTTTATTTGGATCGCCGACTCGAGCGTCTCCCTCTCCTTTTGCGCGGCCGAAAGGCGGCCCTCCGCCGCGGACAGCTCTTCGGCGGCCGACGCCAGCCTGACCCCCCCCGTTTCGATGGAGTCCATGAGCAGCCCCACCTCCAGCGTCCTCAGCTCATTGGACAGCCCCACGAACAGCCTGGCCTTCTCCGACTCGGCCTGCAGCCCCTCGAGCATACCGTCCAGCTCCCCGATGATGCCCGCCAGCCTCAGGGCGTCCACCCTCACGGTCTCGAGGCGCCTTTCCGCGTCCGCCTTACGTTGCTTGAACTTGCTGATGCCCGAGGCCTCCTCAAATACGTAGCGCCTGTCCTCCGGGCGGTTGGAGAGGATCTCGCCTATCCTGCCCTGGCCTATGATGGAGTAGCCGTCCTTGCCGACGCCGGTATCCAGGAACAGGTCGTTTATGTCCTTCAGCCTGCACTGCGCCTTGTTCAAGTAGTATTCGCTCTCCCCGGACCGGAACAGCCTCCTGGATATGGTGACCTCCCCGCTCGGGACGGGCAGGGCGCCGTCGCCGTTGTCGAAGGACACGGTCACCTCGGCGTAGCCCAGTGAGCGCCGATGCTCCGTGCCGATGAATATCACGTCCTCCGACTTGGCGCCCCTCAGGCTTTTGATGCTCTGCTCCCCGAGCGCCCACCTAAGGGCGTCGGAGATGTTGCTCTTGCCGCTGCCGTTCGGCCCCACGATGGCGGTGACCCCGCCGCCGAATATGAAGCCGGTCCTGTCGCCGAACGACTTGAATCCTTGTATCTCCAGTTCCTTCAGATGCAAAGGGGTCTCACCACCTAAACGGTTTCATGGAAGCGCGCCCGCCGCCGGCCAGGCGCCTCCTACGCGTCGGCCTTACGCGTCGCCCGGCCCCATCCGCGCATAGGCCTCGCGGGCCGCGGCCTGCTCGGCGGCCTTCTTGGTCCCGGCCGTGCCCTCGCCGCGCTTCACGCCCCTCACGAAAGCGCCCACCGTATAGCGGCGCCGATGGGGCGGCCCTTCCTCCTTGAGCGGCACATAGCTTATGCCGTGATCCTGGCCGCCTTCCTGCATCAGCTCCTGCAGGAGGGACTTGTAGTCCTTGCCGTCCCCCACGGCCTCGCCGCCTCGGGCCGTCCCGGCGAACCCGAAGAAGATCGAGTCGATCAAGGCTAGGTCCTTGCCGGAGTCCAGGTACACGGCCCCTATGACGGCCTCGAAGGCGTCGGCGAGCAGCGACTCCTTCTGCCTGCCCTTGCAGGCCTCCTCCCCGGAGCCTAACAGCAGGTAGCCGTCCAGGCCCGCCAGCAAGGCATATGAGGCCAGGCTTTCCTTCCTCACGTATGAGGCCCTGGACCTCGTCATCTCGCCTTCCTTGGTCGCGCCGTCCATCATGAACAGCCTCTCGCCGACCACCATGCCTATCACCGCGTCGCCGAGGAACTCGAGCCGCTCGTTGCATGCCTCCCAAGGCAGCCCACGCTCATGGGCGTACGAGCTGTGCGTCAGGGCGACGGTCAGCAGCCCGACGTCCTTGAACTTATATCCGATCGCGCCCTGCGCGCCGCCCAAGTCGGCGGCCGCCATGTCCTTACGCATACGCCACCGCTTAGCCCTTACCCATATCGCCTGAGGACCAGCATGGAGTTATGCCCGCCGAACCCCAGCGCGTTCGAGACGGCGAACTTCAAGTCCGCCTTCCTGCCCTCCCCGGGCAGGTAGTCCAGGTCGCACTCCGGGTCGGCGTTCCTCAGCCCTATCGTCGGCGGCATGAAGCCGTCCTTCAACGCCATCGCCGTGACGATGGCCTCGACGGCGCCGGCCGCCCCCAGCAAGTGCCCGGTCATCGACTTGGTGGACCCTACGGCCAGCCTGGACGCGTGCCCCCCGAAGAAATCCTTGATTATCCTGGTCTCATGCACGTCGTTCTTGGGCGTCGACGTGCCGTGCGCGTTGACGTACCCCACCTCGGACCTCTCTATCCCGGCGTCGGCGACGGCCAGCTCCAGGCACTTTGCGCCGCTCTCGCCCGTCGGGTCGGGGGCCGTTATGTGGTACGCGTCGTTGGTGCACGCGTACCCGACTATCTCGGCGTAGACCTCCGCGCCCCTCTCCAAGGCCTGACCCAGCTCCTCCAGGATGAGGATGCCGGCGCCCTCGCCCATCACGAACCCGTCCCTGTCCGCGTCGAACGGGCGCATGGCCATGCCCGGGTCCGGGTTGACGGACATGGCCTTCGCGGCGCAAAAACCCGCGAAGGAAAGCCTCGTTATCGCCGCCTCAGACCCGCCCGCCACCATCGCGTCGGCGACCCCCCACTGGATCTTCCTGAAGGCGTTGCCTATGGCGTTGTTGCCCGAGGCGCAGGCCGTGATCACGCACTCATTGAAGCCTTTCAGCCCATACTCCATCGCGACCCTGCCCGCGGCCATATTGGCGATCATCATGGGTATGAAGAACGGGCTCACCCTGTCGACGCCCTTCCCTATGAGGGCGGAATGCTGGTCTTCCAATGTCTCCAGGCCACCCACGCCGGAACCTATGATCACGCCCACCTTGTAAGGGTCATACCTCCCCAGGTCCAGGCCCGCGTGCTCCAAGGCCATCCGCGTGGCGGCCATGGCGTACTGGGTGAAGAGGTCCATCCTGCGCGACTCCTTCTTCGACATGTAGTCCTCCGCCTCGAAGGACTTTATCTCTGCGGCCACCTTGGTCGGCAGGTCGGAGACGTCGAACCTCTCCAGCGTCGATATGCCGCCGCGCCCGGCGCATATGCCCTCCCAAAACGCGCGGCAGCCGAAGCCCACCGAAGAGAGGACCCCCATCCCGGTTATCACTACCCTACGTTTCATTATATGGATACCTTCCTCGCTAGGTTTATTAAACCCCCCAACCGCCGGTTGGCGGGCATAAGGAAACGGCGCCGCAGGATCGGGCGCTTATTCGGCCTTGCGATATGGCGGGGATAAAGCAATGCCCCTTATCAGGGAACCGCCTTATATGTTGCCTTTGATGTACTCAACGGCATCCCCGACCGTCGATATCTTCTCAGCCTCGCTGTCCGGGATCTCCAGGTCGAACTCTTCCTCCAGGGCCATTATGAGCTCCACGATGTCCAGTGAGTCGGCCCCGAGGTCATCTATGAAAGAAGCCTCCAATGAGACTTCGTCTTCCTCTATCCCCAATTGCTCCACCACGATCTTCTTCACCTTTTCGAATACCATCCGTTTCACCTCCTTTAGGCAATGGATTTAAGGCAATCACCCAACCGATGCAAGCACTTTATTACATGGCCAACCCCCCGTCAACCTCGATAACCTGCCCCGTCACGTATCCCGAGCGCGCCGACGCCAGGTACAACGCAAGCCAGGCCACGTCCTCAGCCGTCCCGAACCGCCCGAGCGCTATCTTGGATAGGTAGGCTTCCTTAAGCCCGGCATCCAGCGACTGGGTCATGTCGCTCTCTATGAGGCCGGGGGCGATGGCGTTGCACGTCACCCCCCTCCTTGCAAGCTCCTTCGCGAGCGTCTTGGTCAGACCTACCATGCCGGCCTTGGCGGAGGCGTAGTTGGCCTGCCCCGGGTTGCCGTGCAGCCCGGAGACCGAGGTTATGTTTACTATCCTCCCGTACCTGTTCTTGATCATGTGCTTGGACGCGTGCTTAGCGAACAGGAAGGCGCCCTTCAGGCTCGTGTCGACCACCAGGTCCCAATCCTCGGCCGACATCATCGCCAGCGGCCCGTCCTTCGTCACCCCCGCGTTGTTCACGAGGATGTCCACCTTGCCGAATGCCTTGACGCACTCATCCACGACCCTCCTGACGTCACCCTCCGAACGCACGTCCCCCGTCGCCAGCGCCACGTCCAGGCCGCGTCCGCGCATCTCCCCATATGCGCGCTCCGCGCTCCCCGACTCCGCCGTGCCCGTCACCATCACCTGGGCGCCGCATACGGCGAACAGCCCGGCGATGGCCTTGCCTATCCCCCTGCCGGAGCCCGTCACCAAAGCGGCCTTCCCACCCAGGTCAACGATGGCGCGCTCCGGCCCCCGACCCTGGGCACCACCTTCAATTAAGCCGTCGCCTTGCGCTTCGCCCGCCGTCCCCGCCATGCCGCCCACTTTTAGCTGACCCATCCCCACCCCCATCGCGCCACGTTCCTACCCTAACGCCGCCGCCGCCCGTTCCAGGGACTCACAGTCCGCAGCGCTATGGACCGCGGAATCCTTGGATATCCTCTTGATGAACCCCGATAGGACGGTCCCGGGCCCTACCTCGACGAACGCGTCCACCCCGGCCCCCACCATCGCGCGCACGCAATCCGCCCACCTGACCGGCGAGTAGACTTGCCTGGCCAACAGGCCCCTCACGTCCCCGAGGTCACCGTAGGCCTCGCCCGTGACGTTCGAGACGACCGGCATGCGCATCGCTCCGATCGGGACGCCGCCCAAGTCGGCCGCCAGCCTGTCGCCGGCCCGCCGCAGCATGGCGCAGTGGAAGGGGGCGCTCACCTGAAGCGCGGCCACCTTCTTGGCGCCGACGCGGCGCGCCTCCTCCATGGCCCACTCCACCGCCTTCACCTCGCCCGATATGGCCACCTGGCCGGGGCAGTTGTAGTTGGCGGGCGATACCAGGCCGTGCCCACCCGCCCTCGAGCATATATCCTCGACCGCGCCGTCCTCCAGCCCGATTATGGCCGCCATCATGCCCTCCCCGACGGGGACGGCCTCCTGCATGTACCTGCCCCTGCGCCTCACGAGGCTGACGGCGTCCCTGAAATCCAGCGCGCCGGCCGCGACGAGCGCGCCGTACTCGCCGAGGCTGAGCCCGGCGGCCATCCCCGCCTTCACCCCCAGCCCATCCAGGGCGGCGTATATGGCGACGCTCACGGCCAGTATGCACGGCTGCGTGTTCTCGGTCACCCTCAGCGTCTCCTCGTCGCCCTCGAAAGCCATCCTCGCCACGTCGAAGCCCAGCGCCTCGGAGGCCTCCGCCATCCTTTCCGCGGCGCACGGGTAGCGGGCGCAGACATCACGCCCCATACCGACATACTGCGCCCCCTGCCCTGCGAAAACGAACCCTACCATCGCGCTCCCCTCCCATGCGTGATCACGCGCCGCCCTTGCCGCCCCCCGCCGCGTGCCGCGGCCGCAGGCGCTTGCGCGTCAGCAGCTCCACCTCATGTATGCCGAACCCCATGACAGCCCGGCCCCGAATCCCACAAGCAGCACGTTGTCGCCCAGCCTCAGCCTGCCGCCGCGGTCCAGCTGGCTCAGGGAGTACGGTATCGAGGCCGACGAAAGGTTCCCCGTGGTGGCTATGTCCCTATGGACCTTATCAGGGTCCACGTCCATCCGCCTCATGGCCCCCTCGATGATCCGCAGGTTCGCCTGGTGGGGCACGACCATGTCCATGTCCGCATACGTCATGCCCGCCTTATCCAGGACCTTCCCCGCGGCCTCCGCCATCACCTTCACGGCGAACTTGTACACCTCCTTGCCGTCCTGCCAGAAGACCCGCTTCTCGGCACCCGCCCTGTTACCTATGTCCTCCGCCCCCAGGTACCCGTTCGGGATCGTGACGAGGTGGCCGTACCTGCCGTCGGTCCCCATGTAGGTTTCCATGAGCCCGGTACCGTCCGTGGCCGGGCCCACCACCGCGGCCGCCGCCCCGTCGCCCAGGATGATGCAGGTGGCCCTGTCGGTCCAGTCGACCACCCTGCTATGGATTTCACAGCTGACTATCAGTATCTTCTCGCATGTCCCCGACTTGATCAGCCCGTCCGCCACGGCCAGCGCGTACACGAACCCGCAGCACGCCGCCCCCAGGTCGAACGCGAAGGCCTTGCCCGCCCCGACCTTCCCCTGGACGATGCTCGCCAGCGATGGCGCGAAGTAGTCCGGGGTTATGGTCGTCGCGATGATCAGTCCCAGGTCACCGGGCAGTGTGCCCGACCTTTCCATCGCCATTCCCGCCGCCTCGACGGCCAACTCATATCCGGGCCTGCCTTTCTCCAGGATCCTCCTCTCCCGTATACCCGTCCTCTGGAAGATCCACTCGTCCGTCGTGTCGACCATCCCTTCCAGCTCGCGGTTCGTAAGCACCTTGCCCGGCAGCGAGTACCCCGTCCCGTATATCCCCGCCCTCCTGACTTCCACTAAGCCCCATCCCCCCATCCGATCGCGGCCGCCTGGCTCACCCGTCTATCGCAACCAATATGAACTTGCCCCTGAAGACCTCCACGCCCTCCCGCGCTATGATCACCCAGACGATCAGCTTATTGTCCCTCCTGGCCCTGACCTCGGCCCTGGCGACCAGGCCGTCGCCCGCGTAGACGGGCCTCACGTACTTCACGTTGGCCACTCCCACCAGCGCCGCCTGGGCGTCGATGATCGCAAGCGCCAGCGACTCGGCCAGCGAGTATATGTAGTGCCCGCGCACCACGCGCGTCCTCTCGAAGGTCATCGACTCCGTGGTCGTCAGGTAGGATACGGCCCGTTCGTTGAGCCTCGCCTCTATGACCTCCCCCACGATCTCGCGCCCTTTGAGCGTCCTCACCTTGCCCTGGTTCACTTCGGCCGCCGCCTTTATGCGCTCCCTGAGCTCCGGAATCCCCAAAGCCATCCTGTCCAGCCTGATCGTCGGCAGGCTGACGCCGAAGTGCCCGGACAGCTCCTCGTCGGTCACGAACGGCGACTCCGCCACTTTGGCCGCCAGGAGCCTTCGCCTGGCCTCCCTTTCAGCGGACGTCCTGCTCATATGGCTCTCGGGAGGGGCCCATGCTTAGGCGGCCGCATCCCTCTCACCCCCATGCAAAAAGGCAGCCATACCATCGGGTAATAATTATTACCAAGTGATATGTTCTGCCCTTAATTATATCGACCCGCCTCGGACTGTCAACCCGACTTGCTGTTGATGTGCCTCACGTTCTTGACGACGTAGTCCACGCCCGAGTACACGGTCACCACCACCGCCATGGCCATGAAGAGGGCGTCGAACGGGAAATCGGTGACCAGGCTGAGCGGGAAGTTGCCAAGCAGCGCCGCGGAGATCGCCACCGTCTGCACGACCATCTTCAGCTTGCCCAGCCCCCCGGCTTTCAACACCACCCCTTCGCCCGCCACCACGAGCCTCAGGCCCGTCACTATGAACTCACGGCTGATGATGACCATCGCCGCCCATCCGCTGACGCCCATCATGACCTCGTCGCCCGTGATCCTGTACCTCTCGACCAACGCTATGAGCGCGGCCGCCACCAGCAGCTTGTCGGCTATGGGGTCGAGGAAGATCCCCAGCTTCGTCACCTGCTTCCTCTTCCTGGCTATGTAGCCGTCGACGCCGTCCGTGCTGGATGCAATTATGTAGAAGACCGCGCCGATGTAGTAGCCGTAGCTGACCACGAAGCCGTTGTACGCTTCCAAGGCCGGGAACATCTCCGTGACCCAGTGCGGGAGCTGCAGGACGAACATCATGAACACGGGCACGAACATGATCCTGGATATGGTTATCTTATTGGGTAGGTTCAAAGACTGCCTCCCCCACGATGTCGAGTCCTTCGCGGCATATGAGCCTCACCTTCGCGAAGCCTCCTATAGCCAACGGCCTCGCGCTCACCACGGCGATCCGGCCGTCGGCCAGCGGGGCCTCGGCATACGACCTTCCCGTGTAGGATATCCCATCCAGGGACACGCCGTCGATAAGGACGTCATATTCCAGCCCCAGCCTGGCCTCGCAGGCTTCCGCATATATGGCCCCTTGGTCGGCCTCGATCAAGCCTTTCCGCCGCATGGCCTCCCTCTTCCCCACCCGGCCGCCCAAGCCATGGGCGGGGGTGCCCTCCTCCCTGGAGTAGGCGAAGGCCCCTAGCCTGTCGAACCTCAGGTCCTTGACGAAGCCGCGCAGCTCGGCGAACTCCGCCTCCCCCTCCCCGGGGAACCCGGTCATCACCGTCGTCCTCACCACGATGCCCGGGACCTCGGCCCTGAGCCTGCGCACCAGCGCGGCGTACGCGCCGGCGTCCCCACGCCTGTTCATGGCCCTCAGCACCTTAGCGGAGCAATGCTGCAAGGGGATGTCTATATATTTGCATAGCCTGCCGTTTTCCCTCAGCTCCTTTATCAGGTCATCGCCCACGTCGTCGGGGTAGCAGTACAGGAGCCTCAGCCACTCCACGCCCCGGATGGACGAAAGCTCCCTAATCAGCCTCGGGAGCATCCTTTCGCCGTATATGTCCAGCCCGTACCTGGTCGTGTCCTGGGCCACCAGGTTCAACTCCCTCACGCCTTTCCCGGCCAGTGAGGCGGCTTCGCGCAGGACGCTCTCCATGGGCCTGCTCACGTGCGGTCCCCGTATTGAGGGAATCGCACAGTACGAGCACTTGTTGTCGCAGCCTTCCGAAACCCTGAGCCAGGCCCATCCCGGCGGGGTCGAGAGCACCCTCTCCCCATCCATGCGACCCAAGCCCTCGGGATGGCCGCTCGCCGCCCCGGCGCAGGGCGACGGGGCGCCGCCCGCCTCGGGCATGGCCCCATCCGGCCCGCCCCCCTCCCGCTCCTCGAGCAGACGCCTCACCGCCGCGGGGATCCCCTCGGTGGCGTCGACCCCGAACGCGAGGTCCACCTCCGGCATCTCGCCTAGGAGGCTTTCGCCGTACCTCTGCGAGAGGCATCCCACGACGACCAGGGCCTTGCACCTGCCTCCGGCCTTATGCCCGGCCATGTCGAGGATCGCCCCGATCGACTCTGACTTGGCCTCCTCTATGAATCCGCACGTATTGACTATGATGGCTTCGCAATCACCGGGATCGGTGCGGAGCGCGAATCCTGCCCCCACCATCGCCCCCATAATAAGCTCCGAGTCCACGGCGTTCTTCGGGCATCCCAACGATACCATGCCGAATGTGTGGCTTATCCCTCCGCCTCCCAAATAACCCGCCTTTCAACCCGTGATGCCGCCCTATCCTTTAGCCTACCCCTCCTCGCCCCCGAGGCCCCCCCCAACGCCTTCGCCCCCGCCCGGCGCGTCCAACGCCCCGAGCGCCGCTTCGCGGTCGTAGCCGTTCGCCATGAGCCTCTTGGCCACCTTCGCCCTTCCCAGCCCGATATTGGCCTTGGCATAGTCGGCGGCCACCTCGCGGTCATCATACCCGCCTTCACCCATGGCCCAGTCGACGGCCTCGGCGCACAGCCCGCGGGCCCCGAGCCGCTCCCTCGCCGCCTCGGCCGGAAGGCCCTTACCCTTGCAAACGCCCAGCTCCTTCAGCGCGATGGCCCGGTCATCCAGGTATCCGTCCTCCGAAAGGCCTTTAATAACCTCCGCTATCACCTCGCCGTCATACCCTCCCTCACGCAGGATCCCCTCCATGCGCCCGCTGGGCCTGCGACCGATGGCCAGCCGCCTAACCGCCTCCGCCCGGGCCTCGGCCACCCTGCAGCGCCGGTCGGCGTCGTGGTAGGCCTCCTCCCCCACCTCCGCGCCTTCCCAGAGGACCTCATACATGCTAAGGGACAGGAAGACGGCCAAGTCATACTCGTCCCGGCCATCCCCGACGTAGCTGACGCGGACCTTGCCGGCCGTCTCATCCCTATCGACGGACCTTACCTTCCGCACGCCCATGGCCGGCGTCCCCTACACCGTGTCCCATTCCGGCAGGTTCTCATAGAAGGCCACCTCCAAGCCCGGCAGCGCCGACTTCAGGGTCTCTGCGAACCTGCGCATCCCCGGGTTCTCGCTGATTTCGTGCCCCGTCTCTATCATGTCGATGCCGGCGTCCACGGCGAACCTGAAGCCGTAGTTGCACGTCTCCCCGGCGATGAAGAGGTCGCAACCCAGCGCCGCGAGCTTCTGCATGTACGCGCAGTTGCCGAGCAGGCCCAGCCCCCCCCACGGTAGGCCGACCCGCCTCACCGCCCTCCCCCTGTCCCCGTTCGTGGCGCGCAGCCTCGCCATGCCCGTCGCCGCCTTCACCTTGGCGATCATCTCCCCATAGGTGATGGGCGGGACGTCGAAGACCGTGCGCGAGAAGTCCTTCGGGTCCCTGAACGTGCGCTCCAGCCCCAGCATCCCGGCGAAGTCGTCGTAGACGCAGAACCTGTCCAGCGTGCCGTGGGCCCTCATGAATGTGATGTCGGCGCCCCCAAGGAGCCTCAGGCGGGCGTGGTTGGTCTTCCACGACATGAAGTCCTTCACGCCGCCGGTATTGAGCACGTCGTGCGGGTAGCACAGCGACTCGTGGCCTACGATCATGTCCGCCCCTATGGACAGCGCGTTCCTTATAGCCGCCACGTCCGCCATCCAGCATACCTGCACCTTTGAGACCGCCTTGTCGGGCGATCCGTACAGGATGCCCTCGTCCTGGTTCAGCCAGTCATAGAGCGATTGGACGTAGTCCCTGACGTCGGATGCGCGGTACCCCGCCTTGCCGCCTCCGTCCGCGCCGCCCGCGCCCTTCCGTCCCTCGTCGCCCATATGGCCCCCCATCCCGCGCCTAGAGCCCCTCCGCGATGGGATCGGGGCTGACGCTCCACGATATTTTATTGCACTTATGACGCGCCGCCGCCAAGGCCGGCCCGCGCGGCCTTCGCGCCTTCATTCGGCTTGCAAAATGTCCAGCTCGTCCACCGACGACTTGATGACCGTGATGGTGTCGGCCGAGGCGTCGTAGGCCTCCATCACCTTGGCCACGATCTCGTCGTACAACGAGGGGTTCTCCTTGAGATAGGCCTTGGCGTTCTCCCTGCCTTGCCCGATCCTCTCCCCGTCGTAGGAGAACCAAGCCCCGCTCTTCTGGATTATGTTGAACAGCACGGCGGCGTCGATCATGCTGCCTTCCTTGGAAACGCCCTCACCGTACATGATGTCGAACTCTATCTCCTTGAACGGGGGCGCGACCTTGTTCTTGCTGACCTTGATCTTGGTCTTCCCGCCGACTATCTCCCCGTTCTGCTTGATCTGCTCCACCCTCCTGATGTCCATTCGGACTGAGGCGTAAAACTTCAGGGCCCGCCCCCCAGTCGTGGTCTCGGCGCTCCCATAGGTGACGCCCACCTTCTCCCTTAATTGGTTGATGAAGACCACCACGGTACGCGACTTGTTGATGGCGCCGGTCAGCTTCCGGAGGGCCTGCGACATGAGCCTCGCCTGCAGGCCCACATGGGAGTCGCCCATCTCGCCGTCTATCTCGGCCTTCGGCACCAGGGCCGCCACCGAGTCCACCACGACCACGTCCAGGGCCGCGCTCCGGGTGAGCTCCTCGGCGATCTCCAGGGCCTGCTCCCCCGTGTCGGGCTGCGCGACTATCAGGTTGTCTATGTCCACGCCCAGCTTCTTGGCGTATATGGGGTCGAGCGCATGCTCGGCGTCTATGAAGGCCGCCTCCCCACCTTGCTTCTGCGCCTCGGCGACTATGTGGAGCGCGATGGTGGTCTTGCCGGAGGCCTCGGGCCCGTAGATCTCGATTATCCTGCCGCGCGGGACGCCGCCTATGCCCAAGGCTATGTCGAGCCCCAAAATCCCCGTGGATATGGCCTCCACGTTCATGGAGGCCTTCTCGCCCAGCTTCATCGCGGCGCCCTTCCCGAACTTCTTCTCGATGTTCATGAGGACGCTTTGTATCGCCTGCTTCTTGTCCGAGACCTTATCTGGGTCGGGCACCGTCTTGACGTTCTTCTCAGCCATTTCGGACCATCCTTTCAGCTTTGTGGGGACGTTTGCTTTCGGCCTCTTGGGATCTCCCCGACATGATAGCACTTTCGGTTGGCCCTGTCAAGAAAATATTTACATTTATATTAAAAAATGCCATGTTCACGCGCCCCCCGCCGCCACCATGGCCGGTCAGCGCGAGAGGGCCTTCCTCGCCTTTCCCAATAGGCCCTTCACCATATCGACGCCCATCACGCGGCATGAGGCCAGGAAGACGGCCCCGCCCAGCAGGACCTGCGCCGCCAGGCAGGCCGCCTCGACCAGCCTGCCCCCGACGGCCACGGTACCCGCCGTGTCGTACCCGATCAACGGGTTCAATGCCAGCATCGCCGCCGCCGCCAAGGCCGAGGCGACGACCAGCTTGGCCGTGAACGCGGCGAAGCCCTCGGGATGGACCCCCAGCCCCTTGCGGCGCAGGGCCAGGTACAGCAAGGCCGTGTTCACCAGGCACGCGAACGAGAACGCCGCCGCCGTCCCCGCGACCTTCAGCGAGGGCATCAAGGCGCCGATGGCGACGTTCGCGGCCACGTTGGCCGCGATGGCGGCCAACCCGACGTACAGCGGGGTCCGCGTGTCCAGGGAGGAGTAGAAGCCCCTTATGAGTATGGACATGCTGGCCTGGCAGAATAGGGCCAGGCAGAAGCCCAGCAAGGCGCCGTAAGCCACGTGCGGGTCGACCCCGGGCGACCACTTGAAGGCGATGGCCACGATCTGCGGGCCGCAGACGGCCAGCACGGCGACGGAGGGGAGCGTGAACATCCAGACGGCCTTCAAACCCTTCGTGAGCAGGTCCCTATAGCCGCCTATGTCGCCCTTGGCGTACCTGCCCGATATCACCGGGAATATCGCGGTCCCCACACCCGACGCGAATATCCCGTACGGAAGCTGCCAGAGCTCGTTCGCGTTATTGAAGGAGGTAACGCTGCCGGCGTCGTACGCGGAGGAGTACGCCTGCGATATCACCGTGTTCGCCTGGATGGCGACCGACGCGACCAGCGCGGGCAGGGCCAGTGCGAAGATGCGCCGTGTCCCGGCGCTGGCGAGGTCCGCCGCGAATGAGTAGCCCCTGAACTCCTTCCTCGCGAACGCGAGCTGGGCCGCGCAGTAGATCACGGAGCTTCCCGCGATGCCCCAGGCGACCCGCACCACGCCGCCTCCATGGAACGCGGCTATGCTCCCTATGCACAGTAGGTTGTATATCGACGGCCCGAAGGCGGCGGCCCCGAAGCGCCCGTACGAGTTGAGCACGCCATTGATGAAGCCCGCCAGCATGATGAAGGATACCGACGGCAGCAGGATCCTCATGGTCGAAACCGCCGTGGCCTTCAATTCGGCGTCGAACCCGTACGCGACGGCCTCGACTATCGCGGGCGCGAACGCGGCCCCGAGCACGCCGAGGGCGAACACGAAGGCGAAGGTCGCGTTCAGGAATGACGAGACGGCCTTCCACCCTTCCCGCTCCTCGCCCTTGGCGACGCTGCCCGAAAGGAAGGGTATGAGCGCGGACGCTATCGCGCCGCTCAGCACCAGGTTGTATATGGCGTTGGTGAACGTCAGCGCCATGAACAGCGGGTCCGACTGCGAGCCGTCCGCGAAGACGTTCGTGATCAGCGAGGACCTGACGAAGCCGGTGGCCTTGCTGAACGCGATGGCGGCCATCACCAACGCGGCCGTTCGGCCTATGCCGCCGCGGCCGCCCCCGGTCAGGCCCCTCAGCCTTTCCCGCATATGTGCCGCCTGACCGCGTCGAGGGCGTGCAGGACGCTCATGTTCCTTACCCTGCCCCTGTCGCCGCCCAGAGTCAGCCTGGCCACGTCCTCCCCGCCGGCGTGCGCGAGCGCGACGTATACCAGCCCGACGGGCTTGCCCTCGGTCGCGCCGTCGGGCCCCGCTATGCCCGTTATGGCCACGGCCAGGTCCGCGCCCGACGCCCTCCTGGCCCCCGAGGCCATCTCGGCCGCCACCTCGCGGCTCACCGCCCCGCATGACCGCAGCGTCTCACGACGGACGCCCAGGCACTCCACCTTCGCTTCATCGGCGTACGTGACGTAGGACCTGCGGAAAACCGATGAGGCGCCGGGAACCGAGGTGACGGCCGCGGCCGCGAGGCCGCCCGTGCATGACTCGGCCAGCGTCAGCGTCAGCCCCCTTTCCTTAAGCAGGCGGACGGTGACCTCCCTGAGGTCGGCGCCGTCCGTGGAGTACGCGCAGTCACCCAGCCTCCCGACCACCGCGTCCACCACCGGCCTGAGCAGGCCCTCGGCATCCTCCCCTCGGCCGGCCTTCACAGTGACCCGGACCGAGACGGTCCCGTCCCCCACGTACGTCGCGATCGTCGGGTTGGATTGCGCCTCGACCAAGTCCTTTATCCTTTCCTCCAACGCCGACTCGCCTATGCCGAAGGCCCCCACGAAGACGGACTCTATCCGCTCCCCCGTAAGGGAGGACAGATAAGGCATCACCGTCTGCTCGAACATGGGGACCATTTCCGACGGGGGGCCGGGCAGCATCACCACATGGTTGCCGCCGTTGCGGACTATGCAGCCCGGGGCGGTGCCCTTCGCATTCGAGACCACGGTGCATCCCGCGGGGAGGCAGGCCTGCCGCAGGTTGTTCTCGGGCATCGGCACCCCCCTGCCCCGAAAATGGCCCACGATCCTGTCGGCGCTCTCCCGGTGCAGTTCCAAGGACAGCCCCAGCACGGCCGCGACGGTCTCCTTCGTCAGGTCGTCCTTGGTTGGGCCCAGCCCTCCCGTCATTATGACTATGTCCGACCTGGACAGGGCCAGCCTCAATGCCTTCGCCAACCGTTCGGGGTTGTCGCCCACCACGGAGTGGTGGAGCATGTCTATGCCCGTTTCGGGCATCCTCTTCGATATGTGGCTTGCGTTGGTGTTGGTGACCTGCCCCATAAGGAGCTCGGTCCCGACGGCCAGGATCTCCGCGTTCATCGGTCAGCCGCACGGCCTGCCCCAGCTAGGGCGAGGTTTAAGGGCGGCGCCGCGCCTCCCCTTCATGATAGTGGGTCGCCGCGCCTCGCCCCGCGT
>Ga0123353_10003149_pt1 | contig 20728 bp, 22 predicted proteins | sample TergutLab28metaG_3_FD_92763 | JGI IMG/M metagenome (GOLD analysis project Ga0123353, IMG submission 92763) | Labiotermes labralis P3 segment gut microbial communities from Petit-Saut dam, French Guiana - Lab288 P3 | ecosystem: Host-associated > Arthropoda: Insects > Digestive system > Gut ... | reverse complement strand
TTCAGTTTCACCTGCGTCCCGTCCAGTATCATCAGCGGGATTTCCTCGCGCAGCATAAGTATCGAGATGGCCTGCATAAGCAGCGGCGTCAGGAATTCGGACTGCAGGCGGCCGTAGGTCGCGCCAAGTATCCGGGCCATGGCGGCGCTGCGTTCCAGGACTTCGGTGGCGCTCATCATGGGCTGGTTTATCATGGTCAGCTGGTCGGCCAGCAGGGCGTGGTTTATGCGGGCGCGCATGTCGTTCAGCATAAGCTGGGACACATCGAACTTGCCCGGAGCTTCAAGCGGGGTAAGGCCTTTGGAACCGGCGGCTTTGGGGATTATCGCGCCTGGGACAAGCTTGATGTTGGCGGGGTTCAGTATGCCGTCGTCTTCGGCCTGCCATATGCCGGTGACCGCTATGGTCGCGTTTTTCAGCACCAGCTCGACCACCTTGTTGGCGGTCTTTATGTCGGGCAGGGCCTTCATCACGGGCGAGCGGCCGTACACTTCGCCGGGCGCTTTAAGCCAGCGGAAGCATATGAACGGGTTGCGCGGCAGCCTGGCGTTGCACAGGATTATATTGTCCTGCCGGATATAGGCCGTGTATTCGTAGTCGCCGAAGCCTGTGGGGACCACGGCCTCGATTACCTGTACGGTTGAATCCTGGTCTTTTTTCAGCTTTTCCCGCAGGTTTTCGGGCAGCTGAGCCATGTGGAAGCGGCTGTCCATGATTGCCAGGGTCATGTCGCTTGCGCGGAAAACCGTGTCAAGGCGGCCGCCCGGGCCTTCCAGCAGGGCCAGCTGGCACAGCGGGACCGCGGTGAACTTGAAGGCCGAGGTGTCGCCAAGGGGCGCGGGCTCGAACATCAGGCAGGCCGTGCCCACCGTCACAAGGTCAAGATAGCACTGGTGCGCTTCGATGGCGAAGTTGGACAGGTCGAAATGGTTCTGCATGACGTCGGCGATTTCGTCCAAAGCGGCCCCAAGCTGGGGCTGGTCGTCCGCGGGAATCTGCGAACCCGGGGAAAACCCGAACCAGCGCGCCCACGGCGGGGTCAGCTGCGAAAGCATGCTGGACGCCAGCTGGTCGACCGCGTCGGCGGCCGTGCCGTCGTACACCTGGTCCATGCGGGGCCTGGAATAGCCGGTTCCGGTGACGGACGACACGCGGTTGGGCAGCGAGTATTGGTAACACTCCTGCCAAAGCGGCAGCCAGGCGTCTTTCAAGGTCGATGCGGTCGCAAAACGGGCGTTCAGGCGCGCAACCGTTTCGGCCGCGTCGTTTATGGTCGGTTGTGTAAGCATGGCGGGTTTCCTTAATTTTGGTTGTGGTGCGGTGATGCGGCGTTGTGCGCGGCAGCCGGCCAGTGCCGCGAAAAACCCTGCCGGCCATGGGGAAACGAGGGGAAATGGGGGCCGGCAGGGCCTTAAGGGATAAAGGACTGGGGGAAGTTAGAATTCTCCCGCCTCTATGGTTGGGAATATATCCCTATGAGTGAAAAGCTGTCAAGACTAAAATCCTATAGGGCGATAGTTTCTTGTGGATAAGTTTTAAAAGGGGGTGTGAGGGGCAGGGCGGACTGCGTTATAAGCATGAAAAGGCTGCTATCTTTCCGTTGACATTCAAGCAAAAGCCTGATATAGTTGCTGAAACGCAATTATATAAAGGAGTTTTAAAATGAGCAACAGTTGCCTTTCTTACCCGGCCACGACGGCCAAAGCGGAAGTTCCGGCCGACACCGGGCAGGCGAAAACGGAAAACTTCGTTGTTCCCGGCATAGTGCCTTTCCAGAAGGTCACGCAGGGCGACGGAAGCATACAATACAAGGTTTTCGGCGTGGACATCACGCTAAAACAGTTTGCGAACGCCATGAAAATCCTTGAAGAAACCGGCGAGAAAGCCGGTGCCGCCTGCCTTAACTGCGGCGCCATTCCCCAAAAAGTCCTTCAGCCGGTCAAGAGGCTGGAAGACCCGACTGCAGAGTTCTGCGGTAAACCGGCCAGCCGCTAGACAGAATACTTCTTCAGCGCTTCAGGATTGACTTCCTGCTTGAGGTTGACAAAGTTCTTTTCCAGGAGGTTGGCCCGCGCGATGCTTAGGAATCTGCCGCTTTTGATGTAATTTATGGCGTCCAGCAGGTGGTTGTAGACGCCGTCTATGCACTTGAGCCCGTCAAGGTCGGCCACGCTTTCGACCCATTTGAAGGCCGACAGCTCTTTGCCCAGGCGCACCTGGTCGCCCGCAGCCTTGCAAAGGAACGTGTTGCAGACCCAATAACTGCTGCCGTTGTTGAACTTATAGCTGTTCAGGAAACCGAAATCGTCGGTCAGCTGCAGGCCGGCTTCCTCGAACACCTCGCGGCGCATGGTTTCGAACGCGGTTTCGTTGATTTCGCTGCGGCCGCCGATGAAGCCCCAGAACCCCGGCAGCTTGCTGTCGTCGTCGCTGCGCTTGCCCAGCAGGAACTTGCCCTCAAAAAACACCACATAGTTGTTCGTCGCGGTCGGGTAAAGCGTGTACTTGTCCAGCGCCTTGGCGATAAGGGATTCGATGGAAACGTTGAACTGCTTGGCGTAAAGCTCAAGCTTGTCCATAAGCAGGTTGTCTATCTTCAGCACGGCACCGCCCTCCCGGGGTTTGGATGACCTTTTATCAGAAAAATATACCGCGATTTGCAAAAAGTCAATACGCGACCCGTCCGGAGGGAAGCCGGTGCCGACGCAAAGGTCATGGCAGGCGCGCCTTCAAGGCTACCATGCCAGCACGCGAGCGGCCGCGCTGACGGCCTTGTCGTACAGGCCGATGTACTTGTGCGACGCGTTGCCCCACGAGCTGTCCTTGCTCATGGATTGGCGTATCATGTTGTCCATATGGTGCGGCCGGTCGTAGTACGTTGACACCGCCCACCCCACGGTATTGTACAGCGCGTCCTGGGTCGGGTCCTTGAACTTGAAGCCGGTGCCAACGCCGTAATGCTCGTTATAGCTGTCGACGCTGTCGGCCAGGCCGCCGGTTTCGCGCACCACGGGCAGGGTGCCGAACGCCTGGGAATACATCTGGTTCAGGCCGCACGGTTCGTACAGCGATGGCATAAGGTAGAAGTCGCCGCCGGCTTTAATCTGGTGGGCAATCTCGTTCTTGTAGAAACCAAGCTTTACGCCGATTTTACCGGGGTATTTGACCGACCATTCCTTTAAAGTGTTTTCCGCCCATTTTTCGCCGCTTGAGTGCATGACAAACTGGCAGTCCATGTTCCCCATGGCCTTTTCCACGGCGCCCATCATTATGTCAAGCCCTTTCTGCGTGGACAGCCTGTTGACCCAGCCGAAAATCGGCACGTTCGGGTTCACATTAAGCCCCCAGTCGCGCTGCAGCTGGTTCTTGTTCGCCGCCTTGCCGTCGCGGTAGTTTTCCACCCCGTACGGCATGGTAAGGTGCCTGCCTTCGTTGGGGGTCCAGTTCTGGATGTCTATGCCGTTCAGGATGCCGCTTAGGTCATCCGCGCGCGCCTGCAGGTACTTTTCCAGGCCGCACCCGTATTCGGGGGTCAGGATTTCGCGGGCATAGGTGGGGCTGACCGTGGTTATCTTGTCGGCGGTGTTTATGGCCATCTTCATCAGGTTGACCTGGCCCAGGGCCTCGAAGCACTCGGGGACGAAGTCCGCATGGTCAAGCCTGCAGTACGCCATGATGTCGGGGCTGAACACGCCCTGGTGGCCGAAGCCAAGGTTGTGTATGGTGAACACGCTGCGGGCGTTCTCGAAGAACGGGTCGCGCTCTTTCTTCAGGTAGTACGGCACGAATCCGGTCATCCAGTCGTGGGCGTGCACCACGTCCGGCCTGAAGCCAAGGTCCTTTGCGGTCTGCAGCGCGGCGCGGCAGAAGAAGGCGAACCTTTGGGCGTTGTCCGGGTAATCGCGGAAATCCACGCCGTTGTACAGCCCGGCGCGGCCGAAATAGTTGTTGTACTCGATAAAATAGGTCACGGTACCGTTGGGTTCGCTGGTGTGGTAGACGCTGAACCACTCTTCCTTGCCGCCCATCTGCACGCACGAGGCCTGGTACAGAAGCTTGAGGTTGAAGCGCTGCCTGTCGACGCACGAGTACAGCGGCATTATCACGCGCGCGTCCACGCCATTGCGGTTAAGGGCGCGCGGCAGGGCCTGAGTTACGTCGGCAAGGCCGCCGGACTTGGCGTAAGGGTCGACTTCGGACGTGATAAAAAGAACTCTCATAACAATATTCCCCCGGCTTCTCAATAGTTGTACAGCCGATTCTATTACGGAAATACTTAATAAATCGTTATAGTCCCGGCTTTAATTTATACAACATATGACTTTAAACAATGCAAAAAACAGGCCAAAGGGGGAGCGACCACCCTTTATAGCGCGCTTGTCCGGGCGGACGCGCTATAAATATAATCCAAGACAATTTTGGCATTGTTCTTGCAAGAGTATGTTCCAGGTATGATTAATTCGAAGGAATTCAAAGGCATGATTGACAACGTTCAGCTTTTTTCAATGGCAAGGCAGCAGATGCGGTGGCTGTCGGCGCGGCAGAAGGTCGTGGCGCAGAACGTGGCGAATATCGACTCTCCGGGGTATGTGGCGCGCGACCTCAAGCCCCTGACATTCAGGGAAGAGCTGGATTTCGCCAGGCGCAGGCTGCAGATGCTGACCACCGACCCGCGGCATATCCAGCCGCAGGGCAACAGCAGGTTCACCGCGAACAGGCCAAGGCCCTTTGAAACCACCATCGACAGGAACGGCGTCAGCCTTGAAGGGCAGATGGCCATAGAAAACCAGATACGCACCATGCAGGAAATCGCTTTGGCCGGGCACGGCAAGCACCTGCAGATGATGCGCAAGTCAATCGCATCGAACTAAGGAGGAACAGATGGACGAACTATTGGCAAGCACCCAGATATCCTTATCCGGCATGAAGGCCCAGGCGCGCAGGCTGCGCGTGGTGTCGCAGAACATGGCCAACGCCGATTCCATAGCAAAGGTCAGCGGCGGCGCCCCGTACCAGCGCCAGCTTATCGTCTTCAGGGACGTAATGGACCGCAATATCGGCGGCAGGGTCGTCCAGGCCAACCGCGTGATAAAGGACCAGGCTCCGTTCGGCCGCAGGTTCGAGCCAAGCAGCCCGGCCGCGGACGAAAACGGGTATGTGCTTACACCCAACGTCAACATGCTGATAGAGATGATGGACATGCGCCAGGCTCAACGCGCGTACGAGGCCAACCTTGCCGTGATGAACCTGTCCAAGGACATGACCATGAGAATTTTGGATTCGCTGAACAGTTAAGGAGCATTGATTATGGCTGATTTTAAAACCGTGGCAAAAAAGGTTTTCAAGGGCATGAAGCGCGTGGCCGTCTATTACGCGTGGCCGCTTGGGAAGACCCCCACGATAATGGGCGCCACCATACCGCTGATATCGCTGTGGATAGCGTACAGCGCGCACGGCGGCGGCTTCGGAAGCGTGGCGTACAGGATGATTATACTGCTTGCCTGGCCTTTCCTGGTGTTCTCGCCGCAGAACGTGGCGGTGTCGCTTGTGCCGATATTCGTGTCGCTAAGCTTCTGGTTCGTGTGCGTAAAAAAACTGGTGTTCGCGGGGCTAAGCCGGGTGTTCATCGGCCTGTACTTCATGGGCGCAAGCCTGCTGATGGTCGCTGAAATGGCCGGGGCGGGCGCGGGCAGAATCAACTTCTGGTACGCTGCTTCGGCGCTGCCGTTCCTGGCGGTGTTCTTTTTCGGGCTGTGCATACCAAGGCTGATGGTCCAGAAGATAGTCATAGCCTTCAAATACGACGAATCCGGGCGCATAGTAACCGACCAGGAGACCGTCAGGAAAAGGGGGCAGATGATTTACGACCTGTCGCTTGGCGTCGGTTTCGCGGGCTTTGTCGCGGCCAGCGCGCTGCTGTGGATGGCCATATAGGGCTTGGGCATAGCATAGTTTAAAGCCGTACTACTTCTTTTGTGGCTTGTCCGCGGGCGGGAGCGCGCTTTCCTTTTCAAGGGGCGGGTCGCTGGGGTTGTAGATAAGCGGCTTTATTTCCGATTTCATAAGCGGAGCGTTGCCCGCCTTGATTTTCACGCTTTTGGGCTCTATCATCGGCTTGAACCTGGTATCGTCCGTGCTGGCCTTGGGCATGGTCACGGGGCGGCTGTCCTGGCCGCTAAGCATGGCCGCAAGCGGGTTCTTCTTTATTATCGAATCGGTCTTTTCGCCCGTGCCTATGGTGAATTCCTTGTCGAACAGAACGGAGCGGTTGCGCCCGCTTTGCTTGGCCGTGTACATGGCCGCGTCCGCGTCCTTTATCATCTCTTCTATGTTCACGTCGTCCATGGGCGGCGCCGCCAAAGCTATGCCTATGCTAAGCGTGACGTGGACGTTCTCGCCGTTTTCGCCCTTGACCATGGTTTCCTCGATGGTCCTGCGCAGGCGTTCGGCCAGCTTGAATGCCACGTCCGAAGGGGCGCTTATCAGCAGTATCACGAATTCTTCCCCGCCGAACCGCGAAACTATGTCGGTGTCGCGGAAAGTCTGGCGGCACGCTTCGGCCAGGCTTTTAAGCACCAGGTCGCCGGTGGCGTGGCCGTAAGTGTCGTTGACGCGCTTGAAATGGTCGATGTCAACCATCAATATGGCCAGCGGCTGCCCGGTGCGCTTGCTGCGCGAAACCTCCTTAAGCGCCAGCTCGCTGAACTGGCGGCGGTTATAGCACCCGGTCAGCGGGTCGCGCGTGGCCTGGTCGTACAGCTTGATTTCCATGCGCTTGCGGTTGGATATGTCCTGGAACGCCATGTAGACCGCGACCTTATAGTCGAATTCGATGACCCTTGCCGAAACCAGGGCCCAGAACTTCTCGTCGTTCTTTGAGCGTATCAGCTCGGTCTCATAGTTGTCTATGACGCTTCGCTGTTCAAGCTGGCTGCGAAGCTCGCCCACGCTTTGCCGGTTGACGAAGACGCTGTCGATTTTGGCCAGGTCGTCGTTCTTGTCCGCGGACACGCCAAGGGTAAGCCTTGCCTTGTCGTTGGCCATCAGAATCCTGCCGTCGGTCAGCTGCGAAATCACGATGGGGAACGGCGAAAGCTGTATGATGGTTATCAGCCTGTCCTTATAGCCGTTTATTTCGGTCGCCAGCAGCTCGCCCTGATAGCTGAGGATGTCCTTGATGCACGCCATGATGCTGATGCCCAGCAGCGCGTACGCGGCGATTTCGGCCGTGACGACGTACGGGGTTATCGCAAGGTTCGGGACGGCGCGCAGTATGTTGATGATTACAATCAGCCCGGCCGTGTACCCCAGTTTCCTGAAATACTGGTTGTTGTTGACGAAGCGGTTGACGAAGCAGCCCATGATTACAATCACGAAGCCCACGGCCGCGGCAAGGCTGAAGGTCAGCAGCTCGACCCAATAGTTCCTTAATATGAGGGATATGTAAAGGCTCCAAAACGCGGCAATACCGCCGATGCACATTATTATGAAGGGTTTTGGCGGGTTAAGCTTAAGCAGCTCAAGCCCGGAGACTATAAGGAACGCCATAGCCATAAGGTTGCACAGGGTCATAAGCGGGAAGACTATGCCCGGGCTCATCGGCACGACGGACAGGAAGCGGGCCAGCGCCATCAGCGTCAGCCCCTGGAACATGGACATGAAACCGCGCGGCGAGGACGGCAGCATGTTCACGGAAAACGCGGTCGTGGCGGCCAGGAATATTATCAATCCCGCCGTAATCGACAGCATCGGCGAGTCGAAGAACATTTTGTGTATTATATAAACCATATGCGCGTCCATGCTGCGATTATCTTACAATAACATTAAGCGTTGGTTAATTATGAATGGCTGGCGACTTGTTTATATATTGTTTTCCTTAACGGCGGGACGTCCTTGCCCAGCAGGGTCCTGTCAAGCTCGTTCAAGGCTTTTGGGCTGCCGTAAGGCAACGGGTTAAGGTTTTCGCGCAGGCCCTTTTCCAAAGCGGTGGTATGGTACGCCCCGCACACGAAACCGCTGATTGACGGGAGCGCTATGCGGCGGAAATACGCGTCAAGGTAAGGGCTGTTTTCCGGGCGGTACCGGGGGCCGAAAAACATTTCCACGGCATAGGCGTACGCTTCGGTTTCGTCGAAATCCGAAAATTCCGGGGATTTGTATTCCTTTTTCAGCTTGTCAATTATATCGCGCGCCGGGTTGTGCCCCGGGGCCAAGCTGTCGGCGTGCAGGCAGTGGAGGAACAAGACCCCGTTGCTTGGCCTGTCCACAAGGCCGTCCCGCATAGCCATCCTTTCGTCAATGGCGTGCGACATTTCGTGGGCAATCACTCTTTCGTTTATGGCGTCGCTGCACATCGTAGCGGTGCAAAAACGCCTGTAAGAGGTGTAATACCCCTTGAACTTGTCGTACCTGTCCGTCCACCACACCCGCCGGTCGCCGCTTATTATTATGTACGGCCTGGGCTGCTGGCCGTCGGTCATCTGGATGATGAACTCTCCGCCCACCTTGTTGAAGGCTTCAAGCATTTCCGGGCCGCCGTCCTTTTGGCACACGTCGGCCAGGGCCTGGTAAAACCGGGCTGCCATATCGCTGGAATCCCTGTCGGCCCAGCTTAATCTTACGGCTTCGTCCATTGGGCAATGGGTCTTTGGCTGTTTGCCGCGCGGGTCTAGGACTATGGCGGTTTGCTTTTTTATCAGGTCGTCTTCCATAAGGACGATGGTAATGCATAAAGGCTAAACGTTGGTTAAAGTAAGGCTCCGGCAGCGTGGAAGATATCCACAGCCCAAGCCCCTACTATAATATATATAAATATAGTATTAGTAGTAAGGCCTGTGGATAACGGGGATAACTTTCCGGTCGGCCATATGAATAAACCTTTTGACAACGTTATCCACATCTTGATAACCTGTTCATAGAGTGTTAGTTAAATGCAATAACTTTTGCAAAAGGCTTTGAAAATGGAAGTTATCAACATTATCCACAGGTCGGCTTTGTGTATGGGCAAATGGGACTATTCCCGGCATCTGGCGGTCGACATGGCCCGCTGGATAGATTTGTCCGCGGTCAACGGCAGCTTTGCCATACTGCCGTGCGACGACGACGACATCGAGGGCAGCGCCCGGTTCCTGACCGAAGCCGGGGCGGTGGGGCTTGGGTTTTACCCGAAAAAGAACGACGGGCTGAAATGCGCGGACATATTGTCGCGCGACGCCGAATCCGCGGGCATGACGGACACCCTGATTTTCAAGCCCGACGGGCTGGTTGTGGCGGACTTCCTTTTGAACAAGGCAATGTGCGGGCTGCTTGGCAAAACCCCGCAGAAGGTCGTGGTTATCGGCAGCGGGCCGCTGGCCGCGGCAATGGTCAATTCGGGCATAGCCCCGGACGTGGTGCTGATAACCGAAAACCCCGCGGAGTCGGCGGATTTTTCACCCATGACAGAGGTGACTGGGTTCGACAGCTATATGCCGCACGTAAAGCGCACGGACCTGGTGCTTAACTGCCGCGAGAACCTGGCAGGGAGCATGGACGGGTTCGGCCCGGGAGCGGTATTCTGCGACATGGACATATGCTCGGACAAGCAAAGCCAGGCGCTGCGCAGGGCAAAGGCGCGCGGCCACCGCACCATAGACTTCTATTCGGTGCTGCAGCAGTGGCACAGGCTGCGGTTCTTCGAATGGTACGGGTGCGCCGCCAAAGGGTAGGTGCGTACAGTTCGGCATTTAATCGGCCGATTGCTTCACTTTTATTATCATCGCCAGCAGGCCAGCCGGGGTCATGCCGCGCACGCGGCTTGCGGCGGCTATGTTCTGCGGCCTGATTGCGGCCAGCTTTTCGGCCAGTTCGGACGACAGCCCGCCGACTTTGCTATAATCGAACCACACGGGTATGGCCAGGTTTTCGTTCTGCTTTATCTTGTCTATTTCTTCGGCCTGGCGCGCAAGGTACGGCGCATATTTTTCCTGCGAGCTTAAGAAGTCGCGCACGTGCGGGCTGCTTTGGTCAAGGGCGCGTACGGCGTCCATCTTCCTGGCGAACGCGTCTGCGCGGGCTTGGCCGACAACCCCCAGCTCCACACCCGTCTGGGTAAGGCGCTGGTCCGCGTTGTCGTTGCGTATGCTAAGCCGGTATTCGCAGCGCGAGGTGAACATGCGGTAAGGCTCGTCCGCGCCGTTTATGGTAAGGTCGTCAAGCATGACCCCAAGATAGCTGTTCGTGCGCTGCGGCACGAAAGGCTGTTCCCCGCGCGCGTGGCGGGCGGCGTTTATGCCGGCCAGCAGCCCCAGGGCCGCGGCTTCCTCGTACCCGGTGGTGGACATGACCTGGCCGCCAAGGTAAAGGCCGTCTATGCCCTTGGCCGCGCATGTGGGCAGCAGGTTGACCGGGTCGGCGCACAGGTATTCCACGGCATAGCCGTATGAGAGCACCCGCACGTTTTCAAAGCCTTTTATTGTGCGCAGGAAGCTGTCCTGGACGTCGGCGGGCAGGCCGGTGAAAAGCCCGTTGGGGTATATTTCGTCGCCGTTTATGGTGGTCTGCTCGATAAACAGCTGGTGGTCGGTATTGTCCGCGAACCGCACGGCCTTGTCCTCGATGCTGGGGCAATAGCGCGGGCCTGCTGCGGCAATCCTGCCGTTGCGGCACGGCGAAAGGTGCACGCTGGCGGCGATGATTTCCATGGTCTGTTGGTTGGTGCGGGCGATGTGGCAGGGTATCTGCGGCCTGTTAACAGTTTGATTCATAAATGAAAACGGGGTAGGGATTTCGTCCGGCGACTGTTCCTGCAGCGCGCTGAAATCGATGCTGGCCTTGTCCAGCCTTGGAGGGGTGGCCGTATAAAGCCTTCTTAACGGAATCATGTTGGCCAGCTTGAAACCAAGGGCGCTTGCGGCCAAGCGGTCCATGCGCCCGCCGCCGCTTGCCTGCTGCCCGCAGTGTATCTTGCCGTCCAGGAACGTGCCGGCCGTGACCACGACCGAGCGGCAGTGCAGGATTTTGCCGTCCACCTCGATGCCCTGCACGCGGCCGGCCGTCACGAAAACGTCGGTGGCCTGGCCGTTGATGAGAGTAAGGTTGTGCATGCTTTTCAGCTTCTGCCGCGCAAGCTTGCCGTAAAGCCTTATGTCGACCTGGGCGCGCAGGCCTTGGACCGCCGCCCCCTTAGAGCGGTTCAGCACCTTGAAATGCATGCCCGAGGCGTCGGCCAGCTGCGCCATCAGGCCGTCCAGGGCGTCGATTTCGCGCACCAGCTGCCCCTTGCCAAGGCCTCCGACAGCGGGGTTGCAGGGCATGTGGCAGATTTCGCGCTCATCGAACGTGACAAGGGCGGTCTTCACGCCCATCCGGGCTGCAGCGGCCGCCGCTTCCGCGCCCGCGAACCCTCCTCCGATAACGATTACGTCATAGTTGCTCATAACTTTTTTATTATACCGTGGAAATATAAATAATCAAGCATAAAGGAAGGCGGGAATTGAAAAGGAATATGGTTTTACTATCCGGGGTCCGCCCGGGCAAGCGCCAAAGCTCGCGGTAAGCGAGCGACGCGCGCCGCCTTCAAGGCGGGCGGACGCGCGTGTCTTGCAGACCGCCCTGCGGAGCCGCTGTCGCGGCAGATTGTTTTTAAGGATTCCGGTTCCGTAACCCGATGACCATGGCCGTGGCTTTTTGGGACAGCTTCAGGGCGCGGGCGTACATTTTTTCCCCCATGCCGCGCATGCTGGCTGCCATGCGAAGGCAGTGCCGCGCCAGCTCTTCCATATAGCGCCTGCCGTTCACAGGAGCTTTGGCCGGCAGCGCGCCGTCGTCGCAAAGCTCGTAATCGTGCTTTTGCCCGCAGGGCCCTTTGCAGTGTCCGCCCATGCCTATTGCCCTATCCACAGTATGCGGGCAATCCAGCGCACGCTGGCCACGGGCATTGAATAGTTCCTTTGCGTGCTTAAGTCCGTGAATTCCACGCTTGAAGTGGTTGCCCGCGTGAATATGCCCAGGATTATCTGGTCGTTAAGGGTCGCCACAATCACCCGGTCGCCGCGGCGCGGGGCAAGCTTGGCGCTGGCGATAAGCCTGTCTCCTTCCAGCAGTATGGGGCTGTACTCTTTCCCGGTGATTTCCAAGGCGAAAAGGTCGTCGGGCAGCTGGCCCGGGAAGGTTATGGCGTCCCATCCGGACGATTTAAGCGGCTTGCCTTTTTCGTTGAACTGGACGCGGGTCGTGTGCTGTTCGAACGAGCCAAGCGGAATGCTGGCCATGCCCGCCAGACCCGCGTTGTCGCCGTTCTCCACCAGCCCAAGGAACTCCACGGCAGAAGTGCCGGATATCTCCAGTATCTTGTGCACGCTTTCGGTTGACGGCCACCTTTGCCGCCCGCTGCGGTTCACCCTTTTCGAAGGGTTGAAGGTGGTCGGGTTCAGCCCCGCCTTTATGGCCAGCCCGGAAGTTGACAGGTCGTTCCTGGCCGCAAGCCTGTCGATAGCCGTCCATATTTCACGATGAGTAAGTTTCATGTTTTACACCCCTCTGGTAAAAATATCATTATTATATACCAGATTATTTTCCTAGCGTCAAGAAGTTTTTTAAAAAAGCGTTATTTTTTAATATCGGGTTTGTCATTTGTGCGGCTGCTTGTTGATTTTTGCGCCGGCCGCGTTTATAGTTTGAAGAAGCTAGGAAAGGCTGAACCTTAGGAATGGAAAACAAACACGCTATAATTTCAAAAATAGGAAGATTGCTTGAGCTTCACAGGCAACAGGCATTAGGCGGCGAAAAAATGCCGGAAGACGAGAATCCCGGGCTGCCGCGCGATTCCGAACAAAACTTTTTCTATTTCACATTGCCCATGGCCTTGAATTACCAGCGCGATTCCTACAAGCTTTGGGAAAGCGCGAACCGGACGTTCAAGGACAGGGAAACCGCGTGGGCGTTCGCTCCGGACCAGGTTGTCAAGGCAAGCGGCGAGGATTTGCGCAAGGCCCTGCTGAAACACAAGGTGGCGCTGCAGCCCAACAGGCATGTGCAGATATGGCGGACAATAAGCGCTACGTTCCATAAACAGGGTTTCAGGGATTTTTTCAAGGCGCACGATTATGATGTTGCGCGGATAAAGGCCCATATGCAGGAAAACAAGAAGGACTTCCCTTACCTTAGCGGGCCCAAGATATTGAATTATTGGCTGTATTCCATGGGCGAGCATACGGATTTGAAGCTGGCGGGCCGCCGGCATATAACGATAGCCGCGGACACCCACGTTATCCAGGCCAGCGTAAAGCTTGGGATTATAGGGCAACCGGAGGCGGCGCGCGCGGACATCCGCGAGCATCTTGCGGCGGTATGGGACGGTTTGCTGAAAGATACGGATATCTTGCCGATAGACGTGCATACTCCGCTTTGGCTTTGGAGCCGCGGCGGTTTCAGGCATGAATTATGAAAAACGAGTCTTTTCAACACCGCGATTATTAATAAATGGTTAATAAAAACATATGTGCGTAAAGTGTTGACAAAACGCTGGCGTTTTCTATTGCAAAAACAGTTCAACAGGCTGTTTTTTCGAGTCTTTAGCGTGTTATATGGTGCCTTTTATCGCTTATTTTCGTGCGCGCGGACGGCAGCGGGTGAATTATTAATAAATAGTTAAGTTTTAGGTGTGTGTGAAAAAGATTGACAAAATCATATTGAGGCGCGCCGCCCATTCCAAGCAAGCATTTTGGTGAAATCGGAGCGGATAAACACCGCTTTTAAAAAACCTGTTAATTTTTTATTAAAAAAGCTTGCAAACGCCACCCGCGGCCGGATAGAATCAGCCCAGAAGGAGCTTGCCATGACCCCCATAAACTTCAACAACGCAATGAAAGCCTATCAGGCCGCGATGGACAACGTGACCGCCGCTGAAAAGGGTATCGCTGCCCCGGCACGCAGCACGGCCGCCGGCGCCGCCGACGGGGCTTTTTCGCGCATGTTCACCGACGCGGTGGGCCGCGCCGAAACAACCATCGCCAAATCCGAGCAGGCCTCGATGCAGGCAATAGCCGGGCAGATAGACCTGCAGTCCATGGTCGACGCCATAAACAGGGCCGACATGCTGGTAAGCGCCATAACATCGGTGCGCGACAAGGCGGTCACCGCCTATAACCAAATCATGAACATGCAGATATAATGGCTTTGAAGGTAAAGTGCGACAACCCCGTTATAGCCGAGCTTCTGGCCCGCGACCCCGGATTCGCGCTTGACGACGGCGCGGATATCACGGCCGAGACTCCGGCCGCGCCCGTTCCGTACAAAGAGTACAGGCTGCGGCTCTTGTCCAAATTCCACAGGATAATCAGCATCGGCCAGGACGCGGTCCTGGACACCAAAACCCGCACGCTGACCGGAAAGGACGGGGACACAATCCTTACGCAGATGGAGTGCGACATCATAACATACTTGGCCTCGCGCGACATGCAGGCCCCGCGCGACGAGATGCTGGCCGACGTGTTCGGGTACAGCATGCAGGCGGACACGCGCACGCTTGACACCCACATATACCGCCTGCGCGCCAAGCTTGAGCAAATCGGCGCCAGCCGGGTGCTGCGCGTGTGCGAAAAGGTCATACGGCTGTGATAGAGCTTATCGGCCTTGAAAAACCCGCGCTGGCGTCGATGCTGGAACAGATGGGCCAGCCCAGGATGCGCGCGTCCCAGCTTTGGCACTGGCTGTACCATCAGGGGGCCGCCGACTTTTCACGCATGACCAGCCTGTCCAAGGAGTTCCGCGCCCTTTTATCCCGCGAGTTCACTATTTTCCGGCCGAAGGTCCCGGAAACGCGCGAATCGGCCGACGGCACTATAAAGTGGCTGCTGGACATGAACGGGGCCATGGTCGAAACCGTGTACATACCCGAAGAGGACAGGGGGGCCCTGTGCGTGTCGTCGCAGGCCGGGTGCGCCCTTGGCTGCGGGTTCTGCCGCACGGGGTCCATGGGCTTTACGCGCAACTTGACTGCCGCCGAAATAGTCGGCCAGGTTTTGGCCGCGCGCGACATTCTGGGCGAATGGCCTACACCGACGCAGGAAGGGCGCAAGATATCCAACATAGTCCTGATGGGCATGGGCGAGCCTTTGTCCAACCTCGACAACGTGTCGGCAGCGGCGCGCATCATGTACGACGATTCCGGCATCGGCATTTCCCGGCGGCGCATAACCCTGTCGACCGCGGGCATAGCCGACAGGATACCGGACGTGGCGGGCCTTGGGGTCAAGCTTGCGGTCAGCCTCCATTTTTCGGACAACGAAACCCGCAGCCGCTTCATGCCGGTGAACAGGAAATACCCGCTGGAAACGCTGATGGCCGCGTGCAGGAAATTCCAATCGGCCGCCAAGCAGACGCGGGTCACGTTCGAATACCTTATGATTGCCGGGGTCAACGACAGCGAGGCCGACGCTTCAAGGCTGATAAAGCTGGCAAAAGGGCTGGACGCCAAGTTCAACCTTATACCGTTCAACGGGTGGGAAGGGTGCGCCCTTGAACCGTCAAGCCCGGCGGCAATGCAAAGGTTCGCGGCCATTTTGAAAAAGGCGGGGCTGGCCGCGCCCATACGGGTAAGCCGCGGCGCGGACATAGGCGGCGCGTGCGGCCAGCTGGCCGGGCGAAAGTTTTTGGATAATCAGTAAAGGCAAAGGCGCGGTTCGCCCGGGCAAGCGGCGCTGCAGGCATTTGAATTTTTATTGACACGAAACAAAAACATGGTATAGTACCCCCACATCAAACTTTAACAGGGGGCAACAATGGCAGTCATAACCCAAATCAACAAACCGCCTTTTTACAAAGGCACGGCTGAAAACGCATACCTTATAAACAAAGACCTTATGGTCTTATGCAACACCAAGTTTCTGAGCATGAGCGAAAGCCGGGACACCGGGGTCGTGAGAATCCCAATAAACGGCGACGCCGACGTGTATTGCCTGAACCCGGGCATGAAAATTGAAGAACCGGGCCTTAGCCTTTTTTCCACCTGCGAACTCAGGGACGTAAAAAGCGGGATTATCGCATATTACCCCGCCGTGACAAGGGGGCTGTTCAGGGCCCAGCAGCTGCCGGCGTGCAAGCTTTGCATCAACGAGGGCGAGATAACCACCGTAAACGAAAACTTTGAAACCACGGCAAGGAAAGAAAGGGGGCAGCTTGTCTCATTGAAAAAAACGGCTCCCGGAAAGATAATAAAGCTGAAGAACATGGCTTTCAACGAAGACGGCAAGCTTGTGCTTGACGGCGCCAACATGGACGAGTTCGGGGAATACGGGCTGTACAATATGGGAAGGCTGGAGAAAACCGTGGCAAAGCACGGCCGGCTGCTGGTGGAAACCCTGTACGACGGGAACGGCGAAATAGCCGAAATCAACCACTATGCGGCAAACAGGAAAGACATGCCCGTATATTACGCGGCCTCAGCCATAAACCGTAAAATCACCGCGGAATGTTTCCCGCTGCCGAAAATCGAGCCCGACGCCTGCGGCATGTTCACAAGCAAGTCCATGCTGATAAACGGCGCGGTCTGGTTCTGCAACGAATGGGAATACCCGAGCCTTGGGAACAGGCAGTGCTATGTGGACGGAGAGCCGGTTTCGAGCGGCAAATATAATGAGCGCATCAAAAGCATCTTCAAAGACAGCGAAAAGTTCGGGCTGCCGGTCAATGTGGTCGTGGGTGGGGCCATCAACACCGTCAGGTTCTTGGAGGACGGCGGGACAAGCACAACCCGCAGGCCGGTTAAAACCGCGGGGGTTTAACGGCGCGCCCCAACTGCCCTAAATCCAATATCCTGCCGCGACAGCGGCACCGCCAAGCGGTCTGCAAGACGCGCGCGTTACGCCTACCCAGGGGCGGCGTGCGCCCGCTCGCTTTGAAGCTCGCTTTAGCGCGCTTGCCTGGGCGTAACGCTTTATGCGCCGTGCATTTGAATCGACAATTTTTCCTCTTGCGTTACGGAAAAATAATGCTACCTTATAATAAGCACAGCTTATCAACGAGGTTTAAATGACTGCCCAAGCCGCGACTTCATCAGACCCGTCAATGGAAGACATACTTGCCTCTATACGCGAGATTCTGTCCGACGAGACCGCGAAAATCGGCTCGCCTCCTCCCGCCGCGCCAAGCGTCACGATGGCCGACGTCATGCCGCCGCCTGTGCAGGCTCCGCCGCCGGTTTACGTTGCGCCTCCTCCCGCGCCCGCGCCGGTTTATGCGCCCGCCGCCGCCCCGTCAATTATCGATTTAATCCCAACAATGCTTGTCAGTAAAGGTGACGAACCCATGGACCCCATCATGAGCCCCAAGAATTTCAACGCTACGGTCGACCTGTTTTCCGATTTGGCCAAGTCCCTGCAGGACCGCCAGTCCAAGGTCGGGCATGCCGAGACCACCATAGAAGACGTTGTCAAGGACATCGTCAAGCCATTGGTCAAGGACTGGCTTGACGCCAACCTGCCCAGGATGGTCGAAACTATGGTCAGGCACGAAATAGAGAAAGCGTCGGCAAGGGCCACACTGTAATGCCTACGAAGACCGAAGCGTCAAGCCTTGTCAACGCGTTCAGGCAGCTGGTCAGCAGCGTAAACCCCGAACCGCCGCCGCTGCCGGAAGAGTTCCAGAAAGAGATTCCTTCCGGGAAGGATTTGCCCAAGTCCGACGACCAGGTTCCGGCCGCCGCTCCGCCGCAGGACGAGGTGCTGGCCGACGGCATAGCGGTTTCGGTCATAGCCAAGGTCATATCGCAAAGCGGGCGGCAGATACCGCTGAACATGACTATCCGCAAGATATACACGAAGAACCAGATACTGATAGTGTACGGCTTCGTGCAGGAGTTCGAGCGCGACAAGGCCATAGCCGTGCGCGACATAGTGTCCTTCAGGGACATCGCCACAGGCGTGGACTACAACGACGCCTTCGGGTTCATACGCCGCGACATACTGGGGTCCGAAGACGTGATGCTTGCCAACATACTTTCGGTCATGAGGCACGACCTGACCGTGCTTACTTTCGTGGCCAAGCTTTACCCGCGGGTGTCCAACAAAGAGATGGCCATCGTGCTGGACTATGTAAGGAAGCGGTACGGCAAGAAGATAGACAACCGGGTGGTTGAAAGCTATATCTCGCACCTTACGCCGGACGCCGAAGCGGTCAAGGAGGCGATGGGGTACATAATCAAGCGCAGCACGCAAGAGGTGGACCAGTTCATACAGACCTGCGTGCACATCATAGTCATAGACGACACCATCCACGAGGCCGAGCGCGAATTCCTAAAACGGCTGAAGAAATATTGCGAGGACCACGACATAGAGTTCAAGATTAAATAGCTGTTTTCGGTTATTTTCAGGAGGCGTCATGACACTAAAGAAACTGGGAGTACTGGGGGGCATGGGGCCCGCTGCAACCGCGGAATTCATGAGGCTTTTGTCGCGGGACGCCCCGGCCAAATGCGACCAGGACCATCCGCGCGTCATCGTCCTGTCCGACCCAAGCATTCCGGACCGCACCCAGGCCATACTTGGGCTGGGCCAGGACCCCGCGCCCCAGCTGCGCAGCGGGCTGGAAAGCCTGGCGCAATGGGGAGCCGACGCCCTGGCCGTGCCGTGCAATACGGCTCACCTGTTCATCGACCGTTTCCGCGGCGAATTGACAAAGCCCTTAATCCACATCGTCGAAGCGACAGTGCAAGCTGCGGCCGCGGCCAGCCCGGACGGGGCATGGCTGCTTTCCACATCCGGCACGGCCAGAAGCGGCCTTTACACGGAATACGCGCTCAAAGCGGGTTATAGATTCCTAAGCCCGCCGGCCGACATGCAGGAAATCATCCAGCAGTGCGTGACGCAGGTCAAATCCGGGCAAACCGCAGAGGCCGGGGCGGTCTTGCGGAAGGTGGCGGAAGAGCTGTGGAACACGGATAACAGGCTGATAACCACGGCATGCACGGAGCTGCCGCTGGCATACGCCGCGTCGGGGCTGCCGCCGGAAAAAGAGGTTTCAAGCCTTCAGGCCCTTTGCGACGCCTGCATCGAATTCCTGTACCGGCGATGAACGGCTATACCCTTTTTTTGCGGGGATTTTTCTTCCCAACCTTCTTTACATCCGCCTTCCCGAAAACAACGTTCGTGAACGCGTATTTGTACAGGGCGTAGATGTACAGCGCCGCTATGAAGACCACAAGCGCGTTGTAAGCCCACAAATCGAAGTGAATCTCGAAGTCCGTGCGGAACTGCCGGCTGCTGAAATAGGCCGCCACAGGGCTGCCGGCCACATAAAAGACGCCCGATATCTTCCAGAACAGCTGGTTGAAGAACTTCCTTTTGTACGCCAGGCCCGTCAGGAATATCAGCGGATAAGCGCCGCTTGATATCAGGAAAATGTCCCACCCGTTATAATAGGCGGTCAGGTTGCCAAGATAGACGGTGAAGGCCATGGCGGTCACCGTGACGAAATTCAGTACTGCATACAGGGCGACAAGCTTCCAAAAGGCGCTGTCAACGGGAGCCAGATGATGCTGCCGTTTCCTGTATCTAAGCAGCGCGACGATGACGGGGCTTAAGACGGCGGCAAGCATCGCGGTCAAAACCACCATCACGACTATCGTGACCACCAGCATTTCGCCCGCCGGGGGCCGCCTTGAGCTTAAGGCGTCGTATGACATGTATATGCTGCCCGTGACAACAACGGCGGCAAGCACCAAAACCAGCGCAAGGCCGAATACCCGGTGGAACTTTTCGGGGTACAGCCTTTTCTTCCAGCCCAGCGCGTAAAAATAGCCCAGCAGGACAACCCACGCGGCTGAAATCAGAACCCCTGTCATTATAATAGAGTTGGTTGTCGCGATGGCTTGCGTTTGGGGACTGGCCGCCCCAAAGGTCGATATCAAAAGCCAGACGGCAAGGTAGAAAACGAACCAGAACTTCCAAATCATGTTAGCCTCGCTTTATACATATGGAGCGGGCGATGGGATTTGAACCCACGACTTCAACCTTGGCAAGGTTGCGCTCTACCCCTGAGCTACGCCCGCGTCCGTTTTGGGACACTCTTCAATGATACACATTCAAGCGTACCATTGCAAGATGTTTTTTATCCGAGGTTTTCGCGCAGCCGTATCTTGCTGCCTTCGCCGTTGTTCTTGCGCTGCAGCGGAAGGAGAAGGACGCCGTTTTCGGTCCTTTCGTAATCGGCCAGGTCCAGCCCCAGCCAGCCAACCGCCGCCGGAGCGATATAGTCGTCCACGACGGCCGGGTCAAGGAAACCGTCGGTTATGCCCAGTATATGCTTGCGGTGCGCCGGGTCCACATTTTCAAGCAGGCCCATGGCGTGGCGCGTGGTTGCCTGGCTGAACTTCCTCCCCTCGAAAGCGGCCGTCAGGGCCCCAAGGGCGTCGTTCCTGTCCAGCTTGTCGTGCAGCTCGTGCAGGTTGTCGGAATGGCTGACCGTGGCCCTGTTCTGGGACATGAGCCTGACCGCGAACAAAAGCGCGGAGTTTTCCGGTGTCGGGTCTTTCTGGGCTTTGTTTTCCGCGATGGGCTCGGACTGGGCCAAAAGATGGTCAAGATATTTATGTGGGTTCATGTCAAAATACTCCTGAGTTATTAAAAGATTGAGGTATAATAACACATTTTTCCCGGTTTGTCAAATATAAGTTTTCCGGTTTTTGCCGTTTTCCTTTATATTAAATATCTGCCGCGAAGCGGCTCCGCCAGGCGGTCCGCAGGACACGCGC
>Ga0123353_10003148_pt1 | contig 20728 bp, 18 predicted proteins | sample TergutLab28metaG_3_FD_92763 | JGI IMG/M metagenome (GOLD analysis project Ga0123353, IMG submission 92763) | Labiotermes labralis P3 segment gut microbial communities from Petit-Saut dam, French Guiana - Lab288 P3 | ecosystem: Host-associated > Arthropoda: Insects > Digestive system > Gut ... | reverse complement strand
TCACCCGGAGATATACTAGATCCTCCGCGATTTTTACAAGTTGCTTTTCTTTAATCATCCAGAAAAAGATTCGTTTGATTTCTTCGGGATCGGCGTCAAGCTCATCCTGCAGTTCCGTAAGCGTGGGAGGCTGAACCCCCGCTTTTGTGAGCGCATCTTCTATCATTTTCCGTGTATTCTCGCTTTCGGCGGAGAGCCGCATCTCACGGCCGTAAAGCGAAACGGCTTCGTCGAGGAACATGATCCGGTGTTTTTCCGCCAGTTCGTCAAGACAATGGCGGAAAACTTCCAGAGGCAGATCATCGTAAAAACGTTTGCGCAGTTCTTCCTTCGACAGGCCCTTCTGGAGCGGGTTTTCGTTGTGAAACGCCGCAATCAGCGCCAGGGTCGATTTTTTAAGCGACTCAACGACCGACGGCAGAATCAGAACAGGGGAGGACGTGGGGAGCATTACGAGTTTTTTCGCCTCCGACAGTTCCTTGCAGATACGCGTAAGTTCATCGACCGGAAGACCCAGCAGTGAATTCAGCGCTTTCAGGTCGATGGCGCGTTTTGCGTCGACGGAGAGCAGAACGGGTATTTTTTCTTTAATGTTATTCCCATCCAGTTTCCGCAAGGCTTCGACCGCGTTATGATCGGTCGATTTATGCTTTGAAGGGTTCGGATGAAGAATCAGACCGCCGCCGATGGTGATTGTGGGTGAAAACCGGCGGATGATAAAGGCGTCGCCGTGCAGACAGAAGACCGGTTCGTCGAGACGAAGCTGGGCGTAGGACGTTTCGCCCGGAGCGATAATGTCCTGTCCAATAAGCGCCACTCGGGCCAGGGTTTCTTTTGTCCCCTGGTGGAAGCGGACTTTGACCAGGTGTTTCAGGGGTTTCGCGTCGGCCAGCATGGAAAGGCGCACGTCCAGTATTTGCGTGGCCCTGAATGTGCGCGAGACGGTAACGACCATTCCCCGTTCAACCGCGGCAAGATCAACCCCCTGAAGATTCACGGCGGTGCGCTGCCCGGATATAGCCCTTCCGGTCATCTCACCATGCACCTGAACGCCGCGGACTTTTGCCGTCAGGCCGCCCGGAACCAGTTCGATCTCCTGGTCTTTCTGAATTTCGCCCGATGTCAGCGTACCGGTCAATACCGTGCCGAAGCCGCGTATGCTGAAAGCGCGGTCAATCGGCAGCCTGAGCAGGCGGTTTGCCGGGCGCTGGCGGATATTGAGACCTAGATCGTGGATGGCCGTCTTCAGCCGGTCGATGCCGGCGCCGGTTTTTGAGCTGACCGGAATGATGTCCGCGTTTTCGAGAAATGAGCCCTTGACGGCGTCCCGCACTTCTTCGGTTACGAGTTCGATCATTTCCTCGTCAACCATGTCTGTTTTTGTAATAACGACGATGCCGGACGTTACGCCCAAAAGACGGCATATATCGAAATGTTCGCGCGTCTGCGGCATGAGCGATTCGTCGGCCGCGACTACGAGCAGTACAAAGTCAATACCGCCGACTCCCGCCAGCATGTTTTTCACAAATTTTTCATGCCCGGGGACGTCTACAAAACCGATCTGAACGTCGTTCATATCCAGATGGGCGAAACCCAGGTCGATTGTAATTCCTCGCGCCTGTTCCTCTTTCAGGCGGTCGGGGTCCGTTCCTGTCAGCGCCCGTATAAGCGCGCTCTTGCCGTGGTCTATGTGTCCCGCGGTACCTACGATTATATGTCGCATAACTCAGCCTTTTTTATCATAATTAACAATCCATATTACTTTAAGCCAATAAAGCCAATACGGGGATTGGTGAAAATCATCGGCGAACAGCCTGTTCAGACCCAGCCGCGCAGACGATACCAGAGATATCCGGCGTATTCATGGTAGGCCCATTGGAGCCTGTTGAGATTTTCAACCGAAGGATAAAGAAAAGCGCCTGAAAACCCGCCGGATTTCTTTGATTTATTCAGATCCGAATACCGCTGAAGCGCCCAATAGGAAGCAGGCGCCGCCAGCGGCTGCATCCCAAGTTTCCCGGCAACCGCCATCGCCCGGCGCATATCACAGGCCTGCGCCACCAGGATAAACGGCTCGGTCCCCAAAAATTTACCGGATTCCCGAAAATTTTCGTACGTATTGCGTGAATTTCCTTCAATCAGAATACGTTCTTCGGGAACGCCCATTTGCTTCAGAAAATCAGCCATGGACGCGGCGACGGGCCGTTCATCTTTGCGCAGCACCCCGCCGGACACGATCACGACGGAATCGGGCATCAGGCGATAAAGCCGCAGACCTTCCGTCAGATTACCGACGGTCATTTCGGAAAGCAGGCTGGTAATTGGAAAACCTTCATATTCCTCCGCGTAACCGGAAAGGATCAGAATTTTACCCGGTCGGGGTTGTTTCGGAGGATGAAGCATCGGTGCGTAATCTTTTTCCAGGTTCAGCATCAGATACCCCGCAAGCGGAGAAAACAGGAACACCAGGAATAAAACCACGCCGCAAAACATTAATCTGCGACCGACAACCCGCCGCCGCTTCCAGAAATTAAGCAGGATTCCGGATATAAGCAGCAGAACCATGATGCCGACAGGCGAAAAAAGCAATTCGACGGCGTTTTTCAGGAAATTCATAAGTCCACTAATTGCGTGCGCCGCGTTCGCCGAGGGCCGTTATTTTTCCGAAAAGTAACAGGCGGAACCTTCGCGGCACAAATGAAGCCACGAAGCGCGAGACATCCATCAGCCGTTTGAGCGTTTCGGCGCGCCCGGTCCAGTGATCCAGCAATATTTTTTCGTCTATCCGGTTCAAAACGCCGTCAATAAAGAGGAGCAGCACAACGACGTCGTCAAGCCGGCCGAAGCCGGGAATAAAATCCGGGATTATGTCAAAAGGGGAAACCAGGTAGAACCCCAGTCCCAGAAGCGCCGTGCGAATGCGCAGCGGAACCCGCCGGTCGCCAAGCAGTTTTGGAATCATTATGGCTACACGGGGGAGCGCAAGAAGCGTTTCCCCGGCCCAGCCCTTTTTTACAAAATCAATCAAAAGACCGGCGATTCTGGGAATCATATTTTCTTTTCCGGCAGATAGTCAAACGGCTCCATGGAAAAACTCCCCCGTCCCTGCGTCAGCGAACGCATACGTGTTGAATAACCGAACATCTCCGCCAGCGGCGCAAGCCCGCAAATTACGGCGTCGCCGTTCTTGATATCCGTCGAGCGAATTTCTACACGGCGCGCTCCAAGATCTTTTATCAGCGCTCCCAGGAATTCTTCCGGCGCGCGGACTTCGAGGTTCATAATCGGCTCAAGCACTATGGTCCCGGCCTGTGTAATAGCTTCGCGCAAAGCAAGCGAGAGCGTTCCCAGCAGAGGAATCAGAACGTCGGGCGGGTCGTTGTGCCGGAATTCCAGCACGTTCACCCTGATATCGATAAGCGTGTGCCCATGCTCTCCGCCTGCGGAGCAGCCACTGATAATCGCTTCGCGGGCCTCTCTCGCGCAAGCCGCCGAAAGCGTTCTTTCGACGCGGGAAATATCCACTTCCACCGGCTCGGCAGTGTTGCCCGGCGTACGCGGCCGCGGAATGACTTCCACGACGGCGATGCCCCTGACTTGTGTGTCCCCGATGCGCTTGTCGAATTCCCCGCGTCCAGTGCCGCGTTCCAGAGGCATTTCCCGGTAAGACGGCCTTGGCCGGCCGAAATAAGCGGGGATCCGGAATTCCCGCTCCAGGCGGTTTCGTGTTACTTCCAGATGCAGCTCTCCCATTCCTGAAAGAATCATCCTGCCGGTTTCCTCGTCCGTGTGAATGTCGAGCGTCGGGTCTTCGCGTAAAAGCCGGTTGACGGCTTCGGAAAGCCGGTCGCGGTCGGCTGCCGCGCCTATTTCAACCGCCATTGATACCACGGTTTGCGGAAACTGGATCGGTTCAAAAGTTACCGAATACTGCTGGTCGCAGAGCGTATCGCCCATGACAACGTCTTTAAGCCCCTGCACGGCCACAATGTCGCCGCAACAGACCGAGTCCAGAGGTTCGGTATGATCGGCGCGCAGGCGCAAAATACGGCGCGGGCGGACAAATTTTTTCAGCCTGGGCTGCCAGTATCGCTCCTCCGTAATCAACGTGCCGGAATAAACGCGCAGCCAGAAAAAATCAGCGGACGACGCGGATACCACTTTAAAAACCAGCGCCGAAAAGGGAGCGTCCCGCCGGGTCGGAAGTTCGACGGATTCTCCGGTTCCCGGATTTGTTCCCTGCGCCGGCAGGCGATCCAGCGGCGACGGCAGGTAATAACATACGGCGTCCATCACCGGCTGTACGCCCATATATTTAAGCGCTGTTCCGCACATGACCGGAACCATCCGGCCGGCCAGCGTAGCCTCGCGGATAGCCCGGCGCAGATCCGCGACGGAAATCGTTTCACCGTTAAGATAAAGTTCGGCCAGCCAGTCAACGTTGTCTGCGGCGGCTTCAATCAGGCGATCCCGCGCCATGGCCGCTTCCGCTCGCATTCCTTCGGGAATATCGCCGATTTCCAGGCCGCGTCCCAATGTTGCGGGATCGAAAGCCGCCCAGTTCATTTCAACCAGGTCAATAATGCCGTCTATCCGGCCTTCCAGGCCGCGTGGCAGATTCACAAAAGCGGCGTTCGCCCCTAGGCGCTTTTTTATTTGCACGAGCACACGTTCGTGGTCGGCGCCGGCCCGGTCAAGTTTATTTATAAAAGCGACTCGCGGGACGCCGTACCGGTCGGCCTGCCGCCAGACCGTTTCGCTTTGAGGCTCCACGCCCTCCACGCCGGAAAAAACGACGACGGCCCCATCCAGAACGCGCAGACTGCGTTCGACTTCGGCGGTAAAATCAACGTGGCCGGGCGTATCAATCAGGTTGATCGCGCAACCGTTCCATTCAAAGGTGGTAGCCGCCGCGGATATGGTGATGCCGCGCTCCCGTTCGTCGTCGCGGAAATCCATGACGGCCGCGCCGTCATGGACCTCGCCCATTTTGTGCGTCTGCCCGGAATAATAAAGGAACCTCTCCGTAACGGTGGTTTTCCCCGCGTCGATATGCGCGATAATTCCGATGTTGCGTATTTTTTCTATCATGCCAGGGACGTCAGCCTCATATCCTGCTCATAAGAAATTCCTCTTTACTCAATTTCTCCCGGTTCGCAGTCAAAACGATATACGGATATCCGCCCGGATCAAGCCGATTGCCGTATTTCCGTTCCGTATTGTGATTATAGCAACATGTTTTTTAATCTGTTAAAATATTGTCTTAAACCGGATTCGTATGAACGAAAACGTTCTATCGGAGTACATCAAACAATTATGAAAAATTTCATTTGTATTCACGGACATTTTTACCAGCCGCCGCGTGAAAATCCCTGGCTTGAAACGATTGAGCGCCAGGAATCGGCGCGGCCTTACCATGACTGGAATCAACGGATTTCGGCGGAATGTTACATGCCGAACAGCCTCGCCCGCATCCTCGACGGCGCCGGGTGCATTGACAAAATCATTAACAACTATTCACGCATCAGCTTTAATTTCGGCCCGACGCTGCTGTCGTGGATGGAAATGGAAGACCCCGAAACTTACGCCCGTATTCTGGAAGCCGACAGGATAAGCCGCGACCGTTTTTCCGGACACGGTTCCGCGATGGCGCAGGGCTACAACCACGCCATTCTGCCCCTGTGCAACGATCGTGACAAGCTTACGCAGGTCGTGTGGGGAATACGTGACTTCACGCTGCGCTTCGGCCGGCAGCCTGAAGGAATGTGGCTGCCGGAAACAGCCGTTGATCTGCAAACGCTGGATGTCATGGCCCAGCATGGAATCAAATTTATCGTCCTTGCGCCGCATCAGGCTAAAAATATCCGCAGGCATGGAGAAACCCAGTGGCAAAGCGTTGCTAATTGCGGTATTGATACCGGCAGGGCTTACGAAATCGAACTGCCGTCCGGGCAAAACATGGCGGTTTTTTTCTACAACGGCGCGATATCCAGCGCCGTGGGGTTTCAGGGTCTGTTAGGCGACGGAAATAACTTCCTGAACCGCCTCATGGGCGCTTTTTCCCAGGAACGCTCCAGTTCGCAACTGGTGCATATCGCGGTTGATGGAGAAACTTTCGGGCATCATCACCAGTTCGGCGAGATGGCGCTGGCATACGCGATTGATAAAATCGAATCCGACGGGGACGTCCAGTTGACCAACTATGGGGAATATCTGAAAAAAAATCCTCCGTTCTGGTACGTGGAGATATGGGATAACAGCTCCTGGAGCTGTTGTCACGGAATCGAACGGTGGCGGGAAGACTGCGGCTGCTCGACCGGCGCGAATCCCGGCTGGCGGCAGAAATGGCGCGCCCCGCTGCGCAGGGCGCTGGATGAACTGCGTGACCGGCTCGAACCGCTTTATGTAAACAATGCGAAAACTCTGCTCGACGATCCCTGGGCCGCCCGCAATGATTATATTGACCTGGTTTTGGACCGCGGGCCGGAAGCGGCCGAGCGTTTTTTTGCGACGCACGCAGCGCGGCCGCTTGATGAGAAAGAACGCGTTCGCGCCCTGAAGCTTCTCGAAATGCAGCGGCACGCGCTTTTGATGTATACAAGCTGCGGCTGGTTTTTCGACGATATCGCCGGAATTGAAACTTTACAGGTTTTACAATACGCGGGCCGGGCGATTCAACTGGCCGAAAAACTGTCAGGCGAAAGCGATATCGAAACTACTTTTCTTGAAACGCTGGCTGAGGCTGAAAGCAATCAGCCTGAAAAGGAAAACGGCCGCGATCTTTACCTTAAATTTGTCATGTCGGCAATCATTGACGACCTGGGCGTCGCCGCGCATTACGCCATGCGTTCCCTGTTTCAGGATTTCCCTCCGCGCGTTGATTTATATTCCCGTGTTATCGAGCGCAGGGACCTGCAAGCCGCCGAACGCGCCGGCGCGAAACTCATTCTGGGAAGCTGCTCGATAACGTCAAAGATAACCAACGAATCCACAAATGTGGACTTCGCCGCGATTTATCCCTGGAATGCCCGGGCCTGTCTGCGCTTTAAGAAGTCGGAAAAGGAAGACAAAAGATACGAAGACGCGGCGCAAAAAAAGATGACGGAGATACGCGCCGCCTTCGAAAAAGAAGAAGACATGTTCAAGGTTTTCCGGCTCATGGAAGAATGTTTCAACGACGGCTGTCTCGAGCTGAAAGATCTGATAACAGATGAACGGCGAAAAATTTTCGAATGCCTGCTTGCGTCAGCGGTGACGGACCTTGACGCTCATGCCTGGCAAATGTTCGCCCGCGTTACGCCGCTAGTGGAATCCATGCTGGATATCGGCATGACGCCGCCGACGCGTTTCACGGCCATCACCGACGAACATATTCACTCACAGTTGCTGGATGAATTTCTGCGCCATCCGGTCCGGGCAGACAATGTGCGGTCATTGCTGGAAACGGCCGCACGCCGAAGCATCCAGTGGCGGCGGAACATGCTTGAACCGGAAATCAGGATAATCATTGAATCGCTGGCCCGCAAAGCGCGGCGGTCTCCGGGCGACACATCGGCGCGGCGGGATGTGTCCGCCGCCGTAGTCGCGGCAAAATCTCTGCCGTTTGCCGTGGATTTTTATGAAACGCAGAACCATTGTTACGCATTGCTGCGGAGTCAATATCCTGAAATAAAAGCCGCCGCGGATAAAGGGAATCCGGATGCCGCGAAACTGCGTGAGGAATTCCGGACGCTTGGAGCGCTGCTCTCCATAAAAATGGACAATTAAGTAATGAGATAAGCAAACTTCCGTCAAGAGGCGGTCGGCGATCATTAAACGATCGCCGGCCGCAGCCTGACTGGATTCTACTTGGCCCCGTCCGCTTTTTCTTTGAAAAGTTCGCCGACTCCGGCTATGCTGCCTAAAATGCCGGTTGTTTCCATCGGCAGGAAAATCTTGGTGGCCTTGCCGTCGGCGACCTTCTGCAGCGCCTCAAGATATTTGATGGCGATCAGGTCGTTCGTCGGGTTCCCTTTGTGAATCGCGCTGAAAACAGTTTCAATCGCTTCGGCTTCGCCCGCGGCGACCGTCAGTTTCTGGTACTTGTCCGCGTCCGCGACGCGCATAATGGCTCCAGCCTGACCTTCCGCCTCCAGAATCTGCGCCTGTTTCTGACCTTCCGCTTTCAGAATTGCCGAAGTTTTTGTTCCTTCCGCTTCCAGGATGACTGCGCGGCGCTCACGTTCAGCCTTCATCTGCCGGTGCATGGCCTGCGTAACATCGGTAGGCGGTTCTATTCTCTGAAGCTCCACGCGGGTCACGCGCGCGCCCCATTTATCGGTGGCGTCATCAAGCACTTCCCTGAGCGCGTGGTTGATTTTTTCGCGCGAAGTCAGCGATTCATCCAGGGCGAGGTCGCCTATCAGGTTACGCAGATTGGTCTGCGCCAGCTTGGTCGCCGCTATATAGAAGTTACTGATGTTGTACATCACCTTCACCGGGTCGGTAACTTCATAGTAGACCACGGCGTCGACTTCAACCGCCACGTTGTCTTTGGTGATAACGGCTTGGGGCGGAACATCCACCACCTGCTCGCGCATATCAACCTTGATGATTTTTTCAAAGAACGGAATGATGATGGTCAGACCGCTGTCCGCCGTGCGCTGGTATCTGCCGAGACGCTCTACAATCCCTTTCTGATACGGACGAATGATCGTGGCGCCTTTGCCCACGATGATAAACAGGACAATCGCTATGATGATTAACGTAGTTTCCATTATTGAATACTCTCCTTTTCCGTTTTCTGCACAATAACCCGCGTTCCGTCAACGCGCAGCACTTTTACCGCCGCGCCTACAGGAACGATTTCGCCGCTTTCACTCACTGCCCGCCATGAATCCTGATTGAGTCTGATTTTTCCCGTATTCGCCGGCAGGTTGATTTCCTCAAGCACTATTCCGATTCCGCCGACAAACCTATCCGCGCCGATTCCGGGCGGCTGCTTTTTCGTCACCCTGTTCGCGAATTTCCTGCCGGTTACAAAAAGAACTCCAGAAACAATAACGAAAACCATAAGCTGCACGATATTGTTTGCGCCCAGAAGCGCCGTCAACCCCGCCGCCGCGGCGCCGATGCTGAACCAGAACAGAAAAAATCCGGCGCTGAACACCTCGCCGATCAGCAAAATAGCGGCCAATATCATCCACATCAACCATACTGCCATACCTGCCTCCTCCCAAAATTTACCGGACGGAGATAACGCCCCGGTCTATCAACGCGAAAAAACAGCGGGCGCAGGCCGCGACATCCGCCCCCGCGTCGTGCGCTTCCTCAAAATCGCTCCCGAAAAGTTTTTGATGAAGCTGCGACAATTTCGGCCATTTAAATCCGCGCCTGCCCGCGATTGCGCAGAATTCGGCGGATTGCCGCATGGTACAGATCCGTTTTTTCCCGCCGAACGGCGGATCAAGCCCGAAGCGCAGATATTCCGCCGCGATAACGCTCATATCGAAATCCAGGTTGTGTGCGATAAGAACTTTGGCTTTGGCCGCGGCCGAAGCGAGCGCACGTAAAGTTTCAGCGAGTTCTTTTCCTTCGGAAAGCGCCCGTTCCGTTGTTATGTTATGGATGCGCTGAACATCATCGGGAACGACAAAACCTTCCGGGCGGATGAGGCAGCCAACCGTCTCCAGCGCAGTCCGGGTTTCGTCGTACAGCGCCCAGGCAAGCTGAATCACGCGCGGCCAGTTGTCGACATCCCGGATCGGCGCGTTCCGGTCTTTAGGGAGTCCTGTCGTTTCGCAGTCAATAACCAGATACATGCCGTTTCACTCCTCGTCAGCCCGGATGGCCTGTAAAAACCATTATAACGGCATGCCGCCGGAAACGGTAGCGGATTCGCGGATCGGTTATCAATCAATAGCTGTGCTTCGTAATCTTGACCTTGCCGCGAAACACACGGTAAATCGCGAAGGTGTAGATCAGAACTATCGGCACGCCGACGGCGGCGATAATCGTCATAACGCCCAGGGTTTTTGACGACGACGCGGCGTTGACGATATTCAGGTTGTATTCCGGAGAAATATTCGAAATCACAATATTCGGATACAGCGCGAAACTGAACAGGAACACCAGAACCGCGATAATCAGCGACGAGAAAAGAAACGCGAAAAACGGGCGATTTTTTGAAGCCGCCGGTAGAATTCCGGCAAACGCGAGAACGATCAGCGCCGTGAGCGCCCATGGCCAGCCAGCTGCTCCCGGGATGCTCACAAAGGCATAAACCGTTACCAGAACGTAGCATACGGCGGCGCAAATAAGGCTTTTCTTCAACCAGCCTCGCGTCCTGAGCTGCAATTCCCCCTCCGTTTTTAAATTCAGGTAGAGAGCGCCGTGCATCGCCGCGAACGTGACGGTGAAAAGGCCCATAAGGACAGGGAAGGGACGCAAAAGATCAAAAAAAGTTCCCGTGTAGTTTCCGTCGGCGTTAATCGGAATACCGATAAGGATGTTGCCGAGAGCAACGCCGAACAGGAGCGTCGCCAGAAGGCTCCCCAGAAAAAACGCGCCGTCCCAGAAGTTTCGCCACGCCGGAGACTGACGTTTGCTCCGGAATTCCAGCGCGACCGCTCTTAGAATCAGCGTTAAAAGCACAAGCATCAGCGCGATGTAGAATCCGGAAAAAACCGTGGCGTAGGCGGACGGAAAGGCCGCGAACATGGCCCCGCCGAACGTTATCAGCCAGACTTCATTGCCGTCCCAGAAAGGGCCTATGGAGTTTATTACCGTTCGGCGTTCAACATCGCCGCGGGCGGTCAGATGCAGAATCCCCGCGCCGAGATCGAAGCCGTCCAGAATGGCGTACCCGGCAAGAAGAACTCCAAGTAGAATAAACCATAATGTGTTTAGATCCATGACTTGTCTCCTTACCCGGCGGTATCTTCAGGCCCTTTCCGAATCCTGTCGGTTAAAAGAAAGATCCAGACGGCAAACAGCAGCACGTAAATTAATCCGAACATCGCGAGCGATCCGCCTACCTGGGCCGTGGTCACGGTTTGTGAAACGGCGTCCCCGGTACGTAAAAGATTGTAGACGATCCAGGGCTGTCTGCCGACTTCAGCCGCGACCCAGCCGGTTTGGTTGGCGATAAACGGAAGCGGTATCGAGAAAACAAAAAGCCGGAGCAGCCATCGCGCCTGGAACAGGGTTTTCCGCCACAGCCGCCACAGCGCGTAGAACGTCAACGCGATGAAATAGCAGCCCAGCCAGATCATTATATGAAATCCGAAAAAGGGCAACGCCACCGGCGGGATATCCGGCTCGAATTTATCCAGACCCGCGACAGGTTTATTAAAATCCCTGTGCGTCAGAAAACTGAGCATTTTGGGAATCTTGACGGCATAGCGAACCTCCCTGGCCTCGCTGTCCGGGATGCCGAACACATGGAACGATGTTCCTCCTTCTCCCGTTTTATAGACGCCTTCCATCGCGGCCAGTTTTGCCGGCTGATATTCCGCCACAACCCTGGCGTGGGAATCGCCCGAAATGCCCACGGCAAGCGAAGCGACCGCGGCGACGACAAGCGCCGTAACGAACGACCGGCGGGCAAAATCAACATGGCGGTCTTTAAGCAGGTAGTACGCCGAGACGCTCAGAATGAAAAACGCTCCGAGGATTAAAGCTCCCAAAAGAACATGTATCAGCCGGTCCATCGCAGACGGGTTGAAAACCACGCTCCAGAAATCTGTAAGCTCGGCCCGCTGGACAATGCCGCCGGGGGTTTCAACATCGCGCAGAACAAACCCGGCCGGCGTCTGCTGCCATGAAATAGCGACGATAATCCACAGCGCCGAAATGACAGACCCGATAAACACCATCAGGGTAGCGAAAAAATGAACTTTTGGGGAAACCCTGTCCCAACCGAAAACGAGCAGCGCCAGAAAACACGATTCGAGGAAAAACGCGAAAATAGCCTCCGACGCCAGAATGGATCCGAAAACATCGCCGACGTACCTGGAATAAATCGCCCAGTTGGTTCCGAACTGAAACTCCATGACGATGCCGGAAACCACACCCAGAACGAAATTGAGGGCGAATATCTTCGTCCAGAATTTCGCCGCCCGGTCGTATCGGAGGTCTCCGGTCTTGAGACCGCGCGCTTCAAGAAAAACCAGAAACGCTCCCATTCCGATAGTAAGCGGAGGAAAGAGGTAGTGAAACATGACCGTAACGGCAAACTGTATACGCGACAAAAGGACAGCATCCATATCGCTTACTCCGATTCAGTTAGCAGATCCCATCAACCTGCTACTTATTATCTTTATTAATCGTTCCAACGCAAGCATTCTTTTCATATTTTTATAATTAATATTGTGGAATCTGTAAGATTTTGCTTGTTACGCGGACGGTTTCCGATAACAATGCAACGATCACATATTTGGAGGAAAAATGGAAAGAAGAACTTTTTTGAATATCGGCGCGGCGGGACTTAGCTCGCTGGCCGTCGCGGCACCTCTGCGGGCGCAGTATATCCCGCAGCAGTGGTCCGGGACCAAGGAGAAATGGGCGATTATATTCGCGACAAAGTATGGTACGACGCGCGACGCCGCCGTCTGGGTCTCCGAAGGAATGGGCGCAATTGCCGACGTGTTCGACGTTCGCCGGCCTCCGGCCAATCTCTCGGAGTATAACCATCTGGTTTTTGGATCGGCGATTAACGCATTTACCATACTGCCGTCGATGACCAAGTATCTTGCGGACAATGCCGCTGCAATCAAGGGAAAAGTCCGCGGGCTGTTTACCGTGCAGGGCAATCTGCGCAATATGCCCGGCCCCAAGGAAGCGCAGCAGTTGGCGGAAGGCGTATTGGGTAAAGCGGCCGGCGTAACTGGCGTTCCGTGCGCAGCCTTCGGCGGGCGCATCACCAAAGTAATCTGGGAGCCTGCGGAATATAAATCCAATATGGATACGTACGCGAGCATGAACGTTTCGACGGACGATCTTGATAATCTCGTCCGGGCGGACTGCCTGAAATTCGGCGCGGAAATACTGGCAAAGAAAGCCTGATTTTCCGGATTCTAAAACCCGTATGGATGTTTTCGCAGGATGAAGTCTTGCGAAAAACTATCCATGCGGGTTTTGTTATTAATTGCCTTAACGGGGAATAAAAATAATGAGCGAAACGAAGGCGACTCCGGCGACGCTGGATGTCGGCCGGATAATCGACGATTCCGGCCGGAATCGGGTATCCGTAACCGTCATCCTGCTCTGCGGCCTGATTATGCTCATGGATGGCTTCGACTACAGGATTATTACCGTAGCCGCGCCGCTGATCATGAAAGAGTGGAGCGTTTCGGACGGCGCATTCATCTACGTGTTTTCGGCGGCGTTCGCCGGTTATTTTATCGGTGCGATAGCTTTCGGCGCGCTGTCGGACAGGATCGGCCGAAAAAAAACGCTGATAATCACAGCCTGTATTTTCAGCGTCGGCACGCTTTTCGTTTATTTCACAAATTCTTTGCAAAGCCTGATCGCCGTCCGGATTTTTACCGGCATAGGCATAGGCGGCGCCGTCCCTTGCGCAATTACGCTGACGAGCGAGTATTCGCCTTTGAAGCAGAGGGGCAAATACGTTTCAATCATGTATTCCGGATTCCTGATCGGCGTGGTGCTGGGAGGATTTCTGGCGGGAGGCATACTGGAGCGGTTCGGCTGGCGGCCGCTGTTTCTTGTGGGATTTTTCGCGCCGGTCGCAGCGATCGTTCTTGTAGGCCTGAAGCTTCCTGAATCAATCCGCTGGCTGTCCGCCCGCGGGCAAACTGCCGGACAGCGCGCCCTTATCGCCCGGCTGCTTCCGCAGATCGCGCCGGACGTCAAATTTGACGAATCGACAAGGTTCGTATTTACTGCGGCAAAACATAAAGGATCGATACGAAATCTGTTCGCCGGGCGGCTGTCGTGGGTTACGCCGGTTGTCTGGGCATACTATCTGGTCAGCTCCCTCGCGGTTTTTTTCATCAGTTCCTGGACCCCGCGGCTTCTGATCATCAAAGGATACACCGCTTCTCCGGCCGCCTACATTACAGGTTCGATCGACATCATGGTTACAATCGGCTGCATGTTTAGCGGCTTTTATTTTGACAAGGCCGGTTTCCGCAAAGGCGCGATTCCGTATCTCATAGCTGTAGTCTGCGTTCTTTTTACCGGCGGACTGGAATCGATGGGTTTTGTACTGCTGCTCATGACGGGGAGTTTCTTTATCAATTCCGCGCACATGGCCGTGACGATTCTCGCGCCGATTATCTATCCGTCCGAATGCAGAAACCTTGGGGGAGGCGCGGCGATTGCCGCGGGACGCATAGGCGCGATCATCGGGCCTATTATCGGCGGAATTTTGCTGGACACCAGGCTGCCCCTGGAAACGCTGCTGGGCGTCGTGGCGATTCCTCTCGTGATGTCCGCGGTTCTCTGCTACATATCCGGGCGCGAGTACGACTTTCACTTTGCGCCGCTGTACGCTGGAAAGAAAAACTAATCAGAGGTTCCTTAAACGACAAACCCTGGAAGCACGGTACATCAAAGCGCTTCCAGGGTTTCAATAATGAGAATCCGCCAAGCCCGGTCTCAAATTCACCGTCCGAACGTCCGAAAATCCTTGGCGCCGCGGGAAGGGACCGCGATCATTTCCAGACGGCCAGACTTCATCTTCAAGGTCCAGGCTTGGAACTCGAAAATTTCGTTATTTCAGCAAGCATGTTTCGTACCAAATACAACGGCTGTTTACTGTAAAGCACATCCTGTTAATTTTCAGATATTTACAAAGTTCAATGAAAATGAAATCCTTCGTGTCGCGCGCCGGTATTCAGTTTTTTGAATTTTTATCAGGAATTATTGAAGCGGTTACCGTTTCAGGTCATGAATTATAATCCATAAAATATCCGGGTTAAGCTTTTAATACGGCTTTTCACGGGATACTATTACCCCGGTTATTATTCTGTTTTCCGGAGGGATGCATCAGATGGACATGCTCGCAAAAAGAACGAAAATCATCGCCACAATAGGCCCGGCTTCGGACAATCCGGAAACCATACGCGCTCTTATTGAAGCGGGCGCCAACGTTTTTCGCCTCAATTTCTCTCATTCCAATGCCGAAGCCGCCCGGGCGACGGTCGAGCGTATTCACGCCGCGCGTAAGTCGGCGCGGCAGCCCGTGGCGATCATGGCGGATACAAAAGGCCCGGAGGTCCGCATATACGGATACGCGCAGAAATTGCTGCTTGCGGCCGGCGACAGCCTGGTTATTGAGTCCCATCCGCCGGAAGGAATAGAAAACCTTGTTTCCGCGGACCCAGGCGTTGTCTATACAAACCTGCCCGAGATAGACACGCTCTGCGCGATCGGTCAGACGGTTCTTTTGATGGACGGCAAAATTTCGTGCGAAGTCACGTCCAGGGCTGAAGGCAGCATCACCGTTCGCATCGGAAATGCCGCGGAACTGCGGCAGAAAGCGCACCTGACAATTCCGAAAGTCGATTACCCGATTCCCTTTCTTTCCGACAAAGACATTGAGGATATTACCTTCGCCGTGGAAAACCAGGTTGAATACATCGCCCTTTCTTTCGTGCGCAGCGCTACGGATGTCGAAGAAGTGCGGCGTCTTGTACAGCGCGTTAAAACCCGGTCCGGACATCGTACAACGGTCAAACTTATCGCGAAGATCGAAAGCGCCAAAGGGCTGGCCGCGGCGGATGAAATCGTCGCCGCCGCCGACGGAATCATGGTGGCCCGCGGCGACTTGGGAGTGGAAGTAGACATCCAGGCTGTGCCGATTGCCCAGAAAAAACTGATACGCGCCGGTTCTCTCGCCGCCAAGCCGGTCATCACCGCGACCCAGATGCTCGAATCAATGATGGAATCTCCCATTCCGACACGCGCCGAGGCAAGCGACGTCGCCAATGCCTGTTTCGATTCGACGAGCGCCGTTATGCTTTCAGGCGAGACTGCTATCGGTCTTTTTCCCGTCAAAGTTGTAGAGACGATGAGAGATATTATCCAGGCCGTCGAAACCGAGTTCGACTATGAAGGTTTTCACGCCAATATGCCCGAACACACCCGCAGCAACGAGCTGGCGGCCGTGGTTTCCTACAGCGCGCTTTCCATAGCTTACGAGGTAAAAGCCTCCGGTATCATCGTATTTACCGAAACCGGCCACGCGGCGCAACTCATCTCCCGCCTCCGGCCGCGGATGCCGATATTCGCTTTCACGCGGGATGAGGGCGTTTACAATCAACTGGCGATGAACTGGGGTGTCTGCCCATTCCTGTTTGACGGTTCCACGGGAAGCATGGAAGTGCTGGTTCCGGAAGTGCTGGAACGCTGCCGGCAGGAGAACGCGCTCAAAAAAGAAGATATTGCGGTTATTGTCGCCGGACTCCCTCTCCTGCAGAAGGGAAATACAAATATGATCCGGGTGGAAACCGTTTAATCAGGGAAACGCTGCGGAGCGGAGTTCCCGGACGATTTCCCTGGAAACAAGGCGCGCTTTTTCGAGCTTTTCCGGCGGGAACGAAATCGCGCCCACGACAGGATGGCCGCCGCCGCCGTAACGTTCACAAAGAACGGCGAGATTTTGCGTGCGTGGATACGGCGCCCAGGGATTGGATCCCACGGATATTTTCGCCCGAAAACTTGACAGGCTCACGCCGACACAATAGGTGGCGTCGGGGAAAAGATAATAGGGGATGAATTTGTTGTATCCTTCCAGGTCGTAACCGCTGACGTCAAAAAAGATGGTACGATCCGCGCACTCCGCGTGGCGGCGGATTATGTCGACCGACCGCAGATGCCGTTCGTAAATCGGCTGAAACGCCTCACGCACCCAGCCGATTTCGATAATTTCATCCATCGTCCTGGCGCGAAATTCCCCGATAAGTCCATATATCTTTTCGTTGTCACGCACGCCCTCAATCACCATCATCAGTTTCATTGCCGCTTCGCGCAGTTCCACCGCGGTTCCGGCGTTTTCGAACTGCGCCCCGTCGATGACGTCGGCCCAGTGAATCAGGTCGGCGAGCCGGCCGGAATCGTACCCGAAATGCTTTTGCGTCATTTCGGCGATGAATTTGGTACAGGAATGATACGCCGGATCATGGAACTTTTTCCCGCTGGTATCCGCGCGGAAATGATCTTCGTCCTGTTTGCTCAGAAACGCGCTCTGGTGATGATCGAACCACCAGGTCAGCCGCGGATTGCTTGAGTATTTGAAATCGACGATGGCATTCTCATCGCCGTCGAACCGTACATCGATAAAAAGCTGCCCGGCTTTGTGGGCGAGTCCTTCATACTCGAATTTATAATCCCTGCCGACGATATCGCGGTAGAAACAACTGAAGACGGCGGCCGAGGCCAGCCCGTCGAAGCAGTTATTATGAAAGTAAACTCTCATTATTCCCATAAGGATGCCCAAACAAACTAAAAAAACTACTATGCTGCGTCCCGCAATTCAAATCTTTTTATTACATGCGTGTGGCGCGCGCGACGGTCAGGACGGAGACCTTTTCAGCGCCGGCGTCGATAAGCACCTCCGCCGCGCTCGCCGCAGTCGCGCCGGTCGTCATGACGTCGTCTATCAATAAAATCCGTTTTCCCACGACCCGGCCGATATTCGTACATTTGAAGGCGTTTCGGACATTTTCAAGACGCTGCGCATCCGAAAGACCGACCTGGGACCGTGTCGCCGCCGTGCGGCGCAAAGTCCGCAGTTCCGGCAATCCGACCGTCCGCGCCAGCATCCGGCCAAGAAGCTCCGCCTGGTTAAAGCCACGTTCGCGCCGCCGCCCGGGATGCAGCGGCACGGCTGTAATGAAGTCGAAATCCTCCCGTTGCCAGGACTCAAGAAAAACCTCGGCCAAAAGCGGCGCAAGCAGTTTCGCAAGCGGCCCGCGGCCGGCAAATTTTAATTCGTGGATCACCCGCCGCATTTCCGAGGAATAGTATCCATAAGATCGCGCGCCGGAATAAGGCGGCGGCCGGCGAATACATTCAAGGCAGAGACTTTTTGAGTCGTCCGCAAAACCCGGGAGAGGCGCGCCGCATGAAGGGCAGTGCGCCCCCTCAATTCGCAGGTTTAAAACTTTCCGCCAGCAATCGTCACACAGGCCGCAATCCTGTCGGCGGGCGATCGGCGAACAGCAGATAAAACATCCTTCGGGATAAAAAAGATTCAAAAAGCTATCGGAAATTACCTGTACGGAAGAAACCTGGACATCCCTGGACGTCGGAAAATGTAGTTTCAAAACAGTCGTCCCTTTTCAAGCAATTCCTGACACTTAACGCACATCGTCGCCCAGGGAACGGCTTCCAGCCGTTTTGGGTTGATTTCGTTATCGCAATTTGCGCAGACGCCGTAAATCCGCCCGTCGATGCGCGAAAGCGCGGCCTCGACATCCTGCAGTATCCGGCGGTCTCCCGCGCTTTTGCCGAATAAAAATTCCCGCGTATACGATTCGACGGCCATGTCGGTTATATCCGGGGTGTTCTGATCTTTCTCGCGGCCATAGTCTTCGGTTCTCTGCACGATACTCATAAGCGCGTTCCGCTTTTGCAGCAGCATGTCTTTGAAGTAATGCAGTTTCGCGTTGTCCATAAAATTATCGAAGTTGCTTCATTATCCGCAGCGGCCGCCGGGCATCGGCAATGACACTTTATGATACGGGATTTTATTCAGAATGCACAGTGCGCGATATAGCTGTTCCAGCAAAAGCGCGCGGCACATTTCATGCGTCCAGGTCATTTTTCCCAAAGAAAGAACTATGCGCGCGCGCGCGGCGACATCGCTGCTCAGTCCGTCCGGCCCGCCGACAATAAACGTTATTTCCTTTGTTCCGCTGTTTTGTTCGGTTTCCAGCCGGCGGGCGAACTCTGCGGATGAGCACTGTTTTCCTGCCTCGTCCAGCGCGACGACAAAAGCAGCCTTTGGGATCTGCCGGGCAATGTCTTCGCCTTCCAGTTGAATCCTTTCAGCCGCCCGCGGAGCCCGGCCTTTTACCGGGTCGCGAATCTCAAGAATTTCGCAGGGCGTAATCCGGCGGATTCTTTCAAGGTAGTCGGCGGCCAGCGCTTTTATCGGCGGACTTTTGGTCTTTCCGATCCATAAAATTTTAAGTTTCATTTCCCGGGTCTATACGAACGGCGTCGCGCCATAGTCGCTCCAGGTCGTAATAGGCGCGGGCGGTTTTAGAAAATATATGCACAATAAGATCGGAATAATCCATTACCACCCATTCCGCGTTTCGATACCCTTCGATATTATCCGGACGGACGCCGTTTTCCTTGAGACGCATCTCAATCTCGTCGGAGATAGCCTGTATCTGCCGGGAGGAATCGCCGGTGCAGATAAGAAACCAGTTCGCGAAAGAAGCAATCGCGGAAATATCCAGCGCCGTCAGATCGTGCGCTTTTTTGTCATCCGCCGCCCCGGCGGCGATTTTAAGAATATCCATTATTTTCCACCATATAAACGCAATTTTCGGATGTAGCCGCGCACTGCGGGAAGGAGTGACCGGCGCACGGCGCGGTTTCCTCCTTTCGTTGCGACGAGGGCGCGAATTTTTGTGGATGAAATATCCGGCGCTTTCGCGTCCATGATATAAATCCGGTTTTCCTCTTTCGGTTCTTCGGCGATCATTTTCTTTGCCTGCGCGCGACCAAGCCCCGTCAGATCGCGTGTCCGCCGGAACGCGTCCGCCGGAAGGCATTTTTCAGCGTCGATCGGCCCGTCCCAGGGCCGCGTCACAAAAATCAAATTATATTCGGCAAGCAGCCGTTCGCTTTCCCGCCATGAAGCAATCTCCAGCAGGGAATCTCCGCCCGCGATGAAAAAAAGCCTGTTTTGTTTCTCGATGCGCGCCAGTTTGTCCATCGTATCTATGGAATAGGGGCTCTGCTCCGGTTCCATTTCAACCATGGAAGGAATGAAGGAAATTTCTTTTTCAACGGCCAGCGACGTCATGGCATAACGGTGCGCGAAAGGGATCAGCTCCTCCGCCCGCTTGTGCGGCGGCAGGGAAGAAACCACGAAATACACGCGCGACAATCCGAACAGCGACTGAACGCTTTTCGCAACATGCAGATGTCCCCTGTGTATGGGATTGAATGTTCCTCCGAACACCCCGATTCCAACCGTTCCCAATCTTTATTCTCCATCAAAAAACAGGAAGAATGTCATATACGGCGGAAGATTACCAGAAAGCTCGTCGACGTGGCGCGGGTATAAAACCAATAATTCATCAAACCTTAATATTCCCTTTACCTTCAACGGGTATCTTCATCCGTGTATATGAAAACCAACTATAGGGAGATAACCAAATGAAAAGAATCACTAAGCTGTCCACGCTGTTTCTGTCGCTCGTTTTTGTATTCGGTTTGCTTACCGCGCCGTCCTCGGCCCAAATCAGTTTTGACGTCGCGCCGGCTCAGATAGGCGTTGCGATGACGGAGGCTCCGCAGCACTCGGTCAATATCACATGGACCACTATCAGCACAAACCTGACCAACCCTACGGTAACGATTTACCTCGGCGGTGAAGTCATAAAGTCCGTCGCCGCCGCTAAAACCAACCGAAGCGTTTCAGGCTCCAACCTGAGAAACGAATCGGGAGCGGCCGTTTCGCAAAAGGCGTTTTACGAAGCCTTGATAGACGGGCTTGATCCCGACACCACGTACACATACGTGTGCGGCGCGGAGGACGCCG
>Ga0123353_10003147_pt1 | contig 20730 bp, 15 predicted proteins | sample TergutLab28metaG_3_FD_92763 | JGI IMG/M metagenome (GOLD analysis project Ga0123353, IMG submission 92763) | Labiotermes labralis P3 segment gut microbial communities from Petit-Saut dam, French Guiana - Lab288 P3 | ecosystem: Host-associated > Arthropoda: Insects > Digestive system > Gut ... | reverse complement strand
GTCCTGGCGGAAATTTTTCGTCACAATCTCTGATTTTGGCAAAATAGGTAAAACACGAAGTCAAAATGGGCAATGTATATGGCGATGGCGCGGCTCACCGAAAAAACTTGCAGGTTGCGTGGACGAAATGACCTCATACTTGCATCTGACCGTGGAGGTGGTATACTGTGTTCTCGGGGGGAAGTTCTCGCCCCCTTACGCGTGGTTCTTTATCTTTTGTCGAAACGATGAACAGTTCCAAACTTTTTACGATTGCCGCTTTTTGTTTTCTTTTCGGGGGGGCTGTGCTTGTGGCGAGCACTTTCGTCACCGATGAGTCCGATGTCATTTATGGTAAAGGCGTTCACGCTTTTTTTGATCGCAACTACGCCGAAGCGGTCAAGATTCTGTCGGAGGTGGAAAAACTGGAAACAGCCGATCCTCGCCCCTATTATTTTTTGGGGCTTGCCCACTTGCGGCAAGAGAAGCCCGCCGACCACTTTTTCAAGAAAGCCGCCAAGTTGGAATACAGCGGACGGGCGATGCGGGATTATGCCGTCTCCGAATCGCTCCGGCGCATTCAAGGGGATGAACGTCAGCGCATTGAAAAAATTCGGGCGGAGGAACGGGTGAATGCCCAGCAACGAGAGCAACGTTTGGCGGAAATTCGTTACGGCAACGAAAATGCTGCGGGGCGTGAGGCTCTCCGGCAAACCGTCCCATCGAATCGCAAAGAGGACTTGGAAGCATTCCAGAAAATCGCTGAAAGTTTCGGCAACAATGCGTTCGGTGCGAGGGCAATCGACCCGACCAACACCTCGGAAGAAATCATTGCCGCAAGAAGAACAGAGAACAATCCTTTCGGCGGGATTACCACACGAGCTGACACGTTGCCGGAAATCATTGAAGCCCGACCTGTTGCGAGAGCGAACGCTCCTGTAAGGCGACCAGCGAATGTTGAGACTCAAGACACGCCCGGTGTCACTTCTTTCCGCAGTGGGCAGGTGGCAGCGGCAAGGGGGCTTGGTGGCGCGCTGCGGGCACTGTTGTCCAACGTCGCCGAAGATGTTGTGCCGACCGTCGCAACACTGGAACCTGAAAATGGTGCAACGACGGTGGATGCGGAAACGGTCACGACACTCCGCGTGACGTTCGATGTCGATATGGACACGACTAGTTTCGGTTGGCTGGGCGGCGGCGAGTCATTTCCCCGAACGACTGGCGAACCAAACTGGGTCGATGAGCGGACATGCGAGTTGCCGGTCGGACTGGACTCCGGCAGAGAATACACCGTCCGAATCAATGTGCCGAATCGTTTGGGTTTCCGCAGCAAAGAGGGGGTACCCGTCGCGCCAGTGGTGTATAAATTTTCGACGCAGTAGAGCGGGCTACTTGTTTTTTCGTCCTTCCTCAATGCCCCAGCGAATCCCTTGTTGGAGGATCTGCCGTAGGTGAGGATTTTCGTATGCTTTCTTGTCGTGCCCCAAGGCAATGGTGAAAATCGCCCCTTTTCCATGTTGGGTCGTCCAAGCCAGTTCGGCAGTCGCTTCGGGATGATCCGTTTTCAAAAGAACGTGTACTCCGTCCCGAATGTAAAGCCCTTTATATCCCTCATCGTGGATGGTGAAATTGTCGATGCCTCGTGTGATCGGATGTTCCTTGTCCAAGACCTGAACATTGATGTCGATATCGTGCTTGTAAGTCGATGCAGGATAGGGTTTGCCATCAATTTCGGTCGATTGGTGCAGGTACTTACCGCCGATCATTTTCCAATAGGATCGCCAACTGTCATAGCCGCAGATGCTGTGGTGCATCACGAGAAGCGGCATTCCCAATTCAATCAGTTTCGCAAACTGCTCTCGTTGCTCGTTACTCACCGGAAAATTATTCATGTCGTAGGTGAGGAGCAGATCGTATTTCTTTTCCAATCCGGGAGCGAGCAAGTCCATCTCCTTTGGCAATTCCGCTTTATCGTACCGAATGTTCGGCATTTCGTCGAACATTTTATAGAAGTTTGGCTGATCGAAACCGTGTCCGCCGGTCACGATCAGAATGTTGAACGTAGGTGCTTCGGCAAGGAGTGAAGAAGCGGTCACGAAAAACAAGAGAGCAGTAGTGAGCAGTAATCGCATGGGAATTTTTAGTGCAACGACCCTTTGGAAAGATAGATTGTAGTCCGAGAAGTACCGTGCGGACAAGCCCCCCGGTCCAAGGCAACGGTTCTATCGGCGACAGTTCTTGGCAATGAGTCCAGCGACATACCCGGCTTTGAAGCCTGCGTCGATGTTCACGACGATCACATTGGAAGCACAACTATTGAGCATGCACAGCAGGGCGGAAAGACCTCCGAAGTTTGCTCCGTAGCCGACACTCGTGGGCACCGCAATGACCGGGCATGCCACGTGCCCGCCAACCACGCTCGGCAATGCCCCCTCCATCCCCGCAACGACCACAACAACAGCAGCATCTTTGAGTAGCGGCAACTTTGCCAGTAATCGCTGCGGACCCGCAACGCCGACATCTTGAACGAACACAACTTCCGCTCCCGTCCATAGTGCCGTTTCGCGGGCTTCCTCGGCAACCGGTGCATCGCTCGTTCCCGCCGAAACGATCGCAATTTTTCCGTGCGGTGCGGCGTTTACCGGCTCCCCCGGCTCCCCCGGGAAAAGACGAAACGTTCGGGCAACTTCATTGTGGCGAAAAGAATGTCCCAATGCGGATAATTGCTCTTGCAAAAAATTGCCCTTTTCGGCATCAATGCGAGTCGCAAACGCATCGACACCCTTTTCGGCAAAAGCGCGAAAGGTTTTGAGGATTGTTTCCTTGGTTTTACCTTCGCCGTAGATCACCTCGGAAAAACCGCACCGGTCACGACGACCAATGTCCAGTTGTACTTCGTCTAAATCAACAAATTCGCTCATGAGTGTTGTTCACCAAATGGGGGGAATAGAGGAGTTAGAAGTTAGAAGTCGCATGCGGTGCGGCAACTCCATTGACCAAACGGTGCGGTAGCACCATTCTAACTCCTAACTTCTAACTCCTCCCCTCCCCTACCCTACCCTACCCTACCCTACCCTACCCTACCCTACCCTACCTCTATCGCTTCTTTTTCTTCTTGTCCTTCTCTTTACTCTGCTGCCCTAACTTTTGTTGTTCGGCGGCTTTTTCCAAAAGTTCACGCCACCACTTGGCGAACTTGCCTTCTGGTTTTTGTGGTACCACCTCGCCGCGATTTTTTGATCCGCGTTTGTTCGTGGAGGTTTTCGCGCTCGGCTTTTTCACTTCGAGAGGTTCTATGTCAATCGTCTGGTCCGCGACGGGTTGCGCGGAAGCTTTCGGAATGAATCGTCGTTCCAGCAATCCCCACGTCGTCGAAACAATAAAGTACAAACACAAGCCACTCGGCATTCGGAAAAAGAGGAACCCCATGAAGATCATCATGAACTGGAACATTTTTCGCTGCAATCGACTTTGATCGTCCGTCGGCGGTGGCATCGTAATCATCATCTGTGTCAGGAAGAGTACCACCGTCAGCACCGGGAGTAAACTGAAATAGGGACCCAGTGCGAGGGCTCCCTGTCCCGTATTAAAACTCGTCCAGCCGAGCCAATTCCAAAAAGCACTCCAGTCGTAGAGCATATCGGGCGCGGAAAGGTCGCGGCACCAACGCACCGACGAAGAAATGAGCGGCGAACCATACAAACCCGCATCAATACACAACGCTTTATACAGACCAATAAAAATCGGCAGTTGAATAAAAATCGGCAAACACCCACTCAACGGATGATAGTTGTGCTTCTTGAAGAGGGCACTCTGTGCTTTTGACCGTGCTTGCAAATCGTCCTTGTATTTTTCGGCAAGGGCTTTCATTTCCGGCTGAATCTGCTGCATCTTGATCGCTCCAATGGCTTGCTTGATACTGAGCGGAAACAACAGCAGCCGAACACAAATCGTCAGTGCAATGATTGCCATCGCGTGAGTCATCCCGAGCGAATGAAAGAAATGCAACACACTCACCAGTGGGATCGCCGCAAACCAGAACCAGCCGTAAGAAAGCGTATCGCTGAGACCATGCTCTTTAAGGACGGCGGTGTCCTTGGGACCGGCAAAGACAGTATAGACGTGTTCGATCTGTTCATTTGGCTGTAACTCTTTTGCTTTGCTCCACATTCGGAACGAAACGTTGGTCAATTTGATCCATTCCGTATTTTTGATGCCGACACGAATCGGAAACACCTTGTTGTGCCAGGCTTCGTCGGTGGGCGATTTGTCCGGTTTGAGCGTACATTGAAAGAAAAGAGAGTCCACGCCAATATAGGCAGGAGTAAAGTCGGAGCGAACATCGACTTTATCAATGTGAATTTCATTATTGGAAATGACATGGCTCTTGTCTTTGTCGCCGCGAATCACAAGGTCGCGGATGCCATACTGTCCCCAACCCGGACCCGCTTTCCAAGCATACCAGCCCCCTTCCAGCGGCAAACAGGTCGGACCATCCAGTTGATAAGCAATTTTTTGGACGGCTTTCTCGTCCAGGTTTTTAACGGCAACAGTGAGCGTGAGTTCATAACCGTCTCCTTTGCGTGTGCTATGGGGTTCTCGCTTTTGGAGTTGGTACGTCTTTGAAACTTCGAGGTTCCATTGCGGAACGGTACGACGGAAAACGACATTGTCTTCCGTTGCGGAAACAATCTCCCAATACTCTTTTCGGAGTCCGACGTTCGGCAGTTCAATGCCAAGAGTTTCGTCGGGCTTAATCATGCCCCGTTGTCCCGCATTGCTGACACTCTGGCTGGCTGGCAGATCGAGCTGCTGCTCGTTAATCTGCTGCAACGTCATGAGAAATGACAGTTGATCCGATTTTTCATCAACGCCCCGCAGTCCTCCCATGGAACGGTATTCTTCGTAAGTGGTCGGAACCGTTTCAGGACGAATGAGATCCATCGGATATTGACCGAGTTGGATTTGTTGCTCGATCCGATTGCCATTGCGGACAACGATGAGATCGACAAAATCGCCCGGTCGGGTGTTCAGCAGAGCATCGCGGAGATCAGCGAACGTTTTGACTTCGGTGCTTTCCTGATTACGGGTGTTTCGGTTGAGCAGATCAACCTGCACAATTTTATCGTCCTTCTCCAAGCCGAATTTGTGAGCGGGCGTACCGTGTCCGACGACTTGGATCGTCACGCCATCCCCAGCGGTGTCGGCGAAACGTTGATCGGCAACGATTTGACCGAGATAGCCCGAAAGTTCCTGCACATCCCGATATTGCGGTGTATTGAGTTCAATCCGGCTGGGTGCCGCCCCTTGATTGGTGAACGTGATGAGCATCCGGTAAGGGCTATCGGGGTTCAACGAGCCAAGCGTGACCCAGGCGGGTTCGGCTTCGGTGGCGGCAATGGTGGGGGTGGCTTCGCCAGAATCGGTAGGTTGCTCGGCAGGTTCTGCTTGTACCGGCTGCGGTGGAATAAGCAGCTTGTCCAGATCGACGTTCGGTTGCTGCGGTGGCTGACCAGCGTTGAACAGGAGATAGACCATAAAGATGGTCATCATAATAAGGAAGAATGTGTGCCGCTCTCGATAGGATCGGTTGGTTTCGGGAAGCAGTGATTGCATGCGCGGGGTATTTTTTGGGGAAAAAGAGCGTAAAACGCGGATCAAGGCGATAAGCGACGACTAGCCCCTCATTTTATCCTGTTTGCGATTCCTTGCAAGGCTGAAATGCCAAAAACAGCGGAACGACCGGGTGGTACTGAGCGAGCTATTGTCCGGTGCCACCCAGTCCCCAACACTTTTGGTCGAAAACCTCAACTCGCCACAACTTGCAGCAGTCGGAGTTCATCCTCATCGACCCTGCGGTGTTTGGCAACACATTCTTCGAGCGGAGAGAGGACAAGTTCGCCATTGATTTTTCCAGCCAGTTTTCCTGTTTCTCCTTGAATGATCGCGCCCACTGCAAAGTTACCGAGTTCCGAAGCCAGGATTCGATCTGCTGCCACTGGTGAACCGCCCCGCAGGACGTGTCCCAGCACAACTGCCCGACTGTCAAATGGATTTCCTGCCTCTTTAAGAAGTCGCTGCATCGCAACGGCTCCGCCGCTCTCGTCCCCCTCGGCAACGATGGCGATCACCGATGTCTTGCCGACTGCCTTGATCTTTTGCAATTTCTTGACGATCTTCTCCGGCGGCTCTTCCACTTCGGGAATGCAGGCGATTTCCGCTCCCGAAGCAATCGCTGTCGAAAGAGCAATGTCGCCGCAGTGCCGCCCCATCACTTCGACGAAAAACATCAAGTCATGGCTGCCAGCCGTATCGCGTAGTTTGTCCACTGCACCGACGGCAGTATCGACCGCCGTTGCAAAACCAATGGTGTAATCGGAGCCGTACAGGTCGTTATCAATCGTGCCGGGGATGCCGATGACCTGACCGTTCCAAACCTTGCTCAGGTCGATGGCTCCTTTTTGGGTGCCGTTCCCGCCGATGCAGATCAGTGCATCGAACTTGTGCTTTTTCAAAATTTCCGCCGCCTGTTTTTGTCCGTCCGGCTGTTCAAATCGTTTGGATCGGCTGCTGCGTAAAATAGTGCCGCCAATTTTGGACAGCCCGGAAACGGAACGTATCCCCATAAGGGGCGTTCCTTCCTCGCCGATGTAAAACTCTTCATTGAGCAACCCCTCATAGCCATGTCGAATACCATAGACTTCTGCATCACAGATGCAGGCAGTCCGAACGATTGATCGCAGGCAGGGATTCATCCCAGGAGCATCCCCGCCGCTACATAAAACACCAATGCGCATTGTTGTTGAACTGTTGATGAGAAAATACAAACGGGAACATTATAACCGATTTTCAACGATACACACAACGGGGAGAAAATGGTCGTTTGTCACCGGGTGCAGAAATATTTTTTGCCCCTGTTTTTTTTGTCCCGTTGGGGTTAGAATGTTCGGTATGCGATTAACGATCAACGGCGAAGAACACGATTTTTCCAGTGGAAACACGGTACGGCAGTTACTCACGCAACTCCGGTTGGCAGATCGACCGGTGGCGGTCGAACGGAACGGTCAAATCGTGCCCCACTCCACATTCGACCAGACAGAATTGGCGGACGGGGACTCACTCGAAGTGGTCACACTCGTCGGTGGCGGATAGACCAGCTCCGGGTCAGTTTTGTCATTCTTCCGTTCCCTCGGTGATGGCTTTTCGTAAAATATCATCGACCACGCCGTAGGCTTTTGCTTCTTCGGCATTGAGGTAAAAATCCCGGTCAGTATCCTTGGCAATTTCCTCGACGGGTTTGCCGATATGCGATGCAAGGATTTCATTGAGCATGGTACGATCTTTGATAATCTGCTGTGCCTGAATCTCGATATCCGAAACTTGTCCGCCGACCCCGCCCCAAGGCTGGTGCATCATAATTTTGGCGTGGGGCAATGCGAACCGCTTCCCCTTGGTGCCACCCGCCAGCAAAATAGAGCCGCCGCTCGCCGCCAAACCGACACAGTACGTCGCCACCGGACAACTCAACATTTGTATCGTATCGTAAATTGCCAGTGTTGCCGTCACGCTTCCACCGGGGGAATTGATATAAAAATGAATATCTTTGCGTCTGTTTTCGCTCTGCAAATAGAGCAGTTTCATGACCAATTCATTAGCGTTGTCGCTTCGGATTTCCCCTTGCAGAAAAATGATGCGGTTCTCCAAAAGCAGATCGCCGAGCGTCAAGGAACGCTGTCGTTGATAATCACGGTAATTGGGCATAATGACAAAACAAAGTCGGAAAATAACCACCCGTATTGTCCCCGAAAATCAACAATCTTGCAAGAGTGGGGGGAAACCTTCCTAAAAAATTGTTTCCATAAAGGGAGCCGATGACTGTGTCCCCGTCCGGCGAGATGCCGCCCGTTTTTACGGCGACACAGTCGTCGGCTCTCTTTCCCCCTCTCAATTCCGTTCATTCGCTTCTTCCCAATGTTCGTAGAGTGTGGCGATGGTGGCTTGTTCGGCTTGAATTTCCAGATGAATCTGCCGGACACGTTCACTGTCCCTGACCACTTCGGGACGCAATAAATCATCGTTCCACGCCATGATTTGCGTTTCGCGAGCGAAGATTTCCTCTTCGATGTCGCTCACTTTACGGTAGGGAAATTTGCGGGGTTTCTTCCCTGCTGTCTTCCCGTCAGGGATGTCTTTCCGCCATCCGTCGTCTGCCTTCGGTAGTCCACGGCGAACTGCCAGTTTGTCTTCTTCTGCCGTCTGCTGTCTGCCACTTACTGGCGGAGACTTGGGAGGAACAGGAATCTTTTGCCCCTCTTTTCTGGGCGGAGGCGGTGTAGCCACGCGGGGCGGCGACCCGGACGGCGACACAGTCGCCGGCTCTCTTTTTACGGGGACACAGTCCCCGGCTCTCTTTTTTTTGTTTTTGTTGACCGGAGTCTTGATCGTCGAAACGACGGACTTGCCTGCTCCAGCGGCGGCTTTGCGATCCGATGCCGCATCGGTCAAAAACGGATCCGCCATCAACCCCTTCGAGACCATGTGTCGGAACGTCGAATAATTTCCTTCCAGCGTCTTGAACCTTGCATCGGGCTGAATGATGAGGAGATGATCCGCCACGCGATCCACAAAGTAGCGGTCGTGCGAAATAAAAATCACCGTCCCTTCAAACTCTCGCACCGCCTTTTCCAGTCCCGCTCGAGCCCATAAGTCAAGATGGTTCGTCGGCTCGTCCAAGATCAGCACGTTCGCATCTTCCGCCGCCAGCAATGCCAACGATGCCCGGCAACGCTGTCCGCCGCTCAAACTGTTGACCCGTTGCAACTGCTGATCGCCCGTCAGTCCGAACGCTCCCAACAGACTGCGCCGCGCATATTCCTCGAAAATCTTCTTGCTCTTCGGACGAATCGCATCGACCACTTGCAACGTGTCGTCGAGCACATGCAACTGCTGATCGAAGTAGCCGATGTTCAGCCCTTGTCCGTGAATGGCACGACCCGCATCAGGTTGCAGTTGATGCAAGAGACATTTGAGCAGCGTCGTTTTGCCGCAACCATTCGGACCAAGGATCGCCCAGCGTTCGCCTCGTGTAATATCGAACGTCAACTCCTTGAAGAGCGGCTGAATCGGGGACACAGTCCCCGGCTCTCTTGAAAAACCTTTTGAAAGATTTTCGCAGCGAAACACAATATCACCGGTGCGGCTTGGCTTGTTGAACTTCATCGGCGGCGAGTCGATGCGGCGGGGCAAGTCGGCGGGCGTTTCCATGATCCGTTCCAACTTCTTGCGGCGGTCTTCCGCTTGGGCGGCTTTCATTCCGTAATGATTCCGCCGGATAAACTCCTTCGCCTTCTCGACCTCTTCGATATATTTTTCGTAAGTGCGGATTTGCACGGCGAGCCGCTCCTCTTTGAGCGTCGTATATTTGGAAAAGTTACCAGGATAATCGTCGATGGTGCCGTGCAGCAGTTCAAAGGTGCGGTTTGTGACTCGGTCTAAAAAATACCGGTCGTGCGAGACCAAAATCACGGCGGCGGAGGTCTCCTGCAAAAAGTTTTCGAGCCATTCCGTTGCCAAGAGGTCAAGGTGGTTCGACGGTTCGTCGAGCAGCATGATGTCTGGTTCTTCGAGGAGCAATTTTGCAAGACTCAACCGGTTGAGTTCGCCACCGCTCAGTGCCGAGACGGGTTTGTGGAACTCGTCATCAAGAAAGCCGATACCGTGCAAGATGCGTTCGATGCGATGGTCGAGATGATACGCATCGTGCCGCATGAGCGACTCGTGAATGTGATCGTAGCGTGCGGCGAGTTTGTCCAGTTCGCCGGGATCGGTGGCGTGCCCCATCTTTTCGGCGAGCCGCTCGGCTTCGTGCTGCATCTCGATGAGGGGAGCGAGAGCGAGTTTCGCTTCTTCGAGAATGGTTCGCGGCGACGTGGTATCGGGACGCTGCTCCAGATAGCCGATGGTCACGTTGGACGCTTTTTCAATCGTTCCTTTTTCGGACTCTTCGCGCTGCGCGAGAATGTTGAGGAGTGTGGTTTTGCCGCAACCATTCGGACCGACGAGCCCGACTTTGTCCCCCGCACGCAGCGAAAAGCAGACATCCAGCAGCACCGGCTCCGCAGAAAAATGCCTGCGCAAATGTTCGACCGTTAAAATGACTTCCATGATGTGAGGAATTGTACCCCTTTCCCCCGCTTTGTCAAACATGAAAGCCGAGAGCGCAACGAAGTGGAGCGACCGGATTGGGGCTTTCACTGGAAAATAACATGCCCCTTTGTAAAAGGAGTGAGAAGTGAGAAGCTATACGTAAAACGGGGGCACAAGTAAAGATTGGTCGGACCTATCGTGTTCGTCCCCGAAATCCATTATGGTTGCTTTTTCAACGTTTCGGCAAGCCTTTCGAGCCTTTGGATTCTCGCTGCCAGATCGAATTTCCCGCCTTTATCTCCATCATACCAATGAACGAACGCACCATGTTCTGCCTCGCGCAGTGCCGATTGAGCGGCTTTCAATTCATTGGTCGACTTTTGCATCGCTTCGACCGCAAGCGGTCTGTTCGTCGCCTGATTTTCGTATGCAACAACAAAATGGTGAAGCGAGTGACTCAAATGGGTCATGAACTTTGCCTGAACAATTAAGTTATCATTGAAAAATGTTCGGAATTCAGCGGGCATGCGGGCTTTCAATTTTTCGGCTTCGGCAACCACGGCACCAAACTTTTTTGCCGATTGTTCCGTACCGGCGCGGAGAGCGTCCATTTTTGTTTCCGCTTGGCAGTCCTCCGGCACGATGTTGAACGTCCGTCCTGGAACCCTCTCAAACCCTGTTTCGACAAAGGGATCAATTTCCGGTTGGAAAAATCTTTCGCCAATACGTCTGAATGCGGTCGCGTACCGTAAATCCTGGAAAAAGTATTGCCGATCTATTCCGGGAAAAGTCGAACGACGTTGTTGCCAGTAAGAATAAAAAAAGTCACGATACAGTTTGGTGGCTTCGGCGGCGTGTTCCTCGCCAAAATACCGCTCGCAAAACTCGAGTAAAAATTTGTCCGTCGAATAGGAATCGTAGTCCCAGAGCAATGCCGCATTTGCGGAAAGTGTGAGGAGAAATTCACGGATGTTCCCCGCATTGACCACGGAAAAAAGCAGCGGAGCCTTGGAATTGACGTACCGATAGTTTGTCTCCATCTTCCAAGGTCCTTCACCTTGCGACAAGTGCGAACCGGTTGAGGTGAATTGAAAGTTCATGTAGTAGCCAAGTTTGACCCCGCGAGACGAATCAAACTGAACAACGTCGTCACTAGGAAAATGATCACGTCTTGCTGCAACATAGTTCCAGATCACATTTTCACCCGTCGGCGGTTTGAGGTCTCCTTTGGCTAACAGATCGGAAAGTTCGTCGTAGAACGTAATTCGAACGTAGGGATTCTGCACACCCGTAATTTCTTTAATCAAATTATACTGGATGCTCAGCATCCGATTGATGATTTCGGCTTTCTCTTTTTCTGATTCGGGAGCATCGTTGAAGTCTGCCCAGAACGGTCTGTCGCCAATCCCGCGAAATGCGATTAACCAAACGTTTTCGATTCCGCTTTTGTGAACCGTTTCGATTGCATGACGGTAAAATTCGATCAATTCCTTTTCGTTTTTGACAAGGAGTTCCGGCGGTTCCATATTGCGGACTCTTCTCCAGTAATTATCCCAACCACCACTTCCAAGCGAAGAGTTCAGCGGGTTGGGGTGGTGGGAAGTGAGTGCCAAACCGTATCGGGCAATCAACTTGGCATAACTGGTCATACCATGGGGATACGCGATTGTCGTGTAACCTTCGACCGTATTGAGTTTGAGGCGGAGCATGGCTTCGAACCAGACTTCATCCGTTGTACCGGTCGCTCTTCGCCAACCGGTGAGCAAATCGGTGTCGTTCGGAAGCCAAGCGCGATACGGCACCTGCGGCGACCGGAAAAAATAGTTCGTCATTGCCGGAATCGTCACTTCGTTCATCCGCTTCGGCTGCCACGAAGAGAAGTACCAAAGGGGCGGCACACCAAGAAATTTGTCGCAAAACGTGTAAATGGCGTAAATCGTTCCACGAGGATCGTATCCGTGCAAATAAAGCCGCTGGGATGCTACGTCGGCAACAAGTCGATGCGACTCAAACCCATCCAATTCGACTTTTGGTGCAGACAGACCGTTTTTATTGCTATGATTAATGATGACGATGGCGGCACTATTACCGAGCCGTGCAAAAGATGGGACGATCTCCGGCTCGAATCCGAGTACTTTTTTAACGTCTCCTGCCAACGTTTTGGCGGCAATGACCACACCCTCCGGTTCACCCGGCGGAAGGACAATTTTGAACTGTCCTGAACGAAGTGGGAACGACTCCGCAGACCGGATCTCTGTGCCCGGCAAAAGGAACGCGACCATAACACAAACGAGGGGGATTGCTGATAGTTTCATTTTGGTGTAACAGTTTGAAGTTGTGGGCAACAGAGTTTTGTCCATCGCTTACACAGATAGACTCAAATCTTTCAAAACAAGTCTGTACAATTCTACAAAAATCGGCGCAATTTGTGGACCTATCCCGAAGCCGGTTTGAAATTCGAGGTGCCGTCCAACGAAAGCTCGACAACGGAGGGCGAAGCTTACTGCCTGAACCAGCTCGGGTCTTTTTCGCTTATTCGACATTGATCGTGATGTTCTTGTCTCCCTTTGGCGGAACGGTAATTTCCAAGGTGGTGGTGCCTTCAGCGGAATACTTTTGAGGGGTCGCCAACGAGTAGATTGGCACGTCATTCCCCTCTTCATCTTTCCGGTGTCCGGTGACTTTAGATTTGACCACGACGACCTTGTAAGTGCCAGGATATGCTCCCGCTACTTCCCCGTTGGTCCACAGAACAAAATTGCCGCTACTGTCCGATTGTGAAACAGTCACAACGTTGTCTTGCTTCGCTTCTTTGGGATAGAACAACAACTTGGCATCGTCCAATGCGGCACCGTTATGGGTAATCGTTCCCTCGGCAGGAACAACCCCCGGAAAACGGTTTTTCCCGCAACCAATGACCAAGACGCAAACGAGGCAAGCAAGTACACTGGCATTCAAAATTTCATTGAGGGTTTTCATTGTACTGTATGAGTGGTTAAGGTTTATCTCGATTTTATTGTACCCGCCCGATGGCAACGTTCTCCCTCTCTCCCAAGCCAAAGGGAGAGGGGGATTTTTGTTGAAACTATGGCGCAGCGACATTTTCTCCGCCGTTAATGGAACCGAGTGCTCCCCAAATCCCGTATGCGGAAACGTTGTCACTCGTGTAGTGATAAGCAACACCCGACGTTCGAGCACTGACACTGTCAGTCATAAAGCGTACACTTCCATCCCCGAAGCAAACGTTGACACCTCCAGAATGGTGACTGCTCGCACTGACGAACCCAGTGGCAATAGTCCCCGTCGTTCCGGCTGTGCCACTGGTCAACGTCCAAGCCACTTGACCATTACTGGACACTCCTTCCGATAAACAGGACGGTCCGTTCGGCGGCAAAATCGTGGCGAGGCTTGTCCTTGACTGCGAGGCAAGCCCCCACCCTGCACCGCTCGCAAAGTCAAAGACGGGCTGAGTGTTATTGTAGTGGGCACCACTTCGGGTCGCATTACACAATTCGGGAGAACCGATATTGGCGTTACTGGTAATGATGGTTGCAGTGTCAGCAGCGACGGGTCCCCCCGATCCAGGCACAACAGCGGCTATTCCACCCCGAATAGGTCCGCCTCTCGTAAGATCGGTGGCAGATGGAACATTACTGCCGGTGGTAGTGAGTGCAGCCCCGCTAAAAATCGCTGCTTCACTAAAAGCAATCGTGTTGCTCGTGCCGTCTCTGATGGATGAAACAGCTCGGGGGGTACCTCGATAAGGAGTGCTGATGGTGTAAGGGTTACTACCGGTTCTGGTTCCCGTCGAATAGAGGGTAAAGAATCCACGAAGATTTCTTCCGTTCACATCACTGGTTACTGCGTCTGGCCAATCGCCCACCGAAATACGATAAGAAGTTCGTCCGGCTTCGGCAGCACTTTTCCCTCTCCCATTGGAATCTGAAGGACAAAGTAATGCGGGCATCTGTATTGCCCAAACTTCATTCTCTGCGGCAAGATTGTTATAACGGAGCATACGGGGGAAACTGCGACGTGCTACTATCGCGAGATCGTAAGCCGCCTGTTGCTCCATATAGGGGAGAAGCGATACAAAAACGCTCATTCGGGCTCGCTGGTCATCATTAAATGTATCGCCTGCCTCGGTAAGCGGTCCCAGGGGAGCAGCACCGGGTGGAAATTCATTCTTTGCCGCATGGTGGTTGTGTGCCGCTAGACCGAGTTGTTTCAGGTGGTTGGTGCATGTCATCCGCCTCGCCGATTCACGAGCGGCTTGGACGGCGGGGAGCAATAAGGCGATCAACATGCCGATAATGGCAATGACCACTAGAAGTTCAACAAGGGTAAAGCCGCCGTTGCCTGCTCTCCCGGAATAACTGGCTTGATTTGTCATCTCTCTCTCCTCTGAAAAAGTGTGATTGTTCTTATGTTATAAGGTAGACTGCCGACCATCAGGCGGCAACATTTTTCCTCCCTCCCACTGGGAGGGGGAACGGTATTACAAACTGGCGGACTCTCCGCCGTTAATGGAGCCAAGTGCCCCCCAAACGCCAAAATTGGAAGTTCCGCTGCCGACATATTGCGATGAGCCCGTCCCTGATGCCCAACCGGTCGTCCGGTCAGAGATACTATCCGCAACAAACCGTATGCTGCCATCTCCAAGACAAACGTTGACCCCCCCGTTATGGTAACTGCTTGCGCTAATCATCGCAGCAAAGTCGTTTGCAGTCGAATGTCCCGCAGTGCCAGCGGTTCCGGTCGGACCTATGGCAACACTTGCACAAGAAGGACTATTCGGACCTAAAATCGTGTTAAAGCTTGTTCTTGTTTGTGAAGCCAGCCCCCAACCCGCACCAGCAAATGTAACCCAGGTTGCCTGCGTGGAACTATAACGAACCCCGGCCCGTGTCGTACGACAAAGTTCAGCCGAACCAACATTAGCCTCCAGTAGAAGACCTGCATTAGTGACACTGGCATTGGCACCCACTTGGTTTGGGACAGGTCCTGTTGCTCCCGATACGACCGCAGCGATTCCGCCCAAAACGAAAGTCCCGGTACTCTGAAGACCCGCAACAGCATCTGCTCGACCAGTGAGCGTACCGCTCGTCTGTCGTTGACCAGAAAAAATTGCCGCTTCAGAGAAGGCAATCGTGTTGCTCGAACCATCTTCGAGTGATCCGAAAGTCCGGGGGTACCCTTCAAACGGGCGGGCGGGATCAACGCTTCGCCCCGTACCATCATCAAGATGACCTACCGGCTGAAGCACACGCAAAGTAAAGAAACCGCGATGATTGATATTGTAAGCACCAGCACCCGGTGCGTCAATCCAATCTCCCACCGAAACACGGTAGGAAGTCCGCCCGGTTTCGTTCATTTCCTTATCTTTAATCCTCGCATCGGAGGGGCAAACAAGAGCACTGAGTTCCGTATTCCAAACACCCTGATCGAGAGCATTGGGATTGGCAAGGCACAAAATCCGACTGAATTGGTAAGGCGTAACGTTCATCGCAACATCGTACAATGCCGTTTGCTCCATGAATGGGGTCAATGCCGCGAAGGCACTCCTACGAGCAGATGTATCGTTGACATTGTGAATGGTCGTGCCTGTTGCTGTGGGGATGCTGGAACCCGCCCGCGGGCCCACATCGGCACTGCCGGAAGGGAATTCACCCCTTGCATCGTGGTGGTTGTGCAGTGCCAGTCCGAGTTGTTTCAGGTGGTTACTGCACTGCATTCGCCTTGCGGCTTCGCGTGCTGCCTGAACGGCAGGCAGTAGAAGGGCGATGAGCATGCCGATGATGGCGATGACGACGAGAAGCTCTACGAGAGTAAATCCCGCATCTCGCCCCCCCCACCCCATCTTAACGTTGCGTTTGTTCTGATGAGTGTTCATAAAAATCCTCTCTCTCTGTGCTGGTTACGGATTGACCCAATTGCAGCGGTCACATACGGAAATAAACCGCCACCGTCAACTATTCTACCCGATCGCGTACCCGGATGTCAAGAAGGAATTCGCTCTCTGGGAAAATTTTCTGGGGGGAAATTTTCGGGAGTTTCAAGCCATCTTCAGCACAGCGGAAAAGACATTTCCGTTCCATTTGCGGTATAATAGAGGGATGGAAGTCATTCTTCAAGCGGAAAACGTTTTTGTCCAATTCGAGAACCACTTGGTTCTTCGAGACATTTCGTTTTCGGTACAGCGGGGAGAAATGCTTGCCATCATCGGTGAAAGCGGATGTGGGAAAACGGTCTTGCTCAAAACACTCATCGGTCTCCATCATCAAACGGCAGGACAAGTCATCTTCGATGGGGTGGAACTCCAGAAGCTTTCGTACTTCGAGTTGGCTCGAATGCGTACCCGATGGGGATTCGTGTTTCAGCAAGCGGCTCTCTTCGACAGTATGACCATCGGCGATAACATTGCGTTTCCGTTGGTACAGCACACCAAGAAAACACGAAAAGAAATTCAGCACATCGTCGAAACACTGATCGACGAAGTCGGGCTGGCGTCCAAGGTACTCGGTAAAAAACCGGCGGAGATTTCCGGCGGAATGCGAAAGCGGGTCGGGATCGCCAGGGCGTTGGCGTTGGAACCGGAGTTGATTCTCTATGATGAACCGACAACGGGACTCGATCCGGTGATGAGTTCCGTGATTAACGAGTTAATGGTCACTGTCCGGCGTAAACATAACGTGACGGGGATCATGGTCACACACGATATGGTTTCTGCCCGCACGGTCGCTGACCGGATCATGATGCTTGCTCCACTGGACAAATTGGACCCCGAAGAACCGCAAATGGTATTCGATGGCACGCCGGCAGAACTCTATGCGTCCCAGAACCGACGGATCCGACAGTTCATCCGAAGGTAGGGCTTTCGCCGGAAAATAATTGGTCGATTTTTCCCTTTCCCATTCTGGAGCAAGGAGTCAGTAGTCAGAATACAGAAGGAGTCAGAAGTCGCATGCGGTGCAGCAACACCCCCCGCGATTGCGTCTCCTGACCACTTTCTTCCCTACTCCCTTCTGGGCAGCATGGGAGTGGGGAGTGTGGGGGCGAGGATCGGTTCGAGGTCTTCCATCTTGACCGGTCCCGGTGTCATGATCGGGGCATCGCCCGTGTAAGGACGATCCGAAACAACACTATACGCGCCAATGTCGCCATAGACCTGCACGACATTGTTGAGGCACCAACTCATTCGGGCATACTCCATTTGCTTGACCTGCTCCAGATCGCCATGGTCTTTGACGATCCGAGGAGTGAGAATCACGAGCAATTCCTTTCGGATGGTTTGGTCGAGTTCATGACGGAAAAATTTGCCAAGGATGGGAATATCACCAAGAAAAGGAACCTTCCGACGTAGCTTGTTTTCGTCCTTAGTGATTAAGCCTCCGAGTATCACCGTCTCGTTGTTTGCAGCACTCACCATCGTTTTCACCTCGGCATTGTCGATAGTTGTCATCCGAGCCCCTTGCGCTCCCACCGCTACCTCAGTACCCAGTTTTGCTTTTCGAAGCACCACTGCCATGACGATGGTTCCCTCGGGGCTGATGTTCGGTTGAATACCCAGTTCCAAAGCGACATCCTCGTCAGCAATGTTTTCCCGTATTTGACCCTGGTACATGTCCGTTCCCGTAACACGGGGGACTTTTTGACCCACTTTAATCGAGGAATTTTGATTGTTTATGGTCAAGATTTGCGGACTGCTCAACACTTCCAGACGTTTCTTTTCGTGCAATGCCCGAAGCATAATGCTGAGATAATCGCTGCTTGCCGAAAAGACCATGCCACCGAATCCGGCGGCTCCAACCGGACCTGCCGCAAAGTTCGAAAGGATTTGCGAGCCGACATTTCCCACCTGTCCGACAGGATTGGTCGTGTTAATATTTGCCATCGAACTCCCCGGCTTATTGAAATTGATGCCAGGTCCATTACTGGTGTTGTTTGGAGGACTGGTGCCGAGAATGGCACTTCTCGAAAATAAGAGTGGGTCTTGAAGTCCTAGTTCTGCTGCCCATTCCTTGTCCTCAGAGAGCGTCACTTCGACGATCAAGACTTTAATCACTACCTGCGGTTGTGATTTGTCAATTTCCTGAATCAGTTTCATGATTTCGTCATAGTATCTCGGCGTGGCATTGATGATGAGCGAATTGCTTGCCGTGTCTGGCACGACAATGACCGCAGTTTCAAGTTGTTCCCGAGGACTGATCGCTCCAGATGCCGCTGCTTGGATTTTTAATTGATTCTCAATAAAGGCACTGATAGTCATTGCAACAGGTTCCGCATTCATGTTTTTCAGGAAATAGACCGTCGATTTTCGGGAGAGTTGGTCTTCGACATCAATGGCGGCCACCAGTGCCTCGACGGTTTTCAAGTCACCGGGAGAACCAGCGGCAACGATGCTATTTGACCGGACATCCACGGCGAACCGGATCGGGATCAACGACTCGCCTTCGGTGGTGCCGGGTAGTCGCGGTCCCGCGTCCCCTGCAATGTTGGAAGGGATCAACGTCGTTAACATCTCGACGAGCGAATTGGCATCGCCATGTTCAATCTGGAAAATTTTGATTTCGGCTTCCGGGCTAGCCATGTCAAGCAGAGTAATCAGTTCTTTGATGAACGCCATGCAACTTTCCGGTGCCCGAACAATGATGATGTTTTGCCGAACATCCGTCGAAATGTTCACGTCGGAGAGTATTCCTGATTTGACGAGTCGCTGCCCTTCGCTGCTTTGGATCAGCAGTTCGATCGAGGGAAATTTGTTGTCTGTCGTTCCGGCAGTGATTGCGTTACTGATGGTCAGTGCCAAGTCGGGTGCCAGTGAATGTTTTAAATTGATGGTTGCCATCTGCACCTCCGGCGCAGAAGAAGGAACATCAATCTCATCGAGAATTTTCTTTACCTGTTCTAAATCATTCGGAGCGGCTTGAACGATCAGGGTATTGGATCGCTGGTCGGCAAAAATTTGAATACGTGCGATGAATCCCGAATAGGGAGGGACATTCGGAGGAAACGCCCCCTGCAATGTTGCCCGTGCTTGGTTGGCAGAAATATGCTTGAGTTTGAACATGTGTAGCCAGGAATTTTCCGTTGCAATCGGTAGATCGAGTGCCGCGATGAGTTCTTTGGCGGTTTCCATCTGGTCTCCCCAGCCAATCAAGAGCATCGCGTTCGGCGTGGTCATGGCGAGGATCCGAACATTGCCCTGGACCGTTCGGAAAATATCGGTATAGATGCTGCCACCTTGTGGTGTCTGCTCCGCAATAACGCGACCCAGCGACACGTTATTGACGTGCTTGAGAGGGACAACTTCGATTTTCGGTCGATTGGTTTTGCTGATTTCTTCGAGTTCCCGGATCATCGTGACGATCTGCTTGAGTCTGGGACCATCGGCTTCAACGGCAAGAGCGTCCAAATCGGGAAAGAACCGCCATTGGACATCAGGGACGATCCCGATGGCAGTGGGATCGGCGGACTGCAAAAGTCCCGGCACATCGTTTCTTGGTATCGGGTTGATTCCACCCGGTTCAAACAATCCTCCTTCTTGAAATTGATACGTCACCTGTTGGACAGGATGTTGCGGAACCACGGGGTTAATGACGATTTCATTGCGGGGGACCGGCACCCGATGGGCATCAAGTATCTTGGCAATCGCTTCCGGCTGAGCATGGAGATATGGCACGACTCGCCGCTCTTTGCCCCGCTGCGGCGGTTGATCGATGGCAACGATCAACTGAAACACCTGATCGCACAGTTGCCTGTCGCCGGAAAAAGTCACGCGATTCGTTTGCGGATCAATGCGAAGCGAGCAATGGCGACTGGGAGAGGGGGTTCCCGACTCTGTCTGCCCGGGGGGGGCGAGCGTTTGTCCGGGGGCATGATCTACCGCCTGACCCGGCGGTCGGTTCGTCGAAAAGGCGTACTGATACTGCGTTTCGGCAACGAATCGGTGCCCGCAGACTTGGCGCAGGTCTTGCTCCAGTTTGGCAGGGGATGTTTGCGTGAGTGTGAGGGAGGGTGACGTGGCTTGGGTTGGTGTTCCGTTTGGTGTTCCGGTTTGTGTTCCGGAATTGATGGGGAGCGGCGTCCTTGGTTGTGTCGTTCGGGGCTGCGGTACCATCTGGGGCGACATCTGGGGCGATTGTGTCGTTCGGGGTTGCGGCACCATCTGGGACGATTGCAGCGGCTGTTGAATCGCCTGTGGCTGCTGAATCGGCTGGAACGTCCGCTGCTGCGCAAAGAGCGAGTGCGCTGTCCAGCATGAACCGAGAAGGAGGAATGAACCGAGGAAGCGGAAAAATAGTGTCCGTTTTTGTTGGGTCGTCAACATGGGGATGAATCTGCAAAGGTGAATCACCGTACCACTGATCGAAAAATCAGTCGGCGGCGAATGGTACGGATTTTGGCAAGAATCCGCAAGGGCAGTTTTTTGGGGGAGGAGTGAGCAGTCAGAAAGAAGTCTGAATTAGGATTTTTAGGATGAGGCTTTCGCCAGAAAATAATTGGTCAAATTTTCCCTTTCCCATTCTGGAGCAAGGAAGTAGTCAGAAGTCAGGAGTCAGGAGTCGCATGCGGTAAGGAACTGCCAGAGTCAAATGGTGCGGT